>Ga0116188_1000807_pt1 | contig 29382 bp, 20 predicted proteins | sample AD_JPNTR2_MetaG_FD_89807 | JGI IMG/M metagenome (GOLD analysis project Ga0116188, IMG submission 89807) | Active sludge microbial communities of municipal wastewater-treating anaerobic digesters from Japan - AD_JPNTR2_MetaG | ecosystem: Engineered > Bioreactor > Anaerobic > Digestate | place...
GTTTGATATATACACGGCAACTTTCTCCGGGTCCCGCAAAAGTAACACCTCCATCTTGCTCTTACAAAACTATTATCCCTCATAAGGCACTATCTTGTGAAGCAATGAACGAAAAATTGCCATTAACTGGTGAGGGCAAAGGGACTATGTACGCAATAGTCGATAAACGGGATAGCACACGACCTCTTGGAGTAAATAGAGTTTCCGCTAATCCAGAGATATGCGGCAAACTCGCCTTTTTCCAACGCGAAGGACAATCCCTTCCTGAACTCTAACAGTAGCTGAAACGTCCTCAACGCGTTTTTCGTCTACTCTGACTGCACCGCTTTCGATCAATCGCTTTGCTTCGGATATTGAAGGAACAAGTCCGCACATATGAAGCAGCTTAGGAAGAGGAATCTCTTCTCCTAGCCGGACCCCTTCGAGCTTCACCGTATCTATGTCTTTAGGAAGACAATCGTCTCTAAACACCCGTTGAAAGTCTTCCTCTGCCGATTTCGCAGAAGCACTACCATGAAACTCTTCTACAATCCTTCTTGCCAACTCCATCTTTGCCTCCATGGGGTGGCGCTTTCCGCTTTCAATGCTTTTTCTAAGAGCGTTTCCATACCCCGCCGGTTCGCCCAAAACCAATTCAAAATAGTCGCCCATTAGTTCATCTGGAATAGACATTACCTTGCCATACATTTCGTTCGGTTCATCGGTTACTCCTATATAATTGCCCAGACTCTTGGACATTTTTTCTTTGCCGTCTGTACCAATCAAAAGCGGCATAGTAATTGCAATTTGAGGCTCAATACCATAATTGGGCTGGATGTCTCTTCCGACCAAAAGATTGAAAGTCTGGTCCGTGCCGCCAAGCTCTACATCTGCCTTTATCGCCACCGAATCATACGCCTGAGCCAGAGGGTACAAGAACTCGTGCACCCCTATTGGTTGCCCCTCTGTGAAGCGCTTGTGAAAATCGTCTCTCTCGATCATGCGAGCAACAGTAAACTTCGACGAAAGTTTGATTATGTCGGTAAACGTGAGGGGTGCCAACCATGTGGAATTGAACACAACGTGAGTCTTGTGAGGATCAAGTATTAGGGTAGCTTGCTCATGATACGTCTTGGCATTCGCTAATACTTCTTCCCTGGACAGCTGCTGTCTCGTTTTGGATTTTCCGCTCGGATCACCGATCATACCTGTGAAATCGCCTATTACGAAGTATATTTCGTGTCCTAGCTCCTGAAACTCCCTGAGTTTTCTCATCACGACCACATGGCCGAGGTGAATATCAGGTGCGCTAGGATCTACCCCAAGCTTTATTCGCAAGGGAGTTTTTCTCACAATTGATCTTTCAAGTTTGGCTCTAAGCTCGCTTTCGGTCACAAGCATGGCAGTCCTTTGCTTTATGACATCAATCTGCCGATCAATCTCATCTTTTAGTTTCTCTTTTCCCAAAAGCGATACACCTCCTTGGGCTTTTCGTTAAATTATATCATCCTTTGCACACTTAAGAGGAAACATTGAGCATACTGCGAATTAGTACTTGGGGCAAACGTCCGTTTCTCAAAAACGCCCTTTACGGTTAAATGGTATAATAGTGACACTTTTATAGCATCTTACCGTCTAATATGTTTTGGAGAGTATAATAAGATCCAAAGAGATCGCTGAATTGAGCACAAAAGAACCGTAAGCCGTTCGGGGGTAAGAACATGGCAAAGAAAAGAAGGCGCAAAAAGCAAGGTCCCCGAGTCTTAGACCTTATCATATACCTACTTTTGGCCACCCTTTTGATAGGTGCCTGTTTCTCAATAATCGTCATAGTATCTGCGTACAAAGACCTTCCGGACCTGTCGAACCTGGAGCCAAAGGCCAGTGCTACCTCTATCTTGTATGACGGTCAGGGCGAGGTGTGGACCGAGTTGAAATCGGGAGAATACAGGATCCCCATCCCCATAGAAGAAATGCCATCTCACCTTCTGGATGCCGTGCTTGCCGCAGAAGACCATAGGTTTTACTCGCACCCTGGTTTCGATCTCCGCGCAATACTCAGGGCCCTTTATCAGAACATTACTGACGCTTCAAGCCTACAGGGCGGAAGCACAATCACTCAGCAGCTGGCTAAAATAGCGTTTCTCGAACCGGACCGGACTCTTAAGAGAAAAGTTCAGGACGTAATGGTAGCTACGCTGCTTGAGCGAAAGTACACCAAAGATGAGATACTGGAGATGTATGTGAATCAAATTCCATTTGGCCGTGGAGCATATGGCGTAGAGGCGGCGGCGAGAGCTTATTTCAACAAACCCGCGTCTGAACTTGATGTAGAAGAATCTGCTTTTCTGGCAGGAATCATAAGGGCACCTTCATACTACGGTTCCAAATCCAATCTTGAGGAAGGACTCAACCGGAGGAACACTGTCCTGGGACAGATGGCAGAATATGGTTTCCTTTCTCCTGATGAGGCAGAAATCTACAAGCAGAGACCTTTGAATATAGTCGATTATTCCCCAATGGTCGTTACTGAGGGCGGGTATTTCCTGGATTACGTTCTGGAGTACCTTCTTTCGCGCTATTCGTCGGACATGGTGTACGGAGGAGGGCTAAGAGTATATACAACATACAGCCCATCGGCGCAGAAAGCTGCAGAAGCGGCAGTAAAGGATGTGCTTGATCCGGTATTTCCATACAAAGAAGATGAGCCAAACATAGAATGCGCTGCAGTTGTGATGGATGTAAAAACGGGTCACCTTCTAGCACTAGTCGGAGGTCGAAAGCATGAAGGAATGCTCGGCTGGAATAGAGCTACCGACTCCCGGAGACAACCCGGCTCCGCTTTCAAGCCAATCGCTGTGTACATTCCCGCGCTCGAGGCTGGAATGGGCCCGTACACGGTAATCGACGACGCTCCGGTGACCTGGGTCGATCCTGCCACCAAGGAGAGCTTCTCACCGAGAAACTATAGCGGGACATTTCAAGGACTTGTTACAATGCGCAAAGCCGTGGTTCAATCGCTAAACGTTGTGGCGTGCAAAGTGCAGGATATGGTAGGGATCGAAAAGAGTTTCGAGACAGCAGAAGCATTAGGCATAACTACTCTCGTAAAAACTCCTATAGAGGGCGGACGCTCAGATCTTACGAGATCTCTTGCCCTAGGAGGTCTCACCTATGGAGTAACGCCTCTTGATATGACGGTTGCCTTTGGTACCATAGCCAACCAGGGAATCAAAGTCGAACCTATTGCCGTTCTAAAAGTCGAAGATATGGATGGAAATGTGCTTGAAGAAAATACCGCAAAGAAGACGATAGTCATTTCAGAAGAATCTGCATACCTTATGACAAGCATGCTGAGAGATGCCATTACGGTACCCGGTGGAACCGGTGGCAATGCATATTTCGGAAGGCCTGCCGCAGGCAAGACGGGAACCACCAGCGACTGGAAAGATGCGTGGTTCTGCGGCTATACCCCGAGTAAGGTAGGGGTTGTCTGGATGGGATATGACCAGGAAAAAACCATGTCTCAATGGAAGATAACAGGAGGAACATATCCTGCACGAATTTGGAACCGAATGATGAGCAAAATCTCTGAGGGAACGCCCGTAGAAGATTTCGCAAAACCTTCTTCTATCATAACGATTCAGGTGTGCAATAAATCTGGACTCTTGCCCGGACTGTACTGTCCTCCTGAAAACATAATCACGGAAATCGCAGCCAAAGGAAAACAGCCGAACTCACTATGCAACTACCACCGCGAAACAGTTCCGGAGGGAGGCAGCGGCTCGAATTAGTAGATTTGGGAAACTCTATTAAGCTTCATCTTTTTAGTTTCACGACAGTAACACCGGTTCCGCCTTCCGACGGCTCTCCAATACGATAGCTATCCACGTACTTCGTGGAGGCATCCAGATATTCCTCGACAGCCTTCCTCAGAACACCTGTCCCTTTACCGTGAATGATCCTCACTTGCGGTAAGGAGGCCATGAAAGCATCGTCTAAGTACTTGTCCAGCACTGCCCATGCTTCTTCCTTCGTCATTCCGCGCAAGTCTATTTCACTAGAAATGGGTTTGCTTTCTCCGGATGATACAAGATCAACCCGCGGAGCTGACATCCGCTTTCTTCTTCCAAGACTGTCCACGCTCCTTAGTTGACCAATATCGACCCTTAGTTTGAAGTCCCCTACTTGTACAAGAACTCTATCCAAAGAAGTTGGACTCTCCAATACTATTGCCGGTTCAGAAAACCCAATCACCCTTACTTGGAGTCCCGGTTCGAGTTCATCGGGAGTCACCGGTTCACCCGGCACATCATCTTCTTCATCCAAAACCATATCGCCCTGAGCCTCTCGCAATCTACCTCTGATTTCGGAAGCCTTTGCGTTAACTTCCGCCAAAGTCTTAGACTGGGCCTGCCTAATCTCGTCCAGAGATCTCTCGAACTCAGCCCTGGCTCGCATTATCACGGCCTTAGCCTCGCGCTTGGCATCATTTATGATCTTCTTCCGTTCTCTTTCTAGACTTGCCAACTTATTCTCATACTCAGCTCGAAGTCTCTCACTTAGCGCTCTTTCACTGGATGCTCTCTGGGCCTCCATGCGAGCTGTCTGAGAAGCGACTTCCATCTCAGCAATAACATCTTCGAGCCTGACTACATCTTCTTGCATATACTCCCTTGCCATCGCCAGAACATCATCATCCAAGCCGAGGCGCTTGGCGACCAAGAAGGCGTTTGACCGTCCGGGTCTTCCGAGAACAAGCCTAAAAGTAGGTACCATATTCACGGGATCCCACTCCATACTCGCGTTGGACATGCCAGGGGTTTTCTGAGCCATAACTTTGAGCTCACCGTAGTGGCTGGTAACTATGCACAACGCCCCTGATTCGTGAATCTTCGTTAGTATCGCTTGAGCCAACGCCGCACCCTCTTTGGGATCTGTACCTGCTCCAAGTTCATCGATAAGGACTAGCTTCCCAGGGCCTGCAGCTATAAGTATGTTCCTTATGTTTTCCATGTGCGCCGAGAACGTGCTAAGGTTCTCTTCGATCGACTGCTCATCACCGATATCGCACAAAATGTCTTGTATATCTCCAATCTCGGTGCCTCGATCACAAGGACAAGGCAAGCCCGCAAGCGCCATGCACACAAGCAATCCGGCTGTCTTTAGTGCCACCGTTTTGCCGCCCATATTGGGCCCGGTTATCACTATGGTTCGCCGTTCGGATTCGTCCAGCGAAAGATCCATAGGAACCGGCTCGTCTCTCAAAAGCGGATGCCATGCCTTGACCAAAGATAATCCCGGCTGTTCCTTTAGGGTAGGAAAACTGCCATTCCATTTCGAAACGAGCCTTGCTTTAGCCATCCCAAGATCAAACTGTCCTAGGGCCTCTATGCCTTCTAGAATTTCGTGCCCTGACTCTGATATTGACTCAGATACTTCAGTCAGAATTCTATCGACTTCATCTCGCTCCATAAGTTCCAATCGTCTCAGTTGATTCGCCATTTCCACAAGTTCCGATGGCTCCAAGAACACAGTCTGCCCTGATGCCGACTGATCATGGATAATCCCGGGCACTTTGGAAGCATACTCTTGCTTAATTGGCAACACATACCGCCCGTTGCGGATTGTTACTATTGGCTCCTGGAGATAATCTGCAAAAGACCTTTGACGCGTGAGGTCTTCGGCGCGTTTTCTAAGCCTTTCCTGCGCTTGCCTCATAGACCCCCTTATAGTTCCCAATTTCTCACTCGCAGAATCCTTGATAACCCCTTGATCGTCGACAGTGCGCGCAAGCTTTTCAACTAGAAACGGCAGTCTGGGAATCATTTCTCTAATCCTATGGAGATTTATGAAATCCGTAGCCAATCGTCCGATCCAGGTTGACACCGTGTCAAACGCATTTAGCACCATCAGGATATCGCGCAATTCAACACCGGTTAATATTACACCCTGCATAGCACCGGATACCTTCACCCTTACGTCCGGAACTTCTCGGATGGAGGGAGAAGACGTTGTCGAAATCGCCTGTTCGACCTCGCGGCCTACTTTCTGAAGCTCTTTCGCGCCTCGTACGCCGACAGGATATGCGTTTCTCGCAAGGGATTTGCCCATTGGCGTGTCTGTCTGAGCAGCCAACATTTCTTGTACTTTCTTGTACTCCAGTAGTTCAAGCGTCCTCGGGTTCATATCTAGTTTCCAGTATCCTCCGAATCTCTTTTATGGTCTCGTCTCTAAACTGTGTTTTATATAATTTGCGAAGTCGGGTACGGACGCCGTACATAGCTTTTTGCCTTTCTTCTTCTGAAAGGCCTTTGTGCTTTTCCGTTTCTCTTGCAAGAAAGTCCCTGGCACCTTGAGGTCTTTCAATGAACCTGCCGATCTCTTTGCCCTCTTCGTCGAAGAACACAAACACAGGAATAACTCGCTTTCCGTCGGTCAAATACCTATCCATGATATCTAAGTTATCGTCTCTTGAAAACACCAGCAAATCGAAGCAGGGATAAAGCGAAGCCAGTTTTGCCACTATCGGCAAATTCTCGACACAATCACCACACCAAGGTTCTGAGAGGGCAAGCACTTTGATTGCGCCTTTTTCAAGTTTAGACGATAAAGAGGCAAAGTACTTATGGTCCTCCTCGCTAATCTGCGTGTCCTCATAGTTAGCTTTTATAGTAGGAACATTCATCTCCGCTTTGTCTACATATTCTTGAAAAGACAAAGCCCTTTCTAACCACTCTTTTTCAAACATCCGGCGATCCCCCTGTCACGTTCATTCACAATTCTTCTTTAGTTTGAGAAACTCTTCGAGTTTCCTCGTGTTTGCTATATGGGAAGCAGACAACCCTGCTCGCCTGGCGCAACATCTCACTCCGTAGACGATGTCTTCCATGCCATGAGCGCTGTGCGCATCCGTTGATATAACCAAATTGGCTCCCTCGGACGCAGCAGAAAAAACTAGCTCTTCAGGAAGATCCAGCCGCTCAGGAAATGCATTTATCTCTAAGAAAGTCCCGTTAGAAGCCGAAAGACTGAACAACTTCTCAAACTCGCTCCAGTTACCCGCTCGTCTACCCAAGAACCTTCCTGTCGGATGACCTATAATATCTACGTTGGGGTTGCGGGCTGCCTTCATCAGGCGGTCTACCACACTGTAATCTGACCCGGAAACATCTTGGTGGATCGATGCTACTACGATGTCCAGCCGAGATAGCACATCATTCGGCAAAAGGAGCGTCCCGTCTTTGAGTATATCTACTTCTACGCCTGTAAAGATCCTTAGCTTAGGGTATTTCATAGAGACCCTGTTAATCTCGGCAATCTGGTCCTCGATTTTCTCGGCGTCAAGGCTCCTCACTACTCTTATCTTTGTAGCATGGTCGGTAATAGCCAAATAGGAGTACCCGAGTTCCAGAGCCTTTAGAGCCACTTGCTCCACTGTTGCTGTGCCATCCGACCAATTGGTGTGCACGTGCAAATCGCCCTTAATATCACTAAGTTCCACAAGTTCGATAGCTTTGCCTGATTGCGCCATTTCCCAAAAGACAGGCCGATGACGCACTTCGGGGGGTATAACCTCGAGCCCCAGAGTCTCAAACACTTGCTCTTCTGAAAAGGAAGGCATCGGTTCTGCATTTTTTGAAAGTCCGTCCGGAGCCAAACGGTACCCTTTCCTTTGAGCCAAGTCTCTCAACCACTCCGTAAACTCAGAAGGGCCCGTCCTAACAAGACTCGCCGCCCCAAACTGCCCAGGCTGTGCAGTGTATATCTTCAAGGGAACGCCCAGATTAGTTGAGAACAAAAATGCGCCATTTTGGGGATCCCATGCGGTTTTCCAAGCATCTTCGTGGGCCAGTGGCTCTTTCAATCCGCTCAATACCTCATCCTTAAGAAGATCCTCAAGGGTCGCATTAAGCAGAATCTCGATCGATGAGACCGCCTCAACCGCTCTTCGGACCTCACCCACAGAGATGCCTGAGAGCCCAACCTCCTCAAAACCTTTGAGCAGATAGTCCGTAACGGGCGCTGCCAACCCCAATACGAGTTTGTTAGCATACTCCTTTATCTCACTAAGTCCCCTGGCAATAGTCTCTTCTCTTCTTCTGCCAAGACCGGGGACGCGTTGGATTAGATGATTATCGAGCGCATCTTCGAGCGCATCCAGTCCGTCAATGTTCAAATTCTGATAAAGGATCCACGCTGTTTTGGGACCTATCCCCGGAACCTTTATGAGTTCAAGCAAGCCCAAAGGAACCTCTTTAGTCAGTTTGTCCAGATATGAAGATCGACCCGTTAGGACTATTTCCCTGATCTTAGGCTCCAAATTGGGTCCGATCCCCGGTATCTCTTTAAGCCTACCGGTCTGAGCCAAAAGTTCCAGATCATAATTACCCTGTTCAATGGATTCGGCCGCTCTCTCGTAAGAACGAACCTTGAAGGCATCCTCGCCCTTGATTTCAAGGAGACTGCCGATTTGTCTTAGTATATGAGCAACCTCATATCTGTGCATAATCAACCCCTCAGATATGCGCCAAATTCTTGATGCAACCTACTAATTATATTTTCCCTATCCCGTGCAAGTTCCTCTTCGGTCAGAGTCTGTTCCTTAGGCTGATATACCAATCGTATCGCAAGACTCTTGTACCCTTCCGGAACAGGAGGCTTATCCCAAATGTCAAACAAGACTACAGAAGCGAGGTTACAACCGGTATCCCAAATCGCATCGATAATCTCACCACCGGGAACATCTCGTGAAACCACTACCGCTATGTCCCTTTCTATTGGCATGAACTTGGAGATGGGCTCGTATTTCCTGGACTTCACCATAGTTCGCAGTGCATCCATAGATATCCATGCCATTGTCACAGGCAGATCCAAATCAAAGTTCCTTTGGCACAACGGATGAATTTCACCTATTTCGCCGATTGTGGACATATTGGCCACGATTTTCCCGGATCTTCCTGGGTGAAACGGCATACCTGCTACAGGCAAGTACTTTACTTGATCGACACCGAGTACATCAAAAAGCCGAGACACTATACCCTTCATTTGGTAGAATCCAGATGTTTCTCCCTGAGATACCCATGTCTGCGGAACGAGCTCGCCAAAAGATAATAGCCCTAATTGTTCAGCCTCGATAGGCAATTCACTTTCCGACGGGAAGAAGATGGTGCCGATTTCCCACGTAAACATACCTGGAATTCTTGAACGCTGGTTCGTTCTAGCCACTTTCACAAGGCCCGGAAGTACGCTTGTCCTCAACACAGACTCTTGCGAAGACAGTGGGTTCTTGATTCTAACAGGCTTGCCTCTAGGATCCTCAGCCTCCCAGCCAAGATTGAGCAAATCGTCAGGATCCAAAAGCGAGTTTGTCGTACTTTCAAACCCTCCTAAGGATACCAAGAGGTGCCCGACTCGGTTACGACACGAAAATGGCTCGCCCAAATCTCCCAGCGTAGCCCTTCTCAGATCTTCCGTACCCAGCTTATCGTAACCGTAGTATCTAGCGACTTCCTCGATGAGGTCTATTTCTTCGTATATGTCAACGCGCCTTGGGGGAACGGTTACCTCAATAAAAGTGGCTGTGTTGGCCGATGGCCGTCCTTCTGGTTCTTCAACCTTGAAATGGACGCCTTCAAGAAACCGGCTACACTCCTTCGCAGAAATCTCCACTCCAAGCGTCCTTTTTATATCTTCCATGCTAAGCGCTATTTTTTTCGGTCTCGGGTCTGAATAATTCTCCTCCACGTACCCTTTGACCGGCCTGCCACCGGATAAGCTCAAAATGAGATCCGCTGCTCTCTCCGCTACTGCGGGCTGGCCAGTGGGATCCACACCTTTTTCGAATCGAAGTGCAGCCTCGGTCCTAACCCTGAGATTTCTAGAAGTACGCCTTACGCTGACCGGATCGAAATATGCAGATTCAATGAACACCCTGCGAGTATCATCTGTAATCTCTGTAGATTTCCCTCCGAGGACTCCCGCGACGGCGATCGCCCCGCTTTCGTCTGCAATTACCAGCGAATCGTCAGGTAGGTGCCTTTCTTCTCCGTCAAGAGTAACGATCTTCTCTCCGGGCATAGAGGTCCTTACTATAATCGTATTGCCTTTTAGCTTATCGGCGTCAAAAGCATGCAAAGGCTGCCCTGTTTCCATCATAACATAGTTTGTTACGTCCACTACGAGGTTAAGAGGTCTTTGTCCGGCAAGATAAAGACGCCTTTCCATATTAACAGGCGAGTAAGAATGCTTTACGTCCTCGACTACCTTGCCTATGTATCTGGGACAGAGATCCGGATTCTCCAACCTTATTCCAAAACCTACGTCTGAATGCAGGAAGTTCTCTGTGCACCTCGAACCATAAGGACCGGCCCAATCCCATTTCTCCAAAGTCGGCGGTAGTTTTAGCCGAGTCCCTGCCAGCGCAGCCGCTTCTATTGCAACGCCTAGAATCCCGAGACAATGAGAATAGTTTACGGTAAGGTCCAAGTCCATCACCCAGTCGTCCAAGCAGAAAATGTCCTTAGCTGAAAGTCCGGGAGGAGTCTCGGGAGGAAGCGATATTATATCTTCTGATGGCCGGTTGGTCTGTCCCGTTAACAATTCGTTAGCTGACAAGACCATTCCATATGACACAACCCCGTCAAAATCTCTCTCCTCGATCATCGTTCCGCCCGGAAGATGGCCACCGGGTCTTATGAGCAACGTTACAGTTCCCGCCTGAAAACCCGGGGCGGTGCTTATGATCTGCACCTTTTCTGTGCCAACATCCACAATTCCCACTTTTAACGTAGACTTCATGGGATAGGGCCTAACATCAAGGATCTTGCCGGAAACAACCGACGAGATATCTAGTTTGTCGTAATAAAGGTTTTCTACGTTAACGCCTACCATTGTCAAGCGGTCAGCCGTTTCTTTTGGCGACCACGGTAGATCTACATAATCTTTAAGCCAAGTCCACGGTACTTTCACTAAAATCCATACCTCCCAAAACTGTGCCCAGACCACAGCATAGAATTCTGATCAAATCCCACGAAACTGATAGAGAAATCGTCTATCGTTTTCATAAAAAAGTCTTATGTCCTCAATGCCGTACTTAAGCATAGCTAATCGATCCAGGCCAAACCCAAACGCAAAGCCTGTTACCTCATGAGGATCATATCCTCCGTTTCTTAGCACACGAGGATGAACCATACCTGCTCCCGCAACCTCTAGGTATCCCGACCCTCCGCATACAGAACAACCCTCGCCACCGCATAGGAGACATGATATATCTACCTCACACGAAGGTTCCGTAAAAGGGAAGTAGCTTGGACGCAATCGCATCCTTATATCGGGTCCGAAAAAGGCTTTCACAAAGGTGGAGATTACCCCGCTGAGCTGCCTAAATGTTACATCCGTGTCAACTGCAAGCCCTTCGACCTGGTAGAACACGGGATGGTGGGATGCGTCTGTAGGGTCCCTTCGATACACACGTCCCGGAACTATGAACCGAACCGGCAACTTGCCCCCTAGTGACAACATACCTCTGATTTGCCCCGGAGAAGTATGTGTTCTCATAAGAAGATCATCTGTGATATAAAATGAATCCTGCATATCTCGAGCAGGATGCCCCTTCGACATATTTAGATTTACGAAGTTCATCTCGTCTGTTTCGGTCTCCCGACTTTCGTACACACTAAAGCCCAACCCAGAGAAGATTGAGGTTATTTCTTGTAACGATTTGGTTAGTGGATGCAGCCCTCCTACTTCATATATCTTTCCGGGCAGGGTGACGTCTATCTTTTCCTTCGCTATGGATTCTTCAAGCGCAACACGCTCGAGTTCTCTTTTCTTAGCGGAAATGCAGTCGGAGATCTTCTCTCTCAAAGCATTTACCTTTGCGCCATATTCACGTCTCTCTTCTTGGGGAAGACTTCCGATTCTCCTTAGAAGAAGCGAAATCTGACCCTTTTTACCTAGATATTTGAGGCGAAGCGATTCCAATTCGTCTAGCGACGAGACTTTTTGGATCTCTTCAAGGAACTCTTTTTCGCTTTCAACCTCAGACATATTTTTATCCATATGTTAAGCACGGGCCTTCTTAAGAATACAAGCCCTGCGCTCTCCCCTCCTTCGTCTATGCAAGATTTGGCTCAAGCCGGTTAGCCTTCAAAACAAAAAACCGCCCTCATCCTTTCGGACGAAAGCGCCTTCGCTCCCGCGGTACCACCGGAATTTGTCCCATATCGGACCAACTCGTGTCCTTCGTAACGTAAAGGCACGCCGGACCTACTCAGTTCAGCCCGGTAGCTCCGGAGTGAATTCTGATCAGTTCTTTTGCAGGGAAATCTCAGCCAAGTCGTCCCCTCTCTGTGCAAGTCCCTGATCCACGTTCTCCTTCATAGCCGGATTATAGAGATTGTTTATGCTGGTTAAAGCCTATTGAATATCAACATCTTGTGTTCTGGAGCATTTGGCATTGCTATTTGAATATCTACGATAAAGCAGGTAAGCCGTCACCGAACCGGTCATCTCGAAGACTGACCAAAACAAATCCGCGATATCCGTGGCCAATCCCCCGCTTTCTCACTGTTTCCAGTATTATACCACAACACACGGGCTCCTAAATATCGCAAGAGCCCATTCTCTGCTTAACAGCCTCGTAAAGCATAATGCTGCACGCCATACCTACGTTCAGCGATTCTATCCCGCCGGGCATAGGGATTGTCACATTCGAGCCCGGAAGATCCAACACTTCTTTTCTCAAGCCCTGTGCCTCATTCCCTAGAACAACTGCCGTAGACCCTAAGAACCCGCAGTCCCATGGCACAATACCTTCCTTCGGGACCGCTTTGCACAAAAGTACACCCGAACTACACATGCTTGCCAAAACTTCTATCGGATCTCTTTTGAAAGTGACGCGGACCGCAAATATGGATCCGGCTGAAGACCTTATCACTTTGGGGGAAAAAGGATCGGCACTTACACCCGTTACGATCACATGAGTTACGCCGAGCGCGGCTCCGCTTCGCACCAAAGCCGCTACATTGCCCGGATCCTGTACATCAACTCCGACAACATAAAGAGACTGTTTCCATACCTCCCTTGGCTCACCGTCGAGAAAGCGAAAAGGAACCGTAAGAACGCACAAAGCACCTTGGGGAGCATCAGTACCGGAGATTTTATCAAACAATTGCGGAGAAACGACAAATAACTGGCAGGGCCACCTATAGTGTCTCATAGATTCCTTTATCGCAATGCCCTTCTCGGATTCTGCAAAATCTTCTGACAGAACGACTGCATGTACCTCTACACCAGCCTGCAAAGCCGCAAGAACCACAGAAGGCCCTTCACCCACACTGAGGCCTACGCGCTCCCTTTCTTTCTTGTGATAGAGACTTTTTATAAGCCGCCAAGGTATTTCGTTATACAACTACTACCCCCGTTCCAGCATGTCGCTAAACCGTTGCACTCCGTCAGTTGGTCCAATGGCGATCATAACGTCGCCCTCCCGCAATGGCTCTTCAGGATTGATATATACGTTAACGTGACTGTTTCTTTTTATGCCGACTATGTTAATTCCAAACTTGCTGCGAAGGCCCAAATTGCTAAGCGTTCTACCCACTAAAGGTCCTTGGACCGGTACTTCCACCACCCCATAATCTTCAGACAGATCTATATAATCTATAACGCTTCCTGAGACCAAGGAATATGCAAGTCTCCTCCCCATATCTTTCTCAGGGAAGACAATCTTATCGGCTCCAACGCTCTCCAAGATCCTACCGTGAACATCGCTTCCGGCCTTCACTACCACTTCTTTGACTCCGATCTGCTTAAGGTATAGCGTGATGAGAAGACTGGCTTCGAATTCACTTATGGCTACAACTACTACATCAAAATTCCTAAGCCCAAGTTCGCCCAGTACACCTTCATTTGTTGCATCAGCTTCTACGGCTTCAGTCACTACCGGAGCGATAGCCTGCACCTTCTCAGGATCTACATCAACGGCCAAGACATCCGCTCCTAGCTTACCTAACGTTCTGGCAAGGCTCCCTCCAAATCTTCCTAAGCCAATCACTGCAAATTGTTTCCGCATGTGTCTCCCTCACTACTTCAGTCTTAACCTACTGAGACTCTTTCCTCAGGATACCTAATGTTGGGCTTCTGAGAATTCCTGTAGATCGCGATCATAAAACTCAAAGGACCTACTCTGCCGGCAAACATGGTAATGGTAAGGACTATCTTCCCAAGGTCACTCAAAGACGGGGTTAGACCCCTCGACAGTCCAACCGTCCCAAAAGCTGAGACAACTTCAAACAATATGTCAAGAAACTCAGCATCCTCTGTTATGGTCAACAAAAGAGTCGATGTAACGATGAGTCCAATGGATAGCAAAACGATTACAAGCGCCCTCGTCACTAAGTTTCTAGGGAGTCGCCTCTTCGAAACGTTCACATCTTCCTGCCCTCTAACTGAGGAGACAACGAACTTGAATGTAGAGTAAAAAGTGGTGGTCTTTATTCCACCTCCTGTGCCCCCCGGAGAAGCGCCTATGAACATCAGCAAGATGACAAAAAAAGCAGTCGGTATCCTTAAACCCTCAGTGGCTATTGAATTGAACCCTGCAGTTCGAGGTGTAACGGACTGAAACCACGAAGAAAGTAGTTTATCACCTATGCTCATGTTTCCAATAGTGGCGGGGTTGTCTTTTTCCAATGCATATACAAAGACAGTCCCCACCAAAAGCAGAATCACCGTCATCTTTAGTGCAACCCTAGTATGAAGCGACAATTTCCCCCACTTAGCTTTGTTTGAGTACAAATCGGCTATAACGTAGAAACCAACGCCTCCCAGTATTATCAGGAGACTTATAGGAATAATGATCCATGGAGCGCCAGAGCATTCCATGAGACTTGATCCGGTTATATCAAACCCCGCATTACAAAAAGCAGAAATCGAATGGAAAACGCCGAAGAAAGCGGCTTCTCCAAACTCAAGGCCCATCGAACAAGAAAACGCAACTCCCAGTACCAGCGCGCCTACAGCCTCAAACACCAAAGTAAACAAAATAACCTCTTTCATGAGGCCCACAAGCCCCGAAAGGCTCCAATAACCCATTTGCTCCTGGATCATTATCCGTTCTTTCAGTGTGACACGGCGACCTGTAACCAAGGCATGGGCGGTTGCATACGTCATTATCCCCAAACCACCTGCCTGGATCAGTAACAAGATAACTACCTGGCCAAACACGCTCCAATAGGCTGCAGTATTATGAACCACAAGCCCTGTGACGCAGACCGCAGAAGTTGACGTAAAAAGGGCATCCACAAATCTGGTCCCGGTACCGCTTGCCGCTGACACAGGCAACATCAGCAACACAGTCCCTACCGATATCATGCATAGGAAACTAAGCACCAGAAACCTTGTGGGAGTCAGCCACCTACCACTTTGTTTCACAATACCCACTCTTTCTTCGCCAGCTTATCTACTGGGATTGACCAACCGCACCAACCTGGTTCTTTGCGAGTGCAACCAGTTCCGAGAAAGCTTCGGGTTGGGACACGGCAAGGTCCGCTAACATTTTTCGGTTAATCTGCACATTGGCTTTTCTCAACCCGTCTATGAATCGGCTGTACGTCATGCCGTTCATACGAGCTGCAGCGTTAATCCTAGCAATCCAGAGTTTCCTAAAATCTCTTTTCTTCTCCTTACGATGTATACGCGCATAGTTCAGTGACTTCATAACGGCTGCATTGGCCATCTTGAATGACTTAGAGCGCCGTCCATAGTATCCCTTTGACAGTTTCAGTACTTTTTTGTGCTTTTGTCTCTTTGTGACTGACGACTTAACACGTGGCATTTTCAGCTACCTTCTTTCTTTCCCTGATACATATTAACTAACGTGCATGCCTACCTTCAAACTCATTTATAGGGTATAAGTGCCCTTATCTCTTTTGCATACACGTCGTTGATGATAGTGTCCTTCCTCAGCCTTCTCCGTCTGGCATGGCTTTTGTGCACGAGTTTGTGCCCATGGCCTGAACGGAAGTGACGTATTTTCCCGGTGCCTGTCACAAACAAACGCTTCTTTGCACCGCTATGAGTCTTCATCTTGTTTTTGTTTGCCACTTCAGACTTCCTTTCTGTATTCACTGAAATGCATACCTCAACCCTCGCCCAAAACCTCCCGCTCCAAGTCCCAGCTACCCATCTTACTCAACTACATCTTCCATATCAGACGACTTGGTGCGCAATGCATCTTGAGGTTTTGGCGCCAAGATCATTGTCATATTCCGACCTTCCATTTTTGGCGGTTTTTCAACCGTGCAAATGTCTTTCACATATTCCAGCAGTCGCTCCAATATCTTTTGCCCAAGATCGATGTGAGCGAGTTCCCGACCTCTGAACATTATGGTCGCCTTAACCTTATCTCCCTGACTCAGGAATTTTTGGCAAGCTCTGGCCTTAACGTTGAAGTCATGTTCGTCAATGGTAGGACGCATCTTAACTTCTTTGACATCTTGGGTTTTCTGCTTTTTCCTAGCCTCTTTGAGTCTCTTGGACTGCTCATACTTCCATTTGCTGAAGTCCATCATCTTGCATACCGGAGGCTGAGCTTGAGGAGCTACCTCCACTAGGTCGAAGCCACGCTCCCTAGCCATCCTTATTGCCTCATGGGTCGGGAAGATGCCCAACTGCTCTCCGTCAACAGAAACAAGCCTTACCTCGCGTGCACGGATTTCCTCATTTACTCTTTGACTAACCTGGCTTATTTAACTACACCTCCCTTCTCCTATATATAATAAGCGGGCCGATGAAAACCTCCACCCGCCCGCATATTCGCTCGAAACTTCCAGCTCGACTCGAACCGGCTACACTTACAACCCGTCCGATAAGCAATTCAAGTTTGATGACCTTAGCAGCATGAAACACCGTAAGGTGAGAAGCGGATGGCCTCTTCTTAACGTTTAACAGTATACCACATACTCAAATGCAATTCCATTTCTAACTATCCGCACATGTGAACAAAGATTCTAGCGCTTTAGCATCTATTTCCTCATTTGCCCGCTCAAGAAACTCATCGAGACTCATCACGCCCAAAACCCCGAGGCTCCTATGCCTTAGAGAGATACTCCCATCGTCTTTCTCCTTTTGACCGACTACGATCATGTAGGGGATTTTCTCAAGTTGGGCTCGCCTTATCTTGTAGCCAACTTTATCTTGTCCCGAATCGCATTCAGCCCGTAGACCTGCATCTTTTAATCTAAGCGTGATTTCATGTGCATAGTCCATCTGCTTATCGGAAATCGGCATGACCCTAACCTGCACCGGCGCTAACCATAGAGGAAATGCCCCTGCGTACTGTTCGATCAAGCCGCCAATGAACCGTTCCATGGTGCCTAGTACTGTACGATGAATCACCACAGGTCTGTAACTGCGACCATCTTCACCGATATAGGCTATGTCAAACCGCTCCGGTAAGTTAAAATCAGCTTGTATGGTCGGCCCTTGCCACAACCGTCCTACCGCGTCCCTGGTTTTTATATCGATCGCAGGGCCGTAGAACTTGGCTTCTCCGATATCTATCTTGTACCGAAGGTTTTTCGCCTTGAGAGCGTTCTCTAAGGCTGACTCTGCTTGTTCCCACACGTCATCAGTTCCAATGTACTTGGCCTTGTTATTCGGATCTCGGACTGACAACATACATTCATAATCATGATATCCGAACGTCTTTAACATGAACTCGGTAAGATCCAATACCCCAATAAGTTGTTCCTCAAGCTGGTCCGGCCTGCAAAACAAGTGAGCATCGTCTTGAGTCATGCCCCTCACTCTTAACATCCCATGAAGGACTCCCGAACGTTCATATCTGTATACAGTGCCTAGTTCCGCGTATTTTATCGGCAGATCCCGGTAGCTTCTTGTGCTGTTTTTGTACAAAAGGATATGAAACGGACAGTTCATGGGCTTGAGTAGATATTGCACTTCATCCACTATGATAGGGCTGTACATATTCTCCTTGTACCAATCCCAATGTCCTGACGTCTTCCAAATATCGAGCTTCGCGATATGCGGAGTGTACACAAGGTCGTATCCACGTTTTCTATGCTCCTTCTTCCAAAAATCCTCAATGACTTCGCGTATCACTGCGCCTTTTGGATGCCAAAACACGAGCCCCGGTCCCGCTTCTTCCTCTATGCTGAAAAGATCCAGGTCCTTGCCAAGTTTCCTATGATCTCTTCGCTTTATGTCTTCCAACCTTGCCAAATGAGCCTCAAGGTCTTGTTGGTTCATAAAAGCTGTCCCGTATATACGCTGCAACATCGGACGATTCTCATCGCCCCGCCAATAGGCGCCGGCGATGCTCAGAAGCTTGTATGCTTTTACATACCCTGTGCTCGGCACATGAGGTCCTGCGCACAAGTCCACAAACTCCCCTTGTCTGTAAATAGAAACTGGTTCATCCTCTGGAATCTCCTCGAGGATCTCGAGTTTGAATGGTTCTTGCATTTGCTCAAACAACGCACGTGCCTCTTCCCTCGACATGATCTCTCTGCAAACAGGCAGGTTCTCTTCTATGATGCGAGCCATCTCAGCCTCAATTACCGCCAAATCGTCAGACACAAAGCCATGTTCCGTATCAAAATCGTAGTAGAATCCATCCTCGATTGCGGGTCCTATTCCCAAGCGTGTCTTGGGAAATAAGCGCTTTACTGCCTGCGCCAAGATATGTGACGCAGTATGACGCAATGCTTCACGCGCTTCTTCTGATTCAAATCCCAGCGGAGTCACGGAACAATCCCATTTGATCTCTTCCATGAGTTCCATAGACAGCTGCCCCATCTCACAATCTACTTGTACCATTAAGACTTCATCGTCCCAACCGAAACCATCTTTGACGTCCAGAAAAGTGCTCCCTGCGGGAAATGACAGCGACTTCCCTTCCCACCTGACTTCAAATTGTTTGGGACCATCCCCCGGAACAGGTAAAACTCTTTCCCCCATTTCATCTTCCCCCTAACTTTCAAAAGATAGTCAGACATTTCAACCTATAAACAAAAATCTCGCCTCTACGTGAGGGGCGAGACTCTAGTTCGCGGTTCCACCCTGCTTCAGAAAACTTCAAATACGCTAATATGAAGTAATCTCTCGGAAGAACTGTAACGTGTTCTCGACGTCGATGTTATCCTTCAAAAAGGCTTCCACCGAAGACTCAGAGGTGGTGTTCCCTAGCGCCTGAGCAAGCGGCTCTCAGTCACAGACCGCTATTTCCTGTTCACAGTTGCCTCTAGGTACTGCCCTCTTCATCGTCATTTTCTTAAGGATGTGTGTGCATTATATCGCATGAACATGCCTAGATCAAGACTCGGTCCTCCCTAAGGCAATACGTTCTTTCTCATCCAGCTTTCGGCTGTAGAGCATCGATACCAAAGCTATGGCGGCCCCACAAAGAAACACCGCTCTTGAGCCAACATGGTCCCACAGCAAACCTCCGAGCATCGGCACTGCTATTCCACTTATGTGGTTTATCGTACTCCCCATAGCATACTCAGCTGACAAGACCTCTCGGGGCGCGATCTTCCCAAGATGCGTGGTAATCGCGACATCGAATCCTACAAGACCGGTGTCTAACACGTAAATGAAATACAATAGCAAAGGATCATTCACAAATGCATATGAACTAAACAGGATAATTACGACGGAATAGTTGAGAACTAGTGATTTCTGCTCGCCCCACCTATCGATTAACCTGCCGATGAGCGGTCGTGTAAAAATCGCAACCAAACTAGAAATGGCCGAAAGAAGCACCATCGTACTTACTGGAGTCATGTACGTCTGAACCAATAGATACCCTGCGAAAGTTGCGTTTACGTGTCTTCGAGCACCACCTAAGAAGGTAAGCACGTAATAACTCGCATACTTCACGTTGAAATCCAGGACTGTAGTAGGTTTCTCAGTAGCACCCGTTTTTCGCCTAAGCACCATTACACCGCCTGCAAGCGCCGACACACCTGCAATAAGATGTATGAGGTCATAATCTGCATTTCCTAATAGCCGGGATATTAACAGTACAAACGCTAGCGCAACCAGTGATGATGCTGCGGCGACGCTATTAATCAGACCCATTCGGCTAGCTCTTTCCGAAGGGCGGCACGATTTGACTACCATTGATGACTGTACCGGGTAAAAGAGGTGAAACCCAAAAGAAAGCACAAGTGTTGCTAAGGTCAGCATGGGAAACCCGGCAACCGCTGTATGCAAAAGCAATCCGACCGCTGCTATGATTATACATAGTCCTGCATAGACGTTCTCGCTGAAGAACCGCGCCAACATTGCAAAAGGAGCAGTCAAAAGCCCTGGGATCTCTCTCACACCTTGAACGAACCCAAGTTCTGCCGGGTTTATGCCCACAACTTCCACCACGAAATTGTTGAATATACCTCTTTGAAGCCCCAAACCAAACTCAAGCGCTGCTGTGGCAAACATCACGTTTCTAAAGACATCTTTGTCTTCCCTTGACATTTGAGCACCTTTCTCATCTGGGCCTTGATTAGTCTTCTTCTGCTGCTTGTTCACTTGCTACATCCTCCATTTGAATATCACTCAATGATTAAAAGAAACGTGCCCAACCGGTCACCTGTGACATGAGAACTAAGTGCGCAGGGTTTTGCTGCAAGAGATGGTTCGCTTTGAGTACCGAAATATCCTTCTCAATACATGCAAGTAGAGGAATTCCAAGCGAACATAAAGAAGGTAAACTATGGCAAAAGGGGGGGATGTTATTGACTACCGCATGGGCAGAGTTTCTCCAACAATTCAGCTCGCCCTTTATGGACAGCTTAGCCTATTTCGTAACAAACCTCGGCTCCGAACTTTTCTACACCTTGATGCTTCCCATACTTTACTGGGTCTGGGATAAGGACGCAGCATATAGAATCAGTGTAGTTTTCCTATCGTCTGAGCTTTTAAACCGTTGTCTCAAAGCCGTCTTCAAAGTACCGAGACCACCTGCAACAGAGTCTGCCCGGATAATACATCCGGAAACCGGCGGAGGATATGCTTTTCCTAGCAGCCACGCGCAGGATACAACGGCTTTTTGGGGATGGCTATGTCTGGAAGTCCGAAAAAAATGGCTATACGTGGTCTCTACCATCCTGATTCTTGTGATTTCGATTTCCCGAGTGTACCTCAATGTTCATTGGCCAAGAGATATCATAGGTGGGATAATAGTAGGCATCTTGCTTTTGCTGATTTGGCACATTGTTTTCACCTACTACAAGAAAGATAGATTCCCTCTGGGATTGCGGTTGTTGGGAAGCATCATTATCCCCTTAGCCGTTTACCTCCTAAATCCAAATGAGACGGAAATGTTGACAGGGCTCTTGATAGGGGTTTCTACAGGTCGTATCCTAGACGAGACATTCCTAAACTGGAATACAAAAAGTAGTGTCTCTAGGAATGTCTTCAAAGTGGTCACAGGAATCGCAGGGTTCTTCGCGTTGAGATACGGTTTGAAAGCTATTTTCCCTGACCTTGGGCTTTTTCATGTGCTTCGCTATTCAATAGTAGGTCTGTGGGTTACTTTCTTCGGCCCATGGCTATTTCTGAAACTAGGCTGGCAAGATACATGATTCACAAAGAAATGGAAAGAGAGATGACCTATGATCAAAAGATTGTTCGGCTTTCGTTCCCATTCGAATAGGCACACGCTAAAAAGAATTTCCTCGATTACACTTGCGCTGGCGATGGCTATTGCCATCTTTTTATCCTACGGCACGCACACCTTCGCAGCCGAAGAAAGCACGTTTTACGTATGCTTCCCCCTATACCTGGAAAGTGGCATCTATGTTTTCCCGGTAAAATATACTCTACCAGAAACTAGCGAGCCCATTCGAGCTGCTCTTGAGGCCTTGATCCGTGGAATCCCTGACAGCGACGTACTGTACTCAATGTTCCCTACTGATGCCAAGGTCCTAAGCGTTTCAGTAGAGGACGACTTATGCACTGTAGATTTCAGTGAGGAAATAATGCATATGTCGGTTGGGTCAGGGGGAGAGCTGGCCGCAATTGAGGCCATAGTACACACCGTATGCGGATTCCCAGGCATAAACAGGGTTCAAATACTAATTGCGGGACAGCCCGCAGAATCTTTAGCAGGTCACGTCGATATAAGCCACCCTTTGACCAGAAACTACGATCGCATGTTCGTACCATTGGAAGATGTCACCCAACATTGGTCAGGAGGTTATGTAGGAGCGCTGCAGATCCTTGACATAGTCAATGGCTATGAAGACATGACTTTTAGGCCTGAGAAAACGGTCTCGAGGGCAGAATTTGTGAAGATGGCTGTTGAATCCTGCGGTGCTCAATCTGCTCCGGACCAAGATATTCCTTTTGATGACGTCTCAGGTCATTGGGTCGTGCCGTATCTCAAGGATGCTCTCGGCTCTGGAATTGTGGATCCCGCTATATATGGCAACAATTTCCGGCCAGACGAAACCATAACCAGAGAAGAAATGGCACTTATCCTAGTGCGTGCGCAAGACATATACTTGGCACAAAGGAACCAAAGTCCACCACCTCCTTGCGACATAACGTTTGAGGATTCGGATTCGATCGGGGAGGCATTTGTAGAAGCTGTGCGTGAGGCCGCGTCAAGGAAATTGCTCCAAGGGTACCCAGGCGGGACTTTTGAACCAAAATCCGGGCTCAAGCGAGGAGAAGCTGCGACAGCTATAGCCAGGCTAAGAGGTATAAGAGGCAATAGCGGAGTCGTAATCATGTCCCCCGAAAACGATGCAGTACTCGGAGACGAACCCCTCTATATTCTGGGGTTAGCCACGGCGTTTGAAGCCAATGTGAACCTGGACGTCTTAGCAGAGGACCAGTCTCAAATAATCGCAGACTTTGCAACTTCGACAAACGGAGTCGGCTGGGGAGCATTCGGATACGCCCTAAGCGCCCATCAACTGGGAGGATACACGCCTACCGTCATACGAGTCTACCTTGTAAGCGCCAAAGACGGCAGCCTTTACAGCATAGTAAATATCCCGGTTTCGCGATAATACGCAGAAGCTGTGAAGCAGAGGGGACGGTTCTTTCTGCTTCACAGCTCTTACAAATTCCAAAAAGCCTGCAAGCAAGACTAGATATACCTCAAATCTGTAATCAGCCATCTACCATCTATCTTGTCAACCGTGAGGACTATCTCAATCCGCCAAGCATCTTCCATAGATCCTTCCCCTGTTGTCACTTCCACGATATCGGCCATGACCTCATATCGATAATGACCCGCTTCGGTCACATCTTTTATCTCAATCCTCTCCGGCCACGGGCTTGATACGTATCGGCCAGGAGCTTCTGAAGGTTCATCCAGCCACTTAGCCAGCAATTCTTCTGAAACATAGGGACCGTAGTTTTCCTTAGCCTGTTCCTCAAATACCTCATGAGGGGCATTCTTATAAACCTTTGTGAGAGCTTCACCGAAGGCAATTACAACATCCCTGACTTCATAATCGGGCGCAGGCTTGAAACTATAAGCGATCTCCACCAGATCTGATTCGGACAGGCGTGACGAATCACCATATACGTCATATACTAGTTCTTGTTCTTCAAAAATGAGATAAAGATGGTTCTCGTTTCGCGACCAAGTCTCAGAAGACGCAGCAGGAGGGGTTATCTCCAGATTCAGTAATACAGCTTCGGTCAGCAATCCCTGAACATCCTTTTGAGCATTTATCGTAGAATGATTTGGAAGAAAAAGAGGCAGATCTGCCTTGTAGCCGATTATCTCAATTCCTCCGACTACATCATCACCAATCAGGAATCTCATTTCTCCATTTCCAGTGACTCTCATAGAAACCAGTATGCTTGCAACTGTGTTCTTTTCTACAACCAGGCCTGGGATATTCATATCCACTGTCACGCCCTTTGGCAGATTGAATTCGTATGACCCAACCTGCAGAATAGTCACAGGCAGCATATGTGCTACGAAAACACCCAAGATGACCAAGGCAAATAAAGCTATTCCGACCACCAAGGTCTTGTTATGCCCTTTATGCAGACTTGATTGATCCTGCACATCGTCTCCCCCTTGTAAATTACCTAATACATATGTGACGGCAGAAAACACCCTGTAGTTCCCTCATCGCAGAGCAAGTCCGGCTGACTCACGGATATAGCGTTGCCAAAACTGCATACTAAAGAGCTCTTGGCTTTGTATAAAGCACCTGACCACTTCTACCTGCGGTGAGAATTCCATTTTCCATAGCGCTCTTTCCGTTGACAAACACCCATCTAAAGCCCTCGGGATACCTCCTTGGCTCATCGTCCGTGCCCTTGTCTGTGACCTCCTCAGGTGCAAAAACCACAATATCAGCTTTCATCCCTTGGGAAATCACTCCCCTATCATTAAGGCCCAGCCGCTTCGCAGGCTGACTCGTTATGCGCTTTATGCCTTCTTCGAGACCCAAAAGGCCCAGTGCGTACAACTTTATATATCTCGCCATCCCCCCAAACGTATTTGGATTAGGCAGATAGTATGGGGGAACGCGGCTTTCAGCAGTGTGATCAACCAAGAATGTGTCCACTCCTACCATTGCCCGGGGGTGAGTGTAAAAGACGCGTTTTACCTCATCGGAACCGGACGGCGTCACCGTCTGGCTGTACGGATCCATACTTATGATATCCATGAGAGCATCCAACGGATGACAACCCTTTTCATCGGCTATCTGGGCGACAGTCTTTGAGGTGAATTCTTGCGCTTCCGTTTTACCTATCAGGATGCGTTCGGCCCATCCCGGCTGAATCACGGGGTTCAGACTGTACCATTTTCCGGAAAGAATGTACTGTTTGATCTCTTGCCTGAGATCAGGTGCCCTCAAGTTTTTGGAGAATCGCTCCAGGTCGCCTGCTTCTTTTAACCAAGGCTCCAAAAGCGCAGCCAGATATTTCGCATGCAGCACTCCGCCCGTAGTGTGGTTGGGTATCACATCGAACGAAACATCCACCCCATCTCTTATCGCTCGATCGATAACATCCAATGTCTCTTCTGCAGCGCAGACAGAAAGTTTGGGGGTTGATGAAGGCGCAAGGAGATAACCTGGGCTAAGATGGGCAAGTTCGATCTTTGCCCCGGTGTTCATTGCTATGTCTAAGGCCTGTTTGACTCCGTTTATCAACCCTGGATTGCCAAATCCTTGCCTTAGACCTGTCCTCCACCAGTGGGAACAGAAAATGCCACCTTTATCTATAACCGCGCCTATAACCTCGTAGGATTCTTCAATAGTCGCATAGGAATTGGGGGCATAGTCCAGCCCATTGGAAATCCCGCACGCTCCTTGGTCCATAGATTCTTCCACGTATCTTTTCATGGCACTTATCTCATCGTCGGTCGCCGCACGGCGGTAATCTTCGCCCATGGCCGCAGCCCGCACGCTGCCGTGACCAACCAAAGGTACCATGTTTACGCCGGGCTTAACCTGCCTTACCCTATCCAACCACTCCCCAAATGATGACCAGTTTATGTCTAGCCCATCGGTGTCTAGCGCGTGCTTTCGGACCGCCTCTAGATCTGCAACCGGTTCCTGATAGTATTTCCGCGGCGCAACCTTGTCCCACCAGTTCCACTCCCAAAAGCATGATAAGTAGTGCTCGTTGAGAGGGGCAGGCGAAAATCCACACTGACCGCAGACCACTGTAGTAATGCCCTGCCCTATGGCGCTTTCGCCGTTGGGATATAGAAGGACTGTTTGATCTGCGTGGGAATGCATGTCAATGAACCCGGGACAAACTACCTTTCCTGAAGCATCTACTTCCAGCCTAGCGCTGGCTTCAGACAGGTCTCCTACTGCGGTTATCCTGTCACCGCTTATACCCACATCTCTTCTCGTAGAAGGAGCGCCTGTGCCATCTACGACTTCTCCGTGTCTTATTATGACGTCAAACGTCATTTGAACTCCTCCTTGCCTTTTGTTTCGCCTGGAAATGTCTTACGCATTGCGCTCATCCGGTAAGAGTTCTCGGAATAGGTAGTCGAGTCCTTCGTTTCGGCGGAACAAAAGATGAAGCAGAAAGTGCCGTCCCCGCTGCTTCACGGAGGACTTGCGTGGGACTATGACGAAGTATGATCGAAGGTAGTTTTGAAGCGTTTGCTTTGATGTATATGAAAGGAAGGAATACGCAATGGAGCATCCTAGTGTTTTTGACATCGTCATAAAGAACGGAACTATTATTGATGGCACCGGAAGGCAACGATATAGAGCCGATGTCGGACTGAAAGCGGGCAAGGTGAAATCCATAGAAACCAACATTCCGGAGGAATCAGCACTTCGAGTTGTTGACGCAGCTAAGAAGGTCGTGTGCCCTGGGTTCATCGATGCCCACTGCCATACGGACTGGAACATATTGGACATCCCTTGGGACGACCATCAAGAACGCCAAGGTGTGACAACTCAAATCGGAGGTTTGTGCGGAACCGCGCCCTTGTCACCCAAGGAGCATCTTGAGGAAGCGAAGACCCGCGGACTCGGAACCAACTATGCGCTTTTCGCAGGACACGGTTCAATCCGGGAAAAGGTCATGGGAAACGAAAACAGACCGCCATCCCAGGAAGAATTGAACCACATGAAATCGCTGCTGCAAAAGGCCATGGACGAAGGAGCCTTGGGTCTCTCAACAGGCTTGATATATGAACCAGGCGTGTTTGCCCGCACTGACGAAATCGTTGAACTTGCCAAAGTCATTGCCCCGTTGGGCGGGATATACGCAACCCATATGCGAAGTGAAAGCGATAAGATTGAGCAAGCCCTGGAAGAAGCCATATTTATCGCCAGAACTGCGCATACTCCTCTTCAGGTTTCCCATATCAAAGTGATTCTTCCCCGAAACTGGGGAAAAGCAGAGGCGATTCTGGAGAAGATAGGAACCGAACAAAAACAGGGATTGAGAATAACTGCGGACCAATACCCCTACGAAGTCACCGGAGGCGGGTATTACGGAGCAGCTCGCTTAGCCAAAGGGTCAAAGCATGACCTAAACTTCGTCAAATTCGAAGAGGTATACAAGGATGAGTGCGGGCGGAAAGAGCTGGTAGAGTATGTCTACTCTCTAATCATGGAACGTGGGGGGCCACAGTATTTCTCAATAATCAAGTCCAGCCGAAAAGACCTGCTTGGCCTTTTCTTGCCAGAGGCTCTATCCCAATTAGAAGGATCTGTTACAAACTACAAGATCCCGCCTAACGTTTTCGGCTCAGATTCTGCTTCACCGTCTTACACGTTTGCAGACTTGATAGTAGACGAGATATATAACTCCAAGGGAGAGTTTGCCCTAGCATACCATTCGGTATCAGAAGATGAGCTCATCTCTTTTTTGAAACAACCATGGACAATGACTGGAACCGACGGCATACAAGGAGCATTTCATCCGCGGACCCATGGCACATTTCCCCGCATCTTGGGGCGTTACGTAAGAGAAATGAAAGTATTGAGCCTCGAAGAGGCCATAAGGAAGATCACCTCTTTGCCCGCAGACACCTTTGGTTTCAAAGGAAGAGGAAGAATCGTACCAAATGCCATAGCAGACATCGTCGTATTTGATCCAGACACCGTAATTGATAAGGCTACCTTGGTATCGCCAAACCTCTACCCTGAAGGAATAGAGTATGTGCTCGTAAACGGTGAAATAGTAGTAGACAACGGAAAACGCACAGACTTATTTCCCGGACAAGCCATCCTAAGAAGCTGACAAAGGGCTTTGGGGACGGTACTTTTTGCTTCATGGTCTTTTTAGGAAGGTGAAGCAAAAAGTACCGTCCCCCCTGCTTCTACAACTGAGCATGGCGGAACCGAGTAGTCCCAGAAACCGCTTAGGTTCCCTTTTTCTATTTGACTAAGAATCGCACGAATCGGCCCGCCGTGGGTTACGATCACTATTTGGCTCGCCTTGCGTGTACCAGATTGCCCGGCGTTTTCTCTCGCATGAAGCGCACATATCTCGCTATAGGCCCTAAACACTCGGCTAGCCATCTCTTCCAAGGTTTCGCCATAAGGAGGCCGGATTCTAACCGGGTCCTCTATCCATCTAGATACGAGTTCCTTATCCCGTTCCTGGATTTCATCAAAAGTGAGGCCTTCCCAGAGACCGAAATCTACTTCTTCAAGCCCTAGGACTACTTTTACAGGCAAGCCGTGAGGCTTAGCGATGGCTTCTCCTGTCTGAACACATCTTTTCTTGGGACTCGAATACACCATAGATATGTCAAGACTCGATAGACGGTCTGCCAATCGAGCAGCTTGCTCCGCCCCTTCTTCGCTAAGAAGGCTGTCCCCCTTGCCCTCGTATCTTCTTTCAATATTAGCTTGAGTTGTCCCATGTCTTACTAAAAGCACCTTGAAGCCCATGAAATCCCCTTCCTTCACACAAAGTCCAGATCAAAGTCGCAATATTGCTTCTAAGTTTTCAAGAAGCATCGTGTTTTCTTCCCTGGTTCGTACGGCAAATCGCGCATAGTACTCGTCCAAGAATCGATAGTTGCCGCAATCCCTAATCAAGATACCCTTGGGCCCCAACACATCCTGGAGTGTCTTGGCAGTCAGCGAAGAGGCGCGCAAATCAACTAGTATGTAATTGGCTGAAGGCGGATATACCTTTAGGTTGGAGATATCCGACAGACCGCGGAACATAAACTCCCTTTCAACCTCGATCCAGGCTCTGACCTTTTTTATGTAAGATGAATCATTTATAGAACCTATCGCTGCCGCTTGGGCTAGGCAGTTCACGCTCCACGGATCTTTGACCTCTCGAACGCGATTAGCCAATTCCTCACAGCATACTGCATAGCCCAACCGAAGTCCCGGAAGAGCGAAAAACTTGGTGAGAGAACCCAGTATTATGAGATTATCCCTTGATACCGCTTCCCAACGCAAAGTCGCGCTTTCAGGGTACTTCACAAAATCGATAAACGCCTCATCCACGACGACGATGACGCCTCTTGCCGCAGCTTCGTCAAGAAACGCCAACAACTGTTTTCTTGGAATCAAAGCGCCTGAAGGATTGTTGGGGTTACATATAAAGACCAAATCGAAGCCATCGAGCTGGGATGCCAAAAGGCTCATATCCGGCAAGAATCCGTTGAAGTCATGCATCCGGAACCATACCAAAGAGCCTCCTTCTATTTCTACTGCCCGCCCGTATTCAGAAAAAGTCGGCGCCAAAACCAGGGACATGGTAGGCTTAAAGGCTCGCACGATCAGGTGGATCAACTCATTGGCCCCATTTCCGGGCACTATATTGCAAGGTTCAACTTCCAAGTAACGCCCCAATGCCTCCCTTAGTTCGCCAGAATCAGGATCGGGATACCATCTGATTTGGTCTAGCCTTCCTAAGATAGCGTCTAGGGCTGCCTCCGACGGTCCAAAC
>Ga0116188_1000814_pt1 | contig 29207 bp, 28 predicted proteins | sample AD_JPNTR2_MetaG_FD_89807 | JGI IMG/M metagenome (GOLD analysis project Ga0116188, IMG submission 89807) | Active sludge microbial communities of municipal wastewater-treating anaerobic digesters from Japan - AD_JPNTR2_MetaG | ecosystem: Engineered > Bioreactor > Anaerobic > Digestate | place...
ACGAGCACATACAAGCATTAACGCTGAATTGATATGAGGATACCATTTGCAGAACATATCCAGAAGGTTTTCCTTTTTTCTGTGCGTTGAAGGTTCCAATGCATTCAATCTCTCGTTTCATCTGTTCCATCTGTTCGGCCAGAAGATTGGCCTACTTATAAAGCCAAGTCGGGATGTGCTTGCACTTGGTGGCGGCAGCGGATTCTCCTATCTCCAGTTTAGTGAATTCCTTCGCCATATGTTCATAAAACTTATCGTAGCGCCCGATGAGTTTGTTACGGTTGTCCATGACTTCCTTAGCGGGCAGGTGTTTGTCTTTAGTGAGCGGTACAAAGCACAGGTGTATATGCGGATTTGGTTAATCCATATGCACCACCACCGAGAAAATATTGTCTACATCGCCTTCCTCCTGCAGAAATCCCAGCGCATACTTTAATACTTTTGTCCCCTCTTTCGAGCGATTTTCAAAAAACTCTGTACTGGCAGTTACGATGGTATAGATGAGCTTGATACTGTCTTTTCGCACCATGCTTTTCAGATTCTCTTTCTGAGCTTTTTCAATATGGCACTAGACCTTGTTGTAATACTTTGTTCTCGGTTGTGTAGATGAGAATTCAACTCCGAGCGTTCGGTATCAATGTCGGAATTACTGGCATACTACTGCTTTTTTCTTTCGAGGCGCTTCTCCAGCGCAGATGTTGGTCTGCTTCATATCTTTTCAAATCGTAAGATTCCGTAAGACATAATTTCTATACTTCCTTTCTGTTGTGGGTCTGGTGGTCATCATAGGCTTCACATACTCGTCCTGCCATGCTGAAACCGCAACCGCTCCTCATCATTCCGTCCACTCATAAGGCCGCAGTTTTTACCATCGACCGATGTTGCGTAGAATAATTGCGGCAAAAACCAAGAGCCGTGCAGCATGGCATCACCTCCTTCGGGGCATGAAAAACTACCCTAGAAGCGCAACGATATTCGATATGTTTAATTTAATGAATAAACTCACATTTTGTCGTGCGTTAATTATTGCATTTTAACACACGCGTGTGTTAAAATACGTTAAAAGGATGTGATGATGTGCGAAATATCGGCTTTCCAGAGTCATTAACCATTGAATTTAAAAGCGATCGGGACAAGTTGCCTGACAGTGAAATCATTGACGCCGTTGTTGCGTTTGCCAATACAGATGGCGGCGATTTATATCTTGGAGTCGAGGATGATGGTGTTATTACCGGATTGCATAACGACCATAAAGACCCGACTCAATTGGCAGCGTTTATAGCTAATAGAACAGTACCGCCTGTAACTGTACGATGTGAGGTAATTAAATATGATGCTCCTGTTCTGAAAATCAGCGTGCCGCGCCGCACAAGTATAGTCGCTACATCTTCGGGGAAAATGCTCCGCAGACGTATTAAAGCAGATGGCAAACCTGAAAATATTCCAATGTACCCGTTTGAAATTGCGACTAGATTATCAAGCCTGAGCCTGTTGGATTATTCTGCTCAGCCTGTGCCGGATGCCTCTATGAATGATTTGGATGCCGTTGAACGGGAGCGGCTGAGAAATATAATCCGTATTTACCATGGTGAGCAGAACCTGCTTGAACTCACAGACGAAGAATTGGATAAAGCATTGCAGCTTATTACTATAGTAGAAGGCAAGATGATTCCTACTTATACCGGGCTGCTTTTAATTGGAAAGAAGGATCGCCTGAAAGCTTTAGTGCCGACTGCTGAATCCGCTATTCAGATACTGCATGGCACAGATGTCATAGTAAATGAAACTTTTACCTTGCCTTTGTTAGCTGCTTTTGAAAAAATCAGTGAATACATGAACGCCTGGAACCGCAATGAAGAGATGCAAATAGGATTATTCCGTGTCACCATACCGGACATTGACTATCGGGCATTTCGTGAGTCTTTGGTAAATGCATATTGCCATCGGGACTATTCAATGCTGGGACGAGTACGTGTACAACTCGATGACGAAGGACTGACGATCAGTAATCCAGGTGGATTTATTGAAGGTATAAACATACACAATTTGCTGGACGCAGAACCCCACGGGCGTAATCCTGTTTTAGCGGATGCTTTAAAGCGAATAGGTCTTGCCGAGCGCACCGGCAGAGGAATTGATCGCATCTTTGAAGGCTCGTTGCTTTACGGAAGGCTTTTACCTGATTACAGCGCAACAACAAATAGTAGGGTCAGCTTATTTATACCAAAAAGTATGCCTGATAAAGCCTTTGTAAAAATGCTTGCTGTTGAACAGCAAAGGATTGGACGCCCTCTCCCGATACGTGCTCTGTTGGTTCTGAATTCATTAAAGCAGCTTCACAGAGCATCTGTACACGATTTAACAGAAGATACAAAAATTGAAGAAACAAGAATAAAGAATATAATCGAATCTCTGACGGAAGCTGGTTTAGTGGAAGCTGCCGGAACCGGTAAGGGTCGTTACTATATTCTAAGTTCAAAGGTGTACCGAAACGCGGATAATACAGTTGGGTATGTGAGGCAAACCGGCATCGACAAACTGAGGTATTCAGAATTGGTTCTAAAACTTGCTAAAACTCAAGGATATGTAACACGTGGAAATGTAGCCGAGCTACTGCACATTACACCACCACAAGCATATCGTGTTCTTGTAAGTCTTGCTGCCGATAATAAATTAAAACTTGATGGAAAAGGCAAATATGCTAAGTATATTCCAGTTTAACGCACGGTTTAACACACGCGTGCGTTAAACCGTGCGTTAGCGTGTGTTAAATGCCTTATGCTAATAGATAACGACTCGAAATCGAGTGTACGTGGAAGCGTACCGTGGGTTCGAATCCCGCCCTCTCCGCCATAAATATGCGGTTTTCCTAGACAAGATAGAGGAAAGCCGCTTGTTTTTTTGCCTCATATAATGGTTTGATATATTTCGATATCGCTATGCGCATCTCAAATCATTTGCATTTATATAGTTATATAGTTAGGAAAAAGTAAAAGACGGACAAAAAACAGCGCATTCTTGTGCTTTTGAAAATATGGTTTATTGGGTTTTCATTGCAATGTCATAGAGGAACTCTAGGTTAGATGGTGAAATATATATGTATTTAGTTCCAATTCCCTTCACTTGTCGGGCAGCAGCGCATTGTAGAGCGTTTAAATCAAATCTTACCGCTATGTGACGCTCTTGATTATAAATATTCAGTTTGACAGAGGAAATTAAGAATGATTAGGCTAGCGAACAAATATTACTAACGGATGATTGGAATGGGGGTGTGAACATGAACTCAAATCTTCTTTTGAAACTTAAGAATACTAAGGAAATGGATGCCGACCAACACGATGGAAGCTATGAACTTATGCGAGCTATTGTAAAAGCGTACCGCGATGTGGATGAAGCGATACTGGATTACAAGGATTTGAATGCCATATATCTCATGTCGGTTGGAACATGGAAGCACGGGGTGCCGGTAAAAAAGAAAGTAATCGAAAACAGTCACCTTTCCCAGGATTCAAAAAAGGCATTGATTAGGCTTCTTGACGAAATCCAGGCCAGAGCTGTCAATGGTGCATATACAAATCATAAGAATGATCAATCAGGAGTATTCGGCATGTTCGGGACAGGTTTCTATTCTTTCCAAGGGAAAACAGACAACAAATCAGTACGTGAATTCATTAAGATGTGTATTGATATCAGTGAAATGGATGAAGACGAAAAAATGTTTGCCCGGGCGGAACAGGTCCTAAACAAGCGTTTCAAAGGGATGCGCGCTGCTTCTGCATCAATGATTCTTCACTGCCTTAGACCATATACATTTCCTATTTTGAACAGTAACATGGGAAGTGAAGATATTTTTGCAGCCCTCGGAATTGAGCTAAATAGAAAAAGTGATATTGCTGAATATATTAATAATTGCCGCGCAATTAAAAAATACAGGGACAATAATTTACCTTTTAAGAATTATCGGATCCTTGATATGGCCGCATGGGAACTGGGAAAGGATTATGACCCGATCTTGGATATCATCAAGCAGTATAAAGCCGATTTTGCCAATCGTGATAATGAAGAACGATATAAATGGAGAGCAATCAAGTGCTTTCAGGACAATTGGGATATCGAGGCGGAGAATTTTGCCGATATGCTTGAACGTGCACTTGCTAAAACATACAATCTTATGACTACCGGCAGAGTTTTTGCAAAAAAAATGATAGTCTATTTTGCCAAAAAAGACCCGGAAAGAGTCCGGAGGATGTTTGCCAGACTATATGATGAGGATAATGACCTGGTCGAACGTATTGATACATTTATGGCTGAAGCCGATAAACTGCTTGAAAAATATAAAAGCCCTGATAAGCCCGGCATGAACCAGCATTTTCAGCAGCATAACATCATAAGTATCTATTTATTTTTCAGATATCCGGAAAAGTATTACTTTTATCAATACAGCAAATACAAAGCCTTTGCCAAAAGGGTTGGATACGAAGCTTCAATAACTCTTGGAGATAGCCAGAATATAGTAGGTTACATGGAAATGTGTGATCTAGTTCTTGCCAAAGTCATGGCGGATAATGAACTGCAAGCCATGAGCAAAGCCCGGCTTGATTCGGATTGTTATTCCGATCCTTCGTTTCATATGCTGACCGATGATATAGTCTACTTCGGCAGTAAATTTAACGAAAATGAGCAGGAGGCGGATGATGACGAAGAACAGAACAAACCAGAAAAAGAGGTGAACTCGATGAAGGAAGTTTATAGCAAGAATATTATTTTGTTCGGGCCTCCGGGTACTGGAAAAACCTATAATACAATCAATTATGCCGTTGCGATAATTGAAGATAAGCCTATAGAAAACGTTTTGGCAGAGGACTATGCATCAGTACTCAAAAGATATAACATCTATAAGGAAGCAGGATATATCGAATTTACGACATTTCACCAATCCTTCGGATACGAAGAATTCATCGAAGGCATTAAACCACTGCTTTACACTGGCGAGGACGAATCGGAAGTCAAAAACATATCCTATGAAATCGCTGACGGCGTTTTCAAATCCTTCTGCAAAAGGGCCCAAACACCGATTATTAAAAAGAATACCGGGTTTGGGTTCTCCGAATACTCTACGGTCTGGAAGGTATCGTTGGCAGGTACGGGAGATAATCCGGTCCGCCAGGACTGCATGAGGAACGGTTATATAAGGATTGGATGGGACGAATACGGGCCTACCATAACTGAGGAGACCGATTTTAATTTAGGCGGCAAAAATGTCCTAAATGCCTTTATTAACCGGATGCAAATAGGCGATATCGTCCTTTCGTGCTATTCAGAGCGAACAATAGATGCTGTTGGCGTTGTTAAAGGCGAATATGAATGGCATCCGGAATTGGAAGACTACTGCCGCGTCAGGAAGGTTAAGTGGATTGTTAAAGGAATCAATTACGACATTTTTGAAATGAACCATAATACGGTTATGACCCTTTCAACCGTATATAAGCTGAACGTGTCGGTAGCGGATGTGATTAGAATACTTAACGAGAATAATGCCGGGAAAATAATTGCTGCAGAATCCCCAAAGAGATATGTATTCATCATTGATGAGATAAACCGCGGAAATATTTCTAAGATTTTTGGAGAATTGATCACGCTAATTGAGCCGACGAAACGTCTTGGGCAGCCCGAAGCGATAAAAGCAAAGCTGCCCTATTCGCAAGAGATGTTTGGGGTACCGGATAACGTATATATCATCGGTACAATGAATACGGCTGACCGTTCCATTGCTTTGATCGATACAGCATTGCGCAGGAGATTTAATTTTATTGAATGCCAGCCGGACCTTAAGGTTTTAGACGGGATAGAAGTAGAAGGCATCCTTGTTTCAGAATTACTTAGTAAGCTAAACCGTCGTATCGAAGTGCTGTGCGATCGGGAGCACACCATTGGGCACTCATATTTTCTTGCACTGAAAGATAACCCCACCCTAAACAAGCTGGCTGATATTTTTGCCCATAATATTATCCCCCTGCTCCAGGAATATTTCTATGAAGATTATGAAAAAATCCGGCTAGTGCTGGGTGATTCCCATAAGGATTATGATGACCAGTTTATTCACAAAAAACAGAACGACAATGGGGAACTGTTTGGCGGGGCGGAGGTTGACCTTGATGAGATTGCTTCATACGAAATTAACCCATCGGCTTTCACCAACATTAATGCTTATAGGAATGTATAAGCAGGGGTCGCTTGAAAAGGAGAAATAGAATGGCCAGGCATTATACAATAAAGGAATATGAAAGTTTTACCCGTGGGAAATCAATACCCGGCGGTGGTTATACTATGCTTCCTGAACAAACCTTTGATCAGTTGGAACAGTTTGTTCTTGCAAATCGATCTGCTGCTGATACAGAGGCACTTGATTTGATGTCCATTTCAAGCAGAAAGGGTATTGGCAAAATAATATCTGCCAGAAACTACGTTGGAATGATAGCAATGAACGATGGTACCGGGATAGAAATTCTTCCCAAGATCTATTCAGCAAGATCTGATGATAAGGATGCAACCAAGAAGATATTTTTTGAGATGCTTAGGACAGTCAAGGAAGTGCCTTACAGAACATTTAATGTCTCTCACTTAAGAGCTGAGCAAATGAACGTTTTTGAAGTATTTATCCGCATGTTCGTTGATGAAGTCTTCACCTTGGTAAAAAGAGGGCTTAAAGCTACATATACTGTTCATGCTGATGATGAGAAGTTCTTTAAGGGGAAGATGGTGTTTTCTCAGCACATAAAGCATAATCTGGTACATAAAGAACGGTTTTTTGTTGAGTATGACATTTTTAGCCCCAACAGGCCGGAAAACCGGTTAATAAAATCAACAATCCGCTTCTTACAGCAGAAAACAACCAGTGCGAGAAATAAAAAAGACTTATCCATGCTGATTACCTCCTTTGATGGAATTGATTATTCCAGCAATTATGACAGTGATTTCTCACTTTATATTAAAAACCGGAATATAAGCGAATATGATACGGCAATGCGCTGGTGCAAAGTTTTTCTACTCAATAAAAGCTTTACAGCGTTTTCCGGCAGTGAAGTTGCCTATGCCTTACTGTTCCCTATGGAGCAGGTATTTGAAAGTTATGTTGCTGCTAAATTAAAGCACAGGCTTGATGTGGCGAAATACTCAATAAAAACTCAGGATAAGCGGTATCACTTGTTTGACTTTCCCATAAGAAAGTTCTCAATGCGTCCAGACATTGTAATCACCAACAAAGAAAACGGTATGATAACAGTGCTGGATGCTAAATGGAAACTGCTTTCAGCCGCGCAGCACAATTATGGGATATCCCAGGCGGATATGTACCAAATGTACGCCTATTATAAAAAATACGGTGCCAAGCAGGTTGTTTTGATATACCCAATGACGGAAAATGTTAGGCCTATAGAAGCAGGAATTACATTTAGATCAACAGATGGTGTTTTAGTGAGAGCAGCCTTCATTGATTTTTTTGATATGGATAAAAGTATAAATAATATACTGGCTATTTAGTGCACAGTTCAATAGGTTCGAATCCCACCCTCTCCGCCACAGATAAATAAAAGACCCGGCTTGACCGGGCCTTTTATTTATTTGCTTTTAAGGGCTTCTATTATTTCCTCCACTTCTTCATAGCCTTCTTCGTAGAATCTTTCTTCATCGGGGTCCAGTTCCTTCAGAAGTCTTAGGAACTCCCCGGCATGGACCCTTTCCTCATCGGCGATGTCCTTTAGCACCTCAATTGCCAGCCGGTTGTCGGTGGATTCGGCCAACTGCATGTACAGCTGGACAGCCTCATACTCCGCCGCCACCATGAACCTTATCGCCCTAATAAGCTCCTGGCCGGTCAGCTTGCGGGGGTTTGCAAGCCCCGAAAAAGAACTGCCAAAATCCGGCATAACCATTACCTCCTTTTATTTAACCACTCATTTACTAATAGCTAAGCACTGATCAATCAATGGGCTTATCCTGCCCGGTTTATTTATTATTAGGCACAACCGCCGGTAATGGCGAGGGGTGCCATCGCCGGCGGTTGTTTCGAATATATGGTTATTTCGTATTAAGATATTTTTCCCCAAGTTTGTGAAGGGTTTCATGCAGCCTCTCGTGGGTTCCTTTTCCCATGACTTCTTCTTCAAAGGCTTCAAATTGTTCCAAGAGCTGCCGCTGTTTATCAAAAGGCAGTATTCTATCGCCCATCGGGAATAGAACAGTATTCTCTTTTTGAATATGTTCCCGTAACAAATCGATGTAATTTGTGGCGGCTTCGGTAAACCTGTCTGCTTGCAGTGCTCTGCTGCCAACCGAGGCTGCCATTTCGGCGATACACTGTCTGCCCTGTATGTGCTCCTTCAGCATTTGGCCTATAGGGCCCCCTTCATTCGGTATGCCGGCCTCCTCCAGGGCAGGAAACATAAGCCCTTCTTCCTTGCCGTGATGACACTTGTCGGCAAATAATCTTAAGAAGTCGATTATGTCATTTATGTCTTTTATATCTGCCTCGCCGGGCTGTTCAACCGTTTTTACGATTTTTTGGAGAATCCTCAGGCCGAAAAGAATGCCCTTATGCTCGTTAATCAAATCTTCACTCGCATACTTCATTTCATTTCCCCCTAAACATTTATTCTTATAGGTTTCGCCTTTCTATTTGCAAATTCCCGTGCTTATATTCTTCTAATACCCGAATCCTGCAGGTGCTAACACCCGGCCGCGAAAAAAACATGCACGGTACCTGGAAAGAGCTTTAAGGGGTTCCGTTTTCAAATAGCCTTTTGTACTCCCCGTATCCTTCCTTCTCCAGGTCCTTTACCGGGATAAACCTCAAGGCGGCGCTGTTTATGCAGTATCTTAGGCCCGTCGGCCCGGGGCCGTCGTTAAAGACGTGGCCCAGGTGGGAATCTCCCTCCCTGCTTCGCACCTCGGTTCTTATCATGTTGTGGCTTGTGTCTAATTTTTCAATGATGCTTTCCTTGTTTATAGGTTTTGTAAAGCTGGGCCAGCCACACCCCGAATCGAACTTGTCCTTGGAACTGAATAGGGGCTCGCCGGTTATTATGTCTACGTATATGCCCTCCTCCTTATGGTCCCAGTACTCGTTACTAAAGGGCGGTTCGGTAGCGTTTTCCCTCGTTACCCTGTACTGCAGCGGCGTTAATTTTTTTATTCTTTCTTGTATGCCTTTATTATCCATACGCAAGCCTCCCTTATACTTGATATGAGTATTTATATATATTATTATCCGCCGCCGCGCCTTTAAAAAGCACCGTGGGAAAAAAGCCGCTGTATTAATATTGCTGTCCAGCCATTTTATCAGCACAATAACATTTTAAACAACATTGACATTGTCAGGCGTCTAATGTAAAATTAATAATTGCGGCGGGCTTTGACACCGGGCTTGGTGTAATCAAATCCCGCCTTGAGGGTTAAACTAAATAGCAGTATTTTTATTGGGTAGGTTGGCTTGGAGAGATGGCCGAGTCTGGCTGAAGGCGCTCGCCTGGAAAGCGGGTAGACGGGGATACCTGTCTCGCGGGTTCAAATCCCGCTCTCTCCGCCATTTTTTATAATTTTGGTCGTGCTAGACGGGGATGTAGCGGCACCCTGTAACCTGCAATCCGCTATAGCAGGGTTGAATTCCTTTCTGAGGCTTATGTCCTGCAGGGCCGGCCCGGGTAAGTGGCGTTGAAGGCCGGGTCCTGCGCAATGGAAATTCATGAACCCCGTCAGGTCCGGAAGGAAGCAGCGGTAAGTGAACCCTTTCATGTGCCGCAGGGAAGCCTGGCTGGAGCTAACTGCCCTGGTATCGCCTGTGGGAGTAGGTCGAGGGAAGGTGCACGACCACCTGTTTATTATAAGCGCGAGGGAGTTAATACTCCTTCTTTTTGTTTGGCTTTATATAGGTTATAATCATTATATAGTCAAATAAAAGGGATGGAATGGTATGCAAGAAGGCAGGGTTTACAGTAAAGAGGAAATAGAAAGCCTGAATAAAAAGCTTAAAGAAGCTTCGCTGAGGAAACTGATGGATATGAATATAACCTCCCTGGAATGGGGAAGGTCGGAAATGACAATGGATGTTAAGGATACATACCTCAACGTGAGGGGGACATGCCACGGGGGCGTAATAGCCGCCTTTGCGGATACAGTTATGGGAAGCGCGCTTTACAGTACCGGCGCCGCGGCATCGGCTACCATAGAGATGAACATAAACTTCCTGGAGCCCGTTATGGCGGGGCAGGTATTAACCGGCCGCGGCGAGGTTTTGAGAAAGGGAAAAACCACCGCCATAATAAGGGCTGACCTGTTCGTTGGCGAAATAATGGTTGCGGCGGCAAGGGGAACCTACAGCGTACTTGAACCAAATAAACAGAAGTAAAGGATGGGGAATATGGGCTATACGGCATTGTACAGGCAGTTCAGGCCCCTTACCTTTGACCGGGTGGCGGGGCAGCAGCATATCACCACGACGCTTAAAAACCAGGTGACCGGGGAGAGGGTTGCCCATGCATACCTGTTCGCCGGCACCAGGGGTACCGGCAAAACCTCCACCGCCAGGATACTGGCAAGGGCGGTAAACTGCACCGACCGGAAAGACGGCAACCCCTGCAACCGCTGCAAAACCTGCAGCCGGGCGCTGGAGGGGAAGCTTATGGACATAATAGAGATAGACGCTGCCTCCAACAGGGGCGTGGACGAAATAAGGGACCTGCGGGAGAAGGTAAAATATCCCCCGGCCGAGGGAAAGTACCGGGTATATATTGTGGACGAGGTACACATGCTGACCGCCGAGGCCTTCAACGCGCTGTTGAAAACGCTGGAGGAACCGCCCTCCCATGTCATATTCATTCTTGCCACCACCGAACCGCAAAAGCTGCCCGCCACGGTGCTGTCGCGGTGCCAGAGGTTCGACTTTAAAAGGATACCCTTTCCGGAGATGGTGAAACTGCTGGAGCAGGTATCGGGCGAAGAGGGCATTGATATAGACCAAAGCGCCCTGGAACTCATAGCCGGCAGGGCCGATGGGTCGGCAAGGGACGCCCTGGGCCTTTTGGATAAATGCTCCGCCTTTGAAAAGGGGCCTCTAACGTTGGACAGGGTGGTGTCGGTGCTGGGGATGGCCCAGGACAGGCTGCTGTTCGACCTTTCCCGCCGGCTGTCAAAAAGGGATGCTGCCGGCTGTATAATGCTGCTGGACCGGGCAGTCCAGGACGGCCGGGATACGGGCCAGCTTTTCAAAGATATAATATACCACTTGAGGGATATACTTATTATAAAGGTGGCCCCTACGGGGCTTGCGGACCTGTCCGACAAAAAGAAGGAGGCCCTTGGGGCGCTGGCCTCGGAATGGGAAGTGAACACCCTTATAAGGGCGATAAACGTGCTGTCCGAAGCTGAAGGAAAGGCCAAGTGGAGCACCTACCCGGAGGTTTTCCTTGAGGTTGCGCTGGTTAAGCTGTGCGAACCCTCAATGGATGCTTCGCTGGAGGGAATCATGGACCGGCTTTCACGGCTGGAGGACATGGTGCTTAAAGGCGTTTCCGCCGGTACCGGAGATAAAGTACCGGCAGGCGGGGAACTGCCGCCCGCTGCGGCGGATAGTTCCGCTGTCCCTTCGGGGGAAGGCGCCGGAAAGCCGGATAAAAGCAGGGACAGTGAAACTGTAAGCAAGGCTTCGCCGAGGCAGGACAAAAAAAGCGAGGCAGGGTGTGAAGAAGAAAAGGATAAAGGCATTGAAAACGATGGCAGCAAAGACGGTGGGCAGAAGCTCGATGAGCCCGAGGAACGGGAGGACCTCCAAAGGGACGGGCACCGGTCCGAGCCGGGGAATGTATCCCTGGAGCAGATGGAGGCCGCCTGGGGTGACGTGATGAAATACCTCGAGAAACACAAGAAAGGCCTTTATACCATGTTAATGGGCTCAAGGCCGATACGAGTAAACGAGGATATGCTGGTGGTGGGATGTGGAGCCCTGTATGGGATCTGTTATGAAATAGCCAACAGCAAAGAAAACAGGGATGCTTTGGGGGACGCGGTGTATTCGGTGACAAAGACGCGTTTTGATATAAAGATTGAGAGCATTGAAGTCCAAAGGGAAGCCGGGTGCAAGGACCTCCAGGAAGACTGCAGCCTGTACGAGGAAGCGGTAAGCATTTTTGGCGGCGACCTGGTGGAGAGGCTGGATGAATAAGGACAATTAACGGGAGGGATATTTTATGGCCAAGGGCAGAATGCCTGGAATGGGAAACATGGGCAGCATGATGAAACAGGTGCAGAAAATGCAGCAGGAAATGGCAAGGCTCCAGGGGGAACTGGAGGAAAAAACGGTGGAAAGCAGTGCCGGCGGCGGCGTGGTGACGGTTGTGGCTACCGGCAAAAAAGAGCTTAAAAGCATTTCAATAAAACCGGAAGCAGTGGACCCCGATGACGTGGAAATGCTTGAGGATTTGGTTTTGGCGGCTGTAAACGAAGCCCTTAGGAAAGCCGAGCAGATGGTGGCTGAAGAAATGTCCAAGATCACGGGAGGACTTAATATTCCAGGCCTCTAGAATTGGGAGTGAACTTATGGATTACTATGCGGCACCGGTGGCCAAACTAATAGAGGAATTGTCAAAACTGCCCGGGGTGGGGCAGAAAACCGCCCAGAGGCTCGCCTTCCATATACTGGACGCGCCTCCGCAGCAGGCGGAAAATCTCGCGCGGTCCATTGCCTTTGCCAGGAGGAACATAAAACACTGCTCGGTGTGCTGCAATATGACGGATACCGACCCGTGCAGGATATGCGCCAGTGAAAAAAGGGACAAGAGCGTAATCTGCGTCATGGAAAACCCGAGGGACGTCGTGGCAATGGAAAAGACCAGGGAATACAAGGGGCTTTACCATGTACTGCACGGGGCCATATCCCCGATGGAGGACATAGGGCCGGAGGATATACGAATTAAGGAACTATTGCTCCGGCTGCAGGACGATACGGTGAAGGAGGTTATACTTGCCACCAACCCCACCATAGAGGGGGAGGCCACCGCCATGTATATTTCGAGGATAATAAAACCCCTGGGTATAAAGACTACCAGGATCGCCCACGGGATACCGGTGGGCGGCGACCTGGAGTACGCCGACGAGGTTACGCTGGTTAAGGCGATGGAGGGAAGAAGGGAACTGTAAAAAAAGCAGCCCATCCGGTGACGGGCTGCTTTTTTTACTATTTAAGTCCTACCTCGGCTTTCTTCCGATTAAAATAATTCTCTATCGTATCCTGTACTACTGCTTCCCTGAAGGTATTTCCATCTCCGGGCACGTAAAGTCGGGCTTTTTTGTCAGGAAACCCGAAGCCCTTTGTATAGAGCACCCTTAGGTTGTCCGGTGACCAGAAGGCGGTACCCTTTTCAATATCCGTTTCGTTAATACCGGAGTATTCCCTGAGGGCCGTCCTGATTTCTTTCCATATATCACTGTTATTTGTTGCTACCTTTGCCCCGAGCCCCGCGGCAAGGCCCGCTATAATTTCAAGGTTGGACATGCCGGATTTGGGGGCAAAGGGCGCATGGGCCCTTTGTATCCTTCTTTCGGTGTTGGTATAGGTACCGGACTTTTCTGCAAAGCTTGCGGCCGGGAATACCACATCGGCTCTTGCCGCCGTATCGGTAAGGAACAGGTCGCAGGCTATAAGCAGTTCAAGGTTTTGAAGGGCATCCTCCGGAACCTCTTCGCCGAAGGTAACAACAGCCTTTATACCCTTCCAGTCCAGTTCGGCGACCGATTTTTTAATCCCCATATCGTAGGCACCTTGACTGTTGTTCATGGCCTTGAGAAGCATAATACCGCTTCTTGGCGAGCCAATCTTGCCGGTTATTACCGCAAGGTCGGCAAGGGCCTTGGCCGCATCGCCGGACACAGAAAGCTCGTCTATTACGATAAGAGCTTTTTTTGCGCCACAGTACATATCAGCGGCCTTAACTGCCAGTTCCGAGGGAATCACGCCGTCCAGGGCGGCCTTAAGGGCCTGGTACCCGGATGCGCTGGTTTCAACCTGTTTTTCGCTTATTTTTCCCGAATCTATCGCGGATTTAAGCATGCCTTTTATAAACCCAAGCCGGTCTTCACCATATATTTCAAGGTCCGCCCATTTACCTGCCTTTATCCTTTTGGGGCTTATAGTTATAAGCTTGGCTCCCGCCTTGGCGGCGGCCAGCAGTTTCATGCCCATAACCGGATGGTTCTCATAGCATTCCCCGCCCACATACAAAATCAGCCCGGTTGATATGAGCTCGTCAAAGGTGTTGGCCGAAGCGTTATATCCCAGCACCTTCTGGATACCGGTGTCGCAGCCGTTGGACGAGCTTGCCAGGTTTTCCGTATTTAAAACATCATCGGCAAGTTTTGCAAGCAGGAAGCTTTCCTCGTTGGTAAGCCTTGCGGAGGACAGAACTGCAACGCTGCCGTCCCCGTACAATGACCGTATATTGTTAAGCTGTTTTGCTGCGTGGGTAAAGGCTTTGTTAAAGGTTGCTTCCTTAAGCTGACCATCCATCCTTATCATCGGTTTTGTCAGCCTGTCACCATCCTGTGCATAGTCGAACCCGAACCGGCCTTTTATACAAAGCAGGCCGTTGTCTACTTTGCTTTCCCTATTAGGCAGGGACCTAATCACCATAGAACCCCGGGTGGCAAGGTCTGTGTTGCATCCCAAACTACAGTACGAACATATCGACGGAGTTTTAACCTGTTCTACCGGTACGCTTTTTTCAATGGTCAGTCTTTCCTGAAGGGCTCCTACCGGACATACCGAAACGCATTGACCACAGGATATGCAGTCAGTATCCTTAAGCTGTATCCCGAATGGAGTTTTAACAACGGTATAAAAGCCTCTTTCTGCAACGCATAGGGCCGTTATGCCGGTCACTTCACTACAAGTCCTGACGCATAAGTCACAGAGAACGCATTTGGCCGGGTTGCGGTCAATAAACGGGTGTTGGTCTTCATAGTCTGTTTCTTTTTTGACACCGAAAAACTTATCGCCTTCCACGTTATACTGATTGGCATATGATAGCAATTTGCATTCAAACACGTCACCGCAGCCGCATTCCATACACCTTTTGGCTTCAGTTTTCGCCTCTTCTTCGGTATAGCTGCTTGCCACTTCAAGAAAGTTTTGCTTCCTTATTTCGGGCTCCATTACCCTTGCTTCAACCCTTGGCTTGACCTCTTTATCCATAAAGTCTTCCTTGGTCAAGTTTTCCTGTTTCACATAGAACCTTTCGCTTAGCGGAACAATTTTTCCTTCCAAGTATCCGGATATAACTTCCGCGGCCTTTTTACCCTGGGCTATGGCTTCAATGGCGATTCCCGGGCCGGCAGCGGAATCCCCGCCGGCGAACACTCCCTCGACGGGAGTCTGGAAGGTGCTCTGGTCGTACTGCAGGGTGCCTTTTTTGGTAAGGCCGATACTTTCAAGGCCCGATGCGTCCACCCTCTGCCCTATGGCGGCTATCACGGTGTCCACGTCCAGCGTTACTTCCTCACCTTCTACTGGCACTGGCCTTCTGCGGCCGGAGGCGTCCGGCTCGCCCATCTTCATCTTCTGGCAGCGCATTTTGGACACTGCACCGTTTTCGCCTATTATCTCAATTGGTGCCAGCAGGAAGTTAAACTCGACGCCCTCTTCCCGGGCTTCCCGCACTTCCAGTTCCTCGGCGGGCATCTCCTGTTCGGTTCTCCGGTATATTACCATCACCTTTTTTGCACCCAATCTTACTGTGGTCCTGGCGGCATCCATGGCGGTGTTGCCGCCCCCTATAATCGCAACTTTTTCACCCAGTTTCACCGGTTTTTTCTGAGCTGCATTTACCAGGAAGTCTATGCCTCCCATCACTCCATCCAGGTCTTCCCCTTTACAGCCTATCCCCGTGCTTTTCCAAGCACCGATGCTTACGTATACAGCGTCAAAGTTATCCCTTAAGTAGTCTATCGAAAGGTCTTTGCCTATCCTGATGCCGGTGTTTATCTCTACACCGGTTTGTTTTATTATTTCGATTTCCATGTCCAATACGTCCTTTGGAAGCCTGTATTGCGGTATGCCGTACCTCAGCATCCCGCCCGCCTTTGGCATGGCTTCGTAAATAACCGGTTTATGTCCCTCCCGCGCCAGAAAATATGCGCAGGTCAAGCCGGAGGGACCTCCGCCGATAATTGCTACCTTTTTACCCGTAGGGGCTTTAATATAGGGCTTAAGTCCGGAACCGTTTTTTAACACTATGTCTCCGACAAACCGTTTAAGAGCTGCGATTGCCACCGGCTTGTCCAAAAAATTTCTTCTGCATGCCTCTTCGCATGGGTGTGGGCACACCCTTCCTATGCTGGCTGGCAGCGGCAGTTTTTCTTTGATCAGGTTGACTGCTTCCTCGTATTCGCCGTTTGCTATAAGTCCCACGTAGCCTTGGCAGTCGGTCTCCGCCGGACAGGCCAACTGACAGGGGGCCTTGCAGTCTCCGGTATGGTTGGCCAGTATTAGCTCCAGGTTTGTTTTCCTAGACTGGTCTATTCTTTCCGACCGGGTTCTTATCACCATGTTGTCTGCAATTTCGGTGGCACAGGCCCTAAGCAGTTTTGGTGCCCCCTCCACCTCTACAACGCACAGGCCACAGCCGCCATGCACCTTAAGGCGGTTATCATGACAGAGATTGGGTATCTCTATACCATTTTCCATGGCCAGTTGCAGTATTGTCTGTCCCTTGTATCCCGCTACTTCAATTCCATCAATGTTAACCCTAAGTTTTGACATTCTGTTACCTCCTTTTACGCCAACTAAACTATTATAGCACCGAATGGGCATACTTCCATACAATTGCCGCATTTTATGCAGCCTTCCTAATCAAAGCTGTGTAGTTTTTCTTTGCTTCCCGATATAACCGGGACGGAGCACTCCCTGGCGCATATTCCGCCGCCCATATCGAATATTACTTCCCTTAGGGGTATGTCCATGGGCATCTCCAACAGGCCGCCGTTCTTAATCTTGTCCGCCGCGCCGGCAGAACGCTGTCCGGGCCGTTTACGTGGCATGCGGTTCCCTGGCACAGCAGTATTACGTGTTTGCCCACCGGTTTCAGCCTAAACTGCGTATCATAGACCGATGCCGGTTTTACGCCGGTTTTCCTGGCAATGTGCCTCATAACTTCCAGAGGCAAATAACCGTATATGTCTTGGGCTTTCTGCAGTATTGTAATAAGGCTGCCGGGTGTAGCCGCATATTCTTCCAGAACAGGCTCCAGCTTGCTGAGGTCCGCTGCTTCGGTAGATACAGCATTATTTACCGTTTGCTCCAGGCGCTTGGCTGTACAGTTCATAAAGCACTATCCTTTTTTTGGTTTTGCAGAAAGTTTAAAATTAAACTTTTCAACATTTTCATGGAAAATCCTTCTAACGCACAGCTGTGAGCGAAAATATTTCCGATTCTCATGGATACGCTTTAACGTCCATGGGACGTTTTTGCAGGCATATATCTATATTTAACATGATGTTTACATAAAATAAATAGCTGCATAAAATCAAAAGCCCTCCTTACGGGAGCAGGAAGAAGGGCTGTAACAGTCTCTAATCGGGTCCCGGTGTGAAAAATTATGTTTATTTGCTGGGTATCAGTTCATCGTTTCTTATAAAGGGCATATCCGCTTCCAAGGAGGTATAATAATCGGTTATTGGGTCACCTTCTACCAGAATAAAGACCTCTTCAATGTCCAGTTCTGAAAGGGTATTGACCACCGAAAATACCTGTAAAAGTTTTTCCCTGCGGCTGTAGGCATCATTTAGAAACTCCTTTGAAAAGTCAACTGTTGCTGTACCGCCGTGGAATTTTAAAGACAGAATTTTTGTGTCACCGGAAGTCACGGACTTTAGCATATTGTTTGTGGTGCCCTTTATCAGTTCTTTAAGTACCATTTCAGACATCTCTTGCGGTGCTGCCGTTTCTTCTACTGTTATCTTTCTAAACTCTGGCAGCAGGAAATTATTGTCCTTGTCGGGATAAAACAAAAGAACTTCCTTTTCCACCTTTGCCGGCGGTTTTTCCTCCGGCTGTTCCTGCTGGGGTCCGGGGTCGGGCTGAGGTTCATCTTTTTTGCAGCCGACCGGCAAAGCCAAGGCAAGCATCAATACCAGCAACAATAAAATATATTTTTTCATTTGTTTACCTCCAATAAGATTTTGAAAACCGGTGACACCATTATACCATATATAGTCTTAATTGAATATTGAGGAAGCATTATTAAAAAAGCCAAAATAAAGTATAGGGACAGGGCAGCTGTCAATAATATATAGTAAAAGGACGGTACTTTGGGGGTGATGTTATGGAAAGGGCCATTGGGGCATACCTTGGAAAACTTACCGAAAAAATGAGCGGATTTTTGCACGCCGCTTCCGAAAATCCGGCGGACCGGGAGGACCAGGAGCTTATACGCTGCATTCGACATGCCATGGAGGAGTGGAACCAGGCGCAAAAATTCTTTGAATGCGTATCCGAGCCCGAACTGATTGACTATGCCATATACAGGATCGAGGCGTCAAAGAAACGGTACATGTACCTTCTTAAAAAGGCAAAGGAGAAGGGCGTTAAGGTGGACTGCTACTAACCGATGTTATGGAAAACTGCCGTCAAAAATAATGAATAATATCCCCGCTATATTAATATATGTATATTAATGGGACTTGCCGTTAGCGGGGTGGGGAAATGGGTATAAGCATAGATTTTAGTGTTGTACTGGCGTACGCCTTTGGACTGCTGCTGCTTTACATAGTGGGATGGCTTTTAGTCATGCCGGTTAAATTTTTACTGAGACTTTTGTATAACGGGATAATCGGCGGGATAATGCTTTGGATACTTAACCTGGTGGGAGGTTTTTTCAATGTTCAGGTGGCGATAAACCCGGTTACCGCTCTTATCGCGGGTTTTTTGGGAATACCCGGGGTGCTGCTTATTCTTATTCTCCAACATATTTTGTAGCCGTATATCCATATTGGGTGTTGGATAATTTCCGGCTTTATTTTTTTGCGGGAATGCCGATAATACTATATATATGACTATGCCGGCGGTGAGCATACAATATATAGTATTTTTTTAATTTTTGCGATTTTAGTATATTAGGAAAGGAAATTAGAGAAAAATGGCAACAAATTGGGTATTTGGTTTTTTACGTGAATTTAATGGATGGGCTTAATAATATAAAATATAACTGACAGTTTGTATCTAAGGGGGTCAGCTTTAATGATAAATAAAATACAAAAACGCAACGGAGAAATAGTGAGCTTCGACATCACAAAGATTGAGAACGCAATATTTGCTGCAATTAAGGCGGTGGGCGGAGAGGACAGGGAAGAGGCGGAACGGCTGGCGGCAATAGTCACCGACATCGTCAATGAAACCCATGGTTCCGGGATACCTACGGTGGAAGACATACAGGATATAGTCGAGAGGGTTCTTATTGAAGAGGGCCACGCCAAGATCGCCAAGGCATACATACTGTACAGGAGAAAACAGGAGGAGCTCAGGGACGTAAAGAACCTGCTCATGGATGCCGAGAGCATGATAGACAAGTACGTTAACCTTGAGGACTGGCGGGTCAATGAGAACGCCAACATGGGCTTTTCGCTGCAGGGGCTCAACAACCACATAGTGGAAAGCATATCCAAAAAGTACTGGCTGAACAAGATATACAGAAAGGAACTGCGGGACGTCCACGTTAACGGCGATATACATATTCACGACCTTGGGATACTGGCTCCCTACTGCTGTGGTTGGGACTTGGAGGCCTTTTTGAGAAACGGGTTTAAAGGGGCAAAGGGAAAGGTGGAATCAACTCCGCCGAAACACCTGGAATCCGCCCTGGGCCAGCTTGTAAACCTGCTTTACACGCTGCAGGGAGAAGCGGCGGGCGCCCAGGCCGTATCAAGCTTTGATACATACCTTGCACCTTTCATATACTATGACGGGCTTAGCTACGAAGAAACCAAAAAATCCATCGAGAGGTTCATATTCAACTTAAATATCCCTACCCGGGTCGGGTTCCAGACGCCCTTTACAAACATCACCCTTGACATAACGCCGCACCCGCTGGTTAGGAACATGCCGGCCATTATAGGCGGTAAAAATGCCGACAAGTGCTACGGCGAATTTCAAAAGGAAATGGATATGCTAAACAGGGCTTTTTGCGAAGTGATGATGGAGGGCGACGGCGGGGGAAGAACCTTCAGTTTCCCGATACCCACCGTAAACATTACCAAGGACTTTCCCTGGGAATCGGATACGGTGAAAAGGATAATGGAGATGACCGGCAAGTTCGGCACACCCTATTTTGCCAATTTTATAAATTCGGACATGTCGCCGGAGGACGTTCGGTCCATGTGCTGCCGGTTGAGGATTGACAACCGCGAGCTGAGGCGAAGGGGTGGAGGGCTGTTCGGAGCCAATCCCTTAACGGGCTCCATTAACGTTGTTACCCTCAACATGAGCAGGATTGGCTACCTGTCCACCAGCAAGGAGGACTTCAAAAGGCGCACCCGCAAGCTTATGGAATACGCCAAGGAAATATGCGAGACCAAGAGAAAGGTCCTGGAAAAGTACATGGATGCGGGGCTTTACCCCTACTCCAGGTATTACCTGCAGGGCGTAAAGGATGAGACCGGTGAATACTTCAAAAACCATTTTTCCACTATCGGCCTCAACGGTATGAACGAGGCCTGCATAAACCTGTTGGGCAAGGACATCTCGACCGAGGAAGGCAGGGAATTTGCGCTGGAGATCATGGAGTTTATGAACAGGGTAATACAGATTTACCAGGAAGAGACCGGCAGCCTTTGGAACCTGGAGGCTTCTCCAGCCGAAGGAGCCGGCTACAGGTTCGCCCGTCTTGACAAGAAGATGTATCCCAAGATTTTCACCCAAGGGAACGGGGAGCCCTATTATACAAATTCTACCCAACTGCCGGTAAACCATACCGAGGATATTTTCGAGGCGGTGGAACTGCAGGAAAAACTTCAGGCCCAGTATACCGGCGGAACGGTACTGCACGGGTTTATAGGGGAGGAAATAGACAATCCCGAGACGTGCGCACTGCTTATTAAGAGGATATTCGAAAACAGTACCGTTCCGTATATTACCATAACGCCCACCTTTTCGATTTGCCCGGACCACGGGTACTTAAGGGGCGAGCACTTTACATGCCCCGAATGCGGCAATGAAGCGGAGGTCTGGACCAGGGTGGTGGGATTTCACAGGCCGGTGCAGTCCTGGAACAAGGGCAAACAGGAAGAGTACAAGGACAGGCTGGAGTTTGCAGTAAGCTGAACGAAGGATTATTAATGGCAAAACCCAACCCACCCTTAAGGGTGGGTTTTGCATCCAGTAGGAAGCACTCGTATGGGGTGTATGAAACGGGACATGAGAAATGCGAGGTGAGGGAAATGGAATTCTTGGGGCAGGTAAAGACCTCCTTTATTGACTATCCTAATAAAATCTGTACGGTATATTTTGTAGGGGGGTGCAATTTCAGGTGTCCATACTGTCATAACTCCCATCTGCTCAAGGGCATAGGGGAGAGCATAGACGAGGCCCAGGTGTTTGAATACCTTGAAAAAAGGCGGAACATGCTGGATGGGATATGCGTTTCGGGTGGGGAGCCAACGCTGCATGCCGGGCTGGAACCTTTTTTGGACGAGGTAAAGCGAAGGGGCTTCCTGGTGAAACTGGACACGAACGGCACTTCCCCCGGGGTGTTGGAAAACCTTTTGAGAAATAAAAGGGTGGACTATGTTGCAATGGATATCAAGGCGCCTTTTGAAAAGTATGAAAAAGTAACCGGCAGGCCGGTTGGTGTTGAGGCGATTAAGCAAAGCATTGAACTTATAAGGAGTTCATCCGCTGACTACGAATTCAGGACCACCGTGTGCAGGGAACTCCTTGAAGTTGGGGACGTATTGGAGATAGCTGGGTACATTAAAGGCAGTCAAAGGTATATACTGCAGAACTTTAGGGACTGCAGCAGCGTATTGGCGGGGGAAGGGAGGCTCACCCCCTTTGCCAAGGGAGAACTGGATGCGGTGAAGGACAAGGTGTCGGGGTTTTTTAGCGAATTTAAGATACGCTGACCCAAATTGTACAACGGTATACAATTCGTTGACAGGCGGTAGTGGTTTCTGTTATACTAAGTTATGTCATCTGTTACACAACCGGAAGGGTCATAGCTACTGGGTTTACATAACTGTTATACATGCAGCGAATAACTATAGTATAACAGTTATAATTACGGGCATCTGTTATATAACAGAAAATGGTATAAATGAAAGGAGGAAACCAAATAATGGGCAAAACAGTTGAAATTCGCTGGCACGGCCGGGGAGGCCAGGGGACGAAAACCGCATCCCTACTGCTGGCAGAGGCTGCGTTCAATACGGGGAAGTATATCCAGGGTTTTCCTGAATACGGACCTGAAAGAATGGGCGCACCTATTACGGCTTACAACAGAATATCCGACAACAAGATTAGGATTCACAGCAACATCTACGAGCCGGATTATGTGGTAGTGGTGGACGAGTCCCTTATAAAGGACGTGGACGTTGCTGCCGGCTTAAAGAAGGACGGCGCCATCCTGGTCAATACTCAGAAGGAGCCCGCCGAGATCAAGAAACAGCTAAAGGGTTTCGAAGGCAAGGTGTACACCGTCGATGCGATGACCATATCCGTCGATGCCCTGGGCAAGTATTTCCCGAACACCCCCATGCTGGGGGCAATAGTAAAGGTGAGCGGAGTTATGGAGGAAGAAGAGTTCATAGCCAGCATGGAGGAGTCTTTCAAGCACAAGTTTGCATCAAAGCCGGAAGTTATTGAAGGCAACATAAAGGCCATCAAGAGAGCTCTCCAGGAGGTGAAGGGGATATGAAAGAAAGAAGAAGGGTTATGGAACCGGACGTAAAATGGAAGGAGATAACCAGGGCCGGGATAATCTACGATGCGGGTAACGCCGAGGACTTTGAAACAGGGTCCTGGCGGTCCATGAAGCCCGTTTTCCACCCGGAAAAATGCAAGCAGTGCATGGTTTGCTTCTTTATGTGCCCCGATTCATCCATTGAGATGAAAGACGGAAAGGTAGTCGGTATAGACTATGACCACTGCAAAGGCTGCGGGGTCTGCGTGGATTCCTGCCCCTTTGACGTTTATGATTTTATTAAGGATGAGTGAGGAGTGAGAATAATGGCTATTCGTGAGAGATTAAGCGGTAACGAAGCGGTTGCAACCGCCATGAAACAGATTAACCCGGATGTGGTCGCCGCTTTCCCGATAACACCGTCCACAGAAGTGCCCCAGTATTTTTCCCAGTTTGTGGCAGACGGAGAGGTGGATACCGAGTTTGTAGCTGTGGAATCCGAGCACAGCGCAATGAGCGCCTGCATAGGAGCCAGTGCCGCCGGGGCCAGGGCTATGACGGCGACATCAGCCAACGGTATGGCCCTGATGTGGGAAGTACTCTATATTGCCGCCTCCTGCAGGCTGCCTATAGTGATGCCGCTTGTTAACAGGGCTCTGTCCGGGCCTATCAACATACACAATGACCACAGCGATTCGATGGGCGCCAGGGATTCCGGTTGGATACAGCTATATTCCGAAGACAACCAGGAAGCCTACGATAATATAATCCAAGCTGTAAGAATTGCCGAGCATAAGGACGTTCTGCTGCCGGTTATGGTATGCATGGACGGGTTTATAGTAAGCCACTCGGTTGAAAATATAGAACTGCTTGAGACCGAAAAGGTAAGGGAATTCGTTGGAACCTATAAACCGGATGAGTACCTGCTCAACGCCAAGTACCCCATAACCATGGGTCCGCTGGACCTGCCGCCGCACTATTTCGAACACAAGAGACAGCAGGCGGAGGCAATGAGAAATGCAAAAAAAGTGATTCTGCAGATTGCTGAAGAATACGAGAAACTCAGCGGTAGAAAATACGGCCTGTTTGAAGAGTACAGGATGGAAGATGCCGAAGTAGGCATAGTTATTCTCAACTCTTCGGCAGGTACCGCCAAAGAGGTAGTGGACAAGTTAAGGGATGAAGGTGTCAAGGCAGGGCTGGTTAAGATAAGGGTGTTCAGGCCCTTCCCCGCTGATGAGATAGCGGAGGCCCTATCGGGACTTAAGGCGCTGGCCGTTATGGACAAGGCGGACAGCTTCTCTGCGGCGGGCGGCCCGGTATTTACCGAAGTTAGAAGCGCCCTTTACGGAGCCAAGGCCGATACCAACGTTATAAGCTATATCTACGGTTTGGGCGGAAGGGACGTTACCATGGACGATATAGAAAAGGTGTACAGGAACCTGATTGACATAGCTAAAACGGGCAAGATATCCGAGACGTACAATTATGTCGGAGTAAGGGAATAGGAGGTGTGAGAATTGGCATACAAACTTAAAGAAGTTGTCCAGAAACCCGATAGGCTGACCGGCGGACACAGGATGTGTGCCGGCTGCGGTGCGCCCACCGTTGTTAGGGGAGTGCTGAGGGCTTTGAAACCGGAAGACAGGGCTGTTATCGGATGTGCAACCGGATGCCTTGAGGTGGCGACCACCATTTATCCATATACGGCATGGAAGGATTCCTTTGTACACAATGCCTTTGAAAATGCTGCGGCAACCGTAAGCGGAGTTGAAGCCGCTTACAACGCACTCAAGCGAAAAGGAAAGGTTACCGAGACTTTCAAGTTTATAACCTTCGGCGGAGACGGCGGTACTTATGATATTGGTATACAGTCCCTTTCGGGGGCAATGGAGAGGGGCCATGACATGGTATACGTTTGCTATGACAACGGTGCCTATATGAACACCGGTATCCAGAGGTCTTCTGCCACACCGAAGTATGCAAACACCACCACTTCACCGTCGGGCAAGGTGCTGCCGGGCAAGATGCAGTATCGGAAGGACCTGGCAGGGGTGCTGGCTGCCCACGAGATACCCTACGTGGCACAAAGCGCCATAACACAGAACATGAAGGACCTGTATGAGAAGGCGGAAAAGGCCATATACACCCCGGGACCGGCTTTCCTGAACGTTTTGGCGCCCTGCCCAAGGGGTTGGAGATATGACACGCCAAAGCTCCTGGAAATATCCAAGCTTGCGGTGGATACATGCGTATGGCCGCTTTACGAGGTTGTAAACGGCGAATGGAGGCTTACCTACAAACCCAAGGAAAAGCTTCCGGTGGAAGAATGGTTAAAGCCCCAGGGCAGGTTCAAGCATTTGTTTGAAAAGCATAATGCCCATCTTATCGAGGACCTTCAGAGGGAAGTGGATATTAGATGGGAAAAATTGCTTAAGCTTTGCGGGGAAGCTTAAGGCGTGAACTTTGAAAGGCTGTGCCGCCTTGGGCACAGCCTTTTTTAAATCCGAACGGGTATACAAACGCCTCCGCCATATGCGGCATGTTTTTATATTGTTATCGTAATTTAAAAAAATTGAGTTTGAATTTTTTAAAACAGGGGAAAGAATAGAATGTCACCCGGATGTCGGTATAAGTATCGCTGAATTGGCAAGGGGAACAATACATACAATCAAAAAATGGAGGTAATCATATGGGAGAGAAAAGTTTAAAAAGCCTGATGGAGGCCTTTGCAGGGGAATCCCAGGCCAACAGGAAATATCTTGCCTACGCGGAGCAGGCGGAAAAGGAAGGGTATAAAGCCGCTGCCGCCCTTTTTAGAGCGGTGGCTGCCGCCGAGACTATACATGCCCACAGCCACTTGAGAATAGCGGGCAAAGTGGGTGATACGCTGCAAAACTTGAAGGATGCCATAGAAGGGGAAACGTACGAATTCGAGAGCATGTACCCCGAGTTCATAAAAATCGCCCAGCAGGAAGGGGACAGCAAAGCTTTAAGGAGCTTTAATTTTGCAAATGCAGTTGAAAAAGTGCATGCCCAACTTTACAAGGAGGCCCTTGAAAAACTGGACAAAGACCAGGAGCCCGTTAAATACATGGTATGCCCCACCTGCGGATATACAGCGGTTCAGGCTCCGGACAAGTGCCCTGTTTGCGGCGTCCCCGGCGGCAAATTCATGGAGATAGAATAGAGGGTTAAAATAGGGAAGGGAGTCGGCGCTCACTTCCCTTTATCATTTATATTAATATTGGACAGAATAAGTACAACAGGCAGCGGAGTTGATAGAATTCTCAATTTTAGGTATAATAGCTTGTGGTTAACAAAAAAAGGAGGAAGTCGCGATGAATGATACAAGACTGAAAATTTTGGACCGCCAGGAAAAGGGCTCCAGCGGAGCAAAGAGAACCCGAAGCGAGGGTTTTGTCCCCGGCGTTTTGTATGGCAAGGATAACCAGGGTCAACCTGTAAAAGTTGAAGCTTCAGCCATAAGAAGAATAATAAGCCGGATGGGAAGCAGCGCTATTTTTGATGCCGAATACAACGGCAAACCCAGGCTGATTATGCTAAAAGAGGTCCAGAGCGAGCCGGTGGGCGGAAACGTGCTGCACGTGGACCTGTTTGAGATAAGTGCCGACGAGACGGTTACCACCACTGTGCCCTTGGTCGCCGTCGGCGCCGAAGGTATTACAGGAGGCGGTGTCCTGCAGCAGATGATGAACGAAGTGCAGGTAAGCTGCCTGCCCAGGGCTGTGCCCAAGGCCATCGAATTTGATGTTTCGGGAATGCATCCCGGACAGGCCTTGTATGTTTCGGACCTCAAAGTGGGAGATGAAATAGAGATTTTGACCCCACCGGATGAAATGGTGGCAAACATTATTGAGCCCAGGACCGGGGTGGAAGAAGCAGAGGAAACCGAGGAAGCAGAAAAGGCCGGCGAGGCGGAAACCACTGCTGAAGAATAATGCTTTACCAATAATGTCTCCACAACCGGAGGCATTATTTGTCAGGGGGACTGGAAATGCTGGGATGGGAACAGTTGGAAGCGCTGTGCGGCAGATGCAGCAGGTGCCGGCTGCGTGCCGGGCGTAATAAAATGGTATTCGGCAGGGGAAGCAGGACCGCCGACCTGATGCTTATTGGCGAGGGGCCGGGCCGGGACGAGGATGCCACCGGGATACCCTTTGTAGGCAAAGCGGGGCAGCTGCTGGACCGGATATTGGAGGCCGCAGGAATTGAGGCAAATGACGTTTATATAGGGAACATAGTGAAGTGCAGACCTCCCGGCAACCGGATTCCCGCCCCCGATGAAGCAAGTGCTTGCCTGCCCTACTTGAGGAACCAGGTTTACCTTGTTAAACCAAAAATAATTGTATGCCTCGGTGCCACCGCGGCAAAATATATAATAGGCGAAGATATAAGGATAACCAGGGACAGGGGCAAATGGCACGAAAGGAAGGGTTACTGGCTTATGGCCACCTACCACCCTGCTGCACTGCTCCGGGACCAAGAGAAAAAACGACCTGCCTGGGAGGACTTCAAGAACATTTCGGCGAAGCTTGCGGAATTGAAGGTAGCTGAGGGAGAGTGACTGGCGGTGGGGAAGACGGCAAACGGCATTGCACAGTTAAGGGAAAAGTATGGGGACCTGTTGGCGAAATACAGCCCGGTGGTGATGGGGGAAGGCAAAGAAGGGGCTCATATATTTATGATAGGGGAAGCCCCGGGGAAATGGGAAATTGAAAAGGGCCGGCCCTTTGTCGGGCAGGCGGGCAAAAACCTTAATGAGTTCCTGGAGCTGCTGGAGCTCGAAAGAGAGGACGTGTACATAACGAACGCGGTTAAGTTCCGTCCCGTTAAAAAAAATCCACGCACCGGCAGGCTGTCCAACAGGGCGCCCACCATGAAGGAAATCGAACTGTTTCGCCCCCTTCTAATGGATGAACTGGACCTGGTGGACCCTTCGGTTATCGTAACGCTGGGCAACATCCCGATTCTGGCGCTGACAGGGCAGAACATAAGGATAGGCGACGTCCACGGAAGGCCTATGGATTTTAGGGGCAAAACTCTGTATCCTCTATATCATCCTGCTTCCATAATATACAGGAGAGAACTTAAGGAGGTATACAAGGAGGACCTGTTAAGGATTAAGCCTTTAATTAAAAAGGAATGGTAAAGTAGCTTCCTTAAGCATTTCAGTTTATTAAACCTTATGGATGGAAATAATATTACTACCATCTGTAAGGTTTTCTATATTGATGGGGATGTTTCTTTTCATAAAACATACCTGTAGAGCAGAGGCGCGTCCCCATCCATAAATAAATGGAGGGATTAATTTGAGACAGGCCTTCTTGAACGGGCAGTTTCGCAGTGAGACCGGCAAAGGACCGGCAAACAGGTTGAGGAATAAAGGCCGGATTCCAGGTATAATATATGGAAACGGTGCCCTCAACACCCCGGTGGAAGTGGACGGCAAGGAACTCAACAGGCTTCTGAGATACTATGGGGAAAGCTCATTGGTGGGGATTGACCTTGGACAGGGCGTGAAAACGGTTCTTATTAAGGAGGTGCAGCGGGACCCTGTAACCCATAACGTGCTGCACGTGGATTTTCAGGAAACAAGAAGCGACCGGAAAGTCAAGACGGTTGTACCCGTCGTTATTACCGGTAGGGAGATGGTTGAAAAGGACGGCTTGATACTTCAGCAGCAGCTGCGGGAGCTGGAAATAGAATGCTTCCCCCATAACATTCCCAAGAATGTAATGGTGGATGTTGCAAGCATGGATATCGGGCACGCCATGACTGTCGGTGATGTGGAGATGGGGGAGGAAATAAGCATCCTAAACGATACGGGGGAGGTTATTGCAAGCCTGACCCAGCTTAGGACTTCCGCGGACGGGGAGGATATGGTTATTTCAACCGAAACCACAGAATATATCCCGGCCTGCGCAGAAAAGGAGGTCAAATAAGCGCGGATATTGCATAACATTACCGGTTGAATGGGCGGAAAGCATATGGTAGAATAAACATTACTGTCAAACGAGAGACAACTGGAAATGCAGGAATAAAGAGTATGTTGACAGCCCGAAGTATTTGTGCTAATATATAAAAGTCGCTGTCAGGCGCGAGATATGGCCTGAAGGCGGCGCGGATATTGAAAACTAAACAGTGCGAATAAAGGTAAGGTAAAAAGCCTTTGAGTTAAAGGATTTAACTAAAGAGTTTGATCCTGGCTCAGGACGAACGCTGGCGGCGTGCCTAACACATGCAAGTCGA
>Ga0116188_1000816_pt1 | contig 29202 bp, 26 predicted proteins | sample AD_JPNTR2_MetaG_FD_89807 | JGI IMG/M metagenome (GOLD analysis project Ga0116188, IMG submission 89807) | Active sludge microbial communities of municipal wastewater-treating anaerobic digesters from Japan - AD_JPNTR2_MetaG | ecosystem: Engineered > Bioreactor > Anaerobic > Digestate | place...
CCCACAGCGTGCCTGGACCGGACTTTACCGCCCGCAGAATCTGGCCACAAAAAAGCCGCGCCAGACCAGCGGAGCTTGAACTGCATCCGGTTTAACGTTATTCTGGTTTTAGCCCCAAGTGATTATGAAGCGACGACCACGAAACTAGTCGAAAGACTAGTGGAGGTTACGAGTCGGGCGTTCTAAGGTTACTTGGGGCTTCTCTTTTTGTGCAGCTAGCTTCTTCCCCAGATTAGGGCCTCGCAACTCCACGGGTTAACGTCTTTTCAGTCTCTAATGGAATAAAGCGAGCGATTCTGCGACAATCGAATATCTTCAGATCTGTTCACCAAACATCCAAAACAAGGAGGACAGGACTGTGAGAGTTAGACCAAAACCCGAAGGATACCATTCGGTTACACCATACCTCGTGGTGCCGAATGTGGCTCAGGTTATAGAATTTGCTAAACACGCGTTTGGGGCAGTGGAAATCCATCCTCCCGTACGGCGTCCGGACGGCAGCATCATGCATTGCGAACTGCGCGTCGGGGATTCGCCGGTTATGATGGGGGAACCGATGGACCAGTACCCGCCGATGCCCGCCTGCCTCTACGTCTATGTCGACGATACGGACGCAACCTACCGACGGGCCTTGGAAGCGGGTGGGACTTCAATCATGGAGCCTGCTGACCAGTTCTACGGGGATCGGAACGCCGGTATCAAGGATCCGGCTGGCAATCTGTGGTGGATTGCCACGCATAAGGAAGACGTCCCCCCTGAGGAGATGGAAAGGCGTGCTCAGGAAACGCTGACAGCTAGACAGATCTGAGACAGCCCCATTCCATGGTGACCGCCGGCGTTGTCTTCCTCGTAACCTACGCGATTATTGGCATCCAACGGATACCGCGAATTCACATCGACCGGCCCGCCGGCGCACTACTGGGCGCTGTCGGAATGGTGGCTTTTGGTGTCCTCTCTCTGGAAGAGGCCTATTCGGCGATAGATCTCGACACACTCTCGTTCTTGCTCGGCATGATGATTTTAATCGCCTATCTGGAGATGTCGGGCTTTTTCGAGGTGTTGGAACGATGGATCATCGGGTTGGCTCGCAGCACTCGAATGCTCCTGCTGCTGGTAGTTGTCAGTTCGGGAGTCCTGTCGGCCCTTTTCATGAACGACACCATATGCCTCCTTTATACGCCCGTGCTCCTTCGTGTGACCAAACGCCTGAATCTGAACCCGGTTCCGTATCTGATCGCCCTGGCGACATCCTCTAATATCGGCAGTGTTGCGACCATGATCGGCAACCCCCAGAACGCCTTGATCGGCTTGCGGTCAGGGATTCCGTTTCTGAAGTTCACCGAAAGACTCTGGCCGGTTGCCGCACTGGGGCTGGCGCTCGCCTTCGTCATCGTCCTCTGGCGTTATCGTTGTGAGATCCACGGCGGTCCGCTCATCGTTCCCCCGCGCAGGCAACCGCCTCAGCTCTCCTACTGGATGCTGGTCATTTCTTTAACGGCGGGGGCGGCAATGTTTGTGCTTCTCTCGCTGAACTACCACCCTCCCTCGGTGGCGATGGGACTCGCCTCGCTGGTTATTCTCGCTGGCAGTCGGAAACCGCGCCGGGCTCTTCAAAGAGTCGACTGGACCTTATTGTTCCTGTTCGCGGGGCTTTTCGTGGTTATGCGCGGAGTTGAACATGCGGGCCTCGTCCAACTCGTGATAGGCGACACGGATTTCACTCTGGGACAAAGCGCTTCATCCCGGCTCGGTTTCAGCGGCAGTGTAATCCTCGTCTCGAACCTGGTGAGCAACGTGCCCGCCGTAATGCTGTACGCCCCTCTCATCCAGTATCAACCCAATCCGGAAACTTTGTGGCTGATGCTGGCTATGGCTTCTACACTGGCAGGCAATCTGACGCTCATCGGGTCGATTGCGAATCTGATTGTCGTCGAAATAGCCAAGGATGAAGCGCCGATCTCGTTCCTGGAGTACCTCAAGGTTGGATTGCCCCTGACGATTGGGACGGTACTTCTCGGAATGCTGGTGCTCGGCTTCTGAAACGACGAAACGGCAACCACCGGCTCTACGTGAAGTACTTCAGCTGACGGAGGGTCTTCGCGAGCTCGATACGGCCGCGGTTGATTCTCGATTTTACAGTTCCCTCAGGAAGGTTGAGCATACCGGCGATTTCCGAATAACTGAACTCCTGGATATCCCGAAGCACCACTGCCTCGCGCAGTTCCCGAGGAAGGCGAGAAAGAGCCTCGGAGAGAAGCCGGATGCGCTCGCTGGCCTCGGCTTGCCGGTGTGGCCCTGGGGCGGAGGAGGCGATCCTTTCCTCCAGTCCACGTTCAGTGGAAGCTTCCTCGATCGGGATCACCCATTCCCGGGCTTTGCCCTTCCTGTATTGGTCGATGAGCAAGTTGCGAACCACACTGAGCATCCAGGTAGAAAAACTGCCCTGAAGGGGGTCGAAATGATTCAACGCCTGAAACAACTTCATGAAGACTTCCTGGCTGAGATCTTCTGCCTGGTCAGGCGTGCCCGCAAATCGGTAACACAGACCATAGACCGGGCCTGCGTAGTCGCTTACCAGCTTTTCCCAGGCCCTGGCGTCGCCGGTCTGTGCTCTTCGAATCGTGTCTGCGCTAGCCGCGGCTAAGTTCTTCATCTCCGTCTCTGTCCTAATTGGACTCCAAATCGTGGTGAGGGTTCCTGGAGGTTTTTCTGAGGTTAGACCTCGCCTGAACCTCACCACAAATACTAGACGGAGTTCGCCGGCTGCTATTAACAGGAATCTGGCCAGGATAGTGGTGGGTTTCAATCCGCCCCGCAAAGCGCGCTGCGGATTCGAAACCCACCCTTCTACGAAGGCCGTCGCTGATTTTTACAATCGGATCGCCAATGTCCAGATTAATAACGATCTGGCCAGTTCATTGCAGGCTCGAGAGATGATACTTGGCCCACACGTGGCTCAGGTTCAGCCTGACTGCCTGCTCAAGCTCGGGTTTTGCCTTCTCGCGCTCTCCCTTCCCGAGCAGCCCCAGAGCCGTCTGGAAGTGAGCAGCGGCCGTTCGCGCCTCACGACTTTCGCGTTCCCCAAACTTGGCGAAAAAGTCTGATCCCTCGCTCTCAGCCAGGCGCGCTCTTCCGCTCTTTACCAGCTGATCGAATATTGCGGCGGCCTCCTCGGCTCGCCCTATCTTCTGTAGGCAGAGCCCCTGGTAGAACTGCGTTTCCGGCCAACGTGCCCCATCCAGTCGAGCTCCCTCACTATAGTACTGCCTGGCTTTTTCGGTGTTGCCCAACGCCTCGTAAGCGGTTGCGATGTAGTAAGCAACCTGCGGAGCGCGTCGGTCCACTTTCGGTCTTCCCACCGACAGGTTGGCCGGATACTCGGACGCCTTCTGAAAGTGAACGAGTGCCTCGTCAATTCTTCTGGCGCGCATCAGCTCGAGTCCTTTAAGCAGGTGCGCGTCCACGTAAATACCGTGGATCTCGCCGCCTCCCTCGCGTACATGGAAAAAGTTGTTCGTCAGGTAGTCGATTGCCTTGTCGTACTTCTCATTCAGCACCAAAACTTCGATCTCTCGTGTCAGGCTCTCCTTGCGCTTCTGCACAACCTGATGATTTTTCTCGAACATAGCCAGGCGGCGGGCTGGATCGACGTTGCCTCTTTCGTAAAGATTGTCCAGCTCCAGGAACCAGCGCGGGTCGTGACTGGCGAGATTAATGGCCTGTTCGTACGCTTCTATGGCCTTGGCCACGTTATCGGCGCTGCGGTAATAGCCCCAACCCAGGTTCCGATAGACCATGGCGAAACGGGGATCGAGTTCTCGAGCCTTTTCCCAGTGTGAGATCGCTTTCTCGGGCTGGAGATCGTACAGCAGATTCCCCAGGTAGTAATGAGCCTTGCCATCCGAAGGGACAGCTTTCAAAGCCGCATGAAGCACCCGCTCGGTCTCCAGGCGGAAGGGGAAACAGTAGTCGGGAGGCATGGTAGAGGCCCTACGGTAGTAGTGGGCAGCCTTTTCGGAGTCTCCAGACTTCTCGTACAGGTAACCGAGATAATAGTGGACCAGGGGATAGGTGCTGGCGAATTTCATCCTACCTTCGGCCGGTCGAAGCAACACGTCAGTCGCCTCATCCCGAGCGCCCCAGCCCAGATAATCAGTCGCGAGCTCCAGGTATGACTGCACTTCGTCTCTCATCAGTCGCCGGAGTTCGGTGAGGGTTTCCTGGGCCTGCGGGCTATTGCCCTTCGACTGGGCGAGATAAAGCTCGTTGCGGGCAAGGAAATCAAGTGGATCGATTTCGATAATTCGAGCCGCTGCCTGTTGCGCCTCCTTTAAACGGCCGGTTTTTCTCAGAAGTGCGGCTTGCAGGGCGAGCGCCTTGGAATCGAGGCGGTTAGTGGCCAAAGAACGCTCAATCTGCTCGAGCGCTTCAGTCCAATTCCCTTTTTCCGCCGAGAGCTCCGCCAGTTGGTAGTATCCGGCCGAATGAAAAGCCGAATCCCAAGTCGATCGGTAGAACTGGTCGTATGCCTCCTCCGTATTTCCCAAGGCTCGGAGCGCAACGCCCAGATAATAGTGTGCGTCCCCGTTCATGGCGCGAGTGTATTCCGCAGTCAGTCGCTCAACTGCCTTGCGTAAATGTCTGGCCGCTTCTTCGTACCTACCTCGCTTAATGTAGTTGATGCCCAGAGCCGTGTTGGAGCGGGAATCCCCCGGATCTCTCTTAACCGCTTCCAGGTAGTACTGCAAAGGATCGACGCCGGGATTGTGGATCTGCTCGACTCTTAAACCGGTCAGATAGAGCTCTTCCACGGTCTTGATATCTTCGGGAGGCGCGGGCGGCTTGACAGTGTCAGGAAGAGGAGGGTTCTTCCGGGGAACGGGTTGATAAGAAATCAGCTCTCGCTTGTCGTCGGCCAGCAGCTCAAGCCTGAGATCAGTCTCCGCAGTGCCCGCCGGCACTGACACTTCCTTTCGGAAAGGCCGGTCCGGCGCAATATTAATGACCTGCTCAAAGACCGTCTTTTCACCGGCTTTCAATCGAACCGTGGCTCCGGGGTACTCGGACGAGGTGTTAAAACCGACCAGGGCGACATTGCCGGATTTAAGTTCAAGATTTGCAACCGCCTCCAGATTAGCTTTCTTAAAACCGCCAATCTCCCTGACCGGATACCAGTATTGCTTGAAGGTCTTAACTTCGTGAGGTTTGATCCAACTGTAATCGGGCTGGTTGTCCGAGAAAGCTCCAACCATGAGCTCCGCATAAGGCCCATCAGTATCGGTCAGGATCTGATCCCACATGCGGGCTGAAGGGCCGGTTCCCCACTCCCACAACTTGGCGCCGGTTACAACGTGATGGTTCGCGACATGCACCACCCCGGCTTTCTTCCCATGGTCGTACCCGCCCATGAAGCCTTCGCGCAGATTCCATGCAAAAAACGACGTCCCTTCGGGATGCACTTTCCACCAGCTTATGTCTTTGCCACGGTAGTCGACGCCTTGATACGTTTCGTTCGAGATCGGCCAATGACTAAAATCGATCTTCGAATGGTAAGTCGCCAGTTCCACACTCGGCGGAAAGATCACCTGGTAATTTTCGTCCACGTGCACCGCCACGTTCGCCCAGTACAGAATCGAATGTGGCAGAGGAGTTCGGTTGAAGAGCTTAACCGTCGCCTCCAGGTAAGACTTTCCCGGGTAGAGGGTGATTCCGATGAGCCACTTCATACGGTGCCGGCGCTCCGTCTCCCCGATCCAGACGGTCTTACTGCCGTCGGGGTTTTCCTGGAGCTTATAGTCGACGGGCATGTAGGTCGTGTTCCGGTGATGATGAAAGACGCACCATTCAATGCCTCCGGAGATCCACGCGCCCAGCATTCCAATCAACGCCGGCTTGATGACATGCTGCTGATAAAAGAAGTCATACTGATTGGTTTTATCCAAGGCTGAAAACAAACGCCCGCCCAATTCTGGTATGACCGACACCTTGATGTACTCGTTTTCCAGATAAACGACGTTGTAAGTCTGATCCTGCTTCACATGGAGCAGGTCATCCTGCATCGGATAGGGATAAATCCGCCTCTGCGCCCCCTGATAAGACTCATTGATGTAAAAGAGGGGATTGGGATCAGGCGGTCCCATCTGATAAGTGGGGATGTTAACCTGCTCCTCCCATATTCGAACCGTGGAATTGTCCGCGGCAGCCGCGAACGACAAGGCAGAACATAAAACCGGAATGAGTATCGCTCTCATGTCGACGATTCTACCGCAGAGCGCCAGGAACCGTCAGAGAGATCGGCAGAAAAGATGGGCAGTGCCTCGCTGTTTGTAACCTCCTACGGACCTTAAGTCAGAAGAAAAAGTCGAAATGGCCGAAATGGGTACGCTTGCGGGTACGCTGGCCAAGCATTAGGGCCGGGACCATCCGGTCCCTCTTTTTGAAAATACCTATTTTTTGTACAGCCTTATATTACGAACTCTTTGTAGTCACCGCCGAGTGCATCATTTTTCGAACAGCGCTTTGTTGATTCCCGGAATCACCCGCAGTGCGTTCTCGTAGTACAGCTTCTTCAGCACCTGGTCGGGCAGGTCCAGACCATACATTTTCCAGAAGGCATGATACTTCCGATAATAGTCGAAGTATTCATCCTTGGTTTCGAGCACTCGGAAGTAATAGGGATATTCGGATGGCGCCCAGGCATCCTTGCCGAACATTACACGATCCTGGTAGCGGATAAACCACTCCCGGGCGAATCTTGGCTGACGGCCCAGTTCGTACAAGACTGCTCCGATCTCGGTGTAGACGTTGGGCAGCCTGTCCAGCAACTCTCCGAGCTTGGCAAGATCATTGCCGAGCCAGCCAAGGTGAGCATTGATAAATGTGGTTTTGGGGTGGCGGGCGAACAAGTTGTGTTGTTCGGCCATCAGCTTTTCCCACGTCGGAAAACGGTCCGGCGGGCGAGCGCGCGAAGGATGCAGTTTCAGTTCCAGCCAGCGTTCGTTAAAGCGGTCATGCGGCTGAAAAAAAGGCCACGGTTCACCGGTATGAATAAGTACCGGAATCCCCAGCCGGGCACAGGTTTGCCAGACCGGGTCGAGCCGTGGATCATCCACAGGCACCCTCTTACCACTTGCATCTTTGAGCGTCAATCCCAGGTTCTTGAAAATCTTAAGGCCCCGCGCTCCGTTTCTCACGTCCTCTTCAAGCTGGGCCGCGACACGTGTCCCAAAATCCGGGTCGTCGAGCGTCGAAAGATCGACATTGGCAAACACCACAAAACGGTCTCGATGGGGACCTTCGAACTGGGCTATGCCCTGTTTGAGTCGCTCCCCGGAACCGCCGCTCAGGTTTACCATTACAGCCATGTTCATGGCGTCCATTTCGCGCACCAGTTGTTCCACTCTCTCGGGGTCCGAGAATCGCTGATGGCTGTGGACATCGATAAAAGGATATTTTGCCCGATCGACCTTGTGTTCTGGTACGACTAGCGTGGATTTCGGCTCATATTCCTCGATTGACATGGTTTGGGCCTGTACAAGCCCCGTCGTGAATACGGCTACGGCTATCTGGATCAGTCTCATACCTTCAAGATATTGTCCGCTGTTCGGGCGGCACACGGCAAATGTCGCGGGGGGCGACCAGGTTCGCCCCAAATTCTTGCTGGCGGAATGAGGCGTAGAACGGCCGAAAGGTTTCCGGACTCAGCACCAAAAGGATCGCAGCTTAACCTCGTTGCGCTGCCTCAATCGCGGCTATGTCGATCTTCCTCATGGTCATCATCGCATCGAACGCACGCTTGGCCGCAGCGGGATCCGGGTCGGATATCGCCTTAGTCAGGGCAATCGGCGTAATCTGCCACGACAAGCCCCATTTATCCTTGCACCAGCCACATACGCTTTCTTCGCCGCCGTTGCCGACTATGGCATTCCAGTAACGATCGGTCTCGGCCTGGTCAACTGTCGCGACCTGAAACGAAAATGCCTCACTGTGCTTGAAGGCGGGGCCGCCATTAAGCCCAACACAGGGTATTCCCATCAGGGTAAACTCGACCATCAGCACGTCCCCCTTCTTCCCGGACGGGAAATCCGCCGGAGCGAGGTGTACAGCGTCAACGGATGAATCTGGAAAGGTCTTGGCATAGAATCGCGCCGCGTCCTCGGCGTCGCCATCGTACCAAAGACAGACCCTATTCTTTGCTTGCTTCACCATTTCATTTCTCCATTGTGAAGAGCCGTCCGAGACCGCGACATGACGGTTGGCTCAGGAAGGCCCGGGCTCGGCCGACATTTCGGACGAAATACGCTGCGGAATGATTTCTATTTTAGCCGATCGGCTCGCTCAAGACTGAACGGTTACAAGTCAGATATTGGCATTGGTGATTGGAAACGCTTTTCTGTTTAGCTGATCGGCCGTAGAATCCGGATATTCGTTGGAGAACCCTAGAACCCGGATTTTCGTTGGAGAGTAAGATGGCCTTTCGCAATTCCCTGGTCGTTGTACTGGTTGTTACCTTGCTCGGCTTCACCTGCTGTGGACGAGAAGAGGCGCTCGAGACAGAACAGCCGCCCTCCCCGGTGCTCCTGCAACAAGATCCGCCGAAGGTTATCAGCGCCTGCAGCCTCCTTACGGCCGAAGAAGCTGCCGAGATCCTTGGGGAGCCGGTGGAAAAGCCCATCGAAAGCACGACCGGCAATACCATCAGCAACTGCAACTGGCTGACAGCCTCGTTCAACTCCATCGGCATCCTGGTTCGCCGGGGCTACAATGCCGCCGAGGCCGAAAGCGCATTTGATTTGGCTTACAAACAGTCAAAGAGCCTCTCCGGGGTTGACCCGGAAGACATCTCAGGCTTGGGGGAGAAGGCCTACTGGGCAGGTGGCCGAATCAACCAGCTTAACGTCTATGCGGGCAATTACTGGCTCATCATCATGGCTAATCCCGACAACTCCCAAGACCCGCTCTCGGTCGCCAAGTTGGTCGCAGTCAAGGCCCTAGCGAAACTGACTTAGAGAAACAGCTCGTCACTCCAGCCAACCGTCTCGACTTTGATGCGTTTCAGGTCGCTGACTCCCAGGTGATAGTCCTTGTCGGCGGCTTCAACGCACAAGGGCGGCGGGGACAGCGGCCAGGGCTCGCCACGTAAGGCATCCCTCTTTTTCGTTATGATCTCGAGGCCTACTCGCTCGACTGCAACCGGATCCTTTCCGGCGATCAATCCCTTATACGGCCACATATAGCGGGGATCGGGTTGCGGCCCCTTGTCGCACAGGGGACGCAGCGCGTCAACGAGCACCAGCCTGGTTTTCCCTTTGACGTGCGGTAGATTCCAGATCTCGCCGAGCTTGGCGCTATCCGCATAGTGGTAATCCCTGGCTCTTCCGGAGAAGAGAATGTAGTTTTTGAGGACTGTTCCAATGCCGGTTAGCCAGTGGGCTTTCAAGCCGGGCAGGCTGATGAGCGCCGTGCACTGCTTCACCACTTCCGTCCCGCCCTGCGCGTTCCTGATGTTGCTCTCCGGGATCCCCGCTTCCACCAATTGCTGGCGCACGGCGGCAACTACTTCGTCGTGGGTGGGATTCAAATGCGGTGTCGGGACGAGGCCAACGATATCGGTCGGTTTAAACAAAGAGAGCCAGGCCGATTTCGTAGATTTCTCGCCGGTCACTCGCATCACCGTCTCGGCCACCATTTTCTCGACGATTGCCGCGTCCACTTTGTTGCCGCCGGTCATCGCCTTCTGATCCCGAACAACGACGACGGAACTGACCGCCCCGGCGGCCGAGAGCAGCGGAGCACTGGTCGCCGCGACAGTCGCCGCGGCGGTAGTACTTCGAAGGAAATCTCGTCGGGTGTAAGCACTCGTCTTAGTCATGACTCTCCTCCCAGCTCATTAAGTGTCTGACAGCGGTATTCACCCATCCTCGGGCGAGTGATTCAGAGGGGCATTCAAAGGCGAGGACAAGCGTTCTGCCTGCCAAGGTATGGCCAACCCATCCGTCTTCGGTCTCGCCCGCTCCAATCTTCATGTTCTGCAGGCCAATCGACGTCTCGCCACTCACCTCATCCCGATTCGATTCCGGCAGGTAGGTGCGGAGGAAACTCTGGTAGGCGGCAAGCGCCGACGACTCCGATTCATATCTGACCTCAATAAGCCGGGGCCTCTTTCGCTCGACGGAATGCCCCCGGGAATAAGAAGCTGTGATGGCTTCCGTATTCAGACCGAGCATCAGGATGTTCTCGTTGCTTAGAAAAAAGATCGAGTTCAACACCAGATAGGATCGAAAGTAGGAGACCCGGTCCGGATCCAGCCGATATCCGTCGAGTTCTGGCGGAAGACAGCCGAGAAACGCGGGAGGAGCGGGGTGACGCCGTCCCCGGCAAACAGACTCGGCAAGCGTCATGACCACTTCTCGAGACTCGGGCGTTTCCTGTTCTGCGAGAATGCGCGCATAAGTATCGCCGCTCCACAGTCGCAGTAAGCCGGCGCCATAGATTCCCTCGCCGGCAGGGCCGAAACTGACCTTTTCACCGTCGCGGTCAAGCGAAAGCAATCCGAATGCGTCATCGGACGTTTCCATCTGGTAAACCTCAACCAGGATGCGGGTGTCATCAGTGCCTTGGAAGTCATAAACGTCCAGGTAGCGGAAACGGAAGCCGAGGTAAAGTTCGCCCCCGCCATTCATGTAATCAAAGATAGTCGTGGCGTCGATCCGCTGCGGGCCCTCGGTTAGTCTCCATTGCCCGACCTGCTTCGGGAGATTCATCTCGCCTCCAGATCTCGAACCGATTCTCTGGGCTAAGGCCTGGTATATGCAGAAAGAAACAATGAAAGCCAGAATGATGAGGCTCGGACGCCGGACAACGGCGCCGGTGTGTACGCTTGGCCGCCAAACAGCAGCTGCCGGCCGGCCGCCAATTTGGTCGGATTGATCTGCCAAGGCCATGACGCGGCTAGCATTATGGCATGGATCGGGCCGTGAGAAAACCGATTCCGGAACAGCACGGTGAGAACGAGTGCCGAGAAATGACGGCTTTTTCGACCGGTGTGAGACCGGTTTTCTGATATTTTTAGTAGCGGGCGAGGGGAATGAAGGATTTCGACAACAATTTCTATAAAACGCTGTTGGACAACTTGCATGACGGCGTCTATTTCACCGATCGCCAACGACGGATTCTTTATTGGAATAAAGGCGCTGAAAGAATTACGGGTTTCAGTGCTGCGGAGGTCATCGGCCATCGTTGTTCAGATAACATACTCTCTCACGTGGATGAACACGGGCATTTGCTTTACTTTTCCAACTGCCCGCTGAACTGTTCAATGCTCAAGCAACAGCCCGTTGAGACGGAAATATTCCTGCACCATAAGAACGGGCATCGTGTTCCAGTCATCATCCGGGTGACTCCCATCCGTGACCGGGACGGAACAATCGTCGGCGCTGTCGAGACATTCAGTGAGAATTCGTCGAAACTGGCGGTACTTGAGCGGCTTGAGGAGCTTCAGCGGATAGCCTTTATCGATCCCTTGACGGGTGTCGGCACCAGGCGCTTCGGAGAAGACATGTTACGCAGCCGGTTCGAAGAATGCCGGCGCTACGGCTGGACTTTCGGTCTCCTGTTTGTTGACATTGACAATCTGAAGCAGATCAACGACGAGTTTGGGCACGAAGTGGGAGACCAGGCGCTTGTCATGGTTGCGCGGACGCTTGTCGCCAACATACGGCCGTTCGATTTCGTGGCGCGTTGGGGAGGAGATGAGTTCATGGTTATCGCCATCAACCTGACATCCGAAAGCGCCCAGGCCTTGGCCGAAAAACTGCAATCCCTGGTTGCCGCTTCGAACCTGCCACCTCCGGCCGGTGTTCGGCTCAGCATCTCGATCGGTGTCACGACGCCACGACCATCGGATACTTTGGGCAGTCTGTTGAAGAGAGCGGACCAGTTGCTCTACGGAAGCAAACAGAACGGGCGCGGCCGCGTGTCGTGCGATCTGGTTTCTGACCGGAAGTAAAAACCAGGAGATCGCGGCGAAGTCGTTTGCAACCAAACGGCAACCAACGTCAGCTTTCGAGTTTAAAATATTAGTCTCGATGAAGATCGCCATCGGCAGCACCCGTATCCCAAAGGTTGAGGCCGTCAAGGAAGCTTGGGAGGCTATCGGTTCGCGCGTTAAAGGGTATGACCGTGAACCGGCGACGTTTCTGGCTTACGACGTGGGCAAAGAGACGCCCGAAATGCCTGTCCGGCTGGACCAATTAATGGAAGGCGCACGCAGTCGCGTTGAGAACCTGATACTCCAACTGAAGCGCGAGAGGCAAGAGGCTGATTTTTACGTCGGCTTGGAAGGCGGCTTTCAGGTCATTGATACGGACGGCCCCAGGCGCCAGACGTTCCTCGAGAGCTGGGCTTACGCAACCGACGGGCATAATGGTTACTTCGGCCATGGTCCCGGTCTTTACGTCCCTAATACCATTGCAAATCCAATCATCGATCGAGGCATAGAGATGGGGATCGTCATGGATCGCCTGGGTGGACAGCAGTGCAGCACAAAAGCCGAAGGAATATGGGGCATGCTGACGGGCTCCATCCTGACCCGCCAACAATCTTTCGTGATTGCCGTGATCTGCGCGTTCGTGCCGTTCTGCGAGCCGGAGATGTACCGCAGGTGAAACCGCGCCGCCGCGACACAGGAAACGAACTTCAGTTTCCACTCTCGGCGGTCAGTCGGTCTTTGATCGCGCGCGCCAGTTTCTCGCCTACAAAGGGTACCAATTCTTCCACCGACGCCTGCCGGATACGGCTGACGCTGCCGAAGTTGCGCAGCAACCGCTTCTTTCGCTTCTCGCCAATCCCCGGAACGTGATCAAGATCCGATGTAAAGTCTCTCATGGAACGGCGCTTACGGTGATACTGAAGCGCAAAGCGATGCGCCTCGTCTCGTATTTCCTGGATCAGATGCAGTACCGGAGAGCCGCGGTCGAGGACCAGCGGTTCATCTTGCCCCTGGATGAAAAACACTTCTTCCCGCTTGGCAATGCTCGCCAGGCTGACATCTTCAATCCCCAACGCCTGTAGCGCCTGAAAGGCGCTGTGGAGCTGTCCCTTGCCACCGTCGATCAGTATAAGATTCGGCAAGGGTTTTTCCTGCTCCAGGAGCCTGCGGTAGCGGCGATTGACCACTTCAAACATCGAAGAAAAGTCATCGGGGCCCTGCACCGTCCGGATCTTGAACTTTCGATATTCGGCAGGTTTCATCACGCCCTGCTCGCACACGACCATTGAAGCAACGCTTTCAGCTCCCTGGATATTCGAGATATCGAAGGCCTCGATTCGCCTGGGAAGTTCCGGCAGGCCGAGATCCTTCTGGACCCTCTCCAGGATAGCCTCACGCGCTGGGCGATGAAGCAGAAACCGATTCTCGAAAGAGATCCTCGCGTTCTCCTCCACCAGCAAAAGCAGCTTGTGCTTCTGCCCTCGCTTCGGAGTCAGAATGCGGACCGTTCGCCGAGACGGGCTCTTTTTCGTGAGCCACTCAGCGATCAGGGCCTGGTCTTCCACTTCAACGGGCACGTAGATTTCGTGAGGTATGAAGCCAGCCGTCAGGTAATACTGCTGGAGCGCATCGCGCAGAAACTGTGCGGGTACGAAAAACTCCAGGTCCTCCCAAAAGAATTCGCGCCGCCCGACAACCTGTCCATTCCGAAGCGTGAACAGCTGGAGAGCCAGACAGGACCCCTGCCGATGGTAAGCGAAAACGTCCACATCGTCGACGTCGCTCATAACCATCTTCTGTTTTTCCGCCAAGTCCCTGACCATCTGTATGCGGTCACGGTAAAAGGCAGCTGCCTCATACATCTGCTTCTCTGATGCCTCGATCATCTTCTGAGTCAGGCTCTCGATCAGCTGCTCGTTCTTCCCTTCGAGCAGGAGGATCACGTCTCGGACCGCCTTGGCGTATTCCTCGCGCGTGCAAAGGCCAGCCACACACGGACCAAGACAGCGCTTGATGTGGTACTCCAGGCAAGGACGCTCGAGTTTGCCGTCGATGTCAAGATCACAGGTTCTTAGCTGAAAATGCCGGTTGATGATCTTGACCGTATTGCGGGCCAAAGATGCAGGCAGGTACGGGCCGAAATAAAGCGCACCGTCGTCCAGCACTCGGCGAGTGAGAAGCACACGAGGAAAGGGCTCCTGCACGGTGAGCTTGATATGGAGGAAGGCCTTGTCATCCTTGAGGTTGACGTTGAATTTGGGCTTGTGGCGCTTGGTCAGGGTGCTTTCGAGGATAAGCGCTTCGATCTCGTTGTCAGTGGTAATGTACTCCCAATCCCGGATGTGCTGCTTGAGCACTTCCGTCTTCGCATCCACTTGCCGGCTGGCTTGGAAGTACGAACGAACTCGGTTCCTCAGGTTCTTGGCCTTCCCAATATAGATGATCTTGCCGGCCTCGTCCTTGAACAGGTAAACGCCCGTCTTCTCTGGAAGAGAATTCAACCTGGCGCGCAACGCTTGCATCAGGGGAAATTATATCGCACGAGGTTCGGGCGAAGATCTTCGGCCAACAACCCCTTAGCCCAGATTGGGCGGGGAGATGTTCCAGCCGTATCGCAGAATGCGAACCTTAACGGGACGGCGCCCGAACTCGAACGCCTGCTCGACGTCGGGAATGTAGATATCCAGACGATTTCCCTTAATGAAACCGCCGGTATCGAGAACAGTGTATATCCCAGAATGGGATTCGACTTTCAGTTCAATAACAGAACCGATTGGAAGAACCTCTGGATCAGCTGCGACGATGCCTGTATTCACCCAAACACCGGAAGCGGTCGTCCCACGGTCTGAGTACGCAGTCGCAACGAAGTGGGCATATTCGTGCTCCGCCGCCTCGGTGACGGTTGTCCACGAGGGATGCGAAGGCTCTGGAGAAGGCTCCAAATCCGAGTAGTCGGAACTGATGGTAATCTCGCCCACCGGAGTAGCAGGAACGATACCGAAAAAGTGGAGAATGCTAACCGAAACAAGCAGAAGCAGTGTCGTAAACCAGACGAGTCGGGAAGCTCGGTACGTCTCTTCTTTCATTGGCTCGTCTCCTGTATCAAGATTCGTTTCTATCTTTCAAAAAAACCTATACTTTAACGCATTATCTCCTTACAGTCTGACCTGCCAGACCATAAGCCTTTCATTATACGTAACTATAGCGAGGAGTTCCAACCGGCCTAAGGCGCCGAGAGAGGGTTGGGCGCCTGCCCCGTAGCCGGCGTCAGGGGAAGTTCAAGTACGTGGAGAGGGTGTCACTTACTAAAATAAGACTTCCCGACTACTCACTCTTCCAACTTTTACTTTATCTCATACACAATGTGAGCAGAAACACACTCTTCTCCGCAATCCGCGCTTCGGTAGAAGGGTGGGGTTCGAATCCGGCCGGTGTGTTTTCCGGACGGATTGAAACCCATCATTTTCCTACCTGCAATGTCCTCGCCGCTGTCCGGGAAACGAATTGCACGATGCACTCGCCAGGCTCGGTCCGTTCAGGTTCGACAGTAGCTGGTCAATGACGTTTTGTCGCCCAGGATATTTCCCGCATGCACGAGGCTTCCTTCACCTATCGTGCAGCCCCGTCCCAGGATGCTGCCCGATACAAAGGCCTTGCGCCCAATGCGACAGCCAGGCCAAAGAACCGAGTTCCGAACTACGGCACCTTCCTCGATCCGACAATGAGCTCCAACGACCGAATGATCGATTTCGGCGCCTTGCTTGATCATGCACCGTTCATCGATCAGTGATTCTCCCTTCACCTGAACCTCGGGATTCTGCGGACAATGGTTCTGTTTTCGGAAGCCGTGAAACTGCGGCTCGGAAATCCGTTTATCGAGGAAGTCCATGTTGGACTGCAGGTAATTGTAGGGTCGGGTAATTTCGCGCCAATACTCTCCCACGGCCCTCGCAAAAAACGGGACTCGTCGTTCAAGCAATATCGGGAAAAGGTCTTTTTCGAAGAAAAAAGGCCTGTCCCGGGGAATCCATTGAAGCACGTCCGGCTCCAGCACATAGACGCCAGCATTAATGGTGTTTGCTCTGATCGCCCTGCCACGGGGCTTCTCTATGAAACCGGTGACTCGCCCTTTGTCGTCGACCTCCACGACGCCATACGACCGGGGATTGGCAACGCTGCAAGTCGCGATGGTCACCAACCCCTTGTATTTGCGATGAGTGTCCAGGCACTCGTCGAACGCCATTTCACTCAAAATATCGCCGTTAAGGACAATAGTGGTATCATCGATCAGGTTTTCCGCCACCTTGAAAGCGCCGGCTGTCCCCAGTGGCGTGCTTTCTACGTGGTAACGGAGCAGTAGCCCGAAGTTCGATCCGTCGCCCAGAATATCCTGGATCAGCCGCGGCTGATAGGACAGGCTCAAGATGATTTCGGTAATGCCCGCTTTTTTCAGTTGGTTGACCTGAAAGAGAATAAGGGGATAGTTCCCGATAGGCAGCAGCGGTTTAGGAGTGTTGATGGTCAGAGGAAGGAGTCCGCTGCTCAAACCCCCTGCCAGGATCAGTGCTTTCATTTCTGTGGAAATGCTAACATACAGTCCCGGTAGCTGCTATGGTGGTGGCGCTGCCAACTGGAAGTCACAAGCAACCGGCAACCCTTAACCACAAATGTGTTATAAGGACTTTTCGTGAATCTGCCCAACGCCCTGACGTTATCACGAATCTTCCTGGTGCCGCTCCTGGTCGTACTGCTTCTGACCGGCCGGGTAACGACTCGTGAAACATGGGCATTCGTGGTATTGGTCGCAGCTGCCGCGACCGACTATCTGGACGGCTATCTTGCACGCAAGCGTTTCCAGGTAACCACCCTTGGAAAACTGCTTGATCCGATAGCCGATAAACTTCTCATTTCTGCCGTTTTCATCTCCCTCGTTGAGATGCGGATTGCTCCCGCCTGGATGGTGGTGATCATTGTAGGCCGGGAATTCGCAGTCACCGGACTGCGCAGCGTGGCTTCCACCAGCGGCTTTGCCATCGCGGCTTCCCGACTCGGCAAGTACAAGATGGTGAGCCAGGTCGCCTGCGCTGGCTTTCTGATACTCGGTGGCCACTATCCGGGGACGCTGCTTTATAAGGCCGGGCGAGTCTGTCTATGGGTTGTCGTCATTCTGGCCATCGTCTCGATGGTCCAGTATTTCCGCCGCTTCTGGGGCCAGATTGACGACGGAATCAAGAACCGCGGGCGTCATGAGAATCGAAGACGTATTCCATTTTTAAAGAGATACCGTCGGAACTCAGATGTCACGATTAACACCTGAAGAAGGCGCGGAGCTGTTGCAGATCGCAGCCGATGCCTTGCGCCTTTGGATCATATGCAATGAATCTTACCGAGGCGCTCCTGTTCATCCTGCCTTGCTGGAGCCCGGGGCAGCTTTCGTTACGCTCAAAAAAGACCGACAACTTCGTGGCTGTATCGGCCGTTTGATTCCTTCATGCCCTCTTTTCAAGGCTGTTGCCGATTGCGCTGTGGCAGCCGCGACACAGGATCCGCGCTTTGATCCGATAACCAGACAGGAACTGACGCAGTGTTCCCTGGACGTCTCGGTTCTCAGTCCGCTGGAAGTCATTGAGGATACCTCTCTAATTGAGATAGGGAAACACGGCGTTTATGTCGAGAAGGGAGGCCACCGGGGTGTTTTGCTTCCCCAGGTGGCCGTGGAGTTGAATCTGGATCGAGAACGCTTCCTGGATTTGACCTGTGGCAAGGCGGGGTTGCCGGCGGACGCTTGGAAACACGGGGCCACTATTAAGGTGTTTTCCACCCAGGTCTTTCACTCGGAAAAGATTTAGATGCCTCAGTTATGCCTCACTCTGGCTGAAGCTCGCCTCAATGAGTTAATCAGTAAGATCCAGCGATATGACGGGGTTTGTCCCCTGATTGAAGTCCGGATCGATTTCATGGCGCGGCCTGATATCCCGACGCTGCCAACGCACCGGCGCAGCCGCTATATCGCGACGTGCCGGCCGATCAGAGAAGGTGGATGTTTTCGGGGAGACGAAGCCGACCGACTCGGCTTGCTGATGCGGGCCGCCCGCTCCGGCTTTGACTGGATTGATCTGGAACACGACGCCACTTTAATTCCTCTACCTTCACCCGTGAGGCTTATTCGCTCTTATCATGATTTTGCTGGGATGCCGGCGAATTGGTCGGAGCTGATCGGAAGGCTGGACGCGTTGCCCGGGGATGTCACCAAGATTGCCGTCACCGTGGAGAACACTGAACAGGCGATCGAGATCTTGCGGCAATTCGAAAAGCCGGGCGCTCGGCGTCGAATTCTTATAGGCATGGGGCCGTTCGGACAGGTGTCGCGCCTTCTCGGTCATTTTCTTGGCAATGAATGGACTTACGTCTCGGAAAAAAGCGAACGGGCGGCCGCACCTGGGCATTTCAGCCTGGCTGAAGCTGTCAGCTCGTTTCGGCTTGACTTTCCGGGAGCGGTATCGACCTTTTACGGAGTTCTGGGGAATCCTTTGGCGCATTCACTCTCGCCGGGACTGCACAACCGGCTCTTTTCACAGTACTCCCTGAACAACGTCTACTTGCCCCTGAGACTGAGCGCCGTCGACCCGTGGTTTGATTATGTTGCCGCCAGTCCCTTGAAATTCGGAGGTTTCAGCGTAACCCTCCCCTTCAAGACCGACGTTGTGAAATTCGTCCACAACCAGGAGGATTCCGGTGATGCCCTCAATACCTTGATCAGGGACCGGTCGGGCTGGAGGGGACTGAACACGGACTACGCCGGATTCATTAAGCCGCTGGCGGAGTTTGATCTCCGAGGCTGTACCGCTCTCGTAATCGGCGCCGGAGGCGTCGCGCACACGGTGATTCGAGCTCTTCAGGACAGGGGCGTCCGGGTGACAGTCGTGGCTCGGAATGCGTTCAAAGCGGCGAATGTGGCTGAGCGCTACGGATGCGGCAAAGCCACTTTTGACGACCTCCCTATCAAGGCAGATCTTTGTGTTAACTGCACTCCGGTCGGGCAACATCCTCAAACCGATGTATCTCCGCTAGCCCGCGACGAGCTAACCTTTGAGATCGTCTATGACCTGATCTACCAACCGGTGCAAACCAAGCTTCTGTCCATGGCGGCCGAGCAGGGACTGAAGACGATTTCCGGAATGGAGATGTTTGTAGAACAAGCGGCACTTCAATTCAAGGCATGGACCGGGATCGATCCTGATCGCAAGCTCGTGAGAGAAATAGTAGAATCTTTGTTTTTTGACGAGGCAGAGCACATGCGTCGGCAGTCAGAAGGCAATACAATATGAGTAGTAGATTTCGAATTTCGGTCCCGGCCAGCACCAGTAACCTCGGCTCCGGCTTCGACACTCTGTCTGCAGCGTTGGGGCTCTACCTGACCGTCGACGTGGAAGTCACAGAGGATGGTACGGGAATCGAGTGGGTGAGCGGCTGGCCGTTCCCCCCTGAGGAAAACATCGTCGACGCGGCGCTTCGATCGACAGCCGACCTGCTGGGCCTCAAGAACGTGGGAGTGCGGTTGTCGATGGACAATCCGATTCCGCTCAAGCGTGGGCTGGGGAGCAGCGGCGCTGCCATTATCGCGGGGATCAAAATCGCTGAGAAATTGGCGGGACAGAGGCTGTCCCAAGAAGAAATATTGAACCTGGCCTATCCCTTGGAAGGGCATCCAGACAACATTGCCGCTAGCCTGCTGGGCGGATGGGTGCTGTCATGCGTCAAGGAAACGGAAATCACTGCTGCAAGAATCCCGGGCAGCCTTTCCTGCCGTTTTGTGCTGGCTATTCCCAAGGTTACCATCTCCACCCGCCAAGCCAGACAGATCCTGCCTGACTCCTACAGCAGGGCCGACACGGTGTTCAACCTGCAGCGATGCGCACTCTTTGTCCATTCGCTCTGGGCCGGTCAGAAGGAACTTTTGCGTGATGCTTCGCAGGATCGGCTCCATCAACCCTTTCGAGCGACGTTAGTTCCCGGAATGGAGAACCTGCTCCAACTGCGTGACCTCCCCGCCGAGTTGAACACTCATGTGCTCAGCCTAACCATAAGCGGATCGGGATCCTCCGTTATAGCCATTGCGGATGGTTCTTACGAGGAAATCGCCTGCTGGATGACCGGGATCCTGCGGGCCTCGGGAACAGAAGCGCGCTCTCTGGTTCTCGATCTCGACGTATTCGGGGCGCGCACCCTGCCTCTTACCTGAACAAATGCTTGAAAACATTTTTGTTATATCGACCCTGGTCGTCCTTGAAGGCCTGCTATCCGCGGATAATGCCTTGGTCCTCGCTATCCTCGTCCGGCACCTGCCACCCAAACAGAGGAAGAAGGCCCTTCGCTACGGAATCTGGGGCGCCTTCGTTTTTCGTCTTATTGCCATCCTGCTGGCTAAAGAGTTACGCCGGTTTTGGCCTTTTCGATTGCTTGGCGGCCTCTATCTCATCTACATAGCGGTCAGCCATTTTGTCCGGGGGCGCAAGACGCCCCAGCAGGTTGAACTAGGGGAAGCGTCAAGAAAAGGCTTCTGGGGGACGGTCGCAGTTGTGGAACTCACCGACATCGCCTTCTCGGTTGATTCCATCCTGGCGGCTGTTGCCATGTCGGACAAGCTCTGGGTGATTTACCTGGGAGGAGTACTGGGAATCGTGACGATGCGATTCGTGGCCGGAGGTTTCCTCAGACTTCTCGACATTTTTCCGCGGCTGGAGACTGCGGCCTACCTTCTGGTGTCCTGGATTGGTCTAAAACTCACTCTGGAGACGTTTGAGATCCATTTCCCTGCCTGGCTGTTCTGGTCGGTGATGTTTGTGGTCTTTGCCTCCGGGTTTCTTAAGCGCAGGGAGTCGGAAGGACCTTCCAAAGAGGAGGAGTTGTACAGGGAGGCTTCCCAACCCGAGTCGTAGCGTCGAACAGCAGAATTAGAGCGAAGATTCGGGGCCGGCCGGGCTCAGAAGATCGTGGTGCTCTCCTGATCCTTACCAGCGCCAGCGTTTCCTGCATGCAATGGCAGGCGGTACAATAGAAAGGCGATGCTGTCCGAGCGATATTCCCGACAGGTTCTTTTCAACGGGATCGGTTCGGCCGGTCAGGACAAGATTCGCGCGACCGCGGTTGTTGTTATCGGCTCAGGAGCACTCGGAACCTGCAGTGCTGAGATGCTGGTTCGCGCCGGGATCGGCCGGCTCACCCTGGTTGACCGAGACTTCGTCGAGCTGAGCAATCTTCACCGTCAGAGCCTCTTTACGGAAGAAGACGCTCGTCAGGGTTTGCCAAAGGCCGTTGCAGCCGAACGGGCTTTGTCCCGCCTGAATTCCGACGTCGTCATCCGATCGTTCGTCAAGGACGTGACATCCGAGACAATTGCCGAACTCTGCGCCGACTCCTCGATAATCGTCGATGGGACCGATAATTTCGAAACCCGGTATCTCATCAACGACTTTTCGGTCGCGCAAGGCATTCCCTGGGTCTATGGCGCCTGTCTTGGTAGTTTCGGAACGGGTTGCGCGTTTGTTCCCGGCAAAACAGGTTGCTTTCGTTGTATTTGTGAGGAGACGCCAACCGGCGGTGCACTCGAAACCTGCGATACGGTTGGGGTGATCCCTCCCATCGTCCACACAGTTGCCGCGTTCCAGGTTGCGCAGGTCTTAAAGCTGATCACATCTCCCGAGCGCCTTGAGTTTCGTCTCCTGCAGGCGGACGTCTGGGATGACAATTGGAGAACCGTCTCGCTGCAAGGCATGAAGAACCCGGATTGCCCATGCTGCGTGAAGAAACAACTGGTGTTTCTGGAGGGTGCCCGGGAATCGCGCCTGACTCGACTCTGCGGCCGCAATGCGGTCCAGGTTTCGCCCGGGGCACCGGTTCAAATTGATTTTCGTGAAATGTCGAAACGGCTTTCGCGGGCTGGAAAAGTGGACTTCAATGATTACATGATGAAGATCAGGATAGCTGATTTTGAGATTGCCCTGTTCCCGGATGGCAGGTCAATCATTCGCGGAACTGAAGACTTGGCGACGGCGCGGACCGTTTATTCGCGATACATTGGAATGTAGAGATTCCAGACTCTTCGGGCTGTAAACATATGAACTCTTGAACCCTGAAACCCGAGCTGACTTGTCATGAAAAAGAACAGACTCTTCCCTTTTTTGTTCTTCTTTTTGTTGTTCACGGCACACGCGTCGCTGCGCGCCGATGCGGCCAAGGCCCGCGAGGTGATTGACGCCGCTATCGAGGCCATGGGAGGGCAGGCCTACCGTGACGTCAAGAACGCCCATAGCAGTGGGCAATACTTCATCTTTGACCGGGAAGGGCGCAAGGGTCATGCCCAATACCGCGACTGGACAGTCTTTGACCCGGTTAAGTGGCGCTTCCAGCTCGGCGAGGGAAAGCGCCAGTCTGTACAGATCTACAACCTCGAGGTCGCGCAAGGTTGGACCCTTGAAGGCAAGGATACGGTAAAGGAAGCGAAACCCGAAGATATCGAAGAGTTTCGGAAATCTGTCAAACGGGACCTCGATATTCTTCTCCGCAAGCGGGTCGACGAAGAGGGGATGAATTTGTATTACTACTCACCTGACGACGTCGCTGGCACCGGGGAAAGCGAGGCCGTTGAGTTCTTGGATTCCACCAATCAGTCTGTAATAATATTCTTCGATACCAAAACGCATCTTCCGATCAAACTTGAAACTCAGATAACAGACAAACTAGGCCTTCGGCACAAGGAAGAGGTCGAGTACATCACCTGGCATACGATCCAGAATGTTCGAACACCATTGCGGATTGACGTGCTCGTCGACGGAAAGGTTAGCCAGCAAAGATTCGTTGAGAAGATTGAGTATAACGTCGCGATCCCAGAAGACTTTTTCCTTGAACCCAAAGTGGAGAAAAAGAAGTGAATCGCTCCGGTTTTCAGGAACTGCAACTTCTTGCTTGCGCTCGGCCGATTCGCATGTAATGCCGCTTCATATGCTTCCGTAGCGTGCGTCGATTTGTTCACATGTGCTGAAGCGCTGTCCCCGGGTGTTTGACAAGCGCTCACTTGGAAGTATAATGACGCCGTTGTTCAGGAATTAAATCGGACGATTCACGGCGCCCCTTTTTCCAACAGAGATATCGGTACTTATGGACTTATTCGGGCCTCACTCGTCACCCCTGCAAAGGTTCCTGGAGACGGACAATTTATCTTATCTCTACGAATACTCCACCTTTGACTGGCTGATCCTTATTCTCTATTTTTCGGTTTTGTCTATTCTCGCGGTTTACGGGCTTCACCGCTATTATCTCGTCTATCTTCACTTTAAATACCGGGACAAGGAAGCGCGCCCGGCCGGGCGACTGGAGATATTACCGAAGATCACAGTGCAGTTGCCCATATTTAATGAAATGTACGTGGTTGAGCGACTGATCGATCACGTATGTCGGTTCGATTACCCTCGGGACCTTCTAGAGATACAGGTATTGGACGACTCCACCGACGAGACTCAGCGCCTGGCCCAGAGAAAGGTCAGGGAATACGCGGAACAGGGATTTGATATTCATTACATTCGGCGGCCGGAGCGCGTGGGTTATAAGGCGGGAGCGCTGGACCATGGTCTTAAGACAGCGACCGGAGAACTTATTGCGATCTTCGACGCAGACTTTACACCCAGACCCGATACTCTGCTGAATCTCGTTGACTATTTCTCGGACCCCAAGGTCGGCATGGTCCAGATTCGCTGGGAACATATCAACCGCGACTACTCGCTTCTGACCAATGTGCAATCGATCATGCTCGATGGTCATTTCATCCTGGAAAGCGCCACGCGGTACCGTTCCGGGCGTTTTTTCAACTTCAACGGCACGGCGGGCATCTGGCGTCGAGCTGCCATCGAGGATGCTGGCGGCTGGGAGCATGATACCCTCACCGAGGATCTCGATCTGAGCTATCGCGCTCAAATGAAGGGATGGAAATTTGTTTTCGTTCCGCACCTGACCGCACCGGCTGAGATCCCGGTTGACGTCAACGCATTCAAATCGCAGCAGTACCGCTGGGCCAAGGGCTCTATTCAGACCTGCAAGAAAATATTGCCTCGGCTTCTTTTCAGCGATCTGCCGTTACCGGTCAAGGCAGAAGGCTTTTTCCACCTCACCGCCAATATCGCATATCCGTTGATGGTGGTTCTCGGATTGATGCTATTGCCGGCGCTCATTGTCCGATTTCATCAAGGCTGGTTTGAGCTGCTGCTCCTGGATCTTCCGCTTTTTATGGCCGCCACCTTTTCTGTCAGCTCTTTCTATATCGTTTCGCAGAAGGAGATCTACGTTGACTGGCGATCCCGGCTGTGGTACCTGCCCTTCCTGATGAGTGTTGGGATCGGCTTATCGATCAACAACAGCAAGGCGGTAATCGAAGCATTCCTCGGAAAGGAATCTTCTTTCGTCCGGACTCCGAAGTTCTCGGTCCGCAACTCCGGTGATAACTGGACGGAGAAGAAATATCGTTTACCCAGTGGCATGGCCCCCTTCATTGAAATCGCTTTCGGTATTTATTTCTCTCTCATGATCATGTACGCGTTGGACGGTGGGCTTTACGCCACAGTGCCCTTCCTTATGCTGTTCATGGTCGGATACTTTTACACGGGTTTCTTGTCTCTTTTTCAGAGACGCTTTTGCCTGTCACGGCCGGTCCCGGTGTATCGATAGTCCTACAGAATTGTAGCCTCCCGGCAACAGAAACCGGTTTGCCATGTTCCCCTTCCTCTTGATGTAACGGCATTTGGCGCTTGGCTCGATTATTGCAAAGGATGGAGGGGCATGCAGACGACTATACGAAAACCAGTACGAGTCTCGGGGATCGGTTTACACACAGGATGTCAGGTTTCTGTCGAATTACGACCAGCGCCCCCTGACACGGGGATTATCTTCCGTCGGGTCGACCTGCAGGGATTCCAAATTGAAGCAGTCAGGCGACATGTTTCCCGTGTCGTCCTTGCAACGACGCTCATGAAGCGCGGCGTCATGATCTCAACCGTTGAACATATCCTTTCCGCCTTGTATGGCTCGGGCGTTGATAACATCTACATCGACATCGATTCTCTGGAGGTTCCAATCCTTGACGGCTCGGCTCTTCCTTACGTGAAGATGCTCCAGGAAGCGGGGATCGAGGAACAGGACAAGGAGAGGACTTACCTGCAGGTCATCAAGGAAACGACGTTGCGGGAGGGCGATAAATGGATTCGTATCGCGCCCTACCCCATGTTCCGCGTCTCTTATCACATCCATTTCGCACATCCACTGATCGGTTCACAGGCGTTTGACCTTCGAGTGACGCCCGAATCGTATGCCAGGGAGGTCTCCTTCGCACGGACCTTTGGGTTCTACTCCGAAGTAGAGCAATTGCTTAAGAAAGGGCTGATCCGGGGCGGTTCTCCCGACAACGCCGTGGTTTTGACCGATGGTGGAATTCTCAATGACGGGCTCCGCGCGCCCGATGAATTCGTGCGCCACAAGACCCTCGATCTGATCGGCGACTTGGCCTTATCTGGCTACCCCGTCCTCGGTCATGTGAGCGCAGAAAAAGCCGGCCATTCGCTCCACACTGATATCGCCACGTTGCTGGCGCGCAATCCCTCGATCACCCGGAAGGTCAAAGAATCCGAATTGTCATTGGCATTGAAAGCCGCGGCCAGCTAGAATCCACCGTTTGTAGTACCGCCTTCATGCGGGCCTTAAATCGATCCACGCCGGCTCACGCTCGCTTGAAGGAGAACGTTCTCTCTAAAGCCCGCCTGAAGGCCGGATCATAAACATCCCCTGCACCCCTGGGCGTTGCCGTTTCCGTGGCCTGGGTGCTTTTTGGCTATAATAGCCCGGATGACGAAACCAGTCTTTCCTCGTCAAGCGGCGGCTTTGCTGATTTGCTTCTTAGCCGCCACGCTGTTCGCCATTGCCTTCTGGGAGACAACCGTCAGGGCTGCTGAAGACCTGCAAATCTGGGTTGGGCAGAAGCAATCCAAGGTCGATTCGCGGGAAAACGAGGGGAGCGTTCTTTGTGACTTGAGAGATGTGGTCGAGATCCTGAACCTGAGGTTCGAGGAGAGCGACACACAAGCGACCGTGAGCGGGCCAAGAGGACGCCTGCAACTCACTGACAACCGCCCCCTTGTCCGGTTTCGTGACGAATATATCCTGCTTGATCGGCCGGTGTGGCGGCGAAAAGAGAAGGAATGGTACATCTCCGAAGACTTTTTGCAGAAAGCGCTTCCTCTTATACTCTCTCAGCGGCTGGAACGTCAGGGGGAGTTGTCGTACCGTGTTTTCCCCCTCGAGCAGAATCGAGTCAGGGTTGAGGTCAGCAATTTCCCTGATCATGTGCGATTGACCTTCGTCCAAAGCCAAAACGCGCCAGTTCGCATCCAGGAGCTTCAGGATTCCATACGAGTGACATTCGACGACTACCTTGTCGTACCGGCTTTGCCGTCCACTCGTCCCGACGAGCGCATCGTCAAAGGCCTGCGGTTCGATTCGAGCGAAATTTACGGCGGGTTTGTCATAGAAAAGGGCCGGAATTATTACAATCTCCGCGAATATGCTTCGGATAGCCCGGACCGGAGGGTGATTGATCTGTATGCTCCGCCGACGACCGCGCAGACTGCACCCCAACCCGCCGGTCCGATACCTTCCGGACCGATTCCACCGCCCGGTTTATCTTCGTCATCTACACCGCTTCCGGTTTTTAAGCCTCGGGAATTTCGCAACGTGATTGCTCTCGACCCGGGACATGGAGGCGACGACTACGGCGTTCATCCCCGGCATGACTTGCTCGAGAAGAATTACACTCTCAGTATCGCCGAGCGGGTCGCGGAGCATCTTCGGTCGACACCTTACCGGGCGATCATGACCAGGACGCTGGACTCGGATGTGGGCGTCCACCAAAGAAGCGCGATCGCCAATTATTACCAATCGAGGTGCTACATCAGCATCCACCTCGGTGGCGCTCCGACGGAGGACGCGCGCGGACCGGTGGTATACGTCCAGGCATATGGCCCGACAGAGGACACAGCGCAGGATTCCGGCCAGGTCTACGGGAATGAGCCGTCCACGGCCGGAGTTGGTCGAATGCTCAATCCCCGAAACCTTGTTCCTTGGGAGTACGCTCAAAAGACGTTCACGAGCCAAAGTAAACAGCTTGGAGCGATCATTCAAGATGAGCTCAATGCCGTTTACCGGACCGAGAACCAGGTGGTGGAGGTCCCCCTTGGTCAGCTGGCGCCGGTCTCTGCACCGGCAGTATTAGTCGAAGCGGGATTTCTGACTAATCCGGAGGACTCCGCCCAGCTGGCCACGAAAGAGTTCCAAGACCGTATTGCAATGGCATTAGTTAAAGCGATTCAACGGTTTCTGAATTGAGGAACAGATGAGAAAGCACCCGAGTCTGATTATTGCTCTAACCTTGGTAATCGTGACTGTCGGTATCGGCTACTACCTTTACACCACCGAGAAAAGGCGTCAGGCCGAGCTGCGCGAATCCGAGAGGCAAAGCCTCGATCCGGAAGCCAGCGCTCTCGCCGAAGGGTCGAACCCTTCTGTTCCTGTAAAACTGTACCTCTACAATCGGGGACGAGTCGATCCAAAGGACGGGTTCCTGATCGCGGAAGAACGGCAAATTTACGAGACCGAAAACAAGGTTTTGCAAGCACGCCAGATCGTCAACGAGGTACTGAAGACCCGCCCACTTTTCGGCGAGGAGGCAGAACTACGGCAGATTTACCTCCTTGAAGACGGAACGGCGGTGGTCGACGTCTCCGAACAGACAGCCAGTCAGCTGGCGGGGGGCATCACTTCGGAAATGGCCGCCATCCTGTCAATCACCCGATCGCTTCAAGCCAACATCCCGGAGATTTCCAAAGTGCGCTTCCTGATCGGAGGCCGGCAGGCCGAGACGTTCGCCGGACACGTTTCCATCATGCAACCCTTCATGTAGAATGGCACAATGCCGGAACGAACCGACCGTGCCTCAACTGAATTAAGACCGGTTGCGGTCACCTGTAACTTCATTACTCACGCTGAGGGATCAGCTCTCATTGAATGCGGGAATACGCGAGTCATTTGCACAGCAAGCGTCGAAGACAAGACCCCGCCCTTCCTTAGAGGGACGGGAAAAGGGTGGGTGACCTCGGAGTACGGAATGCTGCCCCGCTCCACTGCCAGCCGGAGCATACGAGAGGTCACAAAAGGACGTCCATCGGGCCGCACTCAGGAAATCCAACGATTGATAGGGCGCTCTCTCCGGGCCGTGGTTGACATGCACGCGCTCGGTGAAAGGACGATCTGGCTCGACTGCGACGTCATTCAGGCGGATGGCGGGACTAGAACCGCGGCCATCACAGGATCTTTCGTCGCCCTGGCGCTCGCTGTCGATAAACTGCTCAAAGATAAAGTAATCAGTACCCCTCCTTTACTCGACTTCATCGGCGCAGTCAGCGTCGGAATTGTCGATGGCGAACCGAGGGTGGACCTCAATTACGAAGAGGACTCGTCCGCCCAAGTCGATATGAACATCGTCATGACCGGGCGCGGACAATTTGTCGAACTGCAAGGGACGGCTGAAGCCAAGCCATTTTCCCGTGAAGAGCTCGACCTGCTGATCGAATTGGGGCGCGTGGGAGTTCGCCGGCTGATTCAAAAACAGCAGGAGGTCCTCACAGAGTTCCTGGGCGATTACTCCGGTTTGTTTGCAAGTGATTCTAGCTCCAAAATCGCAGCTGCTGCTCGCCACCCGTAATCAAGGCAAAGCTAGGGAGATCCAGGCCGTTCTCCACGACCTCGATCTGCGCTTCCTCACCTTCGCCGATTTCCCGTGGCTAAGCGACGTCGAAGAGACCGGAGCGACGTTTGCCGAGAACGCCTTGTTGAAAGCAAAGTACTGCTGGGAGAAGACCAGGGTTGCCACTTTGGCGGACGACTCAGGCCTTGCCGTCGATGCTCTCGGCGGTCAACCCGGTGTCCTATCGGCAAGATTCGCGCCTACTGACCGCGAGCGAATCAGCCGGCTGCTCGATTTGATGAGTTCAATCAAGGCCCCTGAAGATCGGAAGGCTCGCTTTGTCTGCGCTCTCTGCCTCGTACATGAATCGGGGATCGTACAGGTAGAGGCATCCGTTGAAGGGCTGATCACCACCGAGCCGGCGGGTCAGTCG
>Ga0116188_1000819_pt1 | contig 29190 bp, 34 predicted proteins | sample AD_JPNTR2_MetaG_FD_89807 | JGI IMG/M metagenome (GOLD analysis project Ga0116188, IMG submission 89807) | Active sludge microbial communities of municipal wastewater-treating anaerobic digesters from Japan - AD_JPNTR2_MetaG | ecosystem: Engineered > Bioreactor > Anaerobic > Digestate | place...
ACCCGAGTTTTGGCTGGGACTCCAACAGGATGTGGATTTGTGGGCCGCACAACAGGCGCGTGAACGCGAGTACGCGAGGATCAAACCTCTCCGGAAATCGGCATAGGCCTGCAATCAGCTGTATGAGTTGCGGAGGCGATGAGTTGGCTACCACACCGGTTTCTTGCAACTGTCGGGAGATCGCCGGCTTTGCAGAATAAAGGAGAACTTGCGTTCCGACGGGGAGACCGACTTCCGCCGAGACCACCGGGCACTTTACCGTGAACAGGAAGAAAATATTGCCTGGTTCCTCGCTCAGGGTCTCAAAGTTACCCTGCCCCTTGGCAATGATCAGGTCAGCTTCGCTGAAGCATCGCTGAAACTCATGGTTGCATTGGCTCACGGCAGTTCCTGGCACATCTGAACCGTTGTCAATCACTTTCACGAGGCTCGTGAGCCCAACCGCTTCGGCGTCTGCCATGGTCGCATCATTGATAACCGGGCAGCCGCGCACTGCCAGAACGACGCGGTCTTTGGGCAGCCGCTCGATCAACAAGCGATCGAGCACGATTTCACCCGCGTTGTCGGCCAGGTACAGGATTTTGTGCGCCTGACGGATTGCATGCCGGAAATCGTCGATATTTCCGTAAAAGGGCGCCTGAAAGGCGTGCTCGATTCCTTTGAGCACCTCTTCTTCGGTAACCCCTCCATTAATGCCGAAATCGATCATGTTTCCGGCGATTGAGAATCGCAGAGCAGCCGCCACGGGATCAGCAGAAGCATCGATGCGGCGCTCGAGTTCGGGCAGCAGATCAAGCACCAACCGGTTGAAGCGCTCGCGAACCGGCTGATAGAAATCAACCCCGCCCGCTTTCTCATGCAACCAGCGGTAAAAGAGTGCTGCCAGCAGAGGAGGAGGCTGAGTCATATTCATCTCGGCCGTATTCTTGAGAACCTCCCTCATAATCGTTTCCTGGGAGATCGGATCAGTAGTCATGAACCTGGTCGCTTCCAAAGCCTGTCGCAAGAAACAGGGAATGCAGTCAAGTGAGGTTTTCATAGCAACAAATTCAGAATCGCGCCCGCGGCGGTCGCCGCAACCACCATGATTAAGAGATCTTGCTCACCTTCAAACCCAGTCCGCGACATTTTCTTTGAACCCTTCAGCGCGGTTCCTAGATCCTCTCGCGGGCGCCGTATATCTATCGCACAACTCCATGCCGCATTTCCAGTCTCATCCGGCACTCGCGAGAGGGACGGTCTCACGACCTGTTACTGCGCCGGATCTTTACTTTCCAGATTCTCTATTCGTTTTCGGATCCCCTGAAGAGCGTTTTCAAGGGACTCGGCCTGATGCTTCAGGGCCGTCAGTTCCTGCTCCTTGTCCCAGCCCGACGGAGGTTGGGGCGAACTCCCTCCACCGCGCTGCCGGCCGAACAACCCCGAAGCGTAGAACCGATTTCGCCATCCACGGCCTCCCGTCCCCCTGCCTCCGCCGAAGTAGCCGCGACCGAGGATGTAGTTTATAAAGCCGGGAACGCGAAATCCTTGACAGTATCCAGCTGCACGTCCTGTGCGCGGGCCGAATCCGAGTGGCCCGGTCCTATCACCTGCAGGCATTCTTGCCACCTCCTTTCACGAGACTATTTCCATCTCGTTCAACCACTCTTCTATCAAACACCGTGCCAGTCATCGGTGCATCGACCGTGGATGGCGTCGTATTGGCCAACAGGGGCGGGTTTTCAACGCCTTACATTTCATGTTTCCTTTCATCAAAACGGTCATTTTAAGAGAGACACGAGAGCACGACCCTTGCATAACGCAATTTTTGACAACGAGTTAGAACTGTGATAACTGGGTCTCATTAACTCCTCACTGGCTCCCAGGCAAAACGGAGGTGCTCATGTTGTGTCCCATTCGCAGCCACGTTTATTTGAGGGGGCGATTTCTCGCTGCCCTGCTTCTTCTGGTCATTGCTGGTTTTAGTCTTTTTTCCTCGGAATCGCGAGCGCAGGTTCTTTATGGCACACTGGTCGGCCAAGTGAGGGACCCGACAGGAGCCGCGGTTCCGGGGGCCGACGTCACCGTGATTAACGAGGGAACCAATCTTACTCGTCAGACGTCGAGCAGCGATCTTGGAGCCTATAGTTTTCCAACGTTGCCAGTTGGGAACTACACCGTCAAGGTCGCTCTCCCCGGATTCCGACAGTTTGTACGGACCGGAGTTCCGGTGACCGCCAACAGCACGATCCGCGTGGAAGCGGACATGGAGATCGGAGAGGTGAGTGACGACGTGACCGTCAGCGCGGCAACGACAGCGGTTCTCCAGACCGACAGAGCCGAGGTCCGAGCAGAGATTCCAGAAAAGGAACTGGCCAACCTCCCGATTCCCGCGGGGCGCAACTACCAGGAGCTCTTTCGGAACTTGCCGGGTTTCGTGGTCGGAGACCGTCCTAGCGCCAGCGCGACCAATCCTTCCAACTCCTTGATTTTTACGGCCAACGGAACCAGTTCGTCATTGAACAACACGCGCCTTGACGGCGCCAGCGCCACCAACGTCTGGCAGCCTCACCTCACGGCCTATGTTCCCGCTCTCGAAGCCATTGAAATGGTGGATGTAGTGAGCAACAGCTTTGATGCGGAACAGGGCCTGGCGGGAGGAGCCGCCATCAACGTCCGTACGAAGAGCGGTACGAATAGGTTCCATGGCTCGGTGTTCGAGTATCACCATGACCATACTCTCGGGGCCCGCAATTTCTTCTTGCCTCCGGACCAGGGCAAGCAGAAGTACATTTTTAACCAGTGGGGAGGCACCCTCGGTGGTCCGATCCTGAAGGACAAACTGTTCTTTTTTGCCAGTTATGAAGGAACGGCGGACCGCCAGAACGGCAGCCGGATCGTCTCGATCCCGTCGCAAGCGGTCCGCAACGGTGACTTCTCGTCGTTCAGCACCATCATTTACGACCCGGCTACGGGGAATCCGGACGGCTCGGGCCGACTCCCTTTCGAGGGCAACCGAATTCCAGTGGACCGGATCGATCCCATCGTGAAGAAGATTGTTGATCTGCTCCCCATGCCCAACCTGCCTGGTCGGGAGAACCTGGAGACCAACAACTACTTTGCTTCCGCTCCCTTTAAATTCGATCGATGGACGATCGACACCAAAGTCGACTGGGTCGTCTCTTCGGCGTTCAACCTGTTCGGGCGATACAGTGTCCTCGATTTCGTTATGGACTCACCCACTGTTTTCGGGACCGCGCTGGAAGGACGGGGACTGGACGGCCGGGGAATAGCGAGCCCGGGCAACAGTTTCGGCAACACTTACAACCTGGCGTTAGGTGCGAACTACGTCCTAACGTCGACCCTGATCATGGACGCCAACTTTGGTTTTGTCCGCATGAATACCAACGCCGAGCATTGGAGTATCAATGAGAACGTGGGTCTCGATTTGCTCGGGATTCCTGGCACGAACGGCCCTGAAAAGTTTCAGAAAGGGTGGCCCTACTTCGGCATAAGTGGCTACGAGGCCCTCGGCACAAACCTCCACTACTACCCGTACTACCGGTGGGACGACCAGTACCAGTACGTCACGAACTTCAGCTGGACCAAGAGCAGTCACGAGATACGCTGGGGCATGGACCTGTATGCGCAGCATATGGACCATATCCAACCCGAGTTCTCGGGAGGCGCCAGCCGCGGGCCGCGGGGACGGTTCGACTTTGGAACCGGACCCACGCGCAACTGCATCACACCGGACGGGAAAGGCGGCTGCAGCAGCCTGAGCCCGTCAGTCAGCAACGTCAATTCCTTCGCCACTTTCCTGCTCGGACTGCCTACTCAGCTCGGAAAGAACCTCATGACCGTTGCGCCCTACACGACCCGAAACTGGGCATACAGTTTCTATTTGCGGGACCGTTGGCAGTTGACGCCCAAACTGACTTTTTCCTATGGCACCCGTTGGGAATACTTCCCGGTTCCCACTCGTGCGGATCGCGGCCTGGAACGCTATGATCCTGGAATCAACAAGATGCTGATCGGAGGGATCGGCGCCATCCCGAAGGACCTCGGCGTGGAGGTCAGCAAGTCTTTATTCGCCCCGCGTCTTGGCCTTGCCTACCGCCTCTCCGACAAGCTCGTCGTCCGAGCCGGCTACGGTTTGACCAATGATCCGTACGCTCTGGCGAGACCGATGCGAACCAACCATCCGATTCTTATTGAGCTAGATGTGAGAGCACCGAACAGCTGGAGTCCGGCGGGGCGGCTGGCCGACGGCATCCCGCCCATTGAGGCGCCGAGCCTGGGTGAGGGAGTGATTGACATTCCGGGCGATGTCACCGCCTTTACCATCCCGACAAAATTCAAACGGGGTTACATCCAGTCGTGGAACTTCACCGTTCAGAGGGAAATTGGCAAGGGCTTCGTAGGTGAAGCCGGATATGTGGCAACCAAACAGATCCGAGCCCTCGGCTTTCAGGAACTGAACTGGGCGCCGATCGGAGGGGGAACCGCCGGCATGCAGCTTTACAAGCAATTCGGACGGACAGCCAATACCCGCATGGTCGCACCCATTGGCGGAAGTGATTACCATTCACTGCAGGCACAACTTAAGCGGCGCTTTGCCGATGGCTATTCCCTCAACGCCGCCTATACCTGGAGCAAGTCCCTGTCGGACACTGGTCTGAGTCGCAGCGATCAGACGCTGTCGATCCCGATTCCCGAGTACTATCACCTCAACCGGAGCGTTACGGACTTCGACCGGACCCATGTCCTGCAAATCACGAATATCCTGGAGTTGCCATTCGGGAAGGGACGTCGCTGGGTCGCCGACCAGGGCTTCCTTTCCTCGATCCTGGGAGGCTGGCAGGCGAGTAATATCGTGAGTTTCATCAGCGGCAGCCCGTTCAATATTACTGCTTCCAGCGCCTCTCTGAACGCCCCGGGGAGCACTCAAAGAGCCGACCAGGTGAAACCCGAGGTGGAGATCTTCGGGAGGGTGGGACCGGACCAGGCCTATTTTGACACCACCGCCTTTGCCGCCGTCAATGAGGCGCGCTTTGGCACGGCCGCTTTCAGGGCACTCCGTGGACCCGGCCAATCGAACTGGAACTTTGGTCTTTTCCGGACGCTCCGGATTCGCGAGTCAGTTAATGCCGAGTTCAGAGCCGAGGCATTTAACTTCACGAACACTCCCAAGTTCTCGAATCCCAACGGCAGTGTGGACAGTAGTTCGTTCGGTGAGATCACCGACGCCCAGGGGGAAAGGGAATTCCGCTTCGGCGTGCGGGTGAGCTTTTAGCTCGTAGCCGAGCCTGCAGCAGTCCGCGTCTTATTGGAGCCGGGAGCGACTGGCGCCGTCAGGCGCCGGTCGCTCGCGTAGTGGCTCGCACCGCGGTACCCGCCGACAGAAAGTCGATTTTAGGAGAAACCGCAGTGACTCAATGCTTGTGATCGCCCGGCCGCGCGAAGAGAAGCGGGAAAATGATATCGCTCGTACAACACGGGACCCAGACTGCAAGAAACAGAAAAACAACGACCAGGACTAACATGACCGCGCTGGCCTGTTCGCCCATGGCCATGGTCATGTGGAACAAGGATGCCCATGTGCTCAGCAGCACGTGACCGGCGTGAGGCAATCGTGTGACTGGCCGGATCCAAGCCAGGGCGATGCCGCCCAACACCAGGGGATTAATGATCCACCACTTCTCTATGAATCCAAGGTGTGCATGCCGATTCGGCAGATCCAGCAGAATCTCTCCGAGGTAAGGAATGAGCGAATCACTAAGCGTCGCTATCCCGACCGAGCCGGCATAGCCGATCAAAAGCGTCCGGAAGACTCCGGACGGGCTGTGCCGCCGGTACATTCCCGTCGTGACGAGAGCACTCAAAAAGACATGGGCCGGGTGTAACGTCCAGAAAAGTCCTTCGGATATTTCCTTGGAAACCTGCATTTGAATCATGACAGCCATGATGATGACGCCCGTCATGGTTCCAAAAGCAGTGAAGGGAGCATGGACTCTTAGTTCGTGTGCAATTGTTCTGGTCGTCATCGATCCAATGGCCTTCTGCCTGGTGCAATCTCCACGTCTCTCTTGTAGTAACTCTTCTGTCGGATACCGCGCCAAAAACAGGTGGAAAATCCTATCACATCACGCTTCCACTTTCTCGGCTACTGTCCGTTTATAGCCAGCGGCATGGGTGGCACGCCTTTTGCTCCAACGTTTATAAGGATGAACCGCCTCACGTCACTTTTGATGGAGGTTAGAATGAGGACATTGCTCGGTAATCTCGTCAATACTGGTGATCGTACTCGGTACCGTCTTTGGACAAGATCAGCCGACCTCGGCGCAAGCTGAACAGGGCAGTCAGATACTGGCCGCGGTCGAGGCGGCGCCTCTTTTGCCCGGAATGACAAAGACAAGGATGGCATTTGCGATTTGACCGGGCGACCCATTGGTCAGAGATCTCGCGCCTTGTTGGGCCGCGGTCGAGGCGGCCTCCGGGGATTCGGCCGATGGGCGGCGGGACGATGGGCTGGTGCTGGATACAGGTATTTCAGTAGAGCGACTGGGCAGGCGCCTGATCAAACACGGCCGTCCGGACGCCCGTGATACCTGTACAGATACCAGCTCCCGAGAGGACTGGCACCGGGTTCTGAACTGTGCCCACTTGAGATACGACCACTCCTCCCAGACTTCTTTCACACCTGCTCGACCGTCGCCTGCTTGTTCCGGCGCCGGCCGTCGCCTTCGGGAACCTGGATTGCGAGCGATTTGATCTTTCTATATAAGGTGCTCGCGTTTATTCCAAGCTCTCGGGCTGCCAACTTGCGATTGCCCCGACATCGCCGCAAAGTCTCGCTGATCATAAGTCTCTCCATCGCCTGCAGAGTCAGCCCCCGCGTGGCCTCTTCCTGGCCGATTGTCCGTTCGGGACGAAGTTCAGGCGGCAGATGCTGCAGTTCGATCATCTCACCCCGGCACAGAACGAAGGCCTGCTCGATGATGTTTTCCAACTCCCGAACGTTCCCTGGATAGTCATGTTCCATCAAGCGTGTCATCACTTCGGCGGAAACGCCGGTAATGTCCTTTCCCAGCAGGTGATTGAACTTTACGATTAGATGATCGACCAACAACGGGATATCCTCGCGGCGTTGGCGCAGTTCCGGGAGTTTTAAATGGACGACTCGAACCCGGTAGTACAGATCGTCACGAAACTTCCCGGTGCGGACCAGTCTCGCCAAATCCTTATTGGTGGCCGCAATCACCCGCACGTTTACTGGAATCGGTTTAATACTCCCGAGCGGTTCGACGACTCTCTCCTGGAGCACCCGGAGCAGTCTAATCTGCATAGCCGGTGATATGTCCCCGATTTCATCGAGAAAAATCGTCCCTCCTTCAGCCAGCTGAAATCGGCCCGGCTTGTCGCGCCGGGCGTCGGTAAAGGCTCCGGCCTTATGACCGAACAATTCGCTTTCGAGCAACGTATCGGGTAACGCGGCGCAGTTAACGGCAACGAATGGCTTCTTGCGGCGTGGCGAAAGGTTGTGAATGGCACGGGCAAACAGTTCCTTGCCGGTGCCGCTGGCACCCTCGATCAGCACGGTGCTCGAGCTGTTGGCGATTTGAGGCAAGATCTCGAACAGCCGAATCATTACCGCACTGCGGCCGATGATGTCCGAGAAGGTGTAACGGCTTTCCAGTTCCTTGCGCAGCTGTTCAACCTGACTAAGGTCTTGAAAGGTTTCTACTCCGCCTACCACCTCTCCCTGGGTGTTCTTCAGCAGCGCCGCCGAAATACTTATCGGCACCTGTCGCCCCTGGTTGTTGACGATGTGAGCGGTTGCCTTCACCACCGGTACCCCTGTGGCAAAGGTTCGCCTCAGGGCACAGTTGGTTTCGCAGATGTTGGCATGAAACACATCGCAACAAGGGCGTCCAATAGCGTCTTCCCGCAAAACGCCGGTTATGCGTTCGGCGGCGCGGTTAAACGAGGTGATCCGCCAACTGAGATCGACAGTGAAAACGCCCTCGTTAATGGAGTTAAGAATAATCTCCCGATCATGCGCCTCGACTTCGCGCTTTATATCAGGCTTCTCACCGTAGTCTTGCGTTCTGCACTTTTCCATGACTGGCACACTATTGCAATTTGCGCTCCGGCTGTCAAGCCGCAAGGATGCGCTGACCTGAGAATCGCTTGGATATCTAGTCGGGCACGTTGCGACAGGCGAGAGCAGGTATTATTGCATTACGCAACTTTTAGGCCGAGCAAGAGAGATGAAAAAAGCTCTTTCCGATCCTAATCTCGGCTGATCAGGCCTGACTCGCTCGCCTTTTTCAAATCTCTGGTATGGCTCGTGCTAATCACTTCCACGAAGGTCTATATGAAAATCGTAGTCACATCGCTCGGTTCTACTCTTGATTCGCCCATGGACCCGAGGTTTGGCAGGGCGGCGAAATTCGTCCTGTTTGATGACGAATCGCAGAGTTTTGAAGTCATCGAAAACACCCAGTACCTGAACGCGGCTCAAGGCGCTGGACTTCAGGCGGCAGAAATCGTGTCAAGGGCGGGTGCCGACTGCGTACTGACCGGTCATTGCGGCCCGAAGGCTTTAAAAGCACTGACTGCAGCCGGTATTCGAGTTTATTCGGGAGTGGACGCAACGGTTAAGGAAGCCATAAAGCGGTTTCAAGACGGGCGACTTGTAGAGGCGAAATCGGCCGATTTTCCTAGCCACTCGTTTTGAGAACATGAAAATCGCGATAGCGAGTGGAAAAGGCGGGACCGGAAAGACGACGTTGGCAGTCAATCTCGCCATGATCGTACCAGAAGAGGTTGTCCTGCTCGACTGCGACGTGGAGGAGCCGAACTGTCACGTTTTCCTGCCACCGCAGCTCGACCTGAGCCGACCGGTCAGTGTCCTGGTTCCCGTGGTCGACCGAGACCGTTGCGTCGCCTGTGGCGCCTGTTCGCGTTTTTGCGAGTTTCATGCGATCGCAGATCTCGATACTGGTCCGCTCCTTTTTGCTGAGCTTTGCCATTCCTGCGGAGGGTGCGTTCGTGTCTGTCCGACCGGAGCTTTATCGGAAACCACACGGGAAATCGGCACAATCGAAGAGGGTTGGGCCGGCAGGGTGAGAGTTGTCCAGGGGCGGCTGCGTATCACGGAGGCCGCTTCTTCTCCACTGATCCGCGCGGTCAAGAAGAGAGGCCCGGCTGAGTGGCTGACATTGATTGACTGTCCACCGGGCACCTCGTGTCCGGTAATCACGGCGTTGCAAGGAGCCGATTTTGCCATTCTCGTGACCGAGCCGACACCATTCGGTTTACATGATCTGCGCCTTGCAGTCGAAACGGTGCGCACGCTTGGCATCCCCTTTGGTGTGGTGATCAACCGTGCCCGCAGCGGTTACCCAAGGATCTATGACTACTGTGAAACCGAGCGAATCCCGATTCTTCTTGAGATTCCAGACAGCCGTGAAGTGGCAGAGGCCTACTCGAAAGGGAGATCTGCGCTTGAGGCCCTGCCCCTTTTGCGTGATGGACTGAAACAGCTCTATCAGAGGGTCAGGGTAAGAGTCCGTGTGAACCAAGAGAGGAAGCAAGCGATCTGCATCGCGAGCCGGGCATCCGATCAGGCTGCGCGTTCCACGAGGCGGCTGCCTAACCAAAGTCGATGCTAGTTCCCAAAGGCTTTTGGTGAAAAATGAAACAACTAGCGGTTATCAGCGGAAAAGGAGGGACAGGAAAGACCAGCATAGTCGCTTCCTTTGCTGCCCTGGCCGGGGACGCGGTGTTGGCTGATTGCGACGTAGACGCGGCCGATCTACATCTGGTCCTTTCCCCTGCCATTATCGAAAGGCACGAATTCAAGTCCGGCCATCTCGCCAGGATCCGCGAAAATGGGTGCCGCAATTGCGGCCAATGCATGGATTTCTGCCGGTTCGAGGCTATCCAGCCAACCGCGGATGGCCGGAGTTACCAAGTGGATCCGGTCGCCTGCGAAGGCTGCGGGGTCTGTGTACGGTTCTGCCCTGCTCATTGCATTGAATTTGAAGAACGGACGTGCGGGGAGTGGTATGTCTCCGAGACCATACATGGTCCAATGGTTCACGCCCGGCTGGGAATCGCCGCCGAGAACTCCGGAAAGCTGGTGACAACGGTCAGGCAGTCAGCTCAGCAGATCGCCATGGACCGTCGGAAATCGCTCTTATTGATCGACGGTCCTCCCGGAATCGGCTGCCCGGTCATCGCTTCCATCACCGGAATCAGTTTTGTCCTCGTGGTCACAGAACCCACTCGTTCGGCTTTTTACGACTTTGAACGAGTCACCTCGTTGACCGCGCACTTTGGGATTCCCACCGCTGTCTGCGTCAACAAGTGGGACTTGAACCCTGAAATCACCAAAACGATCGAACAGAGTGCACTAGAGCGGAACGTCTGGCCGGCGGGACGCATTTGTTATGATTCAGCGGTTACCCGAGCCCAGATCCAAGGACTATCGACTGTCGAGGTCGGTGGGGCCGCGGCTGAACAGATTCGCCAAGTTTGGCGAAATGTCCGTTCACGAATGACGGATATCGTGCAACTGGACGGCAGCCCCGACTGATACTTGAAGAGAAAGGAAGGATTGATGCGTATTGCAGTTCCACAGGCAAATGGGAGATTGGCCCAGCATTTCGGTCACTGCCCAGAGTTTGTGTTTTTTGACGTCGACTTGGAATCCAAGACAATAGTGGCCAAGGAGGTAACGGCGGCCCCTGAACATCAACCGGGCCTGCTGCCGGCCTGGCTTGCCTCGCGCAACGCCCAACTTGTTATCGCTGGAGGAATGGGAGGCCGGGCCATAGCGCTCTTTGATTCTCACGGCATCCAGGTGCTGCTGGGTGCCCCGCCGGAACCGCCCGAAAACATCGTCCAGGCGTACCTGGCCGGCAATCTCCGAACGGGCGCAAACATCTGCGATCACTGAGCACCAAGCTTCGTCAGGACCTCGGCAAAGGAGTACTTGCAGCTATCCTAATGAATACTGGTCGCGTGGGCGCATCTGTATGTGCCATATCTCCTGAGAAAGTGCCGATGATAGAATTTCCACTTTTTTACGACAACAGAATTGTCTGGAAAGGCGAAAAACGTGGGCAGGTTTCCGGGGTGGACCTCCCTTCCCTCGAAGTCGCCACGCCTCCGGAGTTCGGGGGACACGAGGGCGCCTGGTCTCCCGAGCAGTGCTTCGTGGCGGCCGTAAACACCTGCTTGATGACCACCTTTCTCGCGATCGCCCAGCTTTCGAAACTCTCGTTTGAAAGCTACGAGGCCGAGGCCTCGGGCAAGCTGGAAAAGCCTGAAGGGCAAGTCATGCAATTTACCGAGATCACGATCCGGCCTAGACTCGTGATCACACACAGCAGAGATTTGGAGAGAGCTGGCCGACTGCTGGAAAAAGCAGAAAAGCAGTGCCTGATTTCGAACTCCATCAAGGCAGCCGTCCGCGTAGAGGCGCATCTCACCGCCGCGGGAGACTGACAAACACGCGCGCGGCGCGCTGACGAAAGTCTATATCGGCGAGCCCTTAGCTATTCTCGATCTTCAACCCTCTTGCACATAGCAGTTATTTCTATTATTCTAGAATTAATGAAACACGGAGAAGAAGCTTCGAAATCCGGTATCGTCAGGCGATATGCGGCAATGTTCGCCGCCATGGGGGCTGAGCCCCGTCTGCGGATTCTCCGGCTGCTGCTTTCAGCGCACCCGGAGGGAATGGTGGTTAACGAGATCCTGGGCATTCTCGACATAGCGGCTTCAACCCTTTCGCATCACTTGGAAAAGCTGAAGATCCACGAATTGATCACTGTAGAGCGGGAAGCTACCTTCTTGCGCTACCGAGCCAACACGAAGACGCTTCAAGAGCTGCTTTCGTTCCTGTATGCGGAATGTTGCACCAGGAGTAAAGCCATCAAACCGGAACAGATCGTCACAATCAAGGAATGAGCGCACCCGGACGCGGATGAGGCTCTTTTGAACGGATTGTCGACAACATCATTGAGTGAGAGGAGAACCCGATATGGACAGCAGCGGTGTAAAGAGGAACGTTCAAGAACGGTACAGCAAGGCAGCGCTGGCGGTGATGCAGGGGGCGAAGGCGGGTTGCGGGTGCGGCTGCGATTGTGCCACCGAGGAAGTGTGGGACCCGGTCACTGCCGATCTCTACGACCAGGCGGAGTTGGACGGTCTGCCTCGGGAGGCGTTTCTGGCCTCGCTGGGGTGCGGCAACCCCACGGCTCTCGCACGTCTGGAAGAAGGCCAGATTGTGCTCGATCTCGGCTCGGGAGGTGGGATCGACGTGCTCTTGTCTGCCAAACGGGTCGGACCGACGGGAAAAGCGTACGGTCTGGACATGACCGATGAGATGCTCGCACTCGCCGAGGAGAACAAGCGCCGTTCCGGCTTGAGCAATGTCGAGTTTCTCAAAGGAGAAATCGAGAATATTCCGCTGCCGGATGAATCGGTCGACGTGATTATCTCCAACTGCGTCATCAATCTGTCAGCGGACAAAGACCGTGTTTTGCGTGAAGCATTCAGGGTTTTGAAGCCGGGCGGGCGCTTTGCTGTCACCGACATCGTGGTCAGGGGACACATTCCCGAACAAATCCGCCGCAGTGTCGAGCTATGGTCCGGTTGCATGGCGGGAGCGCTGGAAGAGCGCGAGTATGAAGAGAAACTGCGCCGGGCTGGTTTCACGGACATTCAGATCGAGACCGTGCGCGTTTTCGGAGCTGAGGATGCGCGCGGATTGCTGGAAGAAAGCGGTTTGGACCCGACGACGCTAGCCCCGCAGCTGGACGGCAAGTTCATCAGCGCCTTCGTACGCGCGCACAAGCCGTAAAACGGCCATCCGATCCGCGTTATCCGCGGGCCTGATCCCCCGCAAAGCCGCAGAAGACACAGGAATGATCCAAACCGGGGCAGCTGTTGTTACTGCTGCCCCTCTCTTTCAACCTCTGTGAGAGTCTGCCCGACGCATTTCTCCAAAAGCGCAAGCGAGACCAGGTACGCGTGGATGGATTCGGCATGTAAGTTGCGCGCCTCGAGGAGATTCCGGCGCGCTTCAATCTTTTCAATGCAGCCGTTTTCGCGTTCTTCGTCACTGGATAGGAAGAGATCGTGCAATTCCTCGGCTTGCTTTAAGACTTGGCTCTCGATCAATCGAATTTGCTCGTCGGCGCCCTGGGCATTCAGGTAAGCCTCTTCGACCTCCAGGCGGACCACGTTTGAAAGGTGCTCGGTCTCGGCCACCAGAGCTTCTCGGTTCAGCCGGGCCTCGGCCATCTCCCCCTTGCGTGGCTGGCCGAAGAGAAAAGGCAAAGGAACCGCAAGCGTAACATCCCAAGTCGACTGTTCTCCTTTAAGTGTGTGTCGGGCGAACCCCAGATCAAGATCGGGCCACTTGCTGAGGCGGGCTTGTCTTTCCCTGAGCTTTTCCTTTTCGACTAAAGCTTTTTGTCGGCGAAGTTCGGGCCGGGCACTAAGCGCCTTTTCTTGAAGTTCGTAGAGATGGAACGACGAAAACGAAGGACGGGGCTCGAGGACGAGCTGCAGCTTCTGGTTGCTGGGCCGCCCGAGCCGGAAGTTCAGCCGGGCTCTGGCGAGGCGCACCTCGTTTTCAGCGAACTTCAGGGCACTGGCTGCTTTGGACACTTCCATCATTGCGCGGAGGACTTCCACTCGAGTCCCCTCTCCTGACTCATGCTGCGCTCTTGTATGCTCCAGGAATTCGTGGGAAAGCTTCAATTCCTCCCGGCGGTACTTGAGTCTCTCCTCAGCGAGCAATACCTCGTAGAACGACATTTGGGTTTCGTAGGTGACCTCCGATTTCAGAAGCGCGATCTCGATCTCCGCTTCATCCGCTTCACGGTATGCAATTTCCTTCCTGACGCTTCTCTTGCCGGGAAACTCGAACAGCTGAGTGATTCCAAAATACGATTCTTTGGAGCCGAAGAAATTGAAAGGCTTTGACTGCAGGTCCGAATCAAAGGCTAAGCTGGGAGGTGGAACAGCGCCGGCCTGATCTACGCGGGCCACGACTGCCCGATGGCGTTGAGTTGAAGACTGCAGGAGAAGGTGGCGCGCCAACGCTATTCGCACGCAGTCCCGCATTCTCAGAGCGTCCGCTGGCTCCGCCCTGACGGGGAGATTGAACCAGACTAGCCCGACAATTATCCAAACTTTGGTGAAATTCTTGCTGCACATCTGATCCTTTGCCTCTCCTCACGGATTGCATGGGTCAAAAAGGGATAGCGCAAGGATGGATCCGCACACATCCCGAAGGCCATAAAGCGACTTCTTGACGGTCAGATGGCTAGAAAGGCGGGGCGCGCGAGGCAAAGGTCGAAACAGTAGTGGTAATCTCGCTGACCGGGGAAAGCGGAACGACCAGATCCGGAGCGTCGAGCGGAGGCAAGACCACCGGCGCTACAGCCGGAACTACTGGGGAGTAGGTTCTCAGCTGGCACAGAACGCAGCTATCGTCGATTTGGAGATGACGGTCGGAAGCGACTCCAATGGCTGAGATGCAGGAGAGCCAGACGAGCGCCCAGGCTATCAAAGCTCTCTTCATGGTGCGACTCGAACCGACTCGTATCATATTTCTCGTAGCGACTTAATTTTAAACGAGATGAGTACAGAGTTCCCAGAGGGCAGACGAAACCAAAAAAACCAGCAGAACCGTCGAGACTACCGGAGTTTTTGCCCCTATTGGCTACTGTCCGCATCAGGTGTATCCTTTTGCCCGGGTCAACGAGGTAAGCATGATGATAGCCGTGTACCTAAACTACCCGCGTTCTCGTGTTTGCGTTCACCACAACCCTGGGTGCTCGAAGATTCAGCAGGCCAAGAAGCCAGGCCAGCGCAGGTTCCGAATCGATGACCAATCGCGAGACCACCACATCGAGGGATGCCAGAAATGGAGTTTTTTGGCTACTTCAGAGACCAACGACATGTGGCTGCAAATTGATCTTCGGGACTATAACCAAGAAGTGATTACGCTAGAGGAGATTATCGCAGCACTTGGGAGTCGTTACCGGCGCTTCGCTAGGCCAAACATCTCGCGTCATTGTTGACAGCAGGTAAGCTCCTGAGCGACGGAGGAATAGCAGCCGCCTGTCCGGGCTCATCTCGTGCTCCTCACGTATGCACGGGTCTACCCGTGACCGGCACTCCGCGCTATTGGACGTGGTGAAGGGAGCCGGTGATGGCTATCCAGGCGACAAACGGGAAAGGAGAGTTGGTAACCGCGGTTCAAAAAACGGGGCCCAAGCGGAGTGTCTATGAGAAGGACGACGTAACCCGCTGGTTGAAGTGTATCCAACCCGCAGAGACTTGAGCCTCTCTGCACCTACGCCACCGAATTAAGCCGGGGAAAAGCGGAGCGGGTAGCTGACCTCAAAAGTTTGGTCATTTGAGTACCCTCCTTCCTGTTGCTGAAAACTGAAGTATACAGCCGCTCCTCCTCGGCTGCAACTCGATTGGCCTTCCCGCCCTCGCGATTCACCCTTCCCGACGGGGAGAAACTCGGTTCGCCCTCATTTCCACCTTGGTGCCGGCCGCCCCAGGGTGATTATCTGCGGGCATGCAGGCGGGGAGACCAGCTTGAAGATCGGCGAAAAGAACAAGAACTATCAGGAACTGCAAGAGATTACAGGGGTCCCAAGTACACCCCATCCTTTGGCAAAAATCTGGGTGATGCAGTGCGGGAGATGTCGGGAGAAATATGCCAGCAACAGTTGTGACGCCCACATCCTATGCTGCCCGGTCTGTCAGCTCGGGGCCAAGGGCGAGCCGTTGCCGAAGTAGTTGCGTCCTCCTTTTGCATACATTCGTCGGTCACTGCCCTGCTCCTACCAGGTTTCTTATCACCCTCTCTCATCGCTGGGGCTTGCTTGAGGCCGGCGTTCCGACCCCTTCATTCCGGACCGGCTACGAAGCCGGATAAAGTTCCTGTGTAATCTGCGATGGCGAGGCATAGAGGCCCGATTCTACAGAGCGGGCTGCAGGACCTCAACCGGCGAGGCTCTATCACGCAGGCTGGGTAAACGCCCTTGTAAACGCCCCACGGGAGGGACGAAACGGAGGGTGCGGACGGAAGTGTCATTCCATTCGGATCTCCGGACTGTCAGTAGGCCCTGCTATACTTGGCTCGCTTTTTTCTCTGACCGGTTGGATCCCGCAGACGGATTGACGAAGGGGGAGGGACTATTTATGTCGAATCAGCGCGCGTATCGAGTTTCGTCCTTTTTCTTCATCACGTTGTTGTGGACTGTTTATGCCTATGCACAAGACACTCAACCACCAACCATTGTATCGCTGACTTTTTCGCCGACCACAGTCAATATTGCTACCTCCGACCAAACCGTAAATGTCGACGTCCGGCTCAAGGACGACCTGAGCGGAGTCCAAGGCGTGGGAGTCATTTTCGCCAGCCCCAGCGGGAAACAAGAAACGTCCGGTTTCGGAAGTCTCATATCTGGGACCGATCTTGACGGTATTTGGCGGGTCAAGCTGACCATCAAGAGGTATGCCGAAACTGGGCAGTGGCGTCTTAGCCTAGTTATGTTTTCTGATAACGCCGGGAATGCTCAGTTTCCTTTTTGCGAAGCGGCATGTCTTCAGTCCATCAATGCCCCAACGATTCTAACGGTGACGGCAACATCCACAAATTTAAAGCCGGAGATTACTAACCCAGGTCCGCAAATCAGTGATGAGGGCAGTTCAGTCAACTTGAAACTGCTCGCCAGTGACCCAGATGGTGACCCACTAAGCTTCAGTGTCTCGGGGTTACCCAAAGGCCTTTCCGTCAACTCTAGTTCCGGATTGATTTCCGGCACCTTGAGTTACACTTCTGCCGGGTCTTACACAGTAAAGGCGAAAGTTTCCGATGGCTCCGCGTCGGCCGAGACCACCTTTCCTTGGACGGTTAATAATGTGAACCGGGCTCCGCAAGTGAGTAACCCCGGAGAACAAAGAAACCGCTCCGGGGACGCGATCGAACTGCGAATACAGGCGAGCGATCCTGACGGCGACCCACTGCAATTTGCGGCAATTGGACTTCCCACGGGAATTTCTTTGAATTCAAACTCGGGCATCATTACCGGGGTCTTGGATGAGAGTTCAGTCGGCAGATTCACGGTCGAATTAACAGTGACTGACAATGAGGCAGAAACGTCCGTTTCCTTCAATTGGATCATCGAGCCAGAAGTCAAGACGATCGTTTACCCTCAGATGGCAGTGGGAGGAGGGTTTAGTGTAGTGCTACTCGTCAGCAACCTGTCTGATCTCTCTTGGACGGGCACGGGTAAGTTAAAGGGCAACAATTGGTCCTCGACGCCATGGAACGTAAACGATCAAATCCGTCTGGGCTACGACACTTTCGATATTCACTTGACTCCCCACCAGACACGACAAATCGTTTTGACAAGCGAAGCTGAGACAAAGGTCGGTTGGCTCGAAATCACCAGCGAGACGGGAAGTAGTTTAGACGCCTTCGCCGTATCCTTCTTTTACAATTACTGCGCTGACGGGATTCTCATCGATTCAACCGGTGTTCCGCCTGCAAGACCCGTCAGGAAGATTGTTTTCCCCTTTCAGAGGTCGGGACCCGTTAACACTGGCATAGCGATTCGGCGACCCGAGGGTCCCAACTCCTCTACCCCCTTTATCGCGAAGCTGATCGACGCGAATGGGCTTCAGGTAGCGAGTGTAGAGACAGATCTTACGGGCGCTCGCTTCGTAAACGAAATTTTCAGCTCCAACGGGTCGGATACTACAATGGGTTACGTGTTGGTGGAGTCAACCGAACCGTTCTACGCTGTGATCTTGAGATTCGAGGGCACAGAGGGAGGCTTTCAGCTTACCAGTATTCCTGCCGAGGAATCTCAGTATTAGCGCCCGGCTGTCATCCGTGTCCTCGGCGCAATCCGTGCTATCCGCGGGCCTCCATTCCCGCGGATAGCACGGATTGCGCCGAGGACACGGATAATAACCGGGGCTACCAAGAGTAAAGGCGAGTAGTGGTCGGGACGGTGAGATTCGAACTCACGACCCCCTGAACCCCATTCAGGAAAAGACCCATCCCGCCGGGTATCCAGCCTTCCCAACCTGTCCACATAGAATTTATGCGAGGGGCCTAGAAGCCTCTCCCTGTCTGTTTTCTTTGCCCTTCAAGTGTCCCATGTCATACCAGTGTGCTCTGATCCAAGCGAAGAGCGAAATGGACCCTATTTGGACCCTAAAAAACTCAGGAGGGCGCTATGGCGACAAGAAACCTGACTGACAAAACACTAAAGACCCTGAAGACCGACAAGCCCCAGGAAGACTTCTGGGACTCCGGTTTCAGCCTTAAGGGGGGCTCGTTCGGGGTCAGGGTGAGTAAGGACGGCCGGAAAACCTTCCTGGTCCGCTACACCGTCCACGGCAAGAAGAAACGGGCGAAGGTGGGCACCTATCCGCCGATGAAGCTCGCGAAGGCCCGGCAGGAAGCGGCCAAGAAGATCGGAGACGACAAGGAAGCGGAGCGCACCGGCGGGACCTTCGAGAGACTCTCGAAAGAGTTCATGGAGCGATACGCGAAGAAGCAAAAGCGGGAAAAGAGCTGGCAGGAAGACCAGCGGATGCTGGATGCCTACGTGCTCCCTGAATGGAAGCATCGGAAGTATTCCACGATCCTGAAACGCGACGTCCTCCGGCTGCTCGAGCAGGTGGCGGACGGCAAGAACGGCAAGCCGGCGCCCGTGATGGCGAACCGGGTCCTGGCTCTCGTCTCCAAGGTTTTCAACTTTGCGATTGAGAACGACCTGGCGCCGGAAGGCTTCGCCAATCCCTGCTATCGAGTGAAGATGAATCCCGAGACGAGCCGGGAAAGGGTCCTGACCGATGAGGAGATCAAGACGTTCTGGACCACGCTCACGGCCCGCAAGGACATCTCTTCTCGCGTCTACTTGCTGATCCTGTTGACTGCTCAGAGAGGCGGCGAAGTTAAAGCGATGCGGTGGGACCAGGTGGACGAGGAAGGCATCTGGACTCTGCCGGCAGAGATCACGAAAAACAAGCAGGAGCACAAAGTCCCGCTCTCAACTCAGGCCCGGGCTCTTCTCGAGGAGATCAGAGAGACGACCGGAGACCAGGAGTGGGTTTTCCCGCGAATGGGCCACGGGACGGCCGCAAGCAAGGAAAACAAGAACGATCATGTCCGCTGGTTCGGAAAGAAGAACAGCCGGCTGCAGAAGGCCTTGAAATTCGATTTCACTCCTCACGACCTCCGGAGGACCGCGGCCACGAAGATGAGCGAGCTCGGGATTGAGGACACCCTGATTGCCAGGGTTTTGAATCACAGGTGGGCCGATCGGCAGGTGACGAGCGTCTACAACCGCTGGAAGAAGCTCCCGGAGATGAAAACCGCTCTCGAGCGGTGGGGAGCTCGCCTTGATCAGATCGTCACGAGCGAGCCGGCTCGGGTTGTCAGGATGCGCTAGTAGAATCAGAGACGGCCTAGGGAGCTGCAGCCCGAAAAGCGGTAACCCTAACCGCCTGGCCGATCTCCTCTTTCGAGGGCTGGACTTGCAAAGGGAGCAAGGCCGCAATGGGCGATCGACCGAAAAAAGTTCTCCTTGAGATCCAAACTGGTGAAACCGAGGCTGGCGGGAAAGCCAGGCTGAGGACCTTCCTCGATGATGCCCGAAGCGGGCGCCCGCTTGATCCCTCGATGCTGGCGGCCCTCGAGGATATCCTGGCCGGCGCGGATCCGATCAAAGCTTTAGACCTGAAAGGGGCCCGCAAACGCGGCCGCAAACCAAACCCGCTTGAAGTTGTCCTCACACACGCTTTCGCCGTTGGAAGGCTGGTCCGCAGCGGGCAGACCCGCGAACAGGCAATTTGCTGCGTGGCCGCCAAGTTCAACCTGTCGGAAAAGACGATCGAGAAAGACTACGACCAAGGCAGGAAGCTGATTAAGACGCTACAGGATGCGTTCGGGGCGTACGTCCAAACCTTCCTTCGCTCTCTCCCTGTTATCCCCGAATCCCCTAATTAATTCAGTCCTGAATTTCTTAGGTGGTAACGCCCTCCGGCCCGTGTTCATCATGGGCCATGATGAGCCAATCGGTTATCAAACAGATTCTCAGTGTCAAAGACGTTCAGGCCGAAACAGGCCTCGGACGAATGACAATCTACCGCCTCGAGAAGAACGGGCAGTTTCCCCGGCGCCGGCAGATAACTCCAGGGCGTGTCGGATTTCTAAGGCGCGAAGTTGAGGAGTGGTGCGAGAGCCGTCCTATAGCGGACCCGGCCTCTGCGTGAAATGAAAATGCCCGCTCCAGGCCGGGAAACCGAAGAGCGGGCGAACCTTAGGAGGCAATCAACATGAAGTGTATCACACCCTGCCTGTCATTCGTGAAGCAAACCGTCTTTTTAGCGTGGTGCTGGCACCTGATTCCCCAACGCCTGGTAGAGCTGATCTTCCGGGTTCTTCCACTCTGCGAGGCCTGAAAAATGCTACCAACGTGCGAAGAGATTGCAACAACCGTGCTAGGATCAGCGCAAAAACGGAGCTCGGGCGAGCTCGCGTGGCTCTGTCCGATCCACGACGACCACACCCCTTCACTCCTGGTCAATCCGAAGAAAAACGCCTTCTTTTGTGGCCCTTGTGGCGAAGGCGGCAACGCCTGGCAGTTCGCGGCCTTTCTCGCTCGAGTCTCACCGAATGATAAGCGGGCCGTCACCGCCTGGCTGAAGGACAAGGGGTTGCTCGAGAACGGCAACCAGGCCCGCAAGGTCGACGCCGAATACATCTACCTCGATCGTGACGGCTGCGCGGTCATGTTGGTTCGGCGTTATTCTCCGAAGTCCTTTCGGCAATTCCGATTTGAGGCCGGACAGTGGGTCCCGGGGCTGAAGGACCAGGACGGCCGCCTGGTGGTGGACCTGGTTCCTTACCACCTGCCGGAGCTCCTGTCCGCCGAGGTCGTTTTCGTCGTGGAAGGCGAGAAGGACGCCGATCGGCTGGCTGAGCTGGGGCTCACGGCGACGTGCAACCCAATGGGCGCCGGCAAGTGGCATGAGGAGTACTCGAGATGGTTTGAAGGTAAGAAGGTTGTAGTCCTTGCCGACAATGACCAGGCCGGCCGGGCCCATGCTCGAGCGGTAGCGCGGTCCCTTCTTCCGATCGCTCACGCCGTCAAGGTTGTGGAGCTGCCCGGGCTGCCAGAGAAAGGGGACGTCTCGGACTGGTTGCAGCAAGGTCACACACTGGACGAGCTGAAGGCCGCGGTGAAGGCAACGCCGGAACTCTCAGCCGAGGACCTCGAGGACTCGGAAGAGAAGGCGAGTGCAGACGTCTGTGCAGGCCCACTTATTACGCTCGAGCGGCAATGGCCGGCGCCCCTTGCGCCTGAGGCCTTCCAGGGGATCACGGGCGAGCTCACCCGTATGATCGAACCGCACACGGAGGCGGACGTTTCCGCTCTCCTGGTCCAATTCCTTGTCAGTTTCGGCAACGCGGCCGGCCGCGGCCCTCACTGGACCGTCGAATCGACTCGTCACGGCCTGAACTTGTTCGCGGTGACAGTCGGGGAAAGTTCGAAAGCCAGGAAAGGAACCTCCTGGGACCGAATCCGCTATATTCTGAGCCGGGCGGATCCGGATTGGGCTGAAAGCCGGATAACCGGCGGGCTGTCGAGCGGGGAAGGTCTTATCTGGAGCGTGAGGGACCCAATCGAGGAAACCAAGCCCGTCAAGAAGGCCGGGCGTCACACGGGCGATTACGAGACTGTTATCACGGACCAGGGAGTGGAGGATAAACGGCTTCTTCTGATCGAGGATGAATTCGCCGGCGTTCTCCGGGTCCTGGAGCGTGAGGGCAACAAGCTCTCTGCGATCGTCCGAAGGGCCTTCGATTCCGGAGACCTGAATACGCTCGTCAAATCCTGCAGCACGCGGGCCACGGGCGCCCATATTTCGGTAATCGGGCATATCACCAGGGATGAACTCCTCACCTATTTAAGCCAGACGGAGCGCGGTAACGGGTTCGGGAACCGGTTCCTCTGGGTTTGCGTGAGACGGAGCAAGTACCTACCGGCCGGCGGCCGTCTCCAGGATGTGGACCTTGAGCCGATTATTAACCGCGTGCGTCAAGCTCTGGAGTTTGCAAAAGTCGGAGGGGAGATCCGAAGGGACGCCCAGGCGGAAGCCGATTGGGCTCGAGTCTACCCAGCTCTCTCCGAAGGGAAACCAGGGCTCCTTGGATCCATGACCGCCCGGGCGGAGGCCCTCACTATGCGCCTGGCTGCGATCTATGCGGCACTCGACTGCTCTCGAGAGATCCGTCGGGAACATCTCCGGGCTGCCCTGGCTGTCTGGGAATACTGCGAGGCGTCTGCGAAGTTCATCTTCGGAGATTCGCTCGGAGACCCGACAGCCGATGAAATCTTGAAGGCCGTCAGAAAGGCGGGAGAGACAGGGCTGACACAGACAGAGCTCTCCCACTACTTCGCCCGGCACAAGAGCGCAAACGAGATCGGAAGGGCACTGACCGCCCTGGTTGAACGTGACCTGGTCACGTGGAAGAAAGAAGAGACCGGCGGTCGGCCGATCGTGAAGTGGTACTACAAGAGCGCGAAATAAGCGAAGAAAGCGAAATAAGCCCTGAGTTAATTCGCTTTCTTCGCTTATTTCGCGGGAGCAGACATGGGTTATCTCGAACTGCTTGAGCCGATCGACCAGGTGAGCACCGAGAGCCAGGTGTCTCTGCCGGAGGCTAAAGCCGGTTACCAGGTGGTAGCCGTCTGGGACTTCGGGCGGATCCACCTGGCCAACGGCGAGACTTGGATCGTAGGCAAGCGACTCGACAAGCCGGGCTGGAAATCATGGCCGGTGAAGAAACAGTGAAAACACGGCAAAAACGTGTCAAAACTGACACACGAAAGCGACGGGCGATGAGAGCAGCTCGAGGCGGACGGCGAGACGGACAGGGAGTGGAGCGGGGCGCAGGCCACGGCGGGGAAAGGGTTTGCGTTCTTTCAGGGGGTGGGGGCTCCGGACCGGGTGGCGACTCTGTTTCGATCCGGAGCAAGATCCAGGATTTTTTTTCGCGCGGAAGTTTTCCTCGAACGAGGTGAAAATCTGGTGAAAATGTCACAAGTTAATGATAAGGTTAACGGAGTCGCTCCGGCGCCTACGTCGGATGCCCTTCGGGGCCCTACCGCGATGCTTTCCCCTTGTCAAAGTTTGCGCCTTGCGTCTCTCGAGACGGAGGCCGGAGGGTAACTAATGGAAAACAAGTGTTTTTCCGTCAAGAGCATTCCAGGTGAAAGCCGGGGTGAGGTCGAGTGTGTCATTGCGACGCTTAACGTCATCGACCACGACGGCGACCTGACCGAGCCCGGGGCCTTCGGGAACCAGGAAGCGCCGATCGTCGGCGCCCACAACTGGCGGAGCGCACCGCTTGGAAAGGCGACGATCAGTGAAAGCGGCCGGGACGTCATCGCGCGGCTGCGTTTCAACCTGGCGGCCGATGGCGGGCGGGAGTGGTTTGAGGCCCTGAAGTTCGATTTCCAGGACGGACGGCCGCTGCAGCAGTACAGCTACGGTTACGACATCCTGAAATCGAAACCGGACAGCGTTGGGGGGCGACGGATCCGCCGACTTCAGAAAGTCCGGGTCATCGAAGTCTCTCCCGTCCTGGTCGGCGCCGGCATCAACACCCGAACCCTGGCCGTAAAGAGCGGCCTGGCAGTCGAGACTGAATTTGACCAGCTCGAGCGGGTCCTGAGTGATGCCGAAGCGTTCTTCGGCCGGCTCAAAGAGATTGAGCGGATCCGCAAGGGACAGGGCCGTAGCCCCTTCTCGAAAGCCAACCAGGACCGCCTGAGCGACCTGGCCGAACGCCTGGCAAAGCTCCTCACCGAAATTAAACACGCGTCCCGAGCTCCGGAAGAGACAGTCGACCGGGCGGCCCGGGCCTTCACCCGATTTCAAGCATTACAGGAAGCGAGGTAACGAACTATGAGTTTTCTCAGCAAGGAAATTGTCGAAAAACGTGACGAAATGAAGCGGCTGGAAACAGCCATTGATGCAGCCTGGAAAACAGTCGGGCCTGAAATCGACCTCGACCGCCTTCAGAAGTTCGGCGACGAGGATTGGAGCGGCCTCGACTCCGGTCAGAAGTCGATCCGCCTCGAGGCGGCCACCACTCGGTTGAACCGCTTGCGCGACCAGGTCCTGGACGGAGTCGAAAAGCACAAGCAAAGAAACGGGGGCAATGGGGGGATGATCCATCCGACCCAGCGCGACGGCGGACAGCCGGCGCAAAAGACGCTGGACGAGCTCATGACCGGTGACCAGGAAATCAAGGGCTGGTTGACCGGCGGCAAGGCAAACTCGATCGTCCGGGAGTACGACGCCAGGCCTTCGGAAGTCCTTGGATTCGGCCGGAAGGTGCTATTTCAGACGGCCGCTGGTTGGGCGCCTGAAAGCCTTCGGATCCCGCGCGTGATTGAAGCCGCCACCAGGCCGATCGGCGTGCTTGATCTGATCCCGGTTTACCCGACGGGAAGCGCCTCGGTCGTTTACATGTTGGAGACGACCCGGGTCCATGCCGCGGCGGAAACCGCCGAAGGTATCGTCTACAGCGAGTCGCAGTTCCAGCTGGCCGAGCAGTCCTCGACGGTCCGCAAGATCGCCGACTCGATCCCGGTCACGGACGAGCAACTGGACGACGTGGCCATGACGGAAAGCTACCTGCGAAGCCGCCTGATCTTCGGCGTCCGGCAGCGGTTGGATAGTCAGATCCTGAATGGGACGGGCGTGGCGCCTAACCTGCTCGGGATCCTTAACACTCCCCTGATCCAAACCGTCGCGAAGGGCGCCAATCCGATCCCCGACGCGATTTACAACGCCATGGTCGCCGTCCAGGTCACGGGCCGCGCCAACCCGAACGGGATCATCCTCCATCCGAATGACTGGCGGGACATTCGCCTCCTCCGGACAGCGGACGGCCAGTACATTTTTGGCTCACCCTCGCAGCCCGGCCCCTTGAACATCTTCGGTCTCACCGTCGCAGTGACCGACGCGATCGCCGAAAACACCGGGCTCGTGGGCGATTTCGCCAACTTCTGTGGCCTTTTCGAAAGGTCCGGCGTCCGAGTCGAGATGGGGTATGTAAACGACGACTTCAGTCTCGGCAAAAAGACCTTGAGGTGTCAGGGCCGATTCGGATTCGTGGTCTTTCGCCCGAGCGCGTTCTGCACTGTGACCGGTCTGTAATCCTGACCGAACTGGAGGCCTCGCGAGGGGCCTCCGGAGCACCTCTATGAATAAGACCGAACTCGAACTGATCCGCCAGCTGAACGAGCTCAGGCTCCGCTGCCTGGTGCTCGAGGACCAGGCCCGGCCGAAGCCGGGGACTTTAACCGAGCGGGACCACGAGTTTTTGAAGCGGATGAACGTGAGATGGGATTAAGTTCAGCCGGAGCGGAACGGCCGGCTGATAACCCCGGGCTCTTTTCTTGTCTCGCACCCGGGGCGGACAACTGCAGAGTGTCCGCAACAACCTGCAGAGCCGGCGGCCTGGATGCCTCCGGGCGCGGCCGGGAGCCGACGTGGCTAGCGTTGGCGGCGGGAACGGGCGCGTGTCTTTCAACCTTTCACACGCGCCCCAACCCGTTTTTTGTAACACATTTCGAGGGGGTAAGAGAGACCAGGACGAATATTGTGGGCCCCTCGAGTCAGCCGGCCCTGTCATGCGGCCCCGGACCCGGGGATAAAAACCAGCCGATGGCCGGAAAATCCGAAAGCGGGGCCGTAGAACCCGCGTGGTTACGGGAAAATCGTTTTAAATGGCCTACAATCGACGATCGTCCCCGGGAACGTAGGCGACTATGGACGGATATCTGTTCTCGCAGTCGTCCGGGAGCCGGGAACGGTTTTCCGTGGGCCTAGGCTCAGCCCCCGACCAGGGCGCCAAGATCATCCGGGTTATCCGGATCCATGTGCAGGGTTCCCCGGACCTTCAAGCCCGGGCGCCGGGTCAGGCGTTTGACCGGCTGGCCCTTCCGGTTCTCGAGAAGGTCCGCGTAATAATTGCCGTCGCTCCAAATGATCCCCAACAGGAGCCCGTCCGCTTGCCGGCAGACCAGCCAGCCCCCCCGGAGCTCGAGCGCCTGTACCTCGAGGTCGGGGCCATCCACCTGGCGCCAGTGGATGCGACCGGGCAGCTCCGGCGGATCCTGTTCCACGATCCACACCGGCTGTCCGTAATGCGAAAGCGGGGTTTCGGTCGTGTGGTGGGCCAGCACCTGGTCACGCTGGGTTATGGTGATTGGGTTCATGTTTCCCCCTGGATGAAAAAGCCCCAGGCTGACCTGATGAAACCTTGGAGTTGCGACACAACAAGGGCGGTCAGGCGCTGGGGCGGTCCTATGCTACGGGAAAATAGTCTCATCCGGCTACCTCTGTTGTGTCGCGCCTAAGACCTTACACCCGGGAGCCCGACGCCGGCAAGCAAAATCGCGTACGCGGGTACGCGGGTACGCAACAACTCAGGTACGCGGCGGGCCGGGTTTTCGCGTACGCAACCATTCGGTGAGCAACTCTTCCACCAGGTCGGAAAACTCGCCGGCGCCGGCCTCGAGCAAACCCAGCTTAACCATGCGGTAGGTCTCCCGGCCAGCGCGGCCTTCTGGAAGGCGACAAAGCGGCGGATCCCCGCCTGAAAGTGCGGGATGCCGGCATCTGTCAGGATGGCCCGGGCCTCGTCCCCGTCACGGGAGGGCCGGGGCGTCTTGCTCGAAGTACGCGGCCAGGTGGACGGCGGTTGTCGTCTTCCCTACTCCCCCCTTCCAGTAATTGGCGGCCAGGCGCGCCGGCTCACGCCGGAAAAACAAGAGCTGCTGAAACAGGCCCGTTCAATCTTCCAAATCGCAGAATCGGCCCTGATGGGCGATGACGCGGACGAGGCCTGGAAAGCTTACAGCGGCCTCCAGAACGTTGTTCTGCTTCTGGCTCCGGAAGCCGAGAAGGACCAGGCATATGAGGACTTCGGCCGGGCCGTTTACGCTGCCCACGGTCCTTGTTTCTGGTCTTCTGTCCCGGACAGGTTCGGCAAACCGCGCAGAAAGAAAGGCGGTAAAGCATGAAGCTGAAGCGGCAAGAGCTCATCGGGATCCACCGTAAGCTCGAATGGATCCTCGAGTATCACCCGGATGCGGCCTGCCTGGTGGGGACAATCGAGACCTGGTACAAGGTGACGTGCCACGATGCCGGGGATCCGCCGGCGGACAAGACCAGGGGGCCGCGGCTGGTCCGGATGCCGGCGGCAGGGTGAAGGAAATGGCGTACAGACGTCTGTACGCCCCTCGGAAGGGAAGCGACGTGCCAAATGGACCCTATTTGGACCCTACGGAATCTGGGGGAGGCTTGAAAGCTGGTCGGGACGGTGAGATTCGAACTCACGACCCCCTGAACCCCATTCAGGTGCGCTACCAGGCTGCGCTACGTCCCGACGCGGTGAGATTCCCTAATATAACAGAATTCGCAGATCGACACATGGATCCTGGCCAAAAATGCTGCCGGAAAAATCGAGTCGTACTTCTCAACTTTCCTGACTCTCCGGTTTCCCGTCTGGCATCAGGATTTCCGACATAGTCAGCTGTGCGGAACGCCCCCTCGGGGCCGGGCATCAGCAGCTGACTCGGTATGCTTGCGGACCGCAGAGAGAGCTTTATCCCCCCGGTCCAGGATTTCCAGGATCTCTTTCAAGCTCTCCTTAATTTCTGAGAGGGTCTCGGCTGGCTCAGCCTTCCGCTTCTTTAGCAGCGGCAACTCCGGATCGTTGCCCAGCCCTTGCTCGAGCAAACGCCGGCTTGCCCCCGCTATCGTATAGCCCTGCTGATAAAGAAGACGCTTGATAGTCTCAATGATTTCCAGATCCTTTTCCCGGTAAATACGCTGTCCAGACTTATTCCGGCCAGGAGAAAGCACCGAGAACTCGGACTCCCAGTAGCGGAGCACATGAGCCTCGACGCCGCAGATCTCGCATACCTCCCCGATTTTATAGAAAAGCTTTTTCGGGTGTCTGGACATGTGAAGTGTCAGAACTGCAGTGTACGCGAAGGCTTGAAAACCACGTACTTGCTCGAAGCGAGCTGGATTCGCGATCCATCACGCGGGTTCCTCCCCACGCGACTCTTTCTGCTCATGACCCGCAGCGATCCGAAACCAGACAGCTTCACGGGTTCTCCAGTCGATAACCGGGCTTTTACCAACTCAATAATCGTGTCTACAAGATGTTTGGCTTCCCTTTGCGATATTCCGCCGTGTGTCTCATGAACTATTCGAGCTAAGTGGGCCTTAATCATGAAACCTTCCTTCTTTTATCGCTATTAGAGCCCCGGTTCGCCTCATATTAAGCACCTGTCGGTCGGGTGTCAAGGCACCGGACTGGACAGATTGACCAAGCGGACCGTAAACGGGTACAGGCGAGGTTTTAGCTCTAAATTTGGACTATGCTTACGACTCCGTCGACGTCGCCAATGCGGTTTCGACATGGCTGGAGGCCGGCGCCGGCGCGACCAGCGTCACCAGGGCAACGACTCCGAGAGATGCCAGCATAGCCAGCGAACCGTACATGGGGGCGTCAGCCTTGGTGATGCCGAGCAGGCCGTAATTCCCACCCAGGAAATTCACCAGAGACACACCAAAACCAACGATCATTCCAGCCCAGACAGCCGTCCTTCCGACAGACTTCCAGAAAAGCCCCAGCACGTAAGGACCCAGAAAACATCCGGCTATCGTGCCCCAGGAGTAAGACATCCAGGCCACCAGAAAGCTCGGTCCCTGCCAGGACAAGTATGTCGACATGAAAACGAAAACCAGGCACAGGATGCGCATGATCAGCATAGCTGTCCTTTTGGCGATTCCCGGCGTCAAGGCTCCTTGCAACAGATCAATGGTGATTGCGGAACTGGAAACGAGCACCAGTCCGGAGACCGTGGACATCGTAGCGGAAAGAACCAGGATCAGCACGATGTAAAGAAGCACCGGAGGCAAGGTTCGCTTCAGGATCTGCGGGATGATCAAGGTGTTTTTGTACTTCAGCGGATCCGGACTCTTTGTCGCCTCGTTTTTCATCGCCTGATCCACCAGGCGGCGGGCGACCAGAGCGTCGGTGAG
>Ga0116188_1000827_pt1 | contig 29011 bp, 29 predicted proteins | sample AD_JPNTR2_MetaG_FD_89807 | JGI IMG/M metagenome (GOLD analysis project Ga0116188, IMG submission 89807) | Active sludge microbial communities of municipal wastewater-treating anaerobic digesters from Japan - AD_JPNTR2_MetaG | ecosystem: Engineered > Bioreactor > Anaerobic > Digestate | place...
ATTTGGAAACGTGTTATGTTCCCTGTTGCGTTGTATATTCTTATCTTAAAAACCGTGTATTGCCCACCGTTTACGGACTTGCCACCCCCTATTGCGTATTGGTGTGCATAAGTAGTCCCACTTGCTCGATTTGTTTCTATTGTTCCATCGCCCCAGTCGATGCTATACGTCCCGCTACTTGCAACTGTAACTGCAAACGCAATTCCAACTCCGCCATCGCTAACAAGCAAGTTAATCTCGTTATTGTTTACTTTGCTAATATCATGCCAATCTGGATGCGGCTGCCAGCCCGAACCCGAGCTGGCTGTTGCATCCACTTCGATAAGCCCATTTTGACCAATAGCCAATACTTTTGTCAAATCCGTTGTCTCCTCTAATTGCCCACCTGCACCAATCCGAATGCCTTTGATGCTCATATTACGCCCTCACAATTGGCTCCTCTGGCTCAAATGTTAATTCAGTCGTTGATATTGCGTAACCTATCGGCTGATATATCTGACCGCTCGTCGTCGGTATCGTCGTTGTAACGCCCCCCGGAGTCGTTGTCGATAAACAATAACGTGAACCTGCTGTTAATCCTGTCAAACCTGTTACTGTGCCTTCAAAATACACAGTTGCCGCAGCATCTGTCGATACTGGGCTCAACACAAAACCGTGTGCCTGACGTGCATTTGACGCATCCGCTTTGCGACATTTCACTGTCCCACTGTCGTCCCACAAATTCACCAAATCGCCAGCACTCAACGCCTCGCTTGCCGTTATGTTTTTTGTTTCCGCACCAATACCGACAGGCATCAACGAACTATGTATCCTTCCGTCGCTACCTGTTGCTACGATTTTGTTTGCGTCGCCTGCCCCGGCGCTTGTGTTGATGGCTGTTGTTTCGGCTATGCCGTTTGTGTCAATACGCAAGTATTTCATTGCTCTCTCCTGATTGCTTGTTGAACATTGACATACAAATAACTATCCCTTTCACTAAACCCGATAATCTGGGCAAAGCCTACCTCTGACGGCTGCGTAGATAATCCACCGTCTTCGGCAAGCCAATATGTATTTCCTTTTGTTACATTTAACTCTACCTCACCTTGAATGCATACCATTAACTGCGTCCCAACGTCGCCCGCCTGAATTGTTACGCCAACCACTTTGTTGTAGTGAGTAACATCGGAAGCCTTCGCTTTATAAATTTTGCCATCTATCAGAACCACTGGCACACCTGCACTTAATATCTCGCCCGCCTCATAACGCCTAACAACCATTTCAGACTTATCAACTATGTTATCGTGATTTGCGTCGTAGTTTGATTTTTGCATATCTCCAATGCCACCAGATAGTGCTACTACTTGCATTGGCAAAACTTCCACGACAAGCGGATGGATATTTAACATAACCTTGCTTATTTGTGGAGTTGTGTTTACCTCTTGCACAATTATGTTTATTTTATCATAATTTAAACTAATCGACATTTGTATATCCCTCAATTACAGGTAGAGTGTAATTAAATAACGCTATCGGCTTATTGTCTGAAATCATCAAAACATCTCCGTAGTATTTTTTATTTGCAGTTAATGTTCGCGTGATAGTTCTATCGAGCTCCATTATAAAACCATTATATACAGAACCGTCGCTTGTCTTTGTTATCTGCATATCTGCTACTTTACTGCGTGTGTTATTTGATACATCAAATAGCGACGATGCAAACTCTACGTTCGTTAAGTCTATTCCGCTAACAGCAAAACGCACCGCAAAGTGCGTATCCCGTTTTATAGGATAAAATTCTATGTATCCTTCCTGAACCATATACTACCCCAAATATGTGTGAATGTGTCTCCAGTGTAAAGAAATAGCGTTTAATTGGCAATGTCTTCGTGTTTTTATATCTACTGCAAAAATCACCGGCTTGCCATATCTATCTTCGATTACATCGATCACGTCTTGAACAAACACAGGATCTGAATGCGGAACAAATGTAATAATGTTGCGATGCGTTCCCGGTATTACTATCCCTTGTTCTCTATCAAACACATCGTCTGTTGGTGGATAGAAAAACCTTTGTAAATTAGTAAATAAATTTTCATTCCACCATTCGTATCTATCATCATATCCATCGTATGGCTTCGAAACTAATCTAACTTCTATGTTGCCTTTTGAGAAAATGTTTATCAAACCGCGTCTAATTCGCTTGATAATAGTCTCGCTTTCGGCTGTAAAGAACTTACTCTTGAACTCGCAATCTATCGGAATTGGATATGCAAACGGGAAAGTCGGACGCACCCGATTGGCGTTCAAAAATGGCTGATAAAATTTACTATTTTCGAACCAATCAAACACCATATCGTAATCACTAATAGTATTTATATTAACCGTACCACCGCCAATAATAGTAAAGTTGTTCACGTTAATCACATCATCCGGATTAGTCCAATTCCCATAAACACCACGCACACCAGCATTTACAGCTCGTATTGCATCTTGCGGTAAATTATACATCGTTTCTATGTATATACCAGACCAAGCGATACCCTGCTGTTTTGTCTGTCCGAATGGATCTGATGTATATATACTTTCACCATAGCGTCTCGGGAATATATCGCCACTACGTAATTCCCCAATCGAATTTGTGTAATATAACCTAATTAATTGCCGTGCGTCAATTGTTTTAACCGCCAAAACGCCAGCGTTTTGCCCGTTTTGAACCAAATAAGTAGTCGGATAGGCAAATTTTGTAACATATCCTTTTTCTAATGAAATAACGTAAATATGCCCCAAAATTTGACGCCTGTGCCTAATGGTGTTACCTAAATTTGTATCATTTACAGAAGTTGGATATGTATCAATTTGTTGTTCGTGATAAAACACTCTTTCGTTGATAGTATTCGTATCTAATGTATAACCTGTTTGCGATGCGTTGTTTATCCAATTGCCAAACAAATTAGCAGTAGTGTAAACTGTTGGCGCCATTGGTATGTTAAGATAAATCTCTTTTGTTTGCTGATTGTAAGCTGCAGAAGCATCCCTTATGAATTCTATTGGATTATGCAATAGTATGTATTGTAACTCTTCATTGAATAAACCGTCAGCCTGTTCTAACCGCATATTATTAAACTTCATAAACCCTTTTGCGGATAGAAAATATACGTCATTATCAACACGTATTAGCGTATTTGGTGCAATACATCCAACATCACTGCTTATTTCGTCGGTTCTACTGATTGGTGGTTCTTGTGCTTGCACTGCACTTCTGTGGATAGAATTTTCCTTAAAGATAAGCAAGTTGCCTTCTTGGGCTATTAATCCCGTAATTCTAACACCTCTGTTATCACCACTTCTGTATTCAATAAAGTTGTTTAATTTAATCCAATCTGGCTGATATGGCTCGCTCCATCGCACTCCATCCTCATAATGTTCTATCGATGGGTCTGTATTGCCTAATTGTTTTCCGGGCGGTTTGTTATCATCTACAAAGATGCCTTCGTCTTCTGGCTTGACACTTCCAAGATAAAAATATTGTCCGTTGTCAATTTGTCTGTAAACTTCCAACTCTTTAATGGTGTTGTCGTATCTTGATGGCAACCAGAAAAGAACGACAGCTTGCCTGTTGTTCGGACTTGCATTTATTTGAATTTGTGGTGTCTCGCGAAAACCCGACAACTGCCCAGCCTGATTGATGTAAACATATCTGTATTTAACATTAACTGGTTGCTGAAAGCCTTTGTTACCAACCCCACCTATAACTGCAAAATTAGTTATTTGTGCATAATTATTATTGCTTGTTGGCGTATGCAAACCAAAGCTACGTGGTGGTAGCGATTGATATACTTCCGTGAAGTTTCCATAATATACTCTTTCATTTAACGCAACGCAAAATCTTGAATGTAATGCTCTTCGTAAACCATCGTATGTATCTGGGTTATCTGAAAAATCGAGATTGTCGTCGCTCACGTCGTCAAAGAAATATACGCCCGGGAATACATTATCATCTTCATCACGTGTAATTGGGTTGCCTTCGCTATCCCTGCTAATCTTCAGATCCTTTACTAATCCAAATGATAACGGATCCCAATCATTTCTATGTGTAGCTAATGTTCTGAATATCTTAATTCCACGAGCGCGCTGCGGAATATCTTGAGCTCCTATCTGTATGCCTAATCTTGGTGCTTTAAATAATAGCGACGACGGAAAATATGCAGTTAGTTGTTCTAAACCTACAAATCGTGTTCCTGGAAGATACGCGTATATCTCAACATTATCTATTCTCGATTTGCCGTTTACTAAACTCATTGACGTTGCTGGTATGCTTTCTAATTCTAATGCATTGGTGTGCACAATTCCGTTTTTCCAGAAATTCCAGCGAAATTCCCAACTGTAATCTTCAGAAAAAAACATATGGTTGTTTAATGTATCACTTTCACGTATCCATGCCCTACACCGATCATATTCTCCGAGATACCAATTGTTACGATAATCTGTTACGAGCTTTCCATCTGGTGTAAATACTTCCCTTAAATATTCCGCTAACAATATTCCACTATCTGTTTTTTTTGTTATTTGGATTTCTGCTGTACCAGATAAAGCCAATCTCGATATAGCCTCAGCCGGAACATCTGGCTTTGTTAATAAAAATGTGTCCAACGAATTATCTGAAGCCCGTAACATCGTAATTGGAATAAGAGCATGCTTGTAATTTACTTTTGATTTTACATCAGCAAAGTATTTTGGCGTCCAATCATTTGGATCTTCTTTAAATAGATTTGGTGCTGCTCCAGTTTGATAGTTTGCCTGTTCGTATATATCTGCTACCCATCTGTCTGGTATTACCAATGGTAAGCCAATTTGCTCGCTACCTACGTATTGTTCGCCAATGATACCTATATAACAATTTGTATCTGTGCAGAACACATCGCTATTATAAACGTTTGCTTTTGCTAAAACTATTTCATTTACAGAAAAGCTTTTATAATCATTCCCATCTACTTGATACTCGTTTTTTAATGTAATTTGTCCCGGTACAATATAAGCTATATCAAAACTGAACGGTAACTCTTCCGTCATTCTATTTTTATATGGTAGCCTACAAAAACCATCATCCGTAAATAATGAATACTTAGTATAACGTCTTTTATCTGGGAATATCGGCAAAATCAAATTACTTATATTATACAGTCCGTATTTATATAAATTCTTATCTAATTGATTTCCAATCTTAATTAATCCATTGTATCCATAATACTGTAATAAAAATGTATCTCTTGTTAAAACACTTTCTTTGTCTTTTGTAATCGCATCAGCAACCAAGCCCCATTCAGCAAATATACCTTTTAGTTCAATCGACTTACCACAATTTAATAAAATAATTGCACCAAAATCAGCATAATCTTTCCAATCCCAATTATTTAATGGATCTATCACATTGCCATTATCATTATATCCTGTTGCCGTTTTAACTCCAAAACGGTGATTTAATCCACCGTAAAGCTTGTTTTTAAGGTCAAATACTGTGCGACCTAATCTGGTCAATCTATATGTACCATCAATACTTGCTACACTTGCTACATATAATGATGGTCTCTTCACATTGCGTGTAAGTCTATAAAATGCTACCGAATCTGGTCCAAGATTGCGCAAATCCCAATAGTTGTGTTTAAGATAATCCACATTTGCTTTGCTTAAAACTTGCGGTCTGTTATACTGACCAAATCCAGCATCGTTTACATCCAGATCATTAACCGCACTCCATAATATATCTGGCACGTTTAAATCTGCTGACGGTGCCGAATAAACTCCATCTCCAAAATCCCAAACAAATCTATATCGCCATATACCTAACGGAACTTGTCTGCCAAACTCATCTTTAACATTTAATTCTTTAATACGTGGAGCATTCGTTGTCTTTGTAAACATGCGGTCTAATTCACGTAAAAATGTAAATCCAAGTTGTTTACCGGAAGCAATATAATATGGTATTTCATACTCTTCCCATATATAAACGTCTGATATTTGATCTTCTTTTACTGTGCCATCCTCATCCACCCATTTTTGTTTATCAAATTCCAAATCTCCAAGTAAATCATCTACCTCACTTGGGCTGTCAGCATTAGAAAAAATATGCGCATCTACTCCATCGTAAACTTTCCAAGCAGTCTGAATGACATCTGGATTGCCATTTATATTTTGCAACCTTTGTAAACTTGAAATCACAGCTTGTGATCTTCTAAAATTGCCTAATGCTTGCTGATAATGACTTGCCTTTGGATATGCATCCTGATCTGCAAATTTTCCTTCACATAAAAAATTAGATACTTTTTGAATAATCTTAGGCAACTTAAATTTATACAAAGCCATGCCTTGTCTTACATTTGCATTCTCCTGTCCCGATTGATCACGTAAATCAATTCTTACAATATCTATATTGAACTCTTCCAAACAATTTGGTCTTATATGTAATGCATGTTGTTTTTGTTGATTGTTGCCCAATTCCTCATCTGGGATGTAACGATTGAATTCATCCTCGATTATCATGTCTCCGTTTATTTTATCGGAGACAATCATCTGATGCCTGTATTCTGTTGTTGAGATGTAATGACGTATCCAATGGTCTTCACGCCCATTGTTAAATGTTGCGTTGCTTTTAGCTTCTTGTGTATTTGGAGTTGCATCTGGTAACTGTCTGTTTGGTGCAAATAAACGTCTCTTGCGTTCATAGACACCTTGCGGACGTGCATCGATAGTCATATCAAAGTCAGCTGCGTTAGCCACATCGGCTACCAATTGCTCGTTTGCTAACAACAAGTTTGCAAAACGTCCCGTAATTGGAGAAAATAAAAACGTCATATAATGATTTTTTGTCTTTTCCCCCATTACATTGTTACGATATAAAGGATCGTGTTCAATAGCATTAGCGTTTTTTTCACTAAATATCTCGTCTGCTGACAGACTACGTATCGCATAAACCATCAACCTATCTGTATCTATTGCATCCCAATGCTCGCTTAATACTAATTCGCCTATACCAACTATACCGTTGTTCTCAAAGAAACTTTCATTCGGTGGTAACTGCCCAAGAAACATTGGGCGATGTTTCGAAAATAAACCATATATATATCCATTCCGAGTTACAAGTTTACCTACTTTTTCCATTCTGAAATTTAATATATCACGCGCTTGCGAATCCTTGATAAGTGTAGGAGCAATGGCTGCGTTTAGACCTTCAAATGCATTGATTTCAAATTTATTGTAACTCATCGGCTTACTCGCTCTTGACTATGTAATTTACCACTTTTTTTGCTAATTTCCAAACACTAACTGTATGGTGCGAACATATATGATGCTACACCCTCACGATAATATGTGGGCTTAGTTTCTATTGCCCTTTGTATTTCCGATTCAAAATTCTTTTGATATACAGCGTAATTTGCTGAACCTTTACTGCGTATAAAATCTGACAATGCATACTCTAAGAACGCTCTCTCGAATGGCTTTAATACGTCAGTTACAGAAGATGTTCTGAACATATTCATAAAATTAGGATCGTACGGAAACCACGCTGTCCATTGTGGAGAGTTTTGCGATATAGCATGTATATCAGGATAATACCATAACCACAATTGATCTCCGTCAAATTCTGGATACGTAATTAGCTCACGTTGCCATATCGTGCACATTCTTACTTGACTACCTCTGCCATCATATGCGCTTCGTTTGTGTGGTATCCGCATTCCATAGTCTGTTGGAGTTTCAAGATAACCACGTTCCCATTTATCTTTGTTACGATTAAACTGCCCAAATTCCTGCAATAAAAAAATCTCTTCGGTAAACCTACCGTTACCATCATCTATTAAATTTCTAACATCCTTTATTAACAACATGTCCTGCGGTACAATAAAAACGTTTTGTCCATTTACGTTTTGTCTGTTTAATACGACTGTTCGCTCGACATATAACGATTCCCGTTGAAAAATCTGCATACCTCGTGTAAACATACGCATGAAGGATAACTCTGTAACGTCTAATTTTTCAGTATAAACCTTCGCCTGATCTAAGAAATCGCTATATAATTCAGCAAAAGTGCTTGCCATTATGGTGCCTCCTGACTTGGTAATATCTCTATTGGCTGGTCTTTGCTAATCTTGTAGTTTGTCATTAACATGTTTTTATATTCGTTGAGTTCGGCTAACAATATATCTTTTATTTCTAAATATTCAACATCATTTAAACAATACAACACTGCCTGTTTAACAGCATATTCTTCCAAATCCGGGCTAAGAACTAATTCCTGTTCATTCCATTGGTCAAAATCTTGTAATGCAACGACAGCATATATTTCGACTGAAGCGTTCGATATATCAGTTGCACCAGCAGATAAATAGCAAATATTCCCGCCTGAACCTCTTACGTCGAACTGTTTTGTTTCTATTGCGTAAATCGGTCTATCGGATGTCGGCATATTAAAACAATGGCTCCTTACATTAAAGAATTCACGTTTATTAACTTTACGTGCTTCTCTGTAAACGAAACTATTTTGATCTTGCCTAACAAGCCATAACGTTGCTATATCTATATAATCGACCGGCAGAGGAAAACGCACAACGTTTATTTGAGTGTTTTGATAATATAAATGCGTATTCGAATCATCCTGATCCAAAGCAATGTTATTTAATTGAAAAACGTCTCTTCGTCCATACCTGCTCTCAAAAAGCCCAAGTGTTTCGACCTGAACATTACGACGAGCCTTGTTTATGTAATTTAAAATCAACGCATCGTTCAGCGTCCTTGTAATTCCAATGCGTTGCAATCTGAGCTTGACACTATCAATGTATTCTCTTACCGTCATGATAACCTCGACTGTAACTCACCAGCCTCAGCTGGCGCAGGAACAAGTGGCACTTCTGGTGCGACAAACGATGCGAGATGGCGCTTTTCTGCATGTCTGCTTGACAAATATTGCTGTATAAAGATTGATTTTTGCGCTGTAATTTGTTGTAAGTATTTTGGCTTTTGTGCCATTGGTAATATACGCGTTACGACTTTTTCTAATGCCAACAATAGCAACAACTCCTCAAATTCATATGGAATATTTAACATGCTGTTTGGATTAAATACGCGTACTGGAAACATATAACAATCTAATACACCACTCACATTTCCCTGCGTGGCATCGTTTGCATTCCAAAAATTGGTCGGATAAAGATATATTACATTCCCCCATATCATATAAACAGGATTATCGTATGTACCCATATTCCAAAATTGCCTCATATCCCGATTAATAATCGAATACCATTCTCTAACATCAATCTTTCTCGCCTCTACATATGGTGGTTGCCCGTTTGCAGATAACAAAAGTCTAACAGGCTTAATAAAACGTGGGGATAAAAATTGCTGATTCGCAACAAGTATAGTAGTAAAGAATGCCCAATCTTTAATTGGATAAAAATTTATCATTATTTCTTCAAGTGCTTCATTTAGATAATAAGCAACTGTTAAATAGTCAATATTCTCCGCATTTCTATTTTCACCCAAACGCAATATTACTTCATCAAACAATTGCTGAACGGTGTATTTATTATATTGTATCATATCCTAAGACCTTGAATTGGTAATTTCTCGCCAGCTTTTGTATTGAACGATGCGCCGCGTTCCATTTCGCCAACATCAATATTGTTTGCTAATTCAGCTGCTAACAACACTACTTCCGGATGATACTCTTCCGGTAAGCTCAAACCGACTGGTGGTCCACCATTAGATGCCAATCCATTTACTTGATAATCATATAATGGAGGCACCTGTATATACAACACATTGCATGTCGCATTACCTTGCGGATCTGAAAACAATACTTGCGTTACATAATTACCATTTGCATCCTGCGTTTTGTAATACGTCCAATAAACACTGCGTGGCATTGGAGTATTGTAAATTACACCGGGACTGTTATAGTTTATAAAAACATCATACGTTATATATTCCGCTACCCAACTCAATATATCTGTATCATCATTCACAGTAACACGTGCTGCTCGCGGATATAGTAATGGTGCTGATAATACTCCATTGTTTGGTAAATTTGTATCGTACACATACAACGGTCTTAATGCACGTTCGTCATCAAGACCGTGATATTTATCTATTAGTGTCATTTGTGCTTGATTGATAATACTGTTTATTGCCGGATACGTGAAATACCACAACAATCCATCATCAAGCAACATCCGAACCGAATGCAATACTTCCGCAGCTGTCATTTCATAATATCAAATAGTTTTTTAACCCAACCTCCAGATTTAGATTTAGGTGCGGCATAGTTAGAACGCTGTATTTTCATAATGCGTTTAGCCGGGCGCCCATTCTCTGATTCGTATATCTCTTCAACTTCTTCTATGTTAGTTTCCGGTTCCTCGCCAAATCGACGTTTGGTCGCTTCTTCTGTTGGGGGCAATCCTTTTACTGCTTTTTTGTATGGACGATTTGCTTCATCTACTCGCAAGGTATCTTCTTGCGAATCGGGTGCTTGCCTTTGAAATCCTTTTTTCATTATGCGTTTTATAGAGTTGTCATACTCCATTTCCTTCTCTGGCATCGCAGCTCGCATACCGCGATCATCCTGTTTGTCATCATTCATCCAGCTTGGCATTCCAAGTGAGCTGTGTTGTTCAATTAAGTTTTTAAAAGTCTGTTTTAGCGACGATGCGTCTTCCACATCTTCGTTTAGTATATGTGTGCCCATTTCATTTTGCATGTCGTCTGCATCGTTTTCTTCTTGCGGTGCCTGATGATTTGGCTTTGGCAACTTCTTTTTTTCCCCTACCATTTTTTCTGGCGATAAAAGTGATTCATCGGTCTCGTCTTCTTGTTGTTCTGCTGGGAATTTAGGTACCTTATGATATTTTGAATAACGATACGGCATGCCTTTTTCTTCGTAACGGAAATCTCTCTTTTTCATTTAACTCTCCTGCTGTTTTAATAACGAATCCATAATTGCTTTTGCAATATCTAAATCTTTTAATAAACTCACTAACCTTTTAGGAAATATGCTATAATAACTAAATATATGCTTCATAAATTTAAAATCACGTTGTGTTTGTATTTCCTTAAATCCAAGCAATACTGCTGCGTGCGTTGCAATAATATCTGTATATATATACATATCAAAATCCTGAACATTAAAATCCGGACGATTAATGTTATCCCCCAAAGATGTCAAACCAATATATGAAGGCGTCCTAAAATAATTTAATATAACACCTGTATTCGTATCATTGCCTAATATACCACGATATTGATTGCCCACTATAAATACACCTGCAACATTAGAATTTCTAAATACCTCCGCTGTCGCACCTTGATACACACGTGCTACAACCTGAAACTGATCAGTTCCAACCATTGCTGAAACATAATGCAAATAGTTGTTTGGTAATGGTATCCATCCTGTAGCAGGCGGTGTTACAAAACCTGTTGTAACATTCAAACCAGCCAACAAATAACTCAATCCAAGTCTGAGAGATGCATTCACAAATATTGCCTGCGCATTATTTAAAGCTAACGCAATCTCCATATCGCTCCAGAACAAACCCTGATCCGCTGGAGATTGCGTATCTCTTAAAATTAGACGAACTCTATTTGCAAGCACATCCCCATTCATTCTACATCACCGGTGGTTGTGGCATAAAAGTTCCCCCACCTCCACCCTGATCATCTGGTTGTCCTCCACCCGCTCCCGGTGGCATACCCGGTGGCATACCCGGTGGCATACCCAGTGGTATGCCTTGACCACCTCCACCCTGAGCATCCGGTTGTCCTCCATCCGCTCCCGGTGGCATACCCGGTGGTTGCGATGGACCAAGTGCAGCCGCGCTCCCGCTCAATATATTCATTAAATCAGCTGGTGCCTGAATTGTCGGTGATGCCTGTTGTTGCATGGATTGATCCATCACTTTCATTTTATTTTCCATAATACGTTGCTGCAAATCAATCTTTGCTACCAGATCCATAAGTGCCTGTTTGCTGGTTTCAATTTGCTGTTGTAGCAACATTTGCGACATCAATCCTTGCGACAACTCTTTTTCTTTTTGATTTTGTCGCACCGTTACAACAGCACGATTGTATTCTTCACTACGTTTGTTTTTGGCTACATCTTTTGTTGCCGAGACATCTTTTCGTGTCTTAGTAACCATATGTTACTCCTTACTCGTATTCTTCTGGATCTCTGGTTATATATTTTTTATCGTTTTCAAATTTCTGCTTAATGTGTTGCGGGAAATCATTCTCAAATAATTCGATATTGTATGCCGGATGATCTCGTAAGTATTCGATACATTTATCAACATTTGTTCGAAATATGTTGTTTTTAAACTGTACGTATTCATTCTCTGTGATAAAAAACATTGCTTCTTTTTTCAAAGATAAAAATACAACCTGTTTCTTATCACCCTCCATCCATTCAGCTATATGCTTGCGAAGAATACCTGGTCGTCGCGAATCGACCTGCTTCACGACGACCTCGATATTTTTATCTGTTTGTCTTACACTTTCAACCTCTGTTAATTTAGCCATTTGTTCCTCCTTCGCCTTCGCCCTCACCTTCGCCCTCGCCTTCACCTTCGCCATTTATTCTTCCTTCGTTTTCTTGTTCTTCTTCCTCGTATTCTTTGCGAACATATCCAACACCATTTTCATCAAGTGTATTACGTGGCTCGTAACCACCTTTATCCCATCTATGGTACCCAGTAACTTCATCGCCAACAAGTAAATGTTTTAGTTTAAACGCTTCTTCCCTCATATCGTTGTAATCATTCGTTTCGAATGTTAATGCTATTTTACCGGTACCACTAAGTTTTGTTTTATCTTCTACAAATACTTTTTGGCTTGCAACGTACTTTTTGCCATTGTAAGTTACCTCGCCCTGAACGACCTCATACCATCTGTTATCCGTTATTTGGTCGGAGTTTGTTTCTAAGATTGGTGCTTCGACAAACAATACACCTAAACCATATTTCGCATCTCCTGTAAGGTCAGGAAATACCTCTTGCAGATCCGTTGTATCTATCGTCTTGCCACTGCCTAATTCCAATACGCCTTGTGTAAAACGATATTTGGATTTCCCCTTTTTTGTGTATAAAGCCAAGTTGGCATGTCTTGATGCGTATCTCATTTTATACCTCTTATATAGTTCTTAACAATGCATTTGCTTGTTCGATATGCCATGCGATAGTCCCTTGCCATTCGACCATCAATTTAACATCACGATCGTCTGGCGAGCTATACATTTTAGTTGTGAAATCTTTCACAATACGTTGTTCCATTTCTGCTGGATCGATAACAAAGCACCAGTTTTCAAGTGCTGTGTTTTGCTGTAATAATTCACTACGTACAAGTTTAATTTCAAACCCACCCGGTAATACGTATGTATCTAAATCTAATCCAGCTTTTTTATCGCTTGGCGCTGCTCCATCCACGCGTCTGAAATTACCAAACGCATCATTGAACCTCATTAAGAAACGCCCTCCACATATACCGATTTTCTTTTGCCCATTCGGGTTGTAGCGGAATGCCATATCAAAACAGAAATTCTTAAACAACGCCTCAAAATCATTCGTCGAATCTGGATTATAATAAGCTACATTAGTTTGTATCGCATTGTATAATCCACGCATGTGTCGTTTTGGTCTTCCCGGAATTGTGCCATCAAATGCTCTTTCGTCCCACATCATCGAGTGTTCGACGCTCAACTTAAATTCTCTAATCATCTCGTTTTGCTGGAAATTCCAATCTGGTGTAGTTCCCTTCGTTGCGATGAATGTTTTTTGATCCTCTGTCATTTGTAAAACAGCTTCTTTGTGCTCCACAAAGTTACAGTCATAGTAGTAATCGCGCTGTAACGGCATTGCCTCGATGCGTTGCGATTCGTAAATCGTTCTACCGAGAAATATTACATCACCAGTGCTGAATGCTGTAAATGGCACAGGTTCGATTGTTCTAACAATTACACATCCAGCCTCACAGGTTCTTGAAACGTCTGTTCCAACGTTTGTTAATGTTGATGGCAACTCATATACAGATTGATTATCCACACTTCGTGTCATCGAAGCATCTGGCGTCATCACAACTTCTACCACTTGACCTGTTGGAACAATAAAGAATTTATCCTGCGGATAATATGGCATTGTGCTCTTGACATCTGGACGCGATGGCTGTGTGAGACGCAATTTTGCAAAACGAGCCCATTGTCCAGTTCCAACAACTACCTCATTACAAAAGTCAAAATGATTGAAAACGTCGTATTGTATTGTTTGCACTTTATGGCTTTTTGGCTTTGCACCACGTCCCATGTACTGTCCTAATGTAATAAGTGGCGTTGCGTTTGGTTCGAGAACACGTATCTTTTGCGAAAAATCTTCTTCTAACGCTCTTGGGTTAATAGTCGTCGAAGTTCTTACTCCGGGTCTTACAATGTTTCTATACATGTTTTACTCCATTTAATATTACAAATCCATTAATCTCTTTAATCTTTCACTTTTCGACAACCCGTCTATAACCTCACTTGTCGATTGCTGACCTTTAACTGTTCGTCCGGTTGGCTGTATTTTTGGTAGAAGTTGCTGTTTTACTAATTGTTTTGTGCTGCCACTTCGTCTTTGTTTACGACCTAATGATGCGGATAGCACAATTCTCGCTTGCTCTGGTGTCATTATTACAGATTTAAAATCTACCCCGGGATATAATGTTTTTAAGTTCTTCGCTATCGCTTTTATGTCTTCTTGCGAGAGTTCATCTCCACTCATGCCAAGTTCGTTTAAAGCATTTTCAAGCGCATTGTTATTTACATTGTAAATATAAGCCATTCTTGATTGCTGTTCGATCTGTTGTTGTTTATTCAACAACTCCTGTACTTTCGGACCAAGCTCGCTAAGTATTTTTTTAAGAGCTCTGTCGGCTTCTTTTTTAGCGTAATAGCGAACTTCTTCTTCGTATGTTTCAAATTCTGGTGGCTGTTCATCGTCGTCATCCACCGTGTGATGCTGCATGCCTTGATTTGCATAATAATTACGTATAATATCATGCAGTTCTGGATGTCGTTGCAAGAACAATCCATCAACAATTTGGTCGGTAGTGTAACCATAGCTACGATAGGTCATTATATCTCGCAACTCATCATCTTTGCCAAGTAGATCTATAATCGGTTTATATCGCGCCAGATCTTCTTGTTCGTCTTCTTGTTCTTGTTCTTCTTCTACATTTTCTTCTTCCTCGTATTCTTCTGCATACTCATGCTCCTCTTCGTATTCTACATTTTCATCTGATGCGACGTCTTCTTGCATTTCATCTTCGAACAATGTTTCTTCTTGTTCGATACCATACTCCAAATTCATAATCCTTCCTCTTGATAATACATAATATAATTAATACTTTTTACATTTGCAAGTTAAAATTTTGTTGGTCTTGGCTTCCGTTTTGTTGTGATAATTGCATAAGGAGAGCGTCCTTCATTTGCTCCTCTTGTGCTTTCTGCTGCATTTTTTGTAAATTCTTCATTTTTGTTTGCACCTCTTTTGCTTGACGCTTGATGTCTTCGCTTGCTGTAGCAAGTTGTTCACCGAGACGCTTAGCATCTTTCATTGTTTGTTTTTTGAGTTCTCGTTCTACTTGCAGAGCGAGTTTTTGTTCTTCGGCATCTTTCGCTTTCATCTCCATGTATTTTGTGTAGAATGTTAATTGTTGTCTGATTTCGTTTTTCTTTGTTTCTGGAATAGACGAATATTCAAGTAGTATAGACATCGTAATTTCTGGTGGCAACTGCATCAAATTAGACAATTGTAGCATTTGTTGGAAATAGCGTTCACGCATTGTTTCCGATTTGATTGCTTCATCGATTATTATATCGACTTTTGCATCTTCGAGCGTATCTAATAATTCATTTTTTAAATTTACATATTGCACATCTTTGTCGTCTCCTATAATTCTGATAATTTGTCGTGGCGTCATAAAGTTTTTGATATACCAAACAATACGCTCTGTAAGTTTTAATCTCCAAAAACGTAATGCATCAAACAATGGTAATTTCGCAACACCGCCTTGTTCAGCCCTTGCTATAACAGCACGTCCACTTTCCGCAGCACTTTCTGTTAATCCAAGTGAGTTGCGACCACCTGCGTAATCCTGCATACGTCCAATGCCAAACTCTATATTTTGGAATATCTGTGGATTTACAGGATTGTTAGGTATTGAGTTAATTGCACCATGTGTCATCACAGGTATAACAGGAACCGTCTTCGATATTTCACGTCTAACAGCCTCCACATCCCAACCGCGTCTCAACAATGATTCCATTACCGTAACAACGTTTTTGTGTGAAGCACCTAAGATGTAATCCCATTGACTAAATGAACGATTTATTAAGATTTGTGGATAGATAAGCGCTTCAACAAACGACTGAAACTCGCCGTGAGAAAAATTGGGGAAATACGCAACGAACGGGAAGTCTGGTAAAATCGTTATCTCGTTAATAACCAACAAGTCTCCAACTACAACAGTTTGCTTTATTTGATCCTGTTCTGCTGTCCCTATAAAAACTTTATGGGTACCATCATCGTTGATTATAGATATTCCTTCTTCGCTATATGCCTCAACCAATCCATCTAAGTAATCCTCAGCCTCTTTACGCGTATTGAATTTCTGTATGTCTCCACGAATATCATCTATCACGTAATATTTGTAAACTTTAACTCTTTCATAATGAATTATTTCCTCAACAATTTCTCTATCATGGCTGTTATATGGATTTGTCTTTCCGTAAACACGTTCTTGGTGATATGTCGGATAATTTGCATAAGCCGGATACGTTTCTGCGACAGGATGCAAATCATCAATATCTTTTTCTATCCAAGAGTATTTTTCCTTAGCTTCGGCTTTTGTTATATATGAACGACGCGCCATCCATCTGGCATCGCTCAAATCTCTCTTTTTCGCATTTAGATCGTAATAGACTTCGTTATATGGAACCACTTCAATCTTTGGATAGCCATACATTACGTCTTCATTACTCCAGTATACGCAAGCCCATCCAACATTACCAATAATACCATCTTTAAACACTTCCGTTTCTATGTAGTCTAAATCATTTACTTGCGAGACCCATTTAATCAAATGTGTCAATAATTCAGCTGCTTGTTGATCTCCCGGTTCGCGTCCAACTGCTTTAACATCTAATCGTGTTTGCATTTGCACACCAACCAGATGATCAACTTTATGTTTTATTTCGTTTAATACATATGGAATGCGTTTCTGTCTTTCGTGCGCTTCAATTTCTTCTTCACTCCATTGACGACCATAATAGAAATCGTAATTTCTTCTTGCTGCTGCATTTATATCGTCAAACACATTTTTAACTTGTTCTATATCGTTTCGCACAGCCGATATAACATCGTTATCATCTTCGTGTTTTAATAATTCAAGCTGCACAACAGGTTCTATTTTAAACATAAGACCACCGTTAATATTCTGCGTAATTAAACATATCTACCCACTCTTTATGCGTAATTCTTTCTCCTCTTTGTGTTATTTGTTTCACATGATAGACAACAGGCTCATCATGATCTACAACAGGATAACCAAAACCACTAACAACGGCATAACGCAATGCATCCGCATAGTCGTCTTCCATTCTTGTATCTAAATCTTCTTTTGCTCCTTTTCCGTATGATGTGTACTTCAGTGATGGCAATGTGGTAATCAATCCGGGACATACATCAAATATTTTCATTTTATCTGTCATCCATGCCTTTAATATACGCCAACCACTAACTCTGTCGTTTATTGCACGCACCACAGGTATTCCTGCTTCGAGCATCATCATCGCCGGCGATCTGTCGTCGTCGTATTTTCTCTGGTTACCCCAAGCAGACGGATCTAAAAACACAATAACGTTGTCATCATCTTTAAGCAAATCTCTCATGTCATATATGTACTGCATAATAGATCCAACGGCAGAATATTCCTTGTACACAAATAGTTCCTGCGTTTCTGGATTTTGCGCCACCCATACTGCTACTGTTGGATGTTTTTCGGTAAAGCCTATATCCATACCCACCGCGCGATTCCAATCTTTCGGAATCTCAAATGGTGCTATAACATTCTTTTCAACCGAGAACTCCGCAAAGAACATTCCTTCAAACACATCCCAATTACCGTTATACCAAGCTTCGAATAAATGCTCTGGCAATGATTTCAGATTGTTTACATACTCTTCACCGATATATTTATTGTCAGAAACATGGCTTTGGATAAACACAAATTTATCTTTGATTGCAAGTTCACCTTCTGTCCATTGGTTATAGTCTGGGCGTATAAATCGTGTTTTGAAATACCTATCGGAAACTCCACCTGGATTGCCTGTCATCAATACTGTTGGTATAAAATTTTTTTGTATAACGTTCCGACGTAACGAACCGTATAATTTAAATAATACGCTTTCTGTAAAATTTGGCGCTTCGTCTATAATAAGGAGTTGATATTCTACACCTTGAACTTTCTTTGTGTCGTTTTCATTTTCAATAGCCTTAAAGATAATACGAGAACCGTTATCAAAAACTGCTACCTTATCTACAACTCTGTATCTATATTTGAATATATGTTCTGGATATTTTTGCGTTAGTGGCACGACAAAATTCTCTAACAACTCCGGCATTGTGTGCCTTACTATCATTATGCGAAGTCCCGGATAACGTTTTGCAGATAACACTGCTACAGCTAAAGCAAGATGCGTTTTACCGCCACCACGACTTCCACCAAAGAATATTCTATAACCACGTCCTATATACTTTGCAGCTTGTAATTGTTTTTCTTGTAACTTGATGTAATCACTCAACTTCATTAATTACATCCCCAAGATCATCTACCAATTCATCTTGCTTAACCATTGAACTCTTGCGTGCTAAGAGATATTTTTGCATACCGACGATTGAATTGAATGCCTTTATCGTTAAACTTGGATCTTCGTTTGATTTAATTAAGTTACGTAACGACACAAGACTTTCTCCGATGATAATATCTCCAGCCATCATTAAATCATCCACCGTTATGTTTTCTGGTAACGGTAACGCAAGATTCTTATCGATATGCTTAGATAGATCACTCATAATGTAAAGATAATTATTAATTTTGAATTTTACAAATATTTTTATATATTGCTCCATGATTTTATGTTTTTAACGATTAAAGGTAACATATGGACATCTCGAATAAGCTACATTGGAATTGGAAACAACTTGTTACAATTCAAGATGCAATTACAATATTAAAAACATTATCTCCTTTTACGGAACACTTAGAAGACTTTATCAAATACAAACCTTCACCTAAAAGTAGAAGACGTAAATTTTTAAACTTCTATCAAATATCAAAGTTAATATCCGCTCTTTTTACATTACGAATATATTTAATGGTGCATCATGGCAAGGGATGGACAATTGTAAATAAAAACGAATACAATACACCAATAGATAGCGAACATACGTTATCCGTTTGGCACAACGAATTATTAGATTTTGTAGCAATACCGGTAATGTTACATCGCCTAATAACAAGCGATGAATACCAGCAACTACTACAACGTGCAGACTATGTTAGACTAAAATTATATCCATATGATGGGGAATGGGTGGAGGTGGATAACAAAACACCATATTTGAGATTTTTGCAGACAATTAAGGGTAAACTTTACATACGTCGCAGCAAAAAACAACCTAAACATATAGTAGAAGATTTTACCAATTTAATTAAATCATTTGGATTTCGAGTGGGCAAACGTGGCGATACCTTGTACTTTCATTCGTTTGTCAAAGTTCCACGTCAAAAAAAAATGGCGTCTCTTTGACGCCATTCTTTTAGAAGTCTGCATCTGCATCGTAGTGCAGGTTCTTGAATGTTGTTGTCTCTTTATCGTAATACAGTCGCACCGAGCCTGTTGCACCGTTACGTTGCTTTGCTACAATCACTTCGCAAGTGTTTGCCGTTGATTTTCCGTCTTCGTAATGCTGTATATCGTAATATTCAGGGCGATACAGAAGCATTATAATATCGCTGTCTTGTTCTATGCTGTTGTGGGCTACAAAATGATTGGCTATAAAGTTATGGTATCTTGGAACCTCTATATCGAATACTTCTGCGTATCCGCTATCGTTGATGGATTTAATTGGCACAAAAATAAAGTGAGATGAATTCGTTGTCGCAAATTGAGGGTCTGCAAAATGTTCGCTTTCTATGTTGTTGTATATGCGATTAAGTTGTTCTTGCATTTTTTCATCGCTGATTGTAAATGTTTCTATAAAATTTCTGATTGACGACTTATCGGTAATATACAGCGTAAACACAAGCGAGTTAATTTTACGTTGCTCTAATTCTGCATAAACTCCAAACTGCAAGAGGAAGGATGATACACATACTGCAACATTCCTGTCTTTGAATTCCATTTTTATAAATACTGATGGCTGTTCATCAAACAGTCCACGTCCAACATCGCCGCATACTTCAAACACTGTTTCTATGAACTTCTTCTTTTTACTTAATTCCATTGTATGGAATTCAAGTGGAATGCGAATAAATTTAAGTTTGTCGATAATACGATAACGTCTCAAAATATAATCCCAAGCATTCAATTTTTCTATTGTTGAAGCTGCTTTATAGAAATCCGATGGTAAATCGTATGTTGTCTTTGTGTTATACTTAGCCATATAAGCTGCGAGCAAAACTATATCATTGTCCGAAAAATCTGTTTCTATTATTGGTTGCTGTGTGTTGAGTAACACGTAGTCAGATATAGAAAGTTGGTCTAATCTTTTCCATCCATTTACAGTATAAAAACGATGATTTGCTGTTGCCTTGATTTCTGAACCGTTATGCAGTGTAATCTTATACACTTTTTTTGTTCCTGTTGAAAAACACTTTTTATAGTTTTGCGCAACGTCAGAAAAACCATCATCCGTTATGTTGCAGCACTTTATTGTTACATCTTCTGTATCACATAATGATTTGATTGGCTTACATCCCTTGTGTGTTAATATCAACGTATCTGCTGATAGACAACCACTTTCGCGTAGATCTGATAATTGCGGACGTTTATTTGGACGGTGTTCCACTTCGCGATTTAATTGTGCCATAATTATAGCTGGCAGTTTATATTCACGTGCGATATTTTTAACACCGAGACTAAGTTCAGCTATTTCACGTTCACGTGTTTGTGCCTTATTTGCTTTCATTAATTGAAGATAATCAACAATAATCATATTTACTCCATATTTTTGCATATAATGTCTTGTTTTAACTTTTAATGTTGCAAGATCAATTCCTTCTTTGTCATCAATAATAATATTACATTGCGCTGGTATTTGTTCTAATGCTGTCGTTACTTTTGCTAATTCTTCGTCTGTAAGGTATCCGTTAATGATTTTGCTTAACTGTATTCCGGTTCGGTTTGCAACAAGACGCATGAGAATGGTCTCCTTATCCATTTCAAGCGAAAAGAATGCCACGTTATGCTTGCGTGCTGCGTTCATTGCCAAAGACAATCCAAACGAAGTCTTTCCCATACCAGGTCGTCCTGCAAGCGTTATTAACTGTCCAGCTTTCAAACCTCCCGTGATACGATCTAAATCCGCAAATCCGGTTGGGATGCCATAGTATTCTCCAATACGTGCGTAATGAACCGCGCGTTCTATAATCTCTCGTGTTGTCTTTGCGATTGATTTTGTATCTACATCATTGTCAGAAATAACATTGCGCAATACGTTTGATGTATGGGCATGCAAGGCGCTAATTATATCAAAACCACTTTTATTTGCATCGTTATGCAATTGTTGTGTAAATAGGTAAATTTGTCTTTTTATAAAATAATCTTTGACTTTTATTGCTATTGATGCTGCATCGTCTTCAATGTATGTTCTGCCTATGTTTTCAAACAGCTGTTTCAGCACTTTTTCTGATGCAATATTTTTCTTTACTTCCTCGTAAACTGTTATGTGATTAACCGGGATGCCGTCTAAGTATAACTTTTTTATAACGTTAAAGACGTTCTGATGTTGTGCGTTGTAAAAATACGTTTCTTCACCATCTAAAACAGTCAAGACAGCTTCTACATTAGAATATCCGCCGTTAATCATCAAATACAGCAGTGCCCTTTCGAGGACATAAGAGTACATCTGCATACTCGTCATTTATTGCTCCCGTTTGAGAACACTCACATACAACCATTCTGGTTCCGCATCTGAACTTACAAATACAAGATTTGCGTGATTTCGTGTTTTCCCTATGATAAAGGAATTATTTATCGTGCTACTTCGTATAGACTTTGCGATACTAATAAAATGAAAAGGATTAATACATATGCGTTCTTTTGTTGTTTCTACTTCGTTCATTATTGTAGCTTCTGCCATAACCTCTTCGGAAGAACCAACGGACAACAATTTTGTATCGAACTGATGAATATCAAAGATAAGTTTTGCTGCAGCTCGTTCTGCCTCTTTCTGTATACTACCCGGCGAATACATATTAAACACTTTGTTCATACTATCGATTTTTTCTGTGATGTTATGTGCGTCATATTGTGCTTTCCATATGATTTCGTCTGGTAGTAATTGTTTGTAGTTAGGGAACTTTTCTGCTATACCAAAAAACTCAATGGTAATATTCTCCGATTGTGCCACAACTTTTCTTACTGCATTCTCATTATCTTTAACAAAATACATCGCAATTTCATCCCCAAGAGACATCAGAACATCTATGGCTACTTCTGGTATGTTTAAATTTAGTTCGTCTTCATATTTAACTTTTGATTCATATGTTGTTAATCTAAAAGAGTCTGTCGCACAGAATTTTATTACACCATCCTTGATTTCCATGTTTACGCACCGCATACTAAGACGATATTCATCTTTCGACAGAAACGGCTTCAATCGCTTTAATATATTCCGTAGTTCACCATTCCGGAATACCAACGGCTTTGTGTTTTCCGGCACGTGTATCGATGGCTCCTCGAATTCAGATGGGTCAAGCGAATGCAGCTTGAAGCTAACACCATCGAGTGTTACGGATACAACCTTTGACGATTCATCAAAGGCATCAATCGTAAACAACTTTGCTTTTGCTCCATTTACTAACGGAGATAAAATATTCACATCAAAAGCAAGCACAAGCTTACAACCACTCGGTTGAATTTCGCATGAATAGATCTGCGTCATTAGATCCGCATCAAAGACCTTAACCGATAAGGTGTCGTTATCAATCGACAAATACAACGGAGTGGCGCGCACTTTATTCGCCATTTTGCTCCCATTTTTAACAGCTTCCTTTAAAATACTTAAATCAAATTGCACTAACATAATTTACCTCTTTTCATAAATTAAACAATATATTAATACCAGATATGCAATCATATCGGTAAATTTTTCCTTAATCAAATCGTGGCTGTTTGAAACTTTCTCATTGTTATCGATGAAGATTTTTTTCATCAAGTCCACGATAGAAGTGTAATGTTTTGTTGCGTATAACCATGCAACGAGTTCTGGTTCATATCCTGTTAAGAATGATGCGTCTTTAAAGTTTGACAGTGCGTCTTCTTCTGATGCGTATTCTTTGTTTTTATGGTCAAACATTTTAGATTCGACAATATCCATCAATGTGCGATAATGCTTTTTAACTTCTTGCAATTTCATATGTTTGCTCCAATGTGTTCAACATTGTTTTTACTTCATTAACTTGGAGATTGGTGAGTAGTTTAAAGCGTGTTGTTTCAATGTAGTCCTCAACTGCTTGCTGTGTTTTGGGGGTTAGAAGCAGAGTTTCGGCGAATTTACGTCCGACTGAGGCGCCACACATGTTTAGCACTTCACCAATCTCCTCGTATGTATATTGAAATCTTCTTGCTGCGTAATAGAATGCGTTTAAATCTTCGAATGTTTCTTTTAGTATTTTCAACGGTGGGATAACGTGGTATTTGTGTATATCGCTCAGATTACGCATTAGGTAAGTGATTCTACCTTGTTTGCATTCGAAGAATGTTGCTATTTCGAATGGTCGTATTCCGTTACAAAGTGCGTTAGATAGCAACAATCCGTATTTGTTTTTTTCTGTTGTATGTTGTATTCGTGGCTTTAATTGCTTATCGACGTTAAAAATATTACACAGGAATTCAAGTATAACGAACTTATCTTCAAGCGTTTTCGGAATAAATTTAACAAACATTCCATTTTGCATAAATCCTTGCCTGTGTTTAATTTCCTCATACGCAACAGACAAGCAGTGCGTTAGCGTGGTGTTAAACATCTTCGCCAGAATACATAGCGTAACCGTAACATCTCCGATCGCATCTACAATAGCGTCGAAGTCATCCAACTCAATAGCTTCCTTTAATTCTTCAATTTCTTCAAGTGTTTTTGAGAATTGTTTTTGCGGATTCGATTGTGCAAAAATGTTTCTGGCTTCAGCCCAATCGATTACTTTCTTTTCGAGCAACTCTCTGTTTTTTAACATACTTTCTCCTTGATTTAAAGTTACAATAATACAAAACAGTTGCAATAAACTCGTCTGGAATGTAAGTCGTTCCTTGAAGAACAATAAGCGGAACAACCCCAAGAGCACCAAGACGTAAAATCCGCGACCTGTGAATTCTATACAACACAGAAACATCGTGAAGTTTCGTGAGACCTTGTGTCAAATGGTTATTTAATTTACGTTTCCTCATTGTTCCCCCAAAACACACAACAAAAATAAAACGTTTTTTTTTCTTTTCAAAATGTTTTTTCGTTTATGAACGTTTTTTAATTAAAAAACAAAAAACGCACATAAATCGATTTTAAGGCGTGTTTTTTTTCAAGGGGTAGTTTTATATAGGTTCGGGTATAAAAATTCAATAGCGGGCAAATATGTGCGAAATTTGGGTATTTTAAATTTGGTTTTGATTTGGCATTTTACATAGGGCAAATTTTTGGTTATTTTTTAAAACGACGTTTCTTTTTCTTTTTTCTTTTCTTTTATATATTTTCTTTTCTTTTTTCTTTTTCTTTATTAAAGCAAGCATCATAAAGCTTGAATATATTTCCTTCTGTTTGTATTTAGGTATTTAAGAAAAGAAAAAAAGAAAATAAACAAAGAAAAAAAGAAAAGAAAGTAACCTGAAACAAAAACACGAATTCTTAAATCGAACTTTTCTTTTTTCTTTTCTTTTTCTTTTTATATATTTTTCTTTTTCTTTTCTTTTTTCTTTATTAAAGCTTCTTCTTACTTAAAAGCTTGAATTACAGGATTACACATACAGTGAATTAAACACATACAGTGAATAATATTACCTTCTGCTTGTATTCAGGTATTAGTACATAAAGAAAGAAAAAAAGAAAAAATAAATAAAAAAGAAAAAAAGAAAGAAAAGCACAAAACCTTAACACAGCAAAAAGACATGTTTTCAAACATACGCCTTTTTCTTTTTTTCACCTATAAACAATCTTTGTTAAGTGAACAACGTAAGTGCTTTATAAACCAACGGTTTATAAAGTTTAGTTAACAAAGAACGTAGTATTAAGGAAAACGACCTAAATCCCAAGAGAAGCAGATAGTTACGGGATTTAGTTAATAAAAAAGAAAAAGCATTTTTCCTTGTATTAAGGAAAATGACCTAAATCCTAAGAGAAGCAGATAGTTACAAGATTTAGTTAATAAAAAGAAAGGTATTCTTTCTTGTATTAAAAAAAAAGAACTTAATAAAAAAACACATACACTTAGACAGCAAGAGATGTTTGAAAGCTTCGCGTAAAGCAACGTTGTGCTAATAGGCAACCACAAAAAAGGGGGGGGCGGAGACGTGCGGAGACAACAACAAAATCCGTGCCGAATTTCACGATTATCGACACGGATGGATGTGAAAGTTTTCAACTTTTTAATGTGTTCGTATTCTTAAAACACTCCGTCTTTGAGTAGCTTGTTGGATGTGGTTTTTCGCTCTGTTTGTTTAATAATTCGCATGCTTGTTACTTGTTGAAAAACTCCACATGAATATGTTGGAGATGTAGGAAAATTGTGATAATTACACATTAGCTTTCCGTTAAAATGAATACACGTTGCACATTTCTTCTTCATTGTTAATTCAAATGTATGTTAAACATCATACCATTCGTTATCAAATATAATAACACATCTAATAAATCAGAGGCATCCATGTCATCTTCCGTATTTAACTCCTTGTCTATTATACGACCCTTCGTAGCATCAACCCCATTTACGCGAATGCTTATATCCATTCCCTCGCCATCACCAATAGCACGTATGTTGATCTTACCCATATTAACTCCTTTGTATTTTGTATTCAATCCCTAAATGACCTAAAATGTTATCTATTGAACCACCATCACGTACGTAATCACACACATCGTAACCACCACCCATACCCCAATTAATACAACCAACTACACGACAATAATCCCCTATAATTTTATACGTCCTCTCCATACCACGATGACCAGCATCATCATCATCATACATCAAAAACACCTCCTTCCCACCAAACATCCACCCCCAATCCATGCTGAACCCCATCGCACCACCACTGCTCGTTACAGCACGATAACCAGCACTGCGTAAAGCTAAACAATCTAACTCACCCTCACAAATTATTACACCCCTGCCACCTAATAAACCATCCGTAGGATATAATAACCTCCCCCCACTCCCATCTACACGAACCTTCCGACCATCACGATAACGTATCCTCTTCCACCTCACCATCCTGCCATAACCACACATGTAATCTATCACTACTACCCAATCACCTCTATCCCTGTATACATAACCACCATGCCTACTGAAAATATCCCTCCCTATACCCCTCCTCCCCAACTCATCCCACCAACTACCTACACGCCCCAACCACCCACGATCCAATTCCCTCTCTACCCCAGCAACTCCTACACGACCAACACACTCACCCCTTACACCACAACCAACCATCCTCTCAAACTTCTCAAAATTACCACCCTCACCTAACCCAAAATCATACCATAACCCACTATCCAAATCTATTACTAAACTCGGATGATCATCACCAACCCTTAATACACTCTTTACCCTTACCCTCCCACTGTAACCTACTATGCCATCTATATACCGACCGTATAACTCTGCAAACACACCAGCCCCCCAAAATAACTAATAATACGCAAAATAACTACTTTACCCCAATTTTCCAACTAATTATAAGTTTGTGAACTTTTTTTAATTAAATTCCAAAATCCCTGAAATTGTTCGAACGGATACCCACGCACGTGGGGGAGACAAATGTGAAGTGCCCCATCGATGTTAAAAAGTGCAGGGCGTTTGTTCGGTTGAAAAAATAAACTTAAAACGGTTTATTTTTTATTTTGTTTTTAAAAGTAAAAAGCAAAACGAGCCTTTTTTGACGGGTCGAGCCCCATCATCGAAAACTTAGTATTTTTTAGTTTTTACTAATATTCTTATTAGGTAAAGCTAACTTTATGATTAGTTGTTGCTAACAATATATTTAGTTTAGATTAAACATAAGTAACAAAATAAAAAAAAACGGCATCGAAAGATGCCGTCTTTAGTTCTGATATTGTTACTTATTTTTATTGCTCGAGCAAGCCCATCTCTGTTAATTTTTGGATTGCTTCATCTTCCAGATCGTCCAGTTTAATTTTTTTAAAGAATGTTCTACCATTAATAGGATTGTTAGAATTCCTTATTAACTTCGCTGCTCTCGTGAGAGAGATGTTTGTTTCAATAATTTGATAGTTCGAGTCTACGAGCACGCCGTCTATATATAGAAACGGCTGTTCCTTGTAGATGCGTCCATACAAACCTTTGGTAATAAAATTTGATTTCATGTTTTTAAACATAAATCCTCCAAAATTAATAATTTTACAAAAAAATGGCTGGAGCTTGTAAAAGCTCCAGCCGTTTATATATATGTTTGAGAGATTGCATCAGCAAGAATCATGAAGTCATTTTTCATATCAATGCTGCGATATGCAGCATTGATATGGTAATATACATTACTTTTACTTAATCCAGTGATGCGAGCAATCTGACTTGCTTGCCAGCCAAAATTCCAAAGTGTGAATATTGCAAGCCGTTTAATCTTGCAATATTTTCTTATATTTAGAAGAGATTCCAATTTGCTGCCATTTGTTTCTCCCCCTCTTACAGCTGGCAGCCCCCTCTCTTTTCTTATCAGATAATTGATAAGCCGCCCTGCAAGACGATGAGCTACTGTACCTGCGTGTTGATTGATTTCTTCAAGTCTGATAACAAAAATCTTTTTCATATTAACCTCCTTTATAAAATTATAATGTAATTGATTACACTACTAATATAATATTTCATCTTAACTTTTGCAAATGTTTTTTTTACAATTAAAGTGTATAATATTATATATAATATATAGCTTCGTTTGTTTACTGCTTTGGATGTATCCGCATTCATTGACAAACTTACTTTCGGTATCTGCGTGCGGACGGTGGTTTTAATACGGCGGGCGGCTTTAACTTTGGCTCTTCTTTGTCTTATTAAGCCGCCCTTCGCTTCGGCTTTAATGTTCCAACATACGAAACATCTCACGCATATCTTTAACGTTGCTAACATCCCATTCCGACACATCTCCGTTGAATGGAGTGTTATAAAACATCCGTTGCATATTCCTAACTTTGCTCACGTTCCATCGAGATATATCTCCGTTAAATAGAGATTCGGCGAACATCCACGACATATCTTTAACACGACTCACATCCCATTCCGACACATCTCCGTTAAACGGAGTGTAGCAAAACATCCACGACATATTTCTAACGTTGCTAACATTCCATTCCGACACATCTCCGTTGAATGGAGTGTTATAAAACATCCGTTGCATATTCCTAACTTTGCTCACGTTCCACTTTGAGATGTCTCTATTGAACAAAGAGTTAGCGAACATACGAGACATGTTCCTAACTTTGCTCACGTTCCATTTTGAGATGTC
>Ga0116188_1000847_pt1 | contig 28537 bp, 25 predicted proteins | sample AD_JPNTR2_MetaG_FD_89807 | JGI IMG/M metagenome (GOLD analysis project Ga0116188, IMG submission 89807) | Active sludge microbial communities of municipal wastewater-treating anaerobic digesters from Japan - AD_JPNTR2_MetaG | ecosystem: Engineered > Bioreactor > Anaerobic > Digestate | place...
TATTCGCTCCTCGTGGCTGTTGATACGAACCGCACCGCCACCGCCCTGCGGTGACCTTCCAGGCCCTCAACCGAAGCCAGCGTTTCCAAGGCGGGACGCAACCGGGCCAACCCTTCAAAACTCAACTGCTGCACGGTTATGCTTTTCACGAAACTGTCCACCGATACTCCCGAAAAGGAACGGGCCAGACCCGAGGTCGGTAGGGTGTGATTCGTTCCTGACGCATAGTCTCCCGCCACTTCCGGCGACCAAGGGCCAAGGAAGACCGAGCCGGCAGATTGCACCTTCGCCAGGAGTTCTCTGGGTGCGGCAACATTGAGAATCAAATGTTCGGGCGCGTAACTGTTGCTGAACGTCAAGGCCTCGTCCAGATTCTCGGTCAGAATTGCATAACTGGCATCAAGGGCACGCTGGGCGTAGTCCCGCCTGGGGAGATCCTGGAGTTGGCGTTCAACCGCCTCAAGGCTCTTGTCGATGACTCGCTCTGACGGCGACACCAGTACGGACTGGCTGTCGGCGCCATGTTCCGCCTGCGCGATCAGGTCCGAAGCAACTAACGCCGGGTCCGCCGTCTCATCGGCAACCACCAGTACCTCGCTCGGTCCCGCCACCATGTCAATAGCGACTCCGTAAAACGTGGCAAGCAGTTTGGCCGTCTGAACCCATCGATTTCCTGGGCCCAGGATCTTGGCCACGGCAGGCACCGTCTCGGTTCCGATCGTCATTGCGGCGATAGCCTGTGCGCCACCGATCTTGAACACCCTCTTTATCCCGGCAATTGCGGCAGCCGCCAACACTTCAGGGGCGACGGAACCGTCGCTGCGCGGTGGAACAGCCAACACTACGCTTCGACATCCTGCCAGCGTGGCCGGAATGCCAAGCATCAGGACACTGGAAGGAAGGACGGCATTTCCCCCGGGAATGTAAAGCCCGACCGGATCGATCGGCCGCGATTCCCGCCAGCACACGACGCCCTCCTGGACCGCAACCTCGTTCGGCGCTGTAAGCTGGGTCACGTGGAACTTTGAGATGTTTGACGCCGCCTGCTCGAGAGCACGGTGCACTTCCGGGTCTACAGCTTTGCCGGCAGCCTCCCATTCGTCGTCGTCAACCTCGAACCGATCCAGCTCTACTTTGTCGAATTGCGCTGTGTACTGCCTGACAGCTTCATCCCCGCGAGACTCGACGTCCTGAAATACCCGACGGCAAGTTTCCAGGATTGTCTCGTCCTGGAGCGGATTGCGGTGACATAGCTTCCTGATCTCATCTGCCGTCAAATCGGCCAGCCTGTATCTTTTCATCACTCCACCATCTTCTCGACCGGAACAACGAGGATATCAGAAGCACCCGCCTCCTTGAGCTTCTCAATCACATCCCAAAAAAACTCCTCTGGTACAGCTGCATGAATGGCTATCATGCCAGGCTCGGCCAGCCGGACAATGGTCGGACTTTTCATTCCGGGAAGGATCTCCCGGATGTGTTCCAGGGCGCTCTCTGGCGCATTCATCATGACGTACTTGGTTTTTCGTGCGCGGATGTTCCCCTGGAAGCGAATGCGCAAACGATCGATCAACTGCTTCTTGCGGGGGTCTTTCAGAGAAACCGGGTTAGCAATCAATACGGCTTCCGACTTCAGAACCAGTTCGATCGGTTCCAGGTCGTTCATCCGGAGGGTGCTGCCAGTCGAGACCAGATCGCAGATAGCATCAGCCACGTCGAGACCGGGAGCAATTTCGACCGAACCGGAAATCGGAATGATCTTGGCCCTGACACCTTTCTGCTCGAGAAATCGAGCCAGGATCGCTGCATGTGAGGTTGCAATCCTCTTACCCTCAAGATCGAAGATGGTCTTAAAGGAGCTTTTTCGGGGAACGGCGATCGAGAGAGAACACACGCCGAACTCCAGGCAATCAAGCTGCGCGACTACGGCGCCGCGTTCCTGAACAACGTTCAGGCCCACGATCCCGAGGTCTGTCACGCCGTCTTGGACGTACTCAGGGATGTCGTCGTCACGCAGAAACAGAAGATCCAGGGGAAAGCTCCGGCAGGGGGCAAACAGCTTCCCTTCATGATAATCAAAGTCCATTCCAATGGACTTGAGGAGTTGCAGGGAGGGTTCAGCAAGCCTCCCCTTCCTCTGAACCGCCATCTTCAGGTTGTCGCCGTTGAGCTTCATGATCTGCCGCCTTATTCCTCTTCCCCGGTGCGCTCATCGGTCTTGCACCCGAGCCGTTGCAACATCATTCGATACCCGCCTTCTCCATGATGGAGCCAATGAGCGATTCGGGTTATGGTGGCGGTGCTGCAGCCGGTTTGCTCGGCGATCTGACGGTAGGGAACCTGCTGAGCGAGCAGGCGTGCCACTTCCCATCTTTCAGCCATCGCGCGAAGTTCAGCGAGCGTACACAGATCACGCAGGAACCTGGCACATTCTTCGACGTCCTCCAGGTGGACGATGGCCTCAAACAACGCCCACAGAGCCTTGTTCTTGCGCAGTTCTCTCTCCATGGCCAATGTTGTAACACATTAATACATGGAAACGCAAGGGGGCAGGAGGGTAATCGGTAGACGAAGTGGACCTAGTGGATCTAGTGGACCTAGTGGACTAAGTGGACCTGGTGGACCGTCGCCTGGAGGATCTGCTGCCTCCAATTCGTCCACTGGGTCCACCGGTCCACTTGGTCCACTTAGTCCACTGGGTCCACTTCGTCCACTAGGTCCACTTCGTCCATGGGCTGGGGCGTAAAAGCTACATGAACTCCCGCATGATCTCCTCGAGCACTTCAGGCTTCGGGCGAAGCTTCTCTTCGGGCAGCGAGGCCAGCGGCTCATCCACCAGATCCAGCAGTTCCATGAAGTCCCTGGAGTTCGGATTGACGTAAAGGAGCCCCGTCAGGAATTCACCGCGTTCGCGAGCCTCGTGCAGCAGGCGCAAGGCGGCCTCCTTGTTGGTTGGATCGAATCCGCGCTCCGTCTTGTGCAGGCGAATATGCGACCCATCCCTCATTTCGACATCAACCACCTGGCCGTCGGCATAGTCGACTGTTTCGATCGGTTCAAAATGCGGGATGAAATCAATCTGGTGAAGCCATTCTTCGTGTTCGCGCGCCCACTTATAGCTCTTTCGCGAAGCGTCCTGGTTGTTGAAGGTCACGCACGGGCTTATGACATCGAGGAAGGCGGTGCCCTTATGACTGATCGCGCCCTTCAAGAGCGCCACCAGTTGCTTGGGATCACCTGCAAAAGACCGGGCGACGTAATTGCAGCCTAACTCAATCGCCAGCGAACACAGATCCATGGCAGGTAAATCATTGACGATCCCGCTTTTTTGCTGGCTGCCGAGATCCGCAGTTGGTGAGAACTGACCCTTAGTCAGCCCGTACACGCCGTTATTCTCGACGATGTAAATCATGGGGATATTCCGGCGAAGCAAGTGGCAAAACTGACCAAGGCCGATTGCCGCCGTGTCGCCGTCGCCGCTGACACCGATACATACGAGTTCCCGGTTGGCAAGAACCGCTCCCGTGGCTGTTGCGGGCATTCTCCCGTGCACCCCGTTAAAACCATACGCCGTGCTCAAAAAGTAAGCAGGCGACTTGCTTGAACACCCGATGCCGCTCATCTTGGCGACTCGGCTCGGATGCACTCCCATCTCATAGAAAGCTTTAATAATCTGGCTGGTTACAGCGTCGTGGCCGCAACCCGAACACAACGTGGAAGGCGCCCCCTTATAGTCGGCCATCGCCAAACCAAGTCGATTCAGGTTTTTCGGTTTTGCAGGTACTGTCGATGACATTGTGTTTCCCATTTGTTCTAATCTTTCAGTCGCTTGGCGTAGGGCTTCCCTTCGTCAGCGGCGGTCACTTCTCTCCATCTCGACTATCGCATCGGTGACGAAACGTGCATCGATCGGTATTCCCTTGTAATGAAGAACTTTCCTGATCTTGCCCGCGTCGGCGCCCACCTCGAGTTTGACCAAATCGGCCATCTGCCCGTCACGGTTCTGTTCGACGACGTAGATTCGCTTATGGGTCTCCACAAACTCACGAAGATGATGAGTTAAAGGCAGTGCCCGAATGCGAAAGTAAGCCGATTCAATACCGTATTCGGAGAACAGCTGATGCCGACACTCTGCCATGGCGGCGTCGGTCGAACCGTAAGCGATGATGCCGATTTCCGCGCCGTCCACATGATAGATCATGGGCTGAGGTACATAGGTCTTGGCTGTCTCGTGCTTCTTTAACAGCCGATTCACGGTCCGCTCGTAGTCTTCGGGACGCTCCGAATACTTGGCCGCTTCGTTGTGTCCGCTCCCCCGAGTGAAATAAGCAGCAAGGGGATGTTCGGTACCAGGCAGAGTCCGATAAGGGATAGCGTCCCCGTCAACGTCCTTGTAGCGGGCGAAACCACCAAGCTTTTCGATTGCTTCAGCGCTCAGAACCTTACCGCGGTCCAGGGGCTTGTCGGGATAGTCAAACGGATCCGCCATCCAGTTGTTCATTCCGAGGTCCAGGTCCGTCGCGACAAAAATCGGCTGCTGCAAACGTTCCGCGAGATCAAAGGCCTTTATCGAAAAGTGAAAACATTCCGCCATGTTAGCGGGAAAAAGAACGACGTGTTTGGTGTCCCCGTGGGAGAGATAGAACAGCGAGGTGATATCGCCCTGCGATGTCCGGGTGGGCAATCCGGTGCTCGGACCGACCCGCTGTACATCAAAAATCACCGCCGGGATTTCAGCGAAGTACGCGAGTCCGGAGAATTCAGCCATGAGCGAGATCCCCGGACCGGAAGTGGCGGTCATCGAACGTGCACCCGCCCAACCGGCTCCCAGCGCCATCCCCAGAGCCGCCAACTCGTCCTCGGCCTGCACGATGGCATATGTGGCTTTTCCGGTCTCCGGATCGGTTCGATATCGCTTCATGTACTCTATCAGCGTCTCGCAGAGACTGCTTGACGGGGTAATGGGATACCACGTCACTACCGAGACGCCGCCAAACATACTGCCGAGAGCACAAGCCGAATTGCCGTCGATGATGATTTTCCCGACTGTCTGGTTCATCGGCTCGACCCGGAACGGATCCCGCTTCGTGACGTTCTCTCGAACGTACTCCTCGCCCAGCCGGGCTGCCCTGATATTCAGATCGACCGCCTTCTGCTTGTTTTTAAACCATTTCGAAATGGCCGACTCCACCTGGGCCATGTCGATGTCGAGGAGAGCCGCCAGGCTCCCTACGTAAATCATGTTGGCGATCAGTTTGCGCAGACGAATATCCTGAACGATCTGTCCCGATAGCTCTGCAAATGGAATGGGATAGAAAACCAGGTCATTGCGCAAAGCAGAAAGATTCAGTTTCTGTTCATAAACGACGACCCGTCCTGGTTCCAGGCTCTCGACATCTTCTCGGGCGGTCTCGGGATTCATTGCCACCAGGATGTCGATTTCCTTCTTCCTCCCGACGTAGCCGTATTTGGAAGCCCGAATCGTGAACCAGGTCGGCAGGCCCGCGATGTTTGAAGGGAACAGGTTCTTTCCGCTGACCGGGATTCCCATCTGGAAAATAGAACGCATTAAAACGTTGTTAGACGACTGGCTACCGGATCCGTTCACCGTCGCCACCTGGATGCTGAAGTCGTTGACCACAGCACGAGGCTGCTGCTGGTCCACTTCATCCTTCTTCTGCTCACTGATTGTGGTATCCACTCTGTCTCCTTGAAGGTCGGTCTATGTGTGAATAAAAGATGTCTTTCCAGTAAACGACAGGAATTATATTAACAAATAAGAGTTGGTTAAGGCTTGGTGATATCCAGCGGTCGAGAAGACAACAAGAACCAAGAGAGTCAACGCCCACATTCGGTCTGTAGCGAAAGGGGCTGTCCCTGGCTCCGACCTCGCCAACCAGCGGCTCAGGCTTAAACTTTCCTGGAAATCACTTTGGCTTGGGTAAAGAGCAGCAGGTAATCCTTTCCACCGGCCTTCGAATCCGTCCCGCTCATGTTAAAGCCACCAAACGGGTGTCCCCCCACCAGGGCGCCTGTACATTTCCTGTTAAGGTACAGGTTGCCGACATGAAATCGGCGCGAGGCTTCCTCAAGCTTCTCCTCGTTGTTGGTGTAAACCGATCCCGTCAAACCATATTCGGTGTCATTGGCGATCTCGAGCGCGTGCTCGAAGTCTCGTGCTTTGATGACGGCCAGAACCGGTCCGAAGATTTCTTCCTGGGCAATGCGCGCCTTGGAACTTACATCCGCAAAAATCGTCGGTTGGATGAAATACCCGTCGCCAGGCAATCGCTGGCCGCCGGCTATCAGCCGACCTTCCTGTTTTCCAAGTTCGATGTACTGCAGAATCGATTCACAGGCGCGCTGGTTAATGACCGGTCCGAAATTGCACTTTCCATCCTCGACGTTCCCGGGTTGGATCATCTGTTCGGTTGCCTGTCTTAACTTCTGAAGGAAATCATCGTAGACCGACTCGAGGACAATGGCCCGGGAACAGGCCGAGCACTTCTGGCCTTGAAAACCAAAAGCCGAGGAGACAACCCCCGCAACCGCCTGATCCAGGTCGCTCTCGCTGTCGACGATAATCGCGTCTTTTCCGCCCATTTCCAGGATTGCCCGCTTAATCCATATTTGTCCCGGGCCCACACGGGCAGCCAAGCCATTAATGCGCACCCCGACCTCGCGCGACCCGGTAAACGCGATGAATCGAACTCTCGGATGGCTGACAAGTGCGTCGCCGATTTCCGAACCGCTTCCGGTAAGGTAGTTGACGACTCCCGGCGGGAAACCAGCTTGCGTCGCCATCTCCGCCAGTTTCGCGGCTATGGCCGGCGAATCACTCGACGGTTTCACGATCGCCGTGTTCCCGGTAACGATCGCTGCCGTCGTCATCCCAGTTAGAATCGCGAGCGGAAAATTCCAGGGAGGAATGACAACGCCTACCCCGAGCGGGATGTAGCGGAGGTAATTCTCTTCGCCGTCAACTGGAGTCAGTTCCTGACGCGCGCCTATCCTCAACGCCTCACGTGCGTAGAATTCACAAAAGTCGATAGCCTCGGTAACGTCCGCATCTGCTTCAGTCCAGGGTTTCCCTACTTCGAAGACCATCCAGGCGGCCAGTTCGAGACGTCTCTCTTGCATCAGCTTCGAAAGCTTCAAAAGCAAGGAAACTCGATCCTCGACCGATTTCCGGCTCCATGACTGAAAAGCCGCTTCGGCTTCGGCCACGGCCTCGTCCACCATCGGAAGGGTTGCCTTCTGGAACATGCCGACAATTTGTGAGGGGCGGGAAGGATTCCTGGATTCGAACTTTCGGTCACATCGAATGCGCCGAGTGCCGATGATCAAATCGTACTCGCTCCCCAACTGCCCTCGAACCTGCTCAATAGCTTTTTCCATCGCGCCCCGGTTCTCGGGCTTGGAGAAGTCGGTGAGCGCCTGGTTTCGAAATTCAGTTAGTTGCACATTTTCCTCCTGAACGTCGGATTGTCTTTTGGTCCAACCAGTTGCACCCGTTACCTCATTCTAGCCAATCGTCAATCCGAAGTCCGCTATTCGAAATTGGTAGAATGCACTGACATGCTGACAAAGGCCGACATTCACTTCGTTCTCGTCCGGACTCGCTTTGCCTCCAATTTGGGGTCGGCGGCCCGTGCCATGAAGAACATGGGTTTCGAGAACCTGGTGCTGGTATCGCCCGAGTGTGAAGTCGGAGTCGAAGCCCGGGCCTACGCGATGAAGGGGGCCGAGATACTCGACCGGGCGCTGTTCCTGCCGACACTTGAGGCCGCTTCCGCACGATTGGGTTACCTGGTCGGGACTACGGGACGATTTCGTCAACCCAAGGCGTCCCTGGTCGACCTGCCGACCTTTGCCTCGGGACTGCGGGAACGTTTCAGCTCCTCTTCCGTCGGAATCGTCTTCGGATCCGAAGAAAACGGCCTTTGGCGCGACGAACTGCGCGCCTGTCACTGGTTGGTCGAAATACCCACCGATTCGGATTACCCCGTTCTGAATCTCGCGCAAGCCGTGTCGATCGTTGCCTATCAGCTTCACATTTCCCTTTGTGATGGAAGCGAGAAAGGACAGTTGCTGCACCTGGCCAGTCCGGACGAGAACCAGGCTTTCCTGGATTTTCTCGAAGAGGTCCTCAAACGCACGGATTTTCCGCCTCACGTCGAGATCAGCAAGATCATGAAGAGGTTTCGGCGCATCGTCGCGCGGGCACAGTTGGAAAAGGAGGATATCGATCTGCTCCGGGGCGTACTAACTCGGTTTCAACCGAAAAGGCATCTCCGTTGACCAGGCCTTTAGAACAGTCTATTTCCTCTCTTCAACACGATACACCTTAATCTCGCCCGGCTGGAGAGTAACGACCGCGAGCCTCTCTTGTTTCTCAGTCTCAAGGTTGTGCCCGCTTTCAAAGGGCAAGCCCGCCGTCAGGCTCTCGGCGCTGTGGTTGAAGAGAAACAAAGCCTTCTGATCACCCGCGTGCAACAAGCGGACTTCCAGAAACGCATTTGACGGGATTCCTTTCAGTTCAATCGGCGGCCTGACACCGGCGCCTTTTGCCAACGCCAAGAGAAACTGCTCGGTCTGCTGGTGCTGCTCCTGGCCGTTCGCCATAGCAACAAACGAGCCGATTGCCACCGCTCGTCCTTTTCCGAAGTCGGCCACCGTCATAGCCGTCCGTCCATCCGAAAAAGAGGCCAGCGTCCGGGCGCCTTCGTAAGGAAGCAACTCCTCCATGATGCCGCGGCCCATCACGGAAAGACCGGGCTGAATTCCGGGCAACAGCTTCTCGTCGGCCGACGTCATGCGGATTTCAACCTTCTCCTGCATTTTCAGGATTCCTTCGCGGACCCTGAAGACCTGATCCAGGCCGAATCCCGGAACGATATCCTGAGAGTACCCTCGATCATCGTTCCAGCCACAACGAGCCTCGACGACCAAGGTGCCGCCGGCACTTACGAAACTCTCGAGAGCCCGCGCCGACGATTCCCGGAACATAAGGGGATAGGGAACGAATACGAGCTTGTACCGCGCCAGTTGACCGTGCTTTACCTCCCGCAGGTGGACGAAGTCGATTGGAATGTTGTTTCGCCAGAAAGGCCTGTAAATCCCGATTTGCGAGTCTCGAACGGCACCCGCTTCGCTCAGGTGTTGTTCTCCTCCCACCATATACGAAAGGGGGTTGTAAACAACTGCGACCTCAGCTTGAGGCGGCATCCCTTTTACGAACAGTGCGCTGTTCTTGTCGACGACCCGTGCAATCTGCCCGATGGCCTTGCTCCTTTCGGTCAAAGTTCCATCCAGGTTGATCAAACCATATCCCCCAGCCTCGTACCCACTGCTCATGGGGTAATAGGCATAGACGTTTATGGCGCGAGCGCCGCGGGAAAGAAGTCCCCAAGCCCACAGGCGGTGATCCTCGACAGTCACGGGATTCCCGACCACTGTTCCCCGAATCCCCATCCCGGCCTGAAGCTCTCCAACGTAGAACCCTTTGCGTGAGCGACCTGCCGATCGGGCAAAGTCCATCAGCACGGAGAGCCTTTGCAGATCCCAGTGGCTTTTCGGGAAGGAATGTTTGGGGTAAATCGAAGTGCCGAAATAGTCCGCTGATTCTGTCATCAACCAGTCGTCTGGAGCGCCTACCCCCCACAGCGGCGATGTGAACAGGCAGGGGACGGCGGCGTGACTGGTTGTGACCTTGGTGGGGTCAACACTCTTGACCGCCTGAGAACGAAGCTTCAGATCTTCCGCCAGTTTCTCCTGGATGAACGTTCGCCAGTCGATGAAGTCGGTATAGGACAAGATGGTCCCGAACCGTGGCGGCTCCACCTGTTTCCAGTTTTCAAAGCGACGGTACCAAGCCTCGTTTAGCTTCTGGATTGACCCGTACTTCATCTGCAGCCATTGCCGGAAACGCTCCATACTGCTCGGGCAGTAGCAGAAAGTCGCATTGGGAACAAAATCGATGATGGCCCAATTGATAATATGGGGCTCACTCCAAAGGTCCCAGCCGTAGAAGTTGGGATAACGCGTCGCGACCTTTGCAGCCTCCCGGTAAAAGCTCAAGACCCTGTCACGGACTCCGGGATGATCGAAGCAGAAGCCGGGAGCGGATTGGGAAGGAATGCGCTCTCCGCTTTGTGCGACAAAATGGGAATCTGGAAACTGGACTCCGACCCAGTCCGGCGCGGAGTCGACGTAGACCTGGACGATGACCTTGAGGCCGACCTGCTGAGCCAGTTCGCTCAACAGCTCCAGGTTCTGGAAGTTGTACTGGCCTGGACGAGGCTCACAGGCGGTCCATTCAATCCATGTTCTGACGGTGTTGAAACCTTGCAGTTTGATCTGCTCCAGGTCGCGCTTCCATCGCTCGCGGCTGGTGCTGTCAACGGCTTCAAGCATTGGGGCGCGTGCCTTGCCCCCGGAATACCAGACGGAAAATGGGAAGAAGTCGCCGGCAGCTGGCTTACCCGATTGCATTTGTCCAGCCTGTGCGTAGACATTGCAGAAAACGACTACGCCGGCCGCCAGTGCGAAGCCGAGAAGTAAGTGTCTGAGCATGTCGATCTCCATTAGGCAGAAGTGGAGGACGGGATAACGTCCATGAAAGCCGAGACGGAGAAAACGGCTCGTCCAACTCCCGGTTCACCATACCCGGGAGGCACAGGCAGTTTGTATTTGGCATGGAGGTCGCGCCAGGTGCGAAGAAGCTTGACGTGATACTCGAGCGGCGCTCCTTCCGGGTTGGCCCTCCCCAACAGACTCAGTGGCTCTGGGCACCAGGTCGTGAAACGTGGAACGATCTGCCGGGACATGAAGAATTCAAGTCCCTCGGCTGTAGATGCGATCGCCTTGTCAACGTTAACAAAACCGTGGGGGCGTGACATTTCAATCCCGGCCACAAAATTCGGAATCACGTTCGTAGGACCAAACACTTCCGCGGCATCCAATATCCGTTGAACCCATTGATCGTGGCCGATATAGCGGCTTTTCCCGGGGCATAGCAGCTTGAACAGCCGTTCGTCCCAAACCTCGTAGTTAGGATGATAAATCTGGACACCGGCGTCCTTGAGGCGCTGCACCTGGTCCTTGGGAAGCGCCTGCACGACAACCTTGCTGATCCAACGGCCCGGAAAGCGGCGCTCGATGGCCTGCGGATACTGGAGGTAGAAGTCGATTTCACCCTTCCCGTTCAGCTGGCTGCTTATACTTCCGCCCGTCACCGTGTAAGCCTGGCTCTCGGTGTCTGTTTCGTTAATAATTTCGAGGGCTTCCAGAATCTCAGCAACAGACTTGACGGTGGTGTAAGATCTTCCGGTTTTCTTCTGTTGTCGAAAGTTCTCATTAATGTCGCAGAACTGGCACTCCTCATTTCGTCCGAAATACTGGCAGATTCGGAAGACAGTCAGGTATAGCAGATAGCCCCATTGAATTGTCGGGGCAATATCCGTGATCGGCTTGCCGTTCTTCAAGCGTCTCCGGTAGTAATCCGGCGTCTTCTGGAACTCGACTTCGCACAGCTCGATGCCATCAAGATAGAGCAGAAGTCGGCCATCCCCGGAAACATCAATCCGGTAGGGCGAGGCTGGATTGAGCCGGACAGAGACAATGGTCCGGCGGAAACCGAGCCGCCCGCTGATCAGGCACACTTCTTCGGGCGCACGCAAATTCTCGCCCTGCTTCATTTGCGAAATCGGGACCAGATCGAAGGAAAAGATGAAATAGGCCTTGGGTTTAAAGCCGGAAGCAATGCGGAGCGCATCTTCCGAAAAAGACAAGCCGGACCGCAGGATGTCCTCCTTGTAGATTGCCTCGGGAGGAAGGTCCGGATAGCGACTGATCAATTGATTGACGAGATGCAGACGACGCCCCATCGCCTAATACATTAGCAGAAAAGTCACGCTGACAGGCGTGCGAGTGTGTCGATTTCCTCAGCTCATCTCTTCGCGCAGACGGCGAAGAACCTGTTTCGCAACGTCGCGCAACGTTTCAGGCACGCCCCTGTTCGCTGTCGCGACCGCTTCAAAGACTGGTTCGTTCCCAATACGGAGTTCTTTGACTAGGAACATTACATCATGCACATCCTCCAGATCACGCTTGTTGAGCTGAAGGGCGTAGGGCAAATCAGCGAAATTAATGTTGTAGAGCTTCAGGTTCTCTTCAAGATCTCGCAAGGCCTCATAGTTGGCGTCCATGCGGTCTTTCCGGGAGTCGGCTACAAAGACCACGCCATCGGCACCTTTCAGGATCAACCGCCGGCTGGCTTCATAAAACACCTGACCCGGAACCGTGTACAAATGAAAACGGACATTAAATCCGGCGATTTTTCCGAGCTCCAATGGCAGGAAGTCAAAAAACAAAGTGCGGTCCATCTCTGTGTTCAGAGTAACAAGCTTGCCGCGAAACGAGGGGTTAGCGGCACGGTAAATCTGGGTGATGTTCGTTGTCTTACCCGACAGACCGGGACCGCAATAGACTATTTTGCAGTTTATCTCGCGGTTGGCGTAGTTGATAAAGGACACTCGTTCCCCCTTGGTCTCATCGACGGTCGGGCCGTAACCGTCTGCTACACTTCTTCAGCACATCCTGCAGGATCAGAGACGCGCGCCTGATGCTTTTCAGATCGAGTTCATGCTCTTCCCGGTCCCTGAGCAGGAACAGCAGGAAAGCGAATTCCCCGATCGGGCTCATCAGGATATTCGTTCTTTCGCCCTTGTGATAGATCCGCTCGAACTCTCGCTCACCGATCACGCTCGCAAGCCCGAAAGTTGCGGCGAGGTTGCTGGCCGCCAGTGAAGACAGGGCTTGTACGTCAAACTGACTCGAGTCGCCCTCATGCGCGATCTCCTGGCCGGTCCTATTAATGAGAAAGACCGAATCAGCCTTAACCTTCTGCTGCAGAGAGGCAAGTACGAGCAGGATTTTCTCGTATTCCTCCGCTTCCAGCTTGAAATTTGGTATCTCCATACTGAACCGTCCGTCCGCCCAGTGTCCTTGACTCTCCCAAAGCGGTTTTTATAATAGTAGATTTTCGTCGGAATCGCCATTTGGAAAAGGGCGGAGGTACAATGGTCCTTGACTCGTCCACTAATCAGAAACGGGAACCAACGCAAGATCCTTATCGTCTCTACGAGGAGGGCCTCAGGCTTCTCCACGAAAGGAAATACAAAGAGGCAGAAGCATTGCTTCAAGAAATACGCGACCGTTTTCATAGCAACACCGATCTTGTTGCCCGCGTGAATCAGCTTCTCAGGGTGCCAGAGAAGCGTAAAGCTGCGGAAAACCATTTGCCCGTGAACGCGGCAGGCTGGACCGATCGTGCCGTCGTTTTTCACAACATGGGGGATTACAAGCGTGCTATCGAGTGCCTCGAGCAAGCTTTGAAAGTAAGTGGAAAACAGGAGCACGACTACATCTATTACGTCTATGCCTGCAGCGAGGCGAGACAAGGCAATACGGACAAGGCGCTTGACTATCTCAAGAAAGCGATCCAGCTGAAAAGCGAACTGCGTTTCATGGCGCGCAGCGATCCCGATTTTCAGACGCTATCCCAAAACTCTGAATTCCGCGAACTGGTTCGGGGGCCGCAAAACAAGTAGCATTCGAATGGAAGGTCTTACAGACATTAAGGTGGTCAGCCTGGGCGGTGGAAACGGCCTGTCCATGCTACTTTCCGGCCTCAAGAAGGTTTCCAGGCATTCCCCGATTCGGTATAACGGCCACGCCTTGACTCTCCGTAACATCACTGCGGTGGTGACGGTATCAGACGATGGCGGTTCATCCGGGCGAATCCGCGACCACTACCCCACGCCCGCCCCGGGTGATATCAGGAACTGCCTTGTTGCCCTGGCCAGCGACGAGCTGTTGATGACCAAACTTTTCCGCTATCGTTTCTCAGGCGCAGGCGAGTTACGGGATCACAGCCTTGGAAACCTTCTCCTGACGGCCTTGACCGACATCACGGGAGACTTTGCTCACGCGGTCAGATTATCCAGCCAGGTACTTGCGGTGGAAGGGCAGATTCTCCCCTCGACCACCGAAAATGTCACGCTCGCCGCAGTCCTTGCCGATGGCCGCGAAATCCGCGGCGAGACAACAATTTCACGGTCCGAGACCCCGATAGAAAAGATCAGTTTGCAGCCGGAACATTGCCAGCCACTGGATGAGACCCTGGAGGCCATTGCTCAAGCCGACGTAATCACACTCGGTCCAGGATCCCTGTTCACGAGCCTGATACCCAATCTCCTCGTCCCTGGAATCGTTGAAGCGATTGAAAGCTCTCGAGCGCTTAAGGTCTACATTTGCAATCTGATGACCCAGCGGGGTGAGACCAATCACTTCACGGCCTCCCAGCATGTCGAGGCTATTGCTCGTCATACCAATCGCCAGCATCTGTTCCCACACATTATCCTAAACTGCCAAGCGATCTCTGAACCGATGCTCGAACGGTATCGCGAGGAAGGCGCCGAGCCTGTTCGGAACGACTCGGAGATCCTGCGAGAGAAGGGCTTCATCGTTCACGAGGAGGAGCTGGCGTACGAAGGCAAAAGCCTTCGCCACGACGCAAGAAAGCTTGCCGAAGCCGTTCTCCAGATCTTCGACAAGGAAATCCGGCCATGACCCAACCGACGATATCCTCGCAGCGTCACGCCGTGGTGCTGGCTGCAGGGAAGAGTACGCGCTTCAAGTCCGAAAAACCCAAGCTCGTCCATCCGCTATGCGGCAAGCCGATGATTTGCCACATTCTGGATAAGATCGCTCTCTTGGATGTAGCGAACACCATCGTCGTGCTTGGACACGAGTCTGAATCGGTTCGGGAAGCGTTGTCCGGCTACCCTGTGCAATACGTGATCCAGGAAGAGCAGTTGGGGACGGGGCATGCCACCATGTGCGCTGTCCCAATTTTGCAGAACCTGTCAGGCAGCGTCCTGGTTGTTTACGGCGACACGCCTCTTATCTCAGTTGAGACTTTGAAACGTCTTTTCACCTGTCGTGAGGAAGTGGATGCCGACGAAGTCATCCTGACGGTCGAAACCCCAGAACCTCATGGCTACGGGCGGATTATTCGCGATCCTGACAATAGGCCCCTTCGCATCGTCGAGGAGAAGGACACATCACCCGAACAAAAAGCGATTCGCGAGGTAAATGCCGGGTTCGTCTGCTTTAAGGTCAGCAGCCTTCTCCGGTACTTGCCTATGCTTTCGAGTCAAAACGCGGCGGGCGAATACTACCTCACCGACATGCTGGCTCTTTTGCGAGAACACGGCGGGAAAGTGGTGACCGTACCTGCTTCTTCCGTGGAAGAGACTACCGGAATCAACAGCCGCGAGGAGTTGGCGCGCGCCGAGTCCCAACTCCGATTGGAGATAGCCGTAAAGTGGATGAGAGAAGGGGTGACCATTCTGAACCCTGCCACCGTTTACCTGGATCCCGACGTGGTCGTCGGACCCGACACCCGGATTTATCCGGGAGTGATCATTGAGGGTCAGACCGTGATTGGTCCGCGGTGCACGATCTACAGCGGCTGTCACCTGGTTGATGCGGTTCTGGAAGAGGACGTGGTCGTCGATCAGTGCTCAGTCATTCGACGGAGCCGGGTTGGCCGCGGCACAACCGTCGGTCCCTTTGCTCATTTACGCGAACACTGCCAGGTTGCGGAAAACGTCCGCATCGGAAACTTCGTGGAGGTGAAGAAGTCGGTTATCGGTGCAGGGACCAAGGCGGCGCACCACGCTTACCTCGGTGATGCCGAGATAGGCCGGGAGGTCAACATTGGCGCCGGCACGATTACCTGCAATTACGACGGCGTCCACAAGAACAAAACCACCATCGAAGACCAGGTGTTCGTAGGGAGCGACAGCCAACTCATCGCGCCGGTCACAATACACCGCGGGGCATATGTCGCGGCCGGTTCGTCAATTACTGACGACGTCCCGCCGGGCGCCCTGGCTATCGCCCGCAGTCGGCAGATCAACAAAGAAGGCTGGGCGGCCGCGAAGACGAAGACGAAGGAAAAAGAATGACGGGCGCCGCGAGTGGACCAAGTGGACCAAGTTGGACCGAATGGACCTAGTGGGGGGCAGATGCTCCAAGCTGTCCACTGGGTCCACTTGGTCCACTCAGCGGCCAGCCGGCAGGCGTTCGATTGAACTGCGGTACTCCTGAAGGCTCTTGACTGTGATCTCCTCTCGTTGAAGGGCGCGAACCGCGCTTACAGCCGCAGCCGCGGCCGACAGGGTGGTGATACAGGGAGTCCCGTATTGAGTGGCCGCCCGCCGAATGGCCTTTTCGTCAAAGAATGATTCTTTGCCAAGCGGCGTATTGACGACCAGATCAATCTTCTGACTCTTGATCAGATCAACCACGTTCGGCCGCCCCTCGTTGACCTTGTACACCGTTTCGACTTCAAGGCCGGAATCTCGCAGGACTTTGGCGGTTCCGCTGGTCGCTACAATCCGGAAACCAAGCTCCTGGAAATCATGAGCTATATTGGCAACATAGCGCTTGTCTTTTTGATTCACGCTCAGGAAAACAACGCCGCTTTTCGGCAGTCTCAACCCGGCACTGACCTGAGCCTTGGCGTAAGCATAACCGAAACTGTCCGATGCTCCCATGACCTCACCGGTCGACTTCATTTCAGGGCCCAAGATCGGATCGATTCCAGGGAATTTCACGAAGGGGAAAACCGGCGTCTTGATAAAACACGACCGGACCTGCAAATCATCCAGCACGCCGAGTTCCTCCAGGGTTTTGCCGATCATGAGGCGCGCAGCGAGCTTTGCTAACGGGACACCAGTCGCTTTACTCACGAAGGGAACGGTGCGGCTGGCGCGAGGATTCACCTCGAGCACATAGACCTTGTTCTCGACCACCGCAAACTGGACGTTCATCAACCCCACCACGTTGAGTGCGAGTCCCAGGCAGCGCGTGTACTCCCGCATAGTTTCAAGGTGTTCATCCTCGATGACGATTGGCGGCAGGACCGAAGTGCTATCCCCGGAATGTATCCCCGCCTCCTCGATGTGCTCCATAATGCCGCCTATCACGACACGAGAACCGTCCGCCAGCGCGTCCACGTCATACTCCCGGGCATCCTCCAGGAACTTGTCGATGAGGATGGGGCGCTCCGGAGAAACTTCAACAGCGTCAGTGACGTAATGGTCCAGAGATCGCTCATCGTATATGATCGCCATCGCGCGTCCCCCGAGTACGTACGACGGCCGCACCAGGATTGGATAACCAATCCGCTTGGCCACATCCCGTGCTTCGGCAACGGACATGGCCGTCCCGTTATCCGGCTGAGGGATGTTCAGGTCGCGCAGCAGTTTCCCGAAACGCTCGCGGTCTTCGGCCAGATCAATCGACTCCGGGGAGGTCCCGATGATGGGCACGCCTGCCCGGAACAGCGGCAGGGCGAGATTCAGCGGCGTCTGTCCACCGAACTGAACAATCACTCCCTGCGGTTTTTCTTTTTCAACGATGGCCATCACGTCTTCAAACGTGAGGGGCTCAAAGTAGAGACGATCCGAGGTGTCGTAGTCCGTTGAAACGGTCTCGGGATTACAGTTGACCATAATCGTCTCAAAGCCATCCTCCTTGAGTTGAAAAGCGGCGTGACAACAACAATAGTCAAATTCGATCCCCTGACCGATCCGGTTGGGACCGCTTCCCAGGATCATGACTTTAGGCCGGTTCGTAGGTTCTGCCTCGTCTTCGTTCTCGTAAGTGGAATAAAGATACGGCGTGTATGATTCAAACTCAGCCGCGCAGGTGTCGACCCGCTTGAAAACGGGCAACAAATTGTGTTGTTTCCGGTATTCCCACAGATCGACCTCGCTGATCCTGTCGGATTCCCGATCGGTGTTCTCATTCAGTAACTGGGCCAAGGCGAGATCGGAGAATCCCTCCTGCTTAGCCGCACGCACGATTTCCGGAGTAATGGTGTTAAAGGTCAGACGTCTGAGTTCCTTCGTCTTCTTGATCACCTGCTCCAAGTGGCTTAGGAACCATCGATCAATTTTGGTCAACTCAAAGACTTCGTCGATCGTATATCCCTCGGTGAAGGCGAGGTGGATGTAGGCCAGCCTCTTCGGGTTGGGCTCGATCAGGTGCTCACGGATCCGGTCCCGGCAAACCCGCTCGCTGATCAGAGTCTTACCGGTTTCCAGCGATCTCACTCCCTTCAGGAGCGCCTCCCGGAAGGTTCGCCCGATCGCCATCACCTCTCCCACGGATTTCATCTGGGAACCCAACACCGGGCGTGCCTCTGGAAACTTCTCGAAGTTCCATTTCGGTATTTTGACAACCACGTAGTCGAGCGTCGGTTCGAAGCACGCCGGGGTCTTGAGTGTAATGTCGTTCGGGATCTCATCCAGCGTGTAGCCAACCGCCAGCTTGGCAGCGATCTTGGCAATAGGGAATCCGGTGGCCTTAGAGGCGAGCGCCGAGCTCCGGCTCACACGCGGGTTCATTTCAATGACCACCATCCGGCCGTCATTGGGATTCACGGCAAACTGAATGTTGGAACCGCCGGTTTCCACTCCGACCCGGCGAATGATCCGGATGGCCGCATCCCGCATCGCCTGGTATTCGCGATCGGTTAATGTCTGAGCCGGGGCGACCGTGATCGAATCGCCGGTGTGGATGCCCATCGGATCAAAGTTTTCTATCGAGCAGACAACCACGACGTTGTCATTGAGGTCCCTCATGACCTCCAGTTCGAATTCCTTCCAGCCGATGATCGATTCCTCAATCAGGACTTCGTGAATCGGGGACAACTGAAGTCCGCGGCCAGCAATTTCCTCGAATTCCTCGGTGTTGAATGCTATTCCGCTTCCCGAACCGCCCAGTGTAAACGAAGGCCGGATAATGGCTGGCAGTCCAAGCTCGCCGACGATCGCCTTGGCCTCTTTCAAGCTGTTGGCCAATGCGGACCGAGGCACCTGGAGTCCGATTTCCTCCATGGCCGCCCGGAACAGCCGGCGATCTTCCGCAACTTTAATGGCCTGGAGCTTTGCGCCAATCATTTCCACGCCGTATTGATCCAAAATGCCGGCTTCAGCCAACTCCACCGAGAGATTCAACCCGGTTTGGCCGCCTACTGTAGGGAGCAAGGCATCCGGTCGTTCGCGCCTGATGATCTCGCCCACATACTCCACGGTCAGGGGCTCGATATAAGTGCGCGTGGCAAGGTCGGGATCGGTCATGATGGTGGCCGGGTTGGAATTTACCAGCACGACCTCAAAGCCATCACCGAGCAAAGCTTTGCAGGCCTGCGTGCCGGAGTAGTCAAATTCGCAGGCCTGTCCGATAACAATCGGGCCGGAGCCTATAATCAGAATCCTCTTGATATCGTTTCGTCTGGGCATAGCATTCGCCTGTCAGGATTGTGTGTACTCAGTCATCTGCCGGATGAAATCTTCGAACAGGTAAAGCGAATCGTGCGGACCCGGAGCGGCCTCCGGGTGGTATTGAACGGAAAATGCCGGGAGATGTCGATGCCGCATTCCTTCGAGCGTCTTGTCGTTTAAATTTATGTGTGTCAACTGGATTTCCCGGTCGTTGAGAGAATCGGGATCCACTGCAAATCCGTGATTGTGACTGGTAATTTCCACCCGGTTCGTGATCAGGTTCTTCACCGGCTGGTTTCCACCACGGTGGCCAAACTTCAGCTTAAATGTACGCCCGCCAAAAGCGAGACCAAGAAGTTGATGCCCCAGGCAAATCCCGAAGATCGGTCGTTTGCCCAGCAGCTGGCGAATGTTCCGGACGATGTAATCAAGCGGTTCTGGGTCTCCAGGCCCGTTAGATAAGAAAACCCCATCCGGTTTCAATGCCAGAACATCGTCTGCTGAAGTTATGGCTGGGACGACGGTTACGTCACAGCCATGTGCATTCAAGCACCTTAAGATATTCGTCTTGATGCCAAAATCATAGGCAACAACGCGAAAACGGGCATCCGGTCTCGGCCAACGGTACTGTTCTCGTGAGGAGACAATTTTGACGTAGTCGCTGCCGGTCATCGACGGGTGCTTGAGAACTTTCTCTTTCAAGGAGTCGGGCGAAAAATCAGACGATGAAATGATGCCCCGCATGGCGCCGCGATTCCGAATATGCCGGACTAAGGCGCGCGTGTCGAGGTCTGAGATCCCAGTGACGCCATGCTCTGACAGATATTCATCGAGCGTCATGGCACCACGCCAGTTGCTGAACAACGGGCTGCACTCCCGCACCACGAAACCTTCCAGGTGTACCTTGGCGGATTCGATATCCTCGGGGTTGGTTCCGTAGTTACCGATTTGCGGTTGAGTCATAACGACAATCTGGCCGGCATAAGAAGGATCGGTAAGGACTTCCTGGTATCCAGTCATCGAAGTATTGAATACAACTTCGCCGAGGGCCTCACCGCTTGCACCAAAACCCCGCCCCTCGAAGATCGTTCCGTCTTCGAGATACAGAACCGCCTTCTGACCAGTCATACGTGTACTATCTACCTCCAGATTTGAATTTCTACCAAGTTGAGGGTCACTGTCCGCCGCGTACTTCGCCCGCCTGGAAGAACCCCAGAGCCCGAGTGGACAGCGAGCGAGCTAATCAATCAACCCCAGTTTGGAAACGGGCCAATATCGAAAGATGGCTTTACCGAAGACATTTTCGGCCGGAACAGGCCCCCAGTGCCGGCTGTCGTTGCTGGAGTTGCGGTGATCGCCCAGAACATAGTAGCTATGTGGCGGTACCTTCTGAGGGGGGCAAGATGCATAGTCGAAATATTCAGGTGTCACATATTGCTCGGGAAGCGGCTTGCCGTTGATAAAAACGACCCCCGACCGGATCTCGACTATTTCCCCCGGAAGACCAACGACTCTTTTGATAAACGACTTGGTAGGATCTTTCGGGTACCAGAAAACAACGATGTCACCGCGCTCGATGCCGGAAAAGTGATAGATGAACTTGTTGACAAAAATGCGTTCCTGATCCAACAGGCGTGGCTGCATACTGGTTCCCTCGACCTTAACCGGCTGCACCACAAACACCACGATCAGGATGGCAGTGAGAGCGGCGAAGAAGATGTCGCGCGTCCAATTGCGGATCTCGCGAAGTAAAAGGACGACCTCGCTCTTTTCCGGAGTTTCGTTTCCCGAACCGACGTCTTCAGGAACGTTCTTGTCTTCCATCGTGTACACTGAGGCTTCTTTGAACCTACGCATGAATATCATAAACGATCCAAGGACAGCAACCCAACCTGAAAGACGATCGGATCGGTAAAGAACTGGTTTACTGCGCCTGACTGTTATGGTACCTTGAGGTTTTTTCGAGGAGGCAGGACCACATTGATAGCAAAAGAGATCTTCCTTACTAAAGGTGTCGGCAGGCACAAAGAACGGCTTACCAGTTTCGAGATGGCGCTGCGGGACGCCGGTATCGCAGCTTTTAACCTGGTGCGCGTCTCGAGCATCTTTCCTCCGGGCTGCAAGCTGATTTCGAAGAAGCAGGGACTGAGTCGCCTCCTTCCGGGACAGGTTGTTTTCTGCGTCATGAGTGAGGCTTCTACAAACGAACCGAACAGGCTCGTTGCCGCCTCGATCGGAGTAGCTACTCCCCGCGACGCACAGCAGTACGGGTATCTGAGCGAACATCACAGTCACGGGCAGACCGAGAAGGTAGCGGGAGACTATGCCGAGGATCTGGCGGCGGAGATGCTGGCCACCACCCTCGGCGTGGACTTCGATCCGAATCAGAGCTGGGATGAGAAACGGGAAATCTGGAAGATCTCAGGACAGATAGTCAATACCCGGAATATCACTCAATCGGCAGTTGGCGACAAAGACGGACTCTGGACGACGGTGATAGCAGCAGCGGTGCTGATCCCTAAATAATCGAGCACTGGCGGTTATCAGCCGCACGAGCGAGGGTTGGCAAGAGCACGAAGGCATGACTGGCTATTCGTGCTCTTGTCATTTATGCTCATCAGCCTTCCAGAATCTCCTTCTCTTTCTGGCGCGTCAGGGCATCGATCTTCTCAATGAAGGCATCGGTAACCTTCTGAATTTCGTCCAAGCCACGGTGCTCGTCGTCTTCAGAGATCTCCTTGTTCTTGCAGGCCTTCTTGAGCCGCTCATTGGCTTCGCGGCGAATCTGACGAACTGCTGTCCGGTGCTCCTCCGCGATCTTACCGAGGTGCTTCGCCAGAGATTGACGCCGTTCCTGCGTTAGAGGCGGGATGGGAATGCGGATGATCCTGCCGTCATTCGACGGTGTGATCCCGAGGTCCGAGGCCATGATTGCCTTCTCAATAGCATGAAGCTGGGACAGATCCCAAGGCTGGACCGTGATCAGGGTAGGTTCTGGAACATGCAGACTGGCGACCTGGCTGATTGGCGTCGGGGTACCGTAATAGTCAACGGTGATGTGATCGAGCAGGCTGACCGAGGCACGCCCAGTCCTTATCGAAGCCATGTCCCGCGTCAGATCGTCCACGGTCTTCTGCATCCGTTGTCTGGCGTCTGCAACGATGTCTTTAATCATACGCTTGGGCTTGAGATATTAGATGGTTAAGCGATAAGAGAACCGACTTTCTCTCCCAGAACGACCTGTTTCAGGTTTCCTTCCTTTTTCAGATTAAACACGATGATGGGAAGCTGGTTGTCTTTGCACAACGCGATGGCGGTGGCATCCATGACCTTAAGCCCACGGTCGAGAACGTCCAGGTAGCTGAGTTGATCGAAGAACTTGGCTTCGCTGTTCTTTTGCGGGTCGGAGTCGTAGACGCCGTCGACCTTTGTTCCCTTAAGTATGACTTCGGCCCGAATTTCCATGGCACGCAAGGCTGCCGCGGTATCAGTCGAGAAATAGGGATTGCCGGTTCCGGCTGCAAAGATGACAACGCGCTTTTTCTCAAGATGGCGGATTGCCCGCCGGCGTATGAAAGGCTCTGCCACTTCCGCCACGTTGATCGCGCTGAGGACGCGGGTATAGATCCCAATCCTTTCTAACGCACTCTGCAGTGCCAGGGCGTTGATAACGGTGGCCAGCATGCCCATGTAATCGCCCGTGGCCCGATCATACCCGGCTTCGCTTACGTTAACGCCGCGTATGATATTGCCGCCGCCGACTACTATCGCGATTTCTACTCCAAGCTCATGGACTTCCTTGATCTGGCGGGAAAGGTTGTCCATAATGCCGGGATCGACGCCGAAAGTCTGGAAACCCATCAGCGCCTCCCCGCTCAGCTTGATCAGGACCCGGCCGTACTTCGGCTTTTTGATCTGGAGGCCGTTTCCAACCAAGGCGTCTTTGACATCGGCGGCGTCGCCTGTCATTTTCACCCCCAGCAATAGCTCGACGAGAGACTTGCGACGACTGACGGCTGGAAAGCCTGACGACTGCCCATCAATCGACGACTTTTCAACCGTCAATGGTCAATTGTCAATCGCCGCTTGTCAATTCTCTTCACCTATTTTGAAGCGTGCAAAGCGCCGAACCGTGACGTTTTCTTTCAGCTTTGCAATCTTGGACTTGATCAGTTCGTCAACGGTTACCTCGGGATCCTTGATAAAAGGCTGCTCATAGAGGACAACTTCAGAGAAATACTTGTTGAGCTTCCCTTCAACGATTTTCGCGACTACCTGATCGGGCTTACCGCTTCCCGCGGCCTGTTTCCTGTAGATCTCTCGTTCGCGCTCGAGTTCAGCCTCGGGTACGTCCTCGCGCTTGACGTATAGAGGGTTAGCGGCGGCGATCTGCATGGCCAGATCACGGACCAGTTCCTGGAAATCGTCAGTGCGGGCCACGAAATCGGTCTCGCAATTCACCTCGACGAGAACTCCCAACTTCCCACCAGCGTGAATGTAGGATGTGACCAGACCTTCGCGGGTCGCCCGCCCGGCTTTCTTTTCCGCAGCCGCGAGTCCACGCTGACGCAGAATAGTCACTGCCTTTGAGACATCACCATCCGCCTCTGCCAGCGCCTTTTTGCATTCCATCATTCCTGCGCCCGTTTTTTCGCGCAGTTCTTTCACCTGTCCAGCTGTGATAGCCATTCGTATCCTCCTGCCCTCTATCTGGAAAGAGCGCAGTGTCTCAGCCCTGATTCTTTTCGGATTCGACCTTGGCGTCCGCGGATTCCGAGGGCTCGGTTGCTTCCGGGACCTCGCTTCCGGGTTCGGAGGGTGTATCCGCAGGCTGGTGATGGGAGCCCGAACCCTTCTTGCGGCTCACCTTCCTGGTCTCTGGCTCGGTCGCTTCTTCAGCCGAGGCGGCCTCCGCTTTGGAAAGCTCTTCGGGAGTTGCTTCTTCGGCCAGTGCGATCTGTTCCGAATCGTTTGCAATGGTCTTGGTTTCAGCCAAATCCCCACGAATTACGGTCTGCTCAGCGGGAGCCGCCTGCTGGGACCGCCGGGCAGCTTCCTTGGCTTCCTTGGCGGCCTTACGAGCAGCTGCTTCCCTGGCTGCTTTCTCCTCCGCCTCCTTCATCTCCGCCTCGACCCGGGCCTGGTAGATGGCCCTACCCGCTATGACGGCGTCGGCGATGGTGGAAGCAAAGAGGCGCACCGCGCGCAGGGCATCGTCATTGCCTGGAATCACGTAGTCGACGTCATCCGGGCTGCAGTTGGTGTCGACAATCGCGATAACAGGAATTCCCAGTTTGGCGGCTTCTTTAACTGCAATAGCTTCCTTGTTCGAGTCGACAACAAAGATCGCTCCAGGGAGTCGATCCATGTCCCTGATACCCCGGAGGTTCTTTTCAAGCCTCTTGCGTTCCCGTTCGAGTCTGGCGACCTCCTTCTTCGAAAGCTTCTCGTAGAAGCCGTTCGCCTTCATCGATTCCAGTTCCTTGTATCGCTTAAGGCTGTTCTGGACCGTCGTGAAATTGGTGAGCAAGCCACCCAGCCAGCGATTGTTCACGAAGAACATACCGCACCTCTGGGCCTCTTCTTCGATAGATTCTTGTGCCTGCCGCTTAGTGCCGACGAACAGAATCGTCTTACCTTGAGCGGATATCTCGGTCACAAAATCCAATGCAGTTTTGAACAGCCTGAGCGTTTTCTGCAGATCGATGATATAGATCCCGTTGCGTTCACCGAAGATGTACTCTTTCATCTTCGGATTCCAACGCCGGGTCTGATGCCCGAAATGGACCCCCGCCTCCAACAACTGTTTTATCGAGATCGCAGTCAAACAAAGCCTCCTGGGTTATCGCTTCGAGTATTGGAACCGTTTACGGGCTCCGGGCTGACCGTACTTCTTCCGCTCCTTGATCCGCGGGTCACGGGTCAGAAAGCCGGCCTTCTTAACTCGGGGGCGCAACTCCGGGTCAAAAGTCAGCAGAGCACGCGCTATGCCGAGGCGTGCCGCTCCGGCTTGTCCGGAATAGCCGCCTCCGGCCACGTTAATGTACACGTCAAACTTATCAAGAGTGTCGGTAAGGACTAAAGGCTGAGTCACCAGCATGCGCTGGGTTCTGTTGCGAAAATAGTCCTGGTAGTCGACGCGGTTCACCACGATCTGACCGGTCCCGGGCATCAGAAATACACGCGCAGTCGCGGTCTTTCGTTTGCCAGTGCCGTAGTACTGTACTTTATCCAAGCGCTGTTCTCCTTAAAGACTGAGCGGTTGCGGCTTCTGAGCCTGATGCGGATGCTCGGCGCCCGCATAAACCTTCAGTTTCCTGATCAACTTCTTGCCCATTTTGTTCTTCGGGAGCATGCCTTTAACCGCATATTCCATGAGTCGTTCCGGATGCTTCTGAAAGAGATCTCTGGCTGAAATCTCTTTCAAGCCGCCGGGATACCCGCTGTGGGAACGGTACAACTTCTGATCCCACTTCTTCCCTGTCAAGCGAATGCGTCCCGCGTTGATCACCACTACAAAATCTCCCGTTTCCAGGAAATCCGTGTATGTTGGCTTTTCCTTGCCCATCAGAATGGAAGCCACACGCGAGGCGACCCTTCCGAGCACCTGGTCGGCCGCATCTATGACGAACCAATTCCGCTCAATTGCCTCCACTTGAGGCACAAAAGTCTTCATACGTCCCCTTTAATTTTTCTCGTACCAAGCGTAAACGCAAAAAATACAAGAAGAGGCCCCAGCTGTCAAGCCAATGCTCAGGCGGGCTCACTTGATCGGCAAGTTATTCAATATATTACTTCAAAACGCTCTTTGGCGTCTCCCTGTGACACCCATCACTAGCAGCGCGGTCTTGCCGTTGTACGATTCACCCTGCCCGACGCTGCGAAAAGCAAGAGTTGAAGGTCGGAGAGCAAGCAATTGCTCAGCAGAATGTGGGCAGTTCGGACTTAAGAACTTGACAAATATACATTTTTTCCGAAAAATCTAGCCACTTCGCGGTTTGATGGAGTTTCTGGGGGGGAAGACTCATGTTCTTTGGCGGATGGGGCGCTAAAGCCAAGCCTCTTGTGGGGGTCGACATCGGCTCATCTGCTGTCAAGGTCGCCGCGCTGAAACGCACCGGTAATTCTTACCAACTTGAAAGCCTCGGCATCGAATATCTCCCGCCTGACTGCATAGTCGACGGAGTCATCATTTCGAAACTTCCGGTGGCGGATGCGATAAACCGAATCTTCAAAAGCAAGGGGATTCACAACAAGCAAATCGCGACCTCGATTTCCGGCAGCTCAGTGATCGTCAAAAAGATTGCGCTGCCGGCCCAGATGGAAGAAGAGGTAGAAGAATCGATCCAATGGGAGGCGGAGCAATATATTCCTTTTGATATTGCCGACGTCAACCTCGACTATCAAATCGTCGGCAATACCCCTGAAGGCAACCGTCTCGAAGTCATTCTGGTGGCCGCCAAACGGGAGAAGATCGCCGATCAGACGAGCGTCGTTTCCATGGCGGGCAAAGTGTGCCGCATCGTCGATATCGACGCCTTCGCGCTACAGAACGTATACGAAATTAACTATGATCCTCAGCCCACAAATGTGGTCGCGCTTCTCAACGTCGGCTCTGCGGTGATGAATGTGAACATCGTCCGCGGCCGGGAATTCCTGTTCACGCGCGACATCGCTATGGGCGGGAATCACTATAACGATTTCCTTCAGAAAGAACTGAACATCTCCTTTGAGGAATCGGAAAACTACAAGCGTAACGGCGCCCCAACGCCCGAACTCCAGAGGCGGACGCTGGCCACACTTGCCTCCGTCTCGGAGATTCTGGTCCTGGAGATCCAGAAGACGCTTGACTATTTCAAGACCACCAGCCGAATGGAGGACATTCGCGAAATCTTCATCAGCGGAGGCGCCTCCAGAACGCCCGGTTTTCAGGCCTGTCTCCAGGAAAAGTTTCAGATTCCAGTCACGTTTCTTAATCCTTTTAACAAGATCAAAGTCAACGACAAGGTTTTTCCGCCGTCGACTATAGAGGAACTTGCCAGCGATTTTGCAGTGGCGGTCGGGCTGGCTCTGAGGACTACGGGCCGATGATTAAGATTAACCTTCTCCGGGAACCGCGCAAGACGCAGCCGAGGTGGAGCTTCGAGCAGTCCCAGGTGGGAATTTACGCTGTGATCCTGATGATTCTCGCGGTCGTCGGCATGGCGTGGTGGTACTGGTCTCTGCTGGGGCAGCGGACCGAATTAACCGCTACCCTGGAAAACTTGCAGCAGGAAAACCTGAGATTGCAGGTGGTCCGCGGCGAACTCGAGAAGTTCGAGCGCCAGAGACGCCTTCTGGACGACCGCATTGCTGTCATCGACCGTTTGAAGGCGAATCAGAAAGGACCAGTGCTGCTGATGAACGCGGTGATTGCCAGCATTCCGCCCGAGCCTCGGCTTTGGCTGGATAGCGTCAATCAGAAGGAAAGTCAGGTCATTATCAAAGGACAGGCGCTGGATGTCACTGCCATCGCAGACTTTATCAGTCGGTTGAGCACCAATCGGCCCTTTCAACAGGTTGAGTTGAACTCTTACGAGGAACGGAACGACCGAATCGTATTCGAACTCACCTGCCAGATTGCGAGGTAAGTTGTATGGCTCTTGAGGGACTTTCCATCAGCAGGCTGCCTCAACGCACGCAACTGCTCCTTCTAACTGTGGTGATGGCCGGACTTTGCTACGTTTTCTACGACTATTACATCCAGCCGCTGAGGACGGAAGTGACTCGCTTGAGCAGTCAGGTAAACGAGCTCACAAACGAGGTGCAGAAGGGTCACATCGTTTACTCCCGACTCAGGGAGTTCAAGAAACAGGTAGAAGAGCAGGAGATCAAACTGGCCACACTTCGGTCCATCCTCCCGGAACGTAAGCAGACTGCCGAGATCGTGTCCGGGCTGGAGTTGCTGGCCCGTGAATCGCGATTGAAAATCAAGAGCTTTCAGCCCCAGGGGACGGTCAGGAAGGACTTTTACGAAGACTGGCCGATTCTTCTTTCCCTGGAGGGGAACTACAACAACCTCGGGCTTTTCTTCGAGAAAGTCAGCCAGTATACCCGGATCATTAATGTTGACAACATAACCATTAAGAAGGTGGATCAGCCGAGCCGAAATCGAACGATCAGTGCAACCTGCA
>Ga0116188_1000861_pt1 | contig 28094 bp, 28 predicted proteins | sample AD_JPNTR2_MetaG_FD_89807 | JGI IMG/M metagenome (GOLD analysis project Ga0116188, IMG submission 89807) | Active sludge microbial communities of municipal wastewater-treating anaerobic digesters from Japan - AD_JPNTR2_MetaG | ecosystem: Engineered > Bioreactor > Anaerobic > Digestate | place...
GGGCCGGCTGTTCTGCCCCGATCCCCTCGACGGCCGAGACGGCCGTCCTCCAACACGGCCACGGCCAAGATGTATCACAGGCATCCTTGCCTGTGGCTGGAAGAGGAACCACAATCACGGGCAAGATGTATCACAGGCATCCTTGCCTGTGGCTGGAAAGAGGAACCACAATCACGGGCAAGGGGTATCACAGGCATCCTTGCCTATGGCCGGAGGAAGAAGCACGACCCACCGGCAAGATGCCCGTGATACATGTCGGAGGCTACGGCTCACAAAAAGGAGGGGCCCACGCAGCACGGCGCCGTCCTTGTCCTCCCACCGTCTCCGGAGAGTTGTCGTCGACCACGTGGAGAGCCCCGACAATGTCGGCAATGTCTTTCGCCCACCGACACTCGGCAGTCGAATCGGAACAACCGACCGTCTTCTCCGTCTCGAAAGGCCATCCCCAGGCAGACTGGAATTCCTTAATCACCCGCTCTTGCGGACTCCATTCCGTGGCTATCGCGAAGACGTCCCAGGCGGTGTCATCCACCACGTAGGCACCATAATCCTTCAAGGCTCGAGCAAGCATTCGGGCCGGCTCCGTTCTCAGTTGCGCCGTATCGAAGTCGGAAGGCAGGGCCAACAACGCTCCCATTTCGAGAGCGGGTAACCGTCCACCATACTCGTCGGCGGCATAGCCGTCCGCTTTCACCGCCGGCCATCGGTAGCCGGGAGTCGCGTCCTGCGGATCGTAATGGACGTACTTGTGAGCCCATACATTCACCTTGAGAGCATGTCGAATCACCCCTCCGGGAACCAGTTCCCCGAGACGAAGGGTTCCACCGAGACTCGACATTCCACTGCCCCCATGGGCGCCCTGAATACCGTCCCCTTGGCGCAAGTGGGCGTCGGGAAACACGTACTGGCTCGTCACCGTGCCCCCGTAACCGCAGACGTGCAGCGGCTGGGTTTGCTTCACGGTAACCCCGTCCGACATCAGAATCGCCCCACTCATGTTCGGAGTTAGGCCCAGGTACCCTGGGTCGGTTTGGAACGCGTCCGGCACCGGCACCTCCTCCGGAAACAACCGCTGGGACGTGACCGTTCCGCACCGCATCTTGTTACGATCCCAGCCGGCGGTGTTCTTGAACACCGGCTTGAGAGGAGCACCCGGCTCCAGAATCAGGATGTCTTCGTCCGCAGTGAGTCCCATGGCCTGCGGCGCAGCAAGTTCCGCCGGCTGGAGCAGCGCCTCCTCCCCCAGCGGCGTATTCCATATCGACTCCCGGCGGAAAGGCCACCGCCTCGCATCGCGACACGAAGAAGTCCCCGGGGGCCGGACGGCGGGCACGGCGGAAAGTAACGAAAGCGAGTCGGTACCAAACAACAGCTGAGCCGCCAGGGGCCCAGTGCTTTCCAAACGAATGGCGCCTCCCAGCTGCCGTCCCACATCCGTCAACTCCGGAAGAACCTGCGAAATTCTCGCCCCCGGATCCAGCCGCCGGTCGCCACCGCCGATCCTCTCGCCGGAGTGCGAGAACACGGAGATTCGCACGTCACCGGTTTCGTCCCCCGGATTCAACAAGGCCAGCCCGGTGAAGTATTCCCCCGGAATGCTTGCCACGTGTCCGAAGAGCGCCGACGGCGACAGCTCCGTCTGCAACGGGGCGGCGGCGGCATAGGACAGATCCTCTCCCGCAAATAGGACGGCACCCACCGGTGTGGGCCCCTCGAGCACTCGGATCCGCAAGGATCCGACGAACGAACCGACAAAGTCGCGGTCCGACGGGAAAAGCTCCGACACCTGCCAATGCTCACACGAACCCGGGCCAAGGCTGATCAAAACAGCCTCCCCCGCCGGGGATCCGTCCTCTTGCACGGCCGTCGCCTCCAGAGTCGTCGTGAGATCGTCCCGGGGGTTGGCCAAGGCCAACAAGGAAAATAGATCGTTCTCCAAGTAGGCCCACTGCGGCGAATACAAGACTCCCACTTCCGCCGGCGCCACGCCCGGCAACATGAACAACGTCGAGACCTCCGGAATCCTCGTCTCGAGAAAAGCGATGACTCCCTCTCCCCGCTCAATTTCCACCTCGGCGAATCCGCCGAGCAAGGAGCCGCCGGAAACCTCGGCGGCGTTCCAGACAGCCATTTGACCGGGACCCAACTCCCGCGACACCTCGATCGGTGTGCCGGAGTGCCCGGCCGCTTGTACCGTCAGTCGAACGGCGCAGTTCTCGGCAGTCGGATTGATCACGTGAATCCGGCTGACCACGTCACAACCATGCAAGGCGCCGGGCCCGGCGAACAGCGGCAGTAGAAACAAGTGAGGCGACACCCGCCGAAATGCCGAAACACCGTCGAGACGAGTCAAGGCATAGTCTCCGATTTGGGTGAAAACGACCAGACCGTCGGCATCGGAACGCACAGAAATCCAACTTTCATCTTGATCCTGGGAAAAATCCCACAGCTCGGAAGCAAGAACCGCAAATTGTTCTCCGGCGCCCAGGGTTCGATCGGCGGTAGACCGACTCCGCCCAGTCGTTCCGTCCAGCACGTCTATCACCAACCGAGCCGGTCCGTTGGTGGGATTGTAGACGGCCAACCCGTAAAAGTCGTCGGCCTCCCTGGGAAGAGGGGGCAACCAGTACGAAAAAGCCGGCTCCCGCCCGGTGTCCGAGGCCTCCAAGAAATCGGAGCCACGGCCGACCGCTGGTCCCGGGCCGGCAACTTCCGGCGGCCGGGAGGATGTTTGATCGCCAACCCCGGGGACAGTCGCGGCTACAGTCCATGACCCGGCAAACCAAGCCACAGCCATGAGAACAGCCACCCAACTCGTTGCGCCGCTCCAGCCGCCCCGGCATTTCTTGTACCCCGTCGGCGGGTCTGCGTCTTTCACGCCACGAATCCGCCGGCTTGGCCGATCCGCACAAGGTCTGACGCTTACCGCCAACCGATCAAGAGCTCTTCGCTTCATCGTACCGGTCTCCTGATCTGTCCGCTCTCCCCCGACGCCTTCTTCAATCGGTTAGCCGCCAAGCGGCCCCGGCCGACACTGCCCCCCTACCGGCTACGCCACGGTCTTGGCTCGGGCAGCCCGTTGTCGGCGGCGTCCAGGATGAGAATCCAGTCCTGGCCGCGGCCCGAGGTCGGTGGGGTGTAGGTCTGTATCGACGGGGTGTTACCACAATGGGCAAGATAGGTCACTCCGTAGCGGGGATCGTACCAGCGCTCACATAGGACCCGTCCCTGAACGACACCCTTGTCGATGGTAAACGGCTCTCCCCGCGGACTGTACACCACCGCAAAGGAACCGTCTTCGGCCACGGCCGCCCGGATCTTCCCGCCTCCCCGATTCGGACCGTCCAAAATCATCTCCTGTCGGGGAACCAGTTTCCAAAACGGACGCGCCTCGAACAGTCCCCGCAGGGCGGACATCTGCCAAGCTCCCGGATGGTCCAGCGCCTCGTACCAGGGAATCTTCACAAACAGAACCGGCGGTCTTTCCGGAGCCCACATCTGCCAAAGACTCCCGTGCCCGTAGGTATGACCGCACGCTCCGGCCAGCATGGCCCAGTATGCCGCCTGTCGGACGTCGTAGTCGTCGAACCGGTCCAGCCGGTCGGCGTCGACCCAATAAAAGCCCACCGCCAGCGTTTCGTACCGAGGCTCCCCGTCCAGCGTGGGCTTGCCGGGGGCGCTCCGGCGATGGGCCTCGACAAACAAGCCGTTGTCATGGTCGTGAGCTCCGTGCGAGGACTGGATCATGTGGAAGTCGAGCCAAGGAGCGTCCAACAAGAAGTCGGTGGACCGGCCGGGACCCCGCGGGTGGTAGGTGATCAGGTGCGCGCCCCCGTCCCCCTCCCGCAGCCCCTCCGCCATGGCGTCAATGACCCGCCGTTCCCCGGGGCTCTCGATGTTCTCGTCACCGCCGAGAATCCAGATGAGAGGAGCGTCGCGGTATCTTCTACCGAGAAACTCACCATACGCCCGTGCGTTTTCCTCGTTGAAAATGGGTTCGGTGTTGTCTCCGACTTGCTTCCAATAACTTCCCCAGGTAGGCAACATCCCGACGTAAAGACCCAGCTCGGCGGCCCGCTTGACGATCCAATCCACGTGCTCGAAATAAGCCTCATTGGGACGGGTGGGGTCGCGATCGATCAGAGGCAATTGTCCGTAGGGATTCGGCTCGTCGAGCCCGCCAAGCTGACCCAAAATGACGGCCTGGATCACCGTGAAACCCTTTTGGGCCCGGTTCTGCAGGTACATGTCGGCCTCTTCCCGCTTCAGCCGATGGAACAGCTCCCAGGCCGTATCTCCCAGGTACAGGAAGGGTTCTCCACGAGCGGTCTCCAAATACCGCCCGTTTTCAGAGACTCGGAGCGATTCCGCGGGACTCGCACCAAGAGAACCCACACAAAAAGCCGCCAATACGGCATTGACACAAAGGCCCGATAATCCGATGCTCCTCTCTCTTACTTGGTTCGAAAACATCACCACGGCGTCACCTCCATACGTGCATCTCCAAGCTCGGCGTTCTCATCGCACGTTGTCGAACTCTTACCCGTCTTAAAGCGAAAAGTCCAGAGGAGAGTTCCTCGCCGCAGTGAAAAGCACGAGAGCGGCCTTACCTATGAAAAGCTCGGGTCTTAGAGGGCTCCTACCGAAATAGGATCGCGGGAGACCTTGTTAACGTCTCGGGCGAGATGTGAAAACAGAGCACGACGCTTTCAGTGATTATGGGGCTGGATTTCGAGCTTCTCGCACCCCTCAACACAGCACCGCCAATTCTGTAACCCTGGAGCGTTCAGCTCAGAGTTCTTAAACCATGACCGAGCCTTGCGTCGTCTCGGACCCGCGTCTCAGAGTCCGAAAGCTTACCTCACGTCGCAAGAACCACACGCCTGCATGCCGGCTTCCGCTCGTCAGGCCGCTTCGTTGACCAACCTTACCCTCGCCAGTCGGCAAAAGCGCTCGAGGTCTTTGCTCACATCGCCCAGGCAAGTGGAGCGATGGAGAGCATAGTCCCAGTTGCGCCAAAGTCTCTCCACGTCGCCGTCCACCCGCACGGTAATCTTTGTCCGGCATCCGCGTTCGACGTCCGGTGCGTCGACGATCTCCCCCGTGAAATAGACCAACATGCCGGGGTCGACGAGGAGGGCTTGCGTGACCCGCAGCCCTTTCGGCATGAATACCTGAGGAGTCACCCCTTCTTGCCGCTCCATCACGTTTCGCAGTCGATACGGCATACTCGAGGTCTCAGGCCGTGCCATCTTGGTCGTGCCCATACAGTGGGCCAAAATGATCGTGTTGGTCGACTCGTCGACGGTCGGATCGCTGATGAACCCCGGTTTACCCGCCAAACCCTGAAAGATGATATGCGTCATCGCACACCGCAAGTCCGACTCGCAAATCCCGCCCAGGCCCAGGTTGTTCAGGCGGGAGAATCCCAAACACGGATAAGCCGGCAACTTGATGGTCTTGTCCCACATCGTGCCGTAGCAATCCACCGTGAGGACGGTGGCGTCCTCCTCGGCCAAGAGCCGCTCGAAGGCCAAGGCCAGCTTGCACGATCGGAGGATTTCCTCCCTGGTCGGTTCGACGATCCGTTCGGCCGTATCCATCCACCGGTCGGCTTCCGCTTGGGCGTCTTCGTCGGAGACCTTCTCGTAAGCGGCCACCACCGGCTCCAACCCCACATGCTTGATCTCGGTGCCGAACCTCCGCCTGACTGCGTCGTGAAAGGAGTCCGGTTGCCGCAGCGTCACGTTGACAATCTTGGCTTCTCGTAAGTGGTGCAGAGCCCGCAGAGGCCGAACAGCCACAGCCAAGTCCTTCTTGTCCGCACTCAAGATCACGTCACAGCAAGGCGGTTCCGGTCGACGCAACATCGCACCCCAACTCGACCATTCGTGGCCGGAATACGGAACGGCAAAGACCATCGTGGGCCGACCCGCGCTGAGAATTTCGTCCAAAATTGCGCTAATGCCGATGGTGAGATGAACGGCTAAAACGCCGTCCGCCTGGGAAATCCGTTCCCTTAAAGCAGCCACCTGCTCCGGCGAGGCCACCAGCTCGTCCACCACGAAATCTACGTCGGCAATCTGGTCGGCAACATCCTCAAGGGCGGCGTCATAGGAGCGGCGTTCGGCTTCCAGGTCCAACTTGGGATGGGGCCAATGGGCACCTTTCTGACCCATGAAAATCCGGGCGATTTTCACCTTGGACCTACGGCAACCGGGACTGACCAACCTGGTGACGGTCGGGGCACTCCCCGATTTCGCCCCGGACACCCGGCGGCTCATCCCAACCACCGCACCTCCGGCCAAGGTCATCTGCAAAAACTGACGACGCTCCCATTCCGTGTCCATCATGGGGTCCTCCTAAAAACGTTTCCTAGAATCTGAAATCTGAACGTGTGGTCATGCTCCGCGGCTCGGCGCCAGATGTCAAGCAGTGCGCCGACGCCTGCGGGAGGTCTGAAATTTCGAGTTACGACGAGACGTGTGCCTCCTCCGGGTTTTACCCGAAATGAGGGTTTGCCGTTTCTTTACCTTACGTGGTACAAGACGTCCAATGTCGTTCACGATTCGAAAAGCTACGCCCCAAGACGTCCCCTTGATCCTTCAGTTCATTCGCGACCTGGCGGAGTTCGAGAGACTCCTCGATCAGGTCACCGCCACCGAGGAACTCATTCGATCGGCGCTTTTCGGAAGTCCGCCGCTCGCCGAGGCGCTAATCGGCGAGATGGAAGGACATCCCGCCGGCTTTGCACTGTTCTTCCACAATTTTTCCACATTCTTGGGAAAACCGGGTCTTTACGTGGAAGACGTTTATGTCGATCCGGCTTACCGAGGCCGGGGATTGGGCCGGGCGTTTTTTCTGCACCTCGCGGCACTGGCGCGGGAGCGGGGCTGCGGGCGCATGGAGTGGGCCGTACTGGACTGGAACGAGAGGGCGATCACGTTCTATCGCAACTTGGGGGCTCGTCCGCTGGAAGATTGGACTCTGTTCCGCCTCGACGAAGAGGCGCTGAAAGCTCTGTAGAGCGGCGCCCTGCAGCACTTCCGTGGGTTTCGCAATGACAGAGATCGGGACACCTTCCTGCGATGGTTTCCGCCTCCCCAAGCCCGGACGAGCCCCCCATTTCTTGGTACGCCTTCGGGCTAGTCAACCTCTCCGGCGAGCTGTTACATGGAGCGCCCGACCGCCACGGCTCTGTGGCGGGATGCGACGGCCGAACGCCGGGAGACGACTTGCACTCGAACCGCCCGGCGTGCACGGCCCGGTCATCTCAAATTCCGGAACAGCCCCATATCAACGAGCATCATACGGCCCGTGGACGCTTTTGACCCTGAAGCTTTCGTCACTGTCGTCGAGGACGAAAACCTCGTAGGTATCGCCGCCCGGAGCAACCCGGACGACTACGTGTCCCTGGGCTGAAGCTACCTCGTCAAAAGCCTTGAGGTACCGCGGCAGGACTTCTTCCGGAAAGGCCCACTCACTGCTCTTCAAGTGCTCCTCGCGGCCGGGCCAAAGACCGTTGGTAAAGAAAACGTCGCGCGGCCCGCGGTAGGAGTCCTCGCTACGCATCCGCTCCAAAGCGTGCCATCTGGGCTGGATCGAGTCCCACACCTGAACGATGTGGATCCGCGGCCGAAGTTCGCGAAGAAACAAGTAGTAGGCTTCGGACCCATGGTGGTTCGCCACGTGGACGTCCACCGGTCCGACAATCGGCGCGACGAACTCCTCCATCTCGCGCAACAGGTCACCGCCGTTGAAATAGGCGAAGGATCCGTAGCGGATCACGAACGCGCAGCTCAGAGTGTTCTCTTCCAGGTCGGCCCTCCGGTTTTCAGGGAACGGTGAATGGGTTTGACTGCCTTCACCGCTCCACGCTTCCCCGCCCGCCGCAAGGTTGCGGATCTGAAAGCCCTCGCATCGTTCAGGTTCCCGCAGGCACACAATCTGGTCGTTTCGTCCGGGCACAAATCTCTCTATTTGCCCTCCTCGCGCCGTGAACTCCTTGCGAAAGTTGCTGTAGACCACTCTGCTCGCGGCCACGGGAGGATAATCGGGCCAACTCCGGTCAAGCAGCGTCCGAATCGGCACCTGCCGGTCCACATCGGCGATTCCGTCGATGTGATCGGCGTGAAAGTGCGTCATTAACGCATAGTCGATCCGGCCCTCAGCACCCTCGGGATGCCGTGCCCGGATGTACCGGCCGATCCATTCTCCCGGAGGACGCGAGTCGTCGGGACGACGGGGCGCCTTGAATCGGTCGGGACGAGAAACGTCCGCGTCGTCGGGAGCGTCCACGAGGAGCGTGGTCCCGTCCGGAAAGATACAAAATGTGCTATCGCCCCACACGTTGATGTGGTGAATCTCCAGCATTCCGGGCTCCCAGTCTGCCAGGATCCGCCGGTCCTGAGCCGGGAGGCCCGCCGGCGGCACGCACATGATTGATGCAAAAACGAGGAGTCGTAACGCCCGGCCATAGGTTCCTCCCCGCACATTTCGATCGGCCTGCTTCATCATGCGGCATCCTTTCTTGCAACTTAAACCTTTCTGATCACCTAAATTGTCAAGCCCCGGATCTTGGCTCCGGTGAACCTGCACTTTTGCTTGATGGTATCGCGTTTCGCCTGCGACCGAGCTGCGGTGACACCCGGAGGGAGCGCAGGCGTCCTCGCCTGCGACTGCGGGGGTGGCCCTTTACTAGATGAGAGGACGTCGGTGGAGCGTTTCCGCGTTTGACTTCCGGGTGTACGCCGGGCTTGTGTCAGGGGACTCTGGTAGGCTGGGATCTAGTCGTATGACTAGATTGGAGTTCTCTATGGGTTTCCCTACCAAAGTCCAACTCATCAAACGCAAAACCAATGTCCAGTGGTACGTCAACCTTCCTTCCGCCATTGCCCAGGCCATGGAGTTCAACCGCGGCGAGGTCGTCGAGTGGATCGTCGAGGACAAGGCCAACCTCATCCTTCACCGCCCCCACTGTCCTCCCTCTCCCGTCGAGGTAAAAGAAACTCCGGCGTACTCCTCCCCGAACTCGAGCGATGGATGACCGACTGCCGATCCGCCTCCGACCAGTACCGCTGCCGGGTCCGCATGCGTCGTCACATGCCGGCTCAGCTGGTTTGTCTGGGACGCCATACCCTGACCGCCGTCAAAGCCACGGCCGGGGAGCCCTTCTCCGACTGGTCGTCCGACTATCGCCTCTACAGCCGGGAGCGGTTTGACCCGCAAGCCGTCTTCGACGTCGTCCGCCGCCGCATCGAGCAGACCGTGGACGCGCAACGACCCCTGATCGTGGCGATGGACGATTCGCTGTTGCGCAAGCGGGGTCGGAAGATCCACGGGGTGGGGTATCGGCGGGATCCGTTGGGTCCTCCGTTTCAGACCAACCTGGTCCTCGGCCAACGGGTGCTGCAGGTGTCAGCCGCTCTGACCGGTCCCACCCCTTCGTCCATGCGGATGATCCCCATCGACTTCGTTCACGTCCCGACCCCCGCGAAACCTTCCCGCAAAGCCGACTCCACCCAGTGGGCCGCCTACCGCCAGGCGCAGGACCGTAGCCGGATCAGTCGCCACGGCTTGCAACGCATCATCGGGCTGCGGGACCGCCTGGACAAGGACGGAGCCGATCAGCGCAGGCTCCTGGTGGTCGTCGATGGTCGGTTCACCAACCGCAACGTCATGCGCTCGCTTCCACCACGAACCGTCTTCATCGGGCGGATCCGAGGCGACGCCGTCCTGTACCACTTGCCCGAGCCGCCGGCGGGCGCGCCGGGCCGCAGGAGAATCTACGGACCCCAGGCACTGACCCCGGAACAGTTACGTCAATCGCAAGACCATCCTTGGCAGGAGGTGCCGGCCTGGGCCTGCGGCCGCACCCACGCGTTTCGCGTCAAGCGGCTTCGGCCGCTGCGTTGGAGAACCACCTCCGACCAGGTCGATGTCCAGATCATCGCCATCGCTCCCTTGGGTTACCGATTATCCAAGCAGGGCCGGGTCCTCTATCGACAGCCCGCCTATCTGGTCTGTACCGATCCGGACCTCCCCCTGCAGGAGGTCCTTCAGGCCTACCTGTGGCGTTGGGACATCGAGGTCAACTTCCGCGATGAGAAGACCCTGCTCGGTGTCGGTCAAGCTCAGGTGCGCGTCCCCGCTTCCACCCAGACCGTGCCCGCTCTGACCGTCGCCGCCTACTCCCTGCTCCTGCTCGCCGCTCAGGCCGCCTTTCCCGCTTCCTCGGGCTGTCTTCCTCCCCCCAAATGGCGCACACGTCGAGCCGACCAGCGCCCCTCCCTGTCCGATCTGGTCTCCCTCTTGCGCCACGACCTCTGGGCCGACGCCATCCGCCTGCCCCGTTTTTCCCACTTCACGTCCACCCCCTCGCAAACCATGAAGTCGGAAAAACTCCCGCCTTCTCTTCACGGCGCTCTCTTTTACGCCCCCGCCTGACCCCCAAAAGGCCAAACCCGAGGGCGTGGCTACGCCACGCTCAGAACTGGACCTAATCACGAAAGAATGAAAACGAGTGGCCTGTCTATGAGTTCATTCGAGTTTTTGATGGAGAGTCCCCGCAGAACCCGCCCGCAAACATGGCCGGAATCACGAAAGACATCAAACTTGTCTCCGATGGCCAACAGCGCACCACTTCGCTTCTCAAGGGCCTTCGAGGCAAGTACCGTTATTTCGATTATCGCTAGCGACAGGCGCGTCTATACCTCAATCTCTTGAAACCGCCTGTGCCCAACGATGACAATCCTACAGAGCTTACCTGGGGATTCGCATTTCGGGAAAATAGAAGACCGAACGGAAAAGAGCCGCAACTCTGGTACCTGGTTGGGCGAATCCTGGATTGCGAAGACGCTGAGGATGCGAAGTCCGATATAAAGTCGAGTCTGGAAAATTTATCAGAAGACCACCGAGAGAATGCTAACAGGTTGATCGGGCGCCTGCACAGTCGCATCCATACAACCCTCGTCGGGAACTACTATCAAGAAAGATCCCGCGATTACGACAAGGTGTTCCAGGTCCTCGTTAGAGCGAATAGTACGGGACAGCCACTCAAATACTCAAATCCTTTGTTAGCAACCGCAACAGCGAAATGGGAAACGCTTGATGCGCGCCAAGAAGTTCATGACTTCAGTGATTTAATAAACGAACTCGGTAATGGATACAGCTTTGGCGAGGGCTTCGTGTTGAAAAGCTGTCTCTATCTCACCGAGAATTTACCCATCCAATTGAAAGTCAAAAGCTTTACGAAAACACACCTACGCACCATTGAAGGAAACTGGGATAAGATCAAAGATTCTGTATCAGCAGCCGTGCGGTTCATTTCCCGCTTTGGATTTAGCTCGAAGAACGTCGTCGCACCTTTGGCACTGCTACCCATTGCTTTCTACATCATGAAGCGCGGCAATTCACCAGTTGATACATCATGCAAGGCCGAGGATGCCGATGCCCAAGTTGCTATTCGCAAGCGGTTCATTTGCTCAGCTCTCAAAAATGCATTTGGAGGTTCGTCTCATACTACACTGATCCGATTGCTCGAGTTGTTGAACACTTGTGGCCCGACAAGTCTAATTCCTGCCGATCTCCTCTGCAAGTCGCTCGGAATTGAACCACGAATCGATGAGGCGGAAATCAATTGCATTCTGGAATCTGTCTACCAAGCACGTTACACGAATTTAGTCTTGTCATTGCTTTATTCTGATTGGAAGGACTCCGTTTTTCACGAAATCATATTTTCCCTGGGACGCAGTTCCAGCTGAGACCTTTGAAAAACGAGGTTACGACAAGGCAAGGATTCAAGCCTACATGTCGAGCTTCAACATTCTCATTAATTTTCAGTTGCTAACTAATTCAGAGAACCTTTCCGATAATGCTACGCCTTTTGACAAGTGATTCAGACACGAGATGCTGTATTCCGTAAGAGACACTTAATTCCTGATTACATAAAACTCGACTTTGATTGATTCGATGAGTTTTCAAAGGCACGTAGAATTTTGATTGTTGATTCACTAAAGGCGTTAGCATGATCAGTGATTCAGTGTTTAACAAGGCGCTCCACCTGACCGCTATTTCGCTGCGCTCCATAGCGGCAGGTGAGCTTGGTCGTTAACGAGCCTTCACTTTTTCCTTCTCGGCTGCTTCAAGAGCTTCCTTCTTCGTCTTCTCCGCCAGCTCCTCTCCGGTCTAGTGCTCCCCAGAAACTAGACAGGTAGTCAAGGTGTAAAATCGCTGCCGAATTTCTTGGAGGGACAAATGCCACAACACCAGAAGCTGTGGCGCAGGGATCACGGCAAAAGTTGCATTGGAAGCGATCAAGGGGCAGTGGATGATCAATGAGATAGTTTTTGCCTTCGAGGTCCGTCCGCACCAGGTAGCCCAGTGGAACGAAACAAGCTCTCGAGCAATTGCCGGAGATGTTTTCGAACGGGCGGGCCCGAGCGGAGGCCGCCGACGAAGAACTGCGGAATCAGTTGTAGCAGCAGATCGGTCAGCTCAAATACGAGCAGGACTGGCTCAAAAGAATGTGGCCTGTTGCGTTAAGGACCGGCGGCAATGCATCGAACCGAACCATTCCACCATCAGCATAGCGCGGCAATGTGAACTGCTGAATCTGGCGCGATCGAGCTGTTACTACAGCGCCTCGGGCGAGTCGGAGGAAAACCTGCACGTGATGCGTCTGCTCGACGAACAGTACACGCGAACGCCATTTTACGGTGTCCGGCGAATGGTGATCCGTCTGAACCGCATGGGGCACGCGGTCAATCCCAAGCGGATCCGCGGCCTGATGCGGTTGATGGGATTGGAGCCAATCGATTCGAAACCGCGGCTGAGTCAAGCCGGCCCGGACCACAAGATCTGCCCCTATCTTCTCCGTGGCGTACCGATCGAGAGGGCAAACCAGGTTTGGAGCAGCGACATTACCTACGTCCGGCTCCGACATGGATTCGTCTATCTGGTGGCGATCATGGACTCGTTCACCCGGTATGTCCTGTCCTGGGAAATCTCGGCTTCGATGGAGACAAGTTTCTGCGGCGCGGCACTGGACTGGGCATTACGGTGCGGCAAGCCCGAGATCTTCAACACGGATCAGGGGGTGCAGTTTACAAGTCACGATTTCACCGCACGGCTTTTGGACCGGGCATTCGGATCAGCATGGACGGCCGCGGCCGGGTCTTCGACAATATCTTCGTAGAGCGCCTGAGGAGGACCGTGAAATACGAGGACGTTTACCTGAAGGAGTATGCGGACGTCCCGATGCTGCTCGATGGCCTTGGCAGTTACTTCGACTTCTACAACCGGGAACGGCCGCATCAATCGCTGGGATATCAGACGCCTGCCAGTCTCTATTGCAAGCGCAAACACGGCAAGCGGGAGGGTGGCATGAAACGATCACCCGCTTCTCTCCGAATAGAACAGCGGCACGGGTGGATTGCTGCCGGCGATGAGTTCCGCAGGGCTTCGCGAATATTGTCGGATGGCGCCTTTAAGCTGTTCGTTCCCCTTGCTTTGGAAGCTGAGAACCGGACCGGGCGCGTACGGGCAACCTATAAGCGGCTTGCGGCAGAGTTGAAAACATCAAACCGTGCCATTGTGGCGGATGCGGCGGAACTGAGCGCAGAGAACGCTTGCAATATTCGGCCGGGAGACAATCAGTACTGCAAGACGGTCTTCGAAGTCTGCGACAGCCTCTGGCCTATGAACGGGAACCATCCTCCAGCCTGGGTTCATCCAATTCGTATGTTGCCGAAGTCCAGAAGCTATATCTCTCGCTCGGATGCGCCCGGCTCCGCCGATGTCCGGAAGGCCCAGGAATTTCAACAACGGGGCGTACCGCTGGACATTTTCGGAAAAGCCCTGCTGTTGGGCGTACTCAACATCTTACTCAACAGTTGGAAAAAGCATACCAAAAGGTGCAGGACATTGCCGTCAAGGCCGTCGAAGGTTCAGCCAGTCTCCGAACCTTTGGCACGTTCCAGCAAGCGGCAAGGGAGCAAGGCCGCGCACAGGAGCAAGAGAAATAAGGTTGTTCGTATAGTAGGGAGCGTTCCTTTGCCCATTTTTTGAAAACCTGGAAATGAATGGAATGCACCTTAAATATGGAATATACGGGGAAAACAGGCTAGCGGTGCGAGAAAGGAATTGCCATGAGTAAAAACTTAATGTTTCGCCGTATCGTTATCAAAAACTGGAAAAATTTTGCTAATGTAGATGTACCCTTGCAGGAGCGCGCCTTTTTAGTTGGTCCCAATGCATCCGGAAAATCAAACTTTCTGGATGCTTTTCGCTTCGTGAGGGATCTCGCTTCTCCTGGTGGAGGTTTTCAGGAGTCCATCAAGCGTCGCGGTGGCGTAACAGCGATACGCTGCCTGGCTGCCCGACGGTACTCGGATGTGGAGTTGCTTGTTGAACTTAAGGGGATAGACGACGATTCAAAGTGGGAATACGAGGTCGCATTCAATCAAGATAAACAGCGACACCCAATCCTGCGCAAGGAACGGGTACTCCGAAACAACGACGTTCTTTTGGACCGTCCCAATGAAGATGACCGCGAAGACGAAGCCAGATTATCACAGACTTATCTTGAGCAGGTGAATGTGAATCGTCCCTTTCGCGATCTAACTGCCTTCTTTTCCTCCATTCGATACCTTCATATCGTACCTCAGCTGGTCAGGGAGCCCGATCGTTCTGTCGGTCGCTCTAATGACCCATTCGGCGGTGATTTTTTGGAGCAGATTGCAAAGACACCAGAAAAGACCCGGAATGCCCGAATGCGTCGGATAAGAGGTGCTCTCCATGTAGCCGTTCCCCAGCTTCAGGAGATCAGTCTTGAGCGCGATGACAGGGGAACGCCACACCTACGTGGGAAATTCCGGCATTGGCGGGCACAGGGTGCGTGGCAAACTGAAGAGCAATTCTCGGACGGCACGTTGCGCCTTATGGGCCTTCTTTGGGCGGCGATGGAGGGGGGTGGCCCGTTACTTCTTGAAGAACCTGAGCTTTCTCTTCATCCCGAAATCATTCGGATGCTCCCACAGATGTTCGCCCGCATTCAGCGGCGAACTGCCAGGCAGATCTTCATCAGTACGCATTCTCCCGACCTATTACGAGACGAGGGAATCGGCCTGGATGAGGTGTTGCTGTTTATCCCTAAAGAGGAAGGTACCTTGGTGACGGCGGCTGCAGCCTATCGGGAAATACAAGAACTCCTCCAGGGAGGGCTTTCTCTCGCTGACGTCGTGATTCCCAAGACACGGCCGGAAAAAGCAGAACAATTGATGCGGTTTGGAGATATCTGACATGGATGGAAGCTTGACAATCCATGCCGCAGTGGAAGGCATTGTGGACGAAGCGGTTGCACAAAAGTTAATCATTGAGGCTGGCGGCTCGCCGGGTACTGTTTACGGGAAAACCGGCAAGCCATTCCTGTACGAAAAGATTCAAGGATTCAACAATGCAGCCAGAACTTGGCCATGGCTGGTTTTGGTGGATTTGAACCATGATGCCGAGTGTGCACCTCCCCTCTGTACACAATGGGTGCCTAACCCTGCCCGATATCTCTGTTTTCGTGTAGCTGTTCGAAAGGTGGAGTCGTGGTTACTAGCGGATGCAGAATCCCTGGGCGCTTTTCTTGGCCTCAATCCTAAGAGCATCCCCAATAATCCCGAGGGCCTTGATGACCCTAAAAGAGAAATGGTCAAACTTGCTAATCGTTCCCGTCGGGGGCCGATCCGGAAGGACATGGTACCACGGCAAGGAAGCGGTAGATCCGTAGGGCCGGCCTATGCTTCGAGACTGATCGAATATGTCCAAAGCTATTGGCGCCCGGATGTTGCGGGCGAAAAAGCAGAAAGTCTGAGACGGGCTATGGCCTGTCTCAGGCGGGTCATAAGTGAGGTTGCGCCATGATCCCCAAAGGATGTAAGTACTTGGCAGACGTGGATGCCATGACCGAACTGAGACAAGCACGGGAGGAACGAGCGTTGTACTGCCCTTCACCCGAGGAGGCAGGATAGAGATGGGATATATCCTTTGTATATTAGCTGGCTTAGTTGTAGGCGGCCTTGTTGCCTGGCTGATTGCATTCACCCGTGTCACCAAAGACCTCTCAGCAAAGATAGAGGAATCTGAGCGCCGTGCCAGCACGGCTGAAGGTCGTTCATCCGCATTGGAGGGGACGATTGCAGAACTGCGCGTGCAAAACGAAAAGGCCGTTGGGGAGCTTGCCGAAATCAGGAATCAACTGGCTGCCGAGACGAGCGCCAAGTGAAGGCCGAGACCCAACTGGCGGAGGCCTTCCAACGCCTTGAAGAAGAGAAAACACTTCTGGAGGAAGCCAAGAACCGACTGGCAGATACCTTCAAGGCCCTGGCGGGCGATACCCTTAATGCCAGTACGCAGGCATTTCTGCAATTGGCTAAGGAGACGCTGGACAAAGTGTTAACCGATGCGCGGGGGGACCTTGGCAAACGACAGGAGGCCATTCAAGGCATGGTCAAGCCCCTGGCGGAGTCCCTTGCCAAGTTCGAGGCGCATGTCCGCACGATCGAGAAGGAGCGACAGGAAGCCTATTCCGGGCTCACGAAACACCTGGAGCTTTTAACCACCAGTCATCAAAACTTGCAGAAAGAGACGGCGAACCTGGTAACGGCGCTAGCTACGCAAGCCGCAGGTACGGGGCCGCTGGGGCGAGATGACGCTGCGACGGGTCGTGGAGCTGGCAGGGATGTCCGAGCATTGCGATTTCTCTGAACAGGTGACCGCCGACGGCGATGGAGGTAAACTACGGCCTGACCTCATCGTGAGGCTGCCCGCAGGGCGTGAAATCGTCGTGGATGCCAAAGTATCCTTGGAGGCGTATCTCGATGCCGTCGCTGCGGAATCGGAGGAGGCCCGCAAGACGGCCCTCACGAGACACGCCGCCCAGGTACGGAATCACATGAACATCCTCGCCGAAAAACAGTACTGGCAGCAGTTCACGCAGGCCCCCGAGTTTGTCGTGATGTTCATTCCCGGCGAGTCTTTCTTCGGCGCCGCGGCGGATGCGGACCAGCGCCTCATTGAGGACGGATTGGAGCGGCGGGTCGTTCTGGCGACACCGACAACTCTCATCGCCCTGCTTCGTGCTGTTGCATACGGTTGGCGCCAGGAACAGATCGCCGAGAACGCCCAGGAGATCAGCGACCTCGGCAAACAGCTCTATGAGCGTATGAGAATCATGGCTGAGCATATAGCGGATATCGGCAAGGGCTTAGAGAAGGCCAATACAGCCTACAACAAGGCGGTCGGTTTCATGGAATCCCGTGTTCTGCCCGCAGCCCGAAGGTTCAAAGACCTGGGGGCGGCAACCGGTAACGAGATCCCCGTCTCATCTCCGGTCGAGACCACCCCCAGGGCGCTTACCGACCAGGAGGCGAAGGGGGAAGAACAAACATGAACAGAATGCCTGTGTGCTCAAGCAATATACGTTATATAGGTTATGATCCGGAGTCTAAAATACTCGAGTTGGAATTCCACAGCGGCAGCATTTATCAGTACTACGAAGCGCCGGAGAACATATATCAAAGTATTATGAGATCTGCCTCGAAGGGTTCTTATTTCCACAACTACACCAAAAGCCGGCATTCATACAGACAGGTGAGGTGAATCGCTCATGATTATCAAGGTCGTGCACGTGAAGAACTTCCGTTCGATACTCGATGAGAGAATCGACTGCGACAAACTGACGGTCCTCGTCGGGCGCAACGGTACCGGTAAGTCGTCCTTTCTTCGCGCACTTGAGCTGTTTTACGACCCCAAAGCAGCTGTCACAGCGGAGGACTTTTACGCTGAGGATACTAGTAATGAAATCGAGGTAGCCGTCACATTTACCGAGCTTAGTACAGAGGCGCGGTCCCTCTTCGCGTCATATCTCGACGGGAACGATCTTTCTGTGGCACGGGTGTTTTCTTTGTCAGCGAAGAAACAAGGGACCTATCACGGTATGAAGTTACAAAATCCCGACTTCGCAGATATTCGTAACGCCGGTGGAAAGACAGACATTAGAAACAAGTATAACGAGGTCATAACCCGCCCTGAGTATTCCTCTCTTCCAAAGGTGAACAACGCAGACCGAGTCGAGGAGGAATTACGGAAGTGGGAGACCGCGAATCCGAATTCGTGTGTCAGGCTACGGGATGATGGTCAATTCTTCGGATTCACTGAGGTTGGAAATGGTTACCTTGGCCGTCATACGCGTTTTATCCACATTCCCGCCGTTCGCGATGCATCAGATGACGCTACAGAGGGCAAAGGATCATGCGTCACCGAAATAATGGACATTGTAGTGCGGCGGACACTCGCCAATCGCCAGGATTTCATCAAGTTGAGGGATGATACACAGACGCAATACCGGGAGATTATGGATCCCTCGAAGCTTACGGAGCTTTCTGCATTACAGACACAGTTGTCGGAGACTTTACAGTACTACACCCCAGAGGCAAATGTATCGATGGAGTGGACCACGGTTGCTGACATTGACTTCCCTCTACCAAAGGTAGAGGTTAAACTTTTCGAGGACGGATACAAATCATCTGTTCAGCGGACTGGACATGGTCTTCAACGAGCCTTTATCCTGACCATGTTGCAACATCTTGTTGCTGTCAAGGGCGTGGAGACATCAATTAAAAAAGATCTTGCGCCGGAAACGGAAATTCTCGAACAGGGCAATTTACAGCTCCCCGGCCTGGTACTTGCTATAGAGGAGCCTGAGCTGTATCAGCACCCCAGCCGTCAGCGACATATGGCATCTGTCCTTCTAAAGCTTTCTCAAGGCACGATCCCAGGTGTAGCAAAAATGACTCAGGTTCTTTACACCACACATTCGCCGCTCTTTGTCGGGCTTGACCGGTTTGACCATATCCGACTTTTACGAAAAATTGACGATGTTCCTGGTAACCCACGTGTGACGAAAGCGACCAAAGCGGAATTGAGCGCAGTGGCCAATGATATTTGGGTAGCAAGTGGCTGTCAAGGTAGCATGTTTACCGCGAACACACTTCGCCCTCGTCTTCAGGCTGTTATCACTCCATGGGTTAATGAAGGGTTTTTTGCCGATGTCGCAGTGCTGGTCGAGGGCGAGGACGACCGTGCCGCCATCCTTGGTGTTGCCACATCAATGGGATATAACTTTGACAGCGAAGGAATCTCGGTTATCCCTTGCCTCGGCAAGAATAATCTGGATCGCCCTCTGGTTATCTTCCGGCATCTCGATATTCCCGTCTACGTTATATGGGACAGCGATTATGGCGAGTCGGGTGCAAACCCAGAAGACAATCGCAAACTTCTACGGATTCTTGGTGAAACAGAAGAAGACTGGCCCTGCGCTGTAAAGGACAGTCATGCTTGTTTCAAGACAGAGCTTGAGACTACTCTTGAAGAGGAGATCGGTAAAGAACTGTTTGACCGGTTAATTGAGGAGGCAAAAGGGCAATATGGAATAACCAAAAAGAAGGATGCTCTGAAGAATCCCGTTGTGCTCCAATACGTCGTCGAGAAGGCATCGTTCGATGGGAAGACAAGCACGACGCTGAGCGACATAGTCAGTAGAATCACTGCCATGAAACCACGACGAGGAAGTGGGCAGTGATTCCCAAAGAATGCAAAAGGCTGGCTGACGTGCGTTTTCAGATGGTGGTAATTTCGCGGAATGCCGTCCGTTATAAATCCATCCGACATGGGCCTCCAACAACACTTCACCTATGGTGGGAGGAGCAGCCTTTAGCCTCGTGCCGGGCAGGTCTCTTAACATTCTCCTTGTCGTCGGGGCATTCCATTTTCGCCAGTGTCATCAAAGAATGGGGTAAATAGGGATAGGGAAGATGATGCGGGCTACATGGATAATACAGGCCAATGCCGAAGAAGAGGGAATGGGATCATGAGGTGTGGGGAAGGCCTTTCTTCTTTGGGGATACCATTGTGAGAAACGAGGCAGACACCAGAGCGACATTAATCGATCCTAAGCTTGAGGCGGCAGGATGGCGGAATACCCAGATCACGCGTGAACATTACTACACACGGGATCAGCTGTACACCCAGGGCCGCGTAATCCTCGATGGGAATCGCGTGCGGCGGGGTAAGCCAAAGAAAGTGGATTACCTTCTGCGTTTAAGTGATGCCTTTTCCATTGCCGTGGTCGAGGCAAAGGCAGAGTCTGAACCCGCCGAGGCCGGACTTGAACAGGCCAAGCAATATGCCCGAGACCTTGACTTGGCATTTGCCTATGCAACCAACGGTCACCAAATCATCGAATTTGACTTCTTTACCAACGCAAGCCGCAATATCGACCGGTTCCCCACCCCTGAAGAACTATGGCAACGTTGGCAACGTAGCCTTGGTAACATAGATATCCATACGCCGATGGTTGCAGAGCCCCGGGCTTCATACGGCGCCGATAGACGCGCCGACCCTCTTCTCCATCCCTATTGTCCGAAAGACATGTGCGGTAAATACCCCTTTTATTTTCAGGAAGCTGCTATTCGCGAAGTGATCAAACGAATCATAAATGGACAGAAACGAGTCCTTCTCACGATGGCGACCGGTACAGGGAAAACTTTTGTTGCGTTTCAGATCGTCTGGAAATTGATGAAATCGGGTTGGCTCGAACGGCTGCACCCCGAGCGTCCCGGACGGGTACTTTTTCTCGCGGATCGCGTGGTGCTGAGGGATCAAGCCTACAATGCCTTTGCGCCCTTTGCCGACGGCACCAGCGAACCCAGGTTCAAAATGGAAGGGCATCCCCCAAATCTCGCGCGGGACCTTTACTTTGGTATCTACCAGACCCTATGGAGCCCGGACGCCGAAGGTCGTCGACTCTTTGAGAAGTTCCCGAACGACTTTTTCGACCTGATCATCATCGACGAGTGCCACCGCTCAGGCTTCGGCACCTGGCGGGAGATTCTCGATCACCTCGGCTCTGCTATCCATCTGGGAATGACCGCTACACCCAAGCAGGACGAAAACGTCGATACTTACTCCTATTTCTGCGCGGAAGAGCCGGAGGTTGCCATTGACCCGGATAATTCGGACCCCGGAAGATGGCGTCCTCCCGCCTATCAGTATAGCCTCGGCCGAGGCATCGAGGATGGGTTCCTCGCTACTTATAAGGTCCACAGGGTCAGGACGACCGTTGATGCGGCCGGCCTTCATCTTCAGGAAGCAGTGGAACAGGGTGCCGAAGTCTTTATCCCGGAGGACGTGGAACCACAGGAGGTTTACATCACACCCCAGTTCGAACGGGAGATCACGCTGCCCGACCGCACCAGGGAGATGGTCCGCCACCTAACAGGACTTTTGCGCCGATTCGATAAGATGGAGAAGACAATGGTCTTCTGCGTGGACATGGAACATGCTCGCCTCGTGGCCCGTCTGCTTCAGGACGTGTTTGGACCTGAAACCGGAATCTCCAATTACGCGGTCCCCATCATCTCTGAAGAGGGAGAGGAAGCGAGGAAGTGGTTAGAGGAATTCGCTGATTCAGATAAGAAGGCCCCGGTGGTTGCAACCACGGCGGAACTCCTTTCCACGGGCGTGGATGTCCCTTCATGCCGCAACATTGTGTTCATGAAGACACTCTCTTCGCCTGTCCTCTTCAAGCAGATCATCGGCCGCGGCAGCCGTATTGATTCGGCAACAGACAAGTACTGGTTCCGCATTATCGACTACACCGGCGCAACGCGCCTCTTTGACGAATGGGATCGTCCGCCGGCTCCTCCCCCTGAGCCGCCGGAGGGTCCACAGACCGCCACCCTGGAAGGAAGGGTTTTTCACGCGGAAACAGGGGATCTCATCGTTGGAGCGCGGGTTAGTCTCCGCACCGGCCCCAACAACCAGCGCGGGCCGATCTTGACCGATAACGACGGCAACTTCCGTTTTGATCAACTTCCCGTTGGCCGACTCCAGCTGATTGCCAATGCCACCGGCTTTGTGAGCCGCACCATCGGCGTAGAAACAGCGGAAGATAAGGCCGTCCAGGTTAAAGTGGATCTTAAGCCGGAAAAGAAAAGGCGCGGCAAGATCCGTGTGGAAGGTTTAGAGGTAAGCATTGCCGACGAAGCGGTCTTTCTCATCGAATCCACAGGCGAGCAGTTAACCCTGGAGCAATATCGGGACTACACCAAAAACCGCATCGTTCAGGCGGCATCCAGTCGCCGGGCGCTACGGGAGATCTGGGTAGACAGCGCTCGCCGGCGCCAATTCTTGGAAGCCCTTAAGCAATCCAGCATCTACCCTGAAGTGCTTGCTGAAGTTCTTCACCAGCCCGAAGCCGACGCCTTCGACCTCCTCAGTCACATTGCTTTCGGTACCCCCATACGCACCCGAAGCGAGCGGGCCCAAGCGTTCCGGAACCGCGAGCAGGCCTTCATTGCCGCCCATAAGGAGGAGGCTCGCCGGGTGATCCTGGAACTGCTCGAAAAGTATCGTATCGGTGGAATCGAACAATTAGAGCCCGAGATCTTTGGGGTCTCCCCCTTTCGGGAATGGGGGGGTAGCGCCAAGATCAGCCGGTGGTTTGGCGGTATCCATCCCCTTCGCAGCTCATTGAGGGAAATGCAAAAACGAATCTATGCTGAGGAGATGGCAATATGAATGGACCTCAAACCCGGGAAACCCTGACCAGTGAAATCTGGCGTGCCTGCGACATCCTGCGTCGCGACAACAACTGTGGCGGTGTGATGGAATACATCGAGCATCTGGCATGGCTGCTCTTTTTGCGTTTTCTCGATGCCCAGGAGGAGGAGTGGCAGACCCAGGCGGAGCTTGCGGGCCGCACCTATACCCGAATCATGGATGACGACCTCCGCTGGAACGCCTGGGCCGCCAAGGACTGGCCGGCCGATCGCCTCCTGGAGTTCGTCCACGGCCGGTTGATTCCTTACTTGCAAAGCCTGGGGGGCGACCCCCTGCGCGAGACCATCCGCAGCGTCTTTGCCGAGCGAAACGTCATCGTCTGCGCCTCGGGCTACAACCTGAAAGACGTTCTCACCATCATCAATAACATAGACTTCCACAGCCAGGACGACATCTTCACCGTCTCCCAGGTGTACGAAGAGTTGCTCCGGCGGCTGGGCAATGAAAACCGCCTTGCCGGTGAGTTCTATACCCCGCGGCCTGTCGTGCGCTTCATGGTGGAGATAGTGAACCCCAGAATCGGCGAGACCGTCTATGACCCGGCCTGTGGCACCTGCGGCTTTCTAGCGCAGGCGTATCTGTGGATGAAGCATGGTGAGCGCACAATCGAGGATCACCGCACACTGCAAGAGCAAACCTTCTTCGGCCAGGAGAAAAAGCCCCTGCCTGCGCTTTTGGGTCTCATGAATATGGTGCTGCACGGCGTGACCGCGCCGCGTGTCGTGCGGCGCAACACCCTGGAAGAGAACATCCGGAGTGTTTCCGAACGCTACGACGTGGTGCTCACCAATCCACCCTTCGGGGGCACCGAAGGCCGACATATAAGGGCCAACTTCCCCGTCCAAGCCACGGCGACGGAGCTGCTTTTCCTCCAGCACATCATGAAAAAACTCAAACCCCGAAACGGCGCCCGCTGCGGCATGGTCGTGCCCGAGGGAACCCTCTTCCGCGCCGGGGCCTTTGCGGACGTCAAGCGGGACCTCTTGGAGCAATTTAATCTGCATACCGTCGTGAGCCTTCCAGCCGGGACCTTCGCTCCCTATTCAGACGTGAAGACCGCGCTGATCTTCTTTGAGCGGCCCGGGCCGACCCGGGAAACCTGGTATTACGAGCTCCCCCTGCCCGAGGCGCTCAAGAAGTTCAGCAAAGGAAGCCCGGTCCAGGACGAAGACTTTGCCGAGGCGCGAATGCTCTGGAAGGTATGGGATGCCTACCGCAAGGGCCAGGGTCCGCGCGAGGCCTGCCTTTCCGAGCGATCCTGGATCGTCGCCGCCGATGAGGTCAAGGAGCGCGGCTATGACCTTACCGCCCGCAACCCGAACCGCAAAGAGGCCGAAGCTCTTCCCTCACCGGTGGAGATCATCGCCGGTCTCATGGAACGCGAACGGGAGATTTTGAGCATCATGGAAGAGCTGGACGAGCTCTTAGGAAATAATGACAAGTCGGCAACCGGGGCATGAAACAGATGATTGGTAAGGATCGACACCACCGAAAATCGATCCGATTGCCCGGATGCGATTACAGCCGGCCGGGAGCGTATTTTGTTACCCTCTGCACGCAGGATCGAACACATTTGTTTGGTCGAATCCTGGACGGTGTGATGCAATTGAACGAATGGGGTGAAATAGCCCTGCGATGTTGGCAGGCCATTCCTCACCATTTTTCCAACATCGCATTGGATGAATTCGTCATTATGCCCAACCATATGCACGGCATTCTCTGGATCGTGAACGACGTAGGGGCACGGCATGCCGTGCCCCTGGAAAGTATCCGTAACTACATAATCAACAATCCCTTGCAGTGGCATTTGGACCGAGAGAATCCCCACCGAACGGGCCACGACGGCCTGTGGGACCGGTTGTTCGGAAACAGCGTCGGCAAGGGCGACGCCCATCCCGAAACGACGGATATGAATCGAGAGGCAACCCATGACTGACGTACCTTACAAACTCCCTGAAGGCTGGCGCTGGGTGAGGCTGGGGGAGGTGGCATCTGAGATTCAAAGTGGGTTTGCTTTCAGAAAAAAAGGGGCCTTGGAAGGCGATATTCTGCACATCCGTCCTTACAATATTGGCGACGATGGTGAATTGAAGATAGATCAACAATTTTTAATCCCGAGCACCGTTTTACCAGATAACTGGTCACCTTTGCGACCTGGTGATGTGCTATTTAATAACACGAATAGTGTGGAACTCGTCGGGAAAACCGCGCTTGTTAGAACGGAGCTACGTGCCGCCTTTTCAAACCATATTAACCGTATTCGGACCCGACAAGACCTATGCGATGGAGCATGGCTGGCTTTTGCCTTAAACAAACTGTGGCATCAAGGGCTTTTTGCTCAAGGCTGCAATAAGTGGATAGGACAAGCTGGTTATAATACCGAAATGCTGCGGGAAACATCCATCCCCCTCCCACCCCTCGGCGAGCAGCGCCGCATTGTGGCGCTGCTGGAGCAGGTGCAGGAGAAAATCCGCAGCCTGAAAGCAGGGCAAGAAGAAACCGGTGCGCAGCTCAAATTGTTAGAACGTTCCATCCTGGACAAGGCATTCCGGGGTGAGCTGTGAACCACGGGACGCGTAGAAGAACAGAACCAACATCACCGGGGCTTTTGAGGTCCTCCAGGAGCGGATCGAGGCTATGAAGCCTGTCGCCGGTGCTGATGAAAGAGAGTTCTTCTTGGCGCAGCAGGGTTACCGGCTACCATTGGCTCAATGCCGAGAACATGACGCGCCCCACAGGCGTATCCGGGCGCGTCATGCCGTTTGGTCGAAATTCAGCGATCCTCTCTTTCCCCGCCGTCATGACGGCGATATCCTCCTCGGCGGTGCGGATGGGGGTAATGGCAAATTTGTCCACAAGAACCTTGGCCACATTGGGGGAGAGGAATCCCGGCAGGGTCGGACCCAATCTCATCCCCTTGACACCGAGGTAGAGGAGGGCGAGGAGCACAGCGACGGCCTTTTGTTCATACCAGGCGATATCGAAGGAGATGGGGAGGTCGTTGATGTCCTTTAGCCCAAAGGCCTCTTCGAGCTTCAAGGCAATCACCGGCAGGGAATAGGGAGAAAGGGGAGAAAGGGACACTGTTTTTGTAGTTCGGGCGGCGATGATTTCAGCCGCGGTATGGCCATGAGCCGCCCAATGCATCTTGTTCTGGACGATCTGAAGAAAAAATCTGCGGGACATCTCAGTGCTCGGGTCGTAATCAATGCTGGTGGCATAAATGTCCAGAACCCTGCGCCGGAAGACCTTGTCCGAAGAGCGAATATCCGGGATGCGGGCCAGCAATTCGTCGAAATAGTTGCCGCCGCCCGCCTGCTTGAGCCGCTCGTCATCTAAAGTGAATCCTTTGACGATATACTCCCGCAGCCTTTGGGTGGCCCAGATGCGGAACTGGGTGCCGCGGTGGGACTTGACCCGGTAACCCACAGAAATAATTACGTCCAGGTTATAGAAATCTACGTCCCTGGAGACCTGCCGGGAGCCTTCGGGTTGAACTATCCGGAATTTCCGGATAGTTGCCTCCGGCGCAAGCTCCCCCTCCTCGTAGATATTGCGGATATGTTCGTTGATGGTGCGGACATCCTTCTGGAACAATTCCGCCATGAGTTTCTGAGTCAGCCAGACCGTTTCGTCCTCAAGCCTAACCTGGATGCGTGTGCGACCGTCCTCGGTCTGGTAGAGGAAGATTTCGGAGCGGGGGAGGCAGTGGGGAGATCAGGCATTAGGAATCTCCGATCGATGATCGATGATTGATGATGTGGTTTCTTCTTCAATCGGCAGCCGATAATCATCGATCTTCAATGCCTTTGCCTGCTGTTCCATCTCCTGCAAGAGTTCTTTCATGTGCGCCATGCGCCACTTGGCCGTAAGGTCGCCGGTAAAGGCGCGGTGGAGTAGCGTTTCAAACAAACTCTCAATTCTTGCGGCTATGCCGCGTCGCTTGTCCTGCAGCACAAGAACATCAAGAACCTGGCGGTCAAAGCTCTTGAGCACATCTTGCTCAATCGGTTGTGGCACTCGGAGATTGAACACATCTGCATCGGTAACAGCCGGATAGGATGCTCCACGGGCACGCGCATTGAGTTTGTCTGTGAACCACTGCAATCGCGAGAGGGCATATAAGAACCCAAATCCAACCCCCGACTTCGCCCTCAAAACACAGAATCCGGTGCTACATATCTGGTTGTTGTATTCAGCGGGAACGAGTGCCGTTGCCCGGAGGTAGGGGCGGACGGTCGACACAATCACATCGTTGGCCTTGATTATCTGCCGCGCCCTGCTTGGAGCTTCTGCGCCTGTCAATGTCTTTGCAATTGAGATGACTCCTAACTGGCCGTCTACGCCCGCGATGTCTATGTAGGTGAATGGTTCATCCGGCTGGCCTGACGGGTCTCTCCTTTCGATAGGGGCAACCATTTCGTCAATGGGCACGACCGGCCACCCCTTCGGGTTCGTAGCAGGGTCGCCGAACATTTTGTAGAAGAGGGCGGGGAGGATGCGGGCGGCTTTGGCGTCGGCCTCTGCGCGCTTCTTGCGCAGTGCATCCGCCTGATCGAGTATCTCGACAATACGGCGCTGCTCGGAGAGAGGGGGGAGAGGAATCCTGTATTTCTTTAGGGAGGTCTTGGTCACCTCCTTGAACGTTGTTGAACCAGCCAGTGCAGCAATCTCATGCCTGAAATGAAGAAGGCAATAAGCAAGATACTTCTCGTCAACTCCATTTCTCGGAATGAGGTTGGCAAAGCCTTGATTAGTGGCAAGTGGCACCCGCGAAATGCCGATTTTGCCGATAGTGGCACGTGAAGAGAATAATACTGTCCCAACAGGAAGCAGTTGAGCAGAAATAGCAGCCAGACCCTCCTCCGTGATTTTGCTTGCCGTGTCGCTCACTTCACCGATACCTTCGCTGGGCATAGGAAGGTCCGTCGGTGTAAGCCAAGGGATAGAGCCGTTCCAATATTCTTCCCGATTCCGGCTTGGCGTACTTCCACCGACGATAGTGGCGATATCTCCTAATATTGGATTAAGCCACTTCATCGCCCCGCCTCCGCTTTACTCTCCGGCTTATCCCACACCTTGCGCATGACTGTGCGTTGCACCTGCACGCGCTGCGCGGGCAGGCGGGCGCAGACAGGCGCCAGTTTGGCCAGCATCTCCTGACGAGTCAGGATAGAAGTGGGTAACATTTTCGATCTATGATCTATGATTGCCGATTGCAGAGGCTCTTTTTCAATCATCAATCTCAAATCATCAATCATCAATTCTCCCCTATTTCCTTCAGCAACTTCTCCAGTCCGATCACAATGTCACGCTCAATCGCCAGTGTTTCCCGGATAAGCTGAGCAGGGTCGTCATCCGGAGCCTTTTCGGCGATCTGCGGCTTGTAGCGGCCGGCGGCAAGGTTGTAATCGTTTTCGGCAACA
>Ga0116188_1000864_pt1 | contig 28030 bp, 22 predicted proteins | sample AD_JPNTR2_MetaG_FD_89807 | JGI IMG/M metagenome (GOLD analysis project Ga0116188, IMG submission 89807) | Active sludge microbial communities of municipal wastewater-treating anaerobic digesters from Japan - AD_JPNTR2_MetaG | ecosystem: Engineered > Bioreactor > Anaerobic > Digestate | place...
AGCGCCGGCAAAAAGCGCCGGACCTGGTTGACCGGTACGCCGTAGCCAATGCCCACGTTCACGCGGCCGCGCTCTTCGAACGAGCCGCGCCCGGCGATGGCGACCACGCGCCCGTTGAGGTCGATGATCGGTCCGCCCGAGTTGCCCGGGTTGATCGAAGTGGAAACCTGGACGCAATCAGCGTATTCGAGCAGATTTCCCTGGCCGTACTGGTAGCGGTGCAGTGCACTAACGACGCCTACTGTGACGGTCGCGTTGTAGTCCTCGGCAAGGGCGAACGGATTGCCGAGAGCGGCGACCCATTGACCGACGTGCAATTGCTCGGCGTCACCCAGCGGGGCGAAGTCAAACCGCTCCTTGCCCTCCAGCTTAAAAAGGGCGATGTCGCCGCCGGGATCGATGCCGACCACGCGCAGCGGGTAGAGGTTGCCATCGGACATGCCGCCGTAGCCGGAGCGCGACTCGAGCATCGGGGCGATGACGTGAAAATTGGTCAGGCCGTGGCCTTCGGAATCGATCAGCACGCCGCTGCCGCCGCCGGTGCGCTGGCGATCCTCGACGACGCAGACCACGGCGGGCATGACCTGTGCGATGGCGGCAATGCGCTGCGCCTCGTCGGCGCGAACGGTGGCGAGAGCGGCGGCATCGCCGGGTTGGATATCTGCTCTGGCAGGCGCCGGCCCCGGAACAGCCAAGCTGACGCCGGCGATCGTTAATAGCAGCGCGACATCTCTCGCGGTCAACCGAGCAACTCCAGTATCGCCCGCGTTCGCCTCACCGAATCAGGCGTGCGAAGCCCCAGGCCGCCTGGTCCGACAAATCCAGGTCCGCATCGTAGTCCACCTCCAGCGACAGCTCGCGTACCCCGGCGATGTCGACCGATACATCACGCGGTGGCTCGCCGCCACGTACGCCCGTGGCGCTCCACAGCACGCGCCCGTCGCCACGCACGCGCAGCGTCACGCAGCCGCGGCCGCCCATTTCGTCCAGAATGCCGGCCGTCGCGGCGAAGCGCTCAAACTGGCCGTCGAGCTGATACACCAGGCGCGCGCGGCTGTGCATGCTCAAACCCCGCGCGAAAGCCCGCCCGCCCAGGCGGATCTGCCGCCCGGTGAGCGTGCGGTCCACGGCGTAGTTCCAGTTCTTGTCGAAGAACGGCTCGAACTCGTAACCCGCCGGCTGCAGGTCGCTGAGCACGACCAGGCGTTCGCTGCGGCAATCCACGCGCTCGACCGAAGCCCACGGGATATCCAGCTCGCGTTCCAAAACGGCCATGCGGAGTTTCAGTACGCCGCTGGCGCCGCCGACCACCTGCCCCGCGATGGCATCGCCCGTATTGAGGCGCACGATACACGGCGCGCGGCGCAGCTCCGGGCGGGCGAAGATCAGGCCGCCCAGGCGATTCCAGGGAATGGGTCGTTGCGTGCCCTTCCATTCAAAGGCGACTTGTTGCGGTTGGACCTCAAGAATGCGTCCGTTCAGTACAAGGACCTCCGAGCCGCGCGCCACTACCGCCACGTCGGTCACATGATCTTCGGCCGGCTCGGCCCCGGGCTGATCCTTCCGGAGCCGCAGGAGTTCGGACAGCTTCTGCTCTGCCGCGGCGGATGCGGCCAACGCGCGGATAACGCAGACCTGCGACAACTCCAGCCGGCATTCCTCCCCTTCCCCGAACCGGAAGATGAAGCCGTACTGATCTCCGGCCGTTACTTCGCCCGCGAGGACTGAGCCGTCGGCCAGCGTGGCTTGCAGGGGCTGCGGATTAGCCGTGCTCGGTCGAGAAGAAGGGCCGGCGTCGGAGGGCCTGATGGCGAGGATTTCCGACCAAGGGAGCGAGATCACACCACCGGCAACTTCGAGGCTGACTTCGGGGACCAGGCGGACGAGGGATCCGACCTCGGTTTGCCCGTCCAGCCGCATGACCTCGAGGGTGGGCTGCCGGGCGTGCGCGATCGCGGCGACGCCGGCGGCGAACAGGAGCGCGACAAGTACCGCTGATCGTGACGCTTGCTGGAACACGACTGCTCCCGCTGGCGCGTGGGCCGCCTGTACGCCGAATAAAGAGCCTCGCTGTTGTTGTGATATATGAAGCGGGCGCGGCGGGCAAGCTGCATCCGGACCAACAGGGATCCCCGGAATCCAGGGATCGAGCGATCGCGGGACCCGTGGCCCACCGTTACCGGGACGGAGCAGATTCCGGCTGCGAGGTTGGCACTGGCAGTTCGCCCAGCAGCGCCTCCCACGTCTCGAGCTTGCTCCAGCCCAATATGCGTTTGCCGTCCAAGAAGACGACGGGCACCGCCGATATGCCCAGCTTGTTCGCCAGCTCGATGTCGGAGCGGACGCGATCGGCGATGACCGGGGATTCCAGCGCTTGCTGGAAGGCCGCCCCGTCCAGGTTGAGTTCGGCTGCCCAGGATTCAAATAGCTCAAGCTGAGCGGGGCTTTGTTGCGGCAGCGGAACTTTGGGCAGGAGGTTTTGGCGCTCCCAAAGCAAGGCGCGCATGTTGAGATACGCTTCGAGGCCGCCGACGGCGCGGGCTGCTTCGGCCGCCGCAACGGCCCGGCAGGCGGAGAAGTGCCCGCCGGTGCGGAAGCGCGGGTTAGGATTGCAGGCTGTGTCTTGCGGGTAGTAGCGGAACGCGATGCGGATTTGGCCCGCGTATTTCCGTGCGACTTCCATCAGCATCTCGTGCGACTGCTTGCAGACGGTGCATTGAAAATCGCCGAAGACCACGACCGTGTGCGCGGCGTCGGGGTTGCCGGCGAACACTTCGTCCGCGTAGAGCGGGATATCGGCCGCCGCCTGGCGCTGGAAGTCCCAGCGGACGAACTCCGGGTCGCCCACGATTCTCGTGTACTCGGCCATCCGTTCGCGCGTTATTGACCCGACCACTTGAACAAACACAACAAGCAAGTGCACCAGCAGCAGGAGGACCCCGGCCAAAATGACCGCCAGCGCCAGGCGGGCGGTCGGGTGCGGCAGGACCTCGCGGCGCGGGCGGCGCCACGGCCAGGCGATCAGGCTTAGCAGGACAAGGCCGCCGTTGAGAGCATGGGCCGCGATGCAGATCGCACACCAACGGTTCAGGACCTGGGCCATGACCTGGATCGCTGAAACGGAATAAAGGATTCCGCCAATCAGCACCAAAGCCGGAACAAGAAACCACTTGCGACGTTCGTAAGTCGGCGGCCCGATGAACAAGTACCACACCAGCAGCGCGGCAAAATAGGCCATGCCGAAGGTCGCCGTAGGTATGCGCAGCGAGCCGGCGTTGGGGCCGAGCGCGAGGTAGGCCTGGGGCGAGGTGAGCACGGCGCCGCAGTTGTCGAGGCCGCTTTCGTCCGGGCCGCCGCAGAACTTGGTCAGCAGCGGGTCCAGTCCCCCCGTCTGAGCGGAAACGCCGAAAGCGCGGTATGAGACGTACCAGCCAGCGGCCGCGATAACGACCGCGGCCCACCGCAACCAAGGCTTAGGTTGCACGAAGGAGACGGGCTGGCAGACCGGGATAGTAAGCTGCTCTGCGGCGGACAAGGACATTTCGTGCCTCACTGGCGTCAGTTTGGGCCGGTCGCGTCCGGCCTTTGCCGCGGCGCCTCACGCTGCGGCCGCTTTTGAAGGACGGCACAGTATACGGGCTCATAAGCGTCGCCGGTGCTGCGCCAGAGTTCGACGAGATCGGGGTCGGCGGTCAGGGCGGATAGGGGCAGGCGGTGCCGGGGCGACGCGGCATGGCGCGCGTCCCAGATCAGCACGTCCCCGGCTCGCGACGATTCCCAGCGCTGGGCCAGGTCCGGCTCGACCGGCGGCCGGACGCGGCCCACAAACTCGTCTATCCAGGGCGAAGCGGAAAAGATTGCCGCCCCCGTCGTTTGATGGTCCGAGGGCGAGCCAGTCGCTGCGCGAGCGATTTCTGCGGCCGTCCGATGGGCCTTCTCGCGGTCGGTCAGTTGCAGCGGGGCGCATTGGCGAAACGGGCGGGGAATAGAACTGACTACCAACGGCTGAAGCAATGCGGCTGCCAGGGCGGTTATCGGCAGGACGGTCAAGGCCAGCGTCGGCCGCGCCATCTTTTGCTGTGAAGAAAGCACGAGGACTGTGAAGAACAGCAGCATCAGCATAAGCGCTGCCGCGTGCAGAACCGGAACCGTCCATTCGAGGTGGTTGATAATGAGATCGGCGCGGAGGCGATGCAGCTCCAGGCCGGCGGCGCCCCAGAAGACAATGACGGCGGCCGCACCGATCGCGTTCGCGTTGAGCAACGGGAGGTTTTGCGGGCCGGCCGCCCAACGCCGCCAGGCCCGCCGGTACTCGGATAGTGCCGCCGCCGCGGAAACCGCCACGACCGGTCCGACCGGCACGAGAAACCGCGCGTAGCCGCCGCTACCGAAAAGCCCAAAGCCGTACATGACCGAATGTGCCGCCACGTATGCCGCCGCGCTGCTGACGAACAGCAACCCGCCGCGCCGCCGTGCCAGAACCGGCGCGCCGATGATCGCCAGCAGCAGCGTTCCAAAACCGGCCGCGAGCACCCACAGAACGATCATGGTGAGCAGGCTGCCCTGGCCGTACTCGCTCGTCGGATGCGGCTGAAGCAGCAGCTTCAGCGGCCATTCGCGCAGGAACGCGAATGCGAGCAGGTTGTGCAGCAGCGGCGCCCAGAAGACCCAGAGCCACTCGCGGGCCGGTCGGGCACGGTAAAGCAGCGCCGCCAGCCACATGACGAGGAACAGGGCGGCCTCGTGGCGGGTGATTGCACAGAGCGAGATCGCCGCGGCGCTCCAGGCGAAGCGGCCCCGGACGTACAGCCAGCATGCCAGACTCAGGTAAAAAGCCAAAGCCGTCTCGGTGAGCGTCGTGTAGCTGAGCGTGAAGGACAGCGGCTGAATCCAGAGGAATAGCGGGACGAAGGCCGCCAGGCGCACGCGCAGTTGGACCGCGACCAGATAAGCGAGCCAAGCGCTCGCGGCCGTAAGCAGCCCGCTGAACAGCCTGGCCGGCAGCCAACCCAGGCCGGCAGGGAGGGCGTACAAGGCGGTGAATCCCGGGCGGCCCCAGTCGTCAAGGAGGTAGGCGGGATGCTGCCACGCCCAGCGCGCGATCTGCAGGTGCGTGAGATCGTCCTCATGATGGACGCCGGTGCTGCGGACGGCCATGACGGCCGAGACGATCAGGCCGGCCAACACAAAGCTGATGGCGAGGCTCCAGCCGGCAGGCCGTGCTCGTCCCCCGGCCAGCGTTGGTTTTGTTGAAGCGGCCTCGAAAGACCCCGCGTGGCGGTGGCGCATGGGAGCAGCAGACCAGAATGCGGCGGCTCTGGCAAGTCCCGGCAATACAGGTACCGCCCCGAACGCGCCCGCCCCGTCGCCGGGCCTTGATGACGCCCGCCCCAGGGCCCCAAATTACGGTTGTCGTCGTGGCGGCGCTGTTTTCGCGACCGCGGTAGCCGGTTACCCATTCACCGAGGGCGTTTTTCTCCGAGGGGTCCATATTTTCCGACGGGTCCAGAGGGGGGCGGCGTTGGACCACCTCCCGACTGTCCGTCAAGATTTTTTGCGGGCCCCCTTGGCGCATTTCGAAGCAGAATCCGTTATGCTATGTGCTTCGCGGTGACCCGGCGCGAGTTATCGGGTTCTACCTGAACGCCGGCCGCTATTTAGAGGAGCTCCGGCATGCCCTTTGAGGACAAGACCATCGTTTGCGCCGACTGCGGCCAGGAATTCGTGCACTCTGCCGATGACCAGGCCCGTTATGCCGAGCGCGGCTTTACTAATGAACCCCGCCGCTGCCGCGCCTGCCGCGATAAGCGGAAGACCGAAGGCGGCCGGGGTGGCGGTGGAGGTGGAGGCGGCGAACGTGGCGGGGGTCGCTCCTCGTCCGGCGGGCCGCGCGGTGGAGGGCGCGGCATGCAGCAGTCGCGGGAATCCTTCGAGGTCGTGTGCTCCGAATGCGGGACCACCACGACCGTACCGTTCAAGCCCAGCGGCGACCGCCCGGTTTACTGCCGGGACTGCTTCCAGAAGCGTCGCGGCGGTTCGCGCAGCGGCCGCGGCCGCTGACATCGGGTAAGCCGCAGACGCGCGGCAAAGCCGAGCGACGCGGCTGAACGCCGACCGACGCGGCGAAAGCCGAGCGGCGGCGAAGGCTGAGCGACGTTGAAGCGGAGCCGGACCGTGTCGGCCCGGAATGGGGGAGTGTGCGCGCGCGTTTTCTGCAACTGGGCCGCGGTGCAACTTGCCCGCGGTTTGGCCGAGCTCCGGAGCGATGCGCCTGAGCTTGCATCGCGCCTAAGACTTTGCATGCGCCTGCCGATCAGTGCGGGCGGAAATGTTCCGGGGCGACATGCCCCGGCTCTGCTCCTCAGAGCACTCCCGCGAACATCAGCAGTAGCGCCAGTGCTTCCGCCGCGCTAATCACCAGCGCCGTCACGCCCCAACGGAATTGGCCCGGCGTTCGTACGGCAGCGATAGAAACCAGCGCCGCAATCGGTACGCCCATCAACATCATGCTCGAACCGAGCACATAGAGCATGTGCCCTCAGCAAAAGAACATCGTGAGCACATACCCGATGATCGGCACGCCTGCGAAAACCAAAGCCGCTTTTCCGCCCATGTACTCTCCAGACGCCCCCGGGCCCACCTTAAGTGTATCGGTCGCGGAACGGCTTGCCACAGGATCAGACGGTCACTGCCGCCGGGCACGTCCGTTCGGGCGCTCTCCGGAACAGGAAACTTCACAGTACGTGAAGTTCATGTAGCATTAGCACCACAAAGGCCGCCACGTCCGCCACGCTAATGGCCAAAGCCACCCTGCCCCACCGCCTCCGCATACACACCGCAACGGTGGATACTAACAGTGCAGCCGGTATCCCCAGCAGAATCATGCCCAGACCGAGCGTGTCCAGCGGGGGCACTCAGCAGTAGGTCAGTCCGAGGACAAAGCCGACGATCGGGACTGCACTGATGAACAAAGCGATTTTCCCGACCATGAGTAACCTCCAACCACAATCGCAAGCGGGTGCCTGACCGGCCTCAGGCCGCCTTTTCCGCCATTTGCGGCAGCGAACTCATAATGTCCTGCACAATGATGTCGGTACTCAGCCCCTCCGCCTCGCCTTCGAAGTTCAGCAGCAGGCGATGCCGCAGGGCGTGCGGAGCGGCCTTTTTCACGTCTTCGAAGCCGACGTTGTACCGCCCGTCGAGCAGCGCATATATCTTGGCAGCCAGCGTGAGCGCCTGCGCACCGCGCGGGCTGGAACCCCAGCGCACGTATTTGTTGACGCTGGGGGTCGCGAAGGCCCCGTTGGGGTGCGTGGCCAGCACCATACGGATCACGTAATCCTGCACGTGCGGCGCGATGACGACGCGCTTCACCAGGTCCTGCCCGGCAATGATCTGCTCGCCCGTGAGCACGTGCTGAACCTCGGGCTTGTAGCCGGTGGTCGTACGATCCAGGATCGTCTTCAGCTCCTGGCGGTCGGAATAGCCCACAATCAGCTTGAAGAAGAAGCGGTCGAGCTGCGCCTCGGGCAGCGGGTATGTGCCTTCCTGCTCAATCGGGTTCTGCGTGGCCAGCACGAAGAACGGCTCCTTCAACGTGTACTTCGTGCCGCCGGAGGTGACGGTGTGCTCCTGCATGGCCTCGAGCAGTGCGGATTGCGTCTTCGGCGTGGCGCGGTTGATTTCATCCGCCAGGACGATCTGGGCGAACAGCGGCCCGCGCGTGAACTGGAACTGGCGGCGGCCGGTCTGCGGGTCTTCGGTGATGATGTTCGTGCCGATGATGTCGGCGGGCATCAAGTCCGGCGTGAACTGGATGCGGGCGAAGTCCAAACTGAGGGCCTCGGCCAGCGTGCGGATGAGCAGCGTCTTGCCCAACCCCGGCACGCCCTCCAGCAGCGCATGCCCGCCGGCGAACAGGCATACGAGCACCGCTTCGACCACGTCATTGTGGCCGACGATCATCTTCTGGATTTCCGCTTTCAGGGCTGCGAATTGGGTGCGAAACTCGGCCACCTGCTGCTCAACCTGACCGGCGTCACGAACGGCCATAGGCGTCTCCCGTGGAAAAAGGCTTAACCGCAGAGGACGCGGAGGATGCTGAGGCAGGAGCTCTGCCTCTGCGTGCTCCACGTCCTCTGCAAGAGGATCTACGCAAATCGCGGGAAAAATTCTACGCAAAACGCGGGAAAAATGCTAAGCTTTATGAGTTCGCCTGTCGCGATCATCCAGCCAGGATTTGATCTCGGGGTAGACCTGCGCGGTCGCGATCGGGGCGGCCTCGAATTCGCCGTGTGCGATTTCCGGGTACAGGCGGAACGTCTTATCGCGTGCCTGAATGCGCTCAAAGAACACCTCGCGCGTGACGGCCGCGTTGGCGATCCGGTCGCGCCCGCCTGCTACTACCAGCGTGGGCACGCTCACGTTCGCATAATTATCTGAGTAGACGTGGTCCGGGCTGCCCAAGGTGCTGACAAACGCTTTCGCGCGCACGGACTTTGCCATCTGCGCCAGCACGCCGGCCTTCATGTGGTCCACGATGTAACGCCGCCCCTGAAGAAGCACCTCGGCCCGGTAGTTCGTGGCGCCGGTGAACCGGCCGGCCACCCCCAACAAGCCCTGCACCAGTTTGCATTGCGCCTCTGCCAGCGTGTCCGCCAGAGCCGGAGGTAGTTTTGTCCACCACGACTGGCGCCCTTCGCCGCGCATCCAGCCCAGCGGCACGTGCCCCGCTTCGGCAATCAGGGCTTGCAGCCACGCCCAGCGGGCCAGCAACTCAAACGGGTAATTGGCGTCCGCGTCCGTGCGCAGGAAATCGCGCAGCAGCGCCTTCCAGTTCACGCGGCCGCTCGCGTCACACGCCGAACTGGGCCAGCACAGCGCCGCCGGAAATTCGACGAATACGGCGCCGGCTAGCTGCTCGGCCCGCCGCGCGGCCAGTTCCGCATCCGCGACGATGTGTGCTTCGGCGCCGCCGCCAATGAGCTGCGCCCCTTGCGCGAAGCCGGCCAGCACCATGGCCCCCATGCTCGCGCCAACAACAAACGGCCGTCGCCCGGTCGCGGCCAGCACGTGCTCCACGACGGCCGGCATGTCGAAGACGATGAAATGATCCACCGACCAGTCGTCCAGCGCCGGCGGCGGCAAGCTGAGCATGTGCGGCGCGCCATGACCGCGGAAGTTCACCAGCCAAAGGTCATAACCGGCCGCGCTCAGGATGCTTGCGAGACTGTGATATTCATAATCCGGGCCAGTAATGCTGGGCAGGTCCCACAAGTCCGCGTTGACCCCCAGACCGTGCAGAAAGATGACCGGCGCGCCGCGACCAGGGCGGCGTTTTACAGCCAGGCGTGCACCGTCGGACGTAGTGATGTATTCGATCTCTCGCTGGCCGTTACCGGGCTCGTTCATGTCGATTCCGCTCTGGAGGCACAAGGTTGGCCGCCAATTTCGCCGCCTCGACGACAATCAGCGGCGCGATTGCCAGCCCGGCGATCAGCAACCAGGCCGGCCCGCCAACGCCGCTCACCTGGAAAATCGGGCGCAGCGCGGGAATCGTCAACGCCGCGAGCTGCAACAGCCCCGAAAATGCAATCGCCGCCAGTAGCCAGGGATTGCTGAGCAGGCCCAGGCGCGGCAGCGTGTACCGGTCGCTACGGCAGCCCAGCGCGAAGGCGAGCTGCGCGTACGCGAGCGTGCCAAACGTGACGGTGCGGGCGACTGCCAGGTTTTGGGGATCGCCGGCATACGTCAGGTGGAAAGCGAGCGCGCCGGCGGCGGCGATCAGCCCGCCATGAAAGAGGATCAGCCCGCCGCGCCTGAGCGAAATCACCGCCTCGCGCGGCGGCCGCGGCGGGCGCGACATGATGTCTGGTTCCGGCGGCTCCAGCCCCAACGCCAGCGCCGGAAAAGCATCCGTAACCAGGTTGATCCACAGAATCTGAATCGGTACCAGCGGCGCCGGCCAGCCCAGCAGCGCGCCAAAAAACATCAGCAGCACTTCGCCCGCGTTGGCCGAAAGCAGGTAATGCACGAACTTGCGGATGTTGTCGTAGATAGTGCGGCCCTGCTCGACGGCATTCACGATTGTGGCGAAGTTGTCGTCCGTCAGAACCATGTCGGACGCTTCCTTGGTCACGTCCGTGCCCGTGATTCCCATGGCGATGCCGATGTCCGCGGCTTTGAGCGCGGGGGCGTCGTTCACGCCGTCACCGGTCATCGCGACGACGTGCCCGTGCGAGCGATAGGCGCCGATGACGCGTAACTTGTGCTGCGCCGAAACGCGGGCGAAGACCGGCACGCTCTCGATGCGCCGCGCGAGATCCTCGTCGGTCATGCGGTCCAGTTCCGCGCCGGTGACGACAACCTGGTCCGGCTGGGCCATTTCCAAGGCGGTTCCGATCGCCCGGGCAGTGTCCGCGTGATCGCCGGTGATCATGACCGGGCGTATGCCGGCCGAACGGCAGCGCTTGACCGCCATGCGAGCCTCTTCACGCGGCGGGTCGAGCATGCCGGCCAGGCCGGCAAAGACGAGGTCTTTTTCGCGCCGCTCCTCGGGGTTCACACCGTCGCGGTAAGCCAGGGCGAGCACGCGCAGCGCTTGTTGAGCCATGGCCAGCGCGGAATGGAGGATTTCCTTGCGGCGGGCGTCGGTGAGCGGGATTTCACGGCCGCCGGTGCGCTCCTGGGTGCACTTCTCGAGGATGACTTCGGGCGCGCCCTTGGTGTAAATGCTGTACGCGTCCTCGCGCCGCACGATGACCGACATCGCTTTGCGCTGCGAGTCGAACGGAATTTCGTGGACTATCCGGCGGCCGCGGTCCTCGATTCTTATGCCCGCTTTGGCGGCGGCGACGACCAGCGCACCTTCGGTCGGGTCGCCAACTACGCTCCATCTGTCGCCGGCCTGCGGGTCGCGATCGAGGCGGGCATGGTTGCACCATGCGCCGATTTCGAGGGCGCGCAACAAATCCGGCTCGGTCTGCGGGTTGACTTCCGCATTCGTTTCGCACTGCCGGAATTCCCCCTCAGGGGCGTAACCGATGCCAGTAACCTCAAAGCACTTTCGGCCGGCGATCACGCGCTGGACGGTCATCTCGTTGCGCGTCAGCGTGCCTGTTTTGTCCGAACAGATCACGGTAACCGCGCCCAGCGTCTCGACACTCGGCAGCCGGCGGATCAGCGCGTTGCGGCGCGCCATGCGCTGCAGGCCCAGCGCCAGAGAGATTGTGACCACCGCCGGCAAACCCTCGGGCACGGCGGCCACCGCCAGGCTTACGGCCGTCAGGAAAATCTCCAGCAAGTCACCGCCGCGCAGCACCTGCAGAACGAAGATGATCGCCACCACGCCCAAGACGACGAACAACAGCGTCCGCCCGAGTTCGGCCAGGCGGCGCTGCAGCGGGGTCGGCTCCGGCTGGTGCCGTTCGAGCAGCCCGGCGATGCGCCCCAGCTCGGTCTGCATGCCGGTCGCGGTAACCACGGCGCTGGCGGTACCCCGCGCAATGCTGGTCCCCATGTAGGCCATGTTGACGCGGTCACCCAGCGGCTCGTCCTCGTCCAACACGGGCCGGTGGTCTTTCTCGACCGGCATCGATTCCCCCGTCAGGATGGCCTCCTGGGCGCGCAGACTGGCCGTGTTGATGAGCCGCACGTCGGCCGGTACGCGGTCGCCCGCCTCCAGCTCGATGCGATCGCCCGGTACGAGGTCTGCCGCCGGCAGAGTCTGCAACCGCCCCCCTCGAATCACCTTCGCCTGCGGCGCGGACATCTCCGCCAGCGCCGCCAGGGCTCGTTCCGCCCGCTCCTCCTGGACAAACCCCAGCACGGCATTAAGCACAACGATGGCGAGGATGACCACCGCGTCCAGCCACTCCCCGGCAACGCCGGAAATCAGCGCAGCGGCGATCAGTATCCAGATGATCAGATCCGCAAACTGCGCGGCAAAGCGGCGCCACCATGGCACGCCCACCGCGCGCGCCAACTCATTCGGGCCGAAGCGGTTTCGCAACTCCTGTACCTGCGCAGCGCTCAGGCCGGAGTGCGCGTCACTCGCGTAATCGCGCAACACGTCCTCTGCGGAGAGCGCGTGCGGGGCGGATGACGGCGAAGGTCGCGACTGCGGTTTCGGCGGGAAGTTGCCCGACGGAGGTTCGGCTGCCATACCCGAATTATTGCTATCGTACCCGCGTCTGTCGCGTTCGCGCCTCAGTGCACGTGCAGCCCTTCCACGCGCGAGTCGCGCTCATCGCGGACAATGTGCCACCGGATGCGCGTGAGCCGTTTCAGAAAACGGCGGTCATGGCTGACCAGCAACAGCGCGGCCGGGCAATCCGCCAGTGCTGCTTCCAGGCATTCAATCGAGGGCAAATCCAGGTGGTTGGTCGGCTCGTCCATGATGATCAGGTGCGGCTGGAGCGCCATGCCCATCGCCAGCAGAATCTTCCTGGTCTCGCCCGGACTGGGTTGAGCCGTTTCAAGGAGGGCGCGCGGGTCGGATCCCAACCTGCTGATGTGGGACAGGGTCTCGCCCAAAACCTGGTCCGGCAGCTTGCGCAGTTCGGTGGCCGCTATTGCGCCCCGCTCAGCGTCCAGCTCCTGCGGCAGGTAAACAACCCGCCCGGCTGGCAGATCCAGGCGATCGACTATGTGACGCACGATCGTGCTCTTGCCGCTCCCGTTTTTTCCCGTCAGGCCGATACGTGCATCCGCAAGAATTACCAGCTCCGGGTGAACCAGCCACCTATCAGAGCCCAGCGCCAGCCTTCCTGCATCCAGCCGGAGTAAAACGGGGCGCCGGGCGCGCTCGCCGCCGAGAGCTACACCCATCTTTGAGATCGCCCGCACCTGAACCTGGTCCACGCGCGCCGCGGCCTGGGCCGCACGGCCTTCGAGTTGCCGCGTTCTGCGTCCCGCGACGCCGTCCTTGCCGCTGTTGCGGGCCAGGTTAATCGCTCCTTTGCCGTCATGATCATGCTTGTCCAAATGACGCTTGGAGCGCAGCTTGTCCGCGCGGGCCGCTTCGCGCCGGCGGTTAGAGACTTCGCGCTCGATGCGGCGCAGCTCGTGCTGCAACCGCTCGCGCTGCGCCCGGGCGCTCGCCTCCTCCGCTTGTTGCTGTGCCCGTGCCGCGCTGTAATTTCCTGACCGCAGCACTACCTGCCCAACGCTCATCAGCAGGCAGCGCCGGCATAGCCGGTCGAGCAACTCGCGATCGTGGCTCACGAGCAGACCGATCCCGGAGAAGTCGTCCAGCACGCTCGCCAGCAGGTCGCGCGTCTGGCTGTCAATGTGGTTGGTCGGTTCGTCCAGCGCCAGCACCGCCGGCTGGCGCGCCAGCACAACCGCGAGCTGGGCCCGCTTTTGCTCGCCGTGGCTAAGCGTGTTCCACCGTGTGAGCCAATCGGCCTGAAGGCCAAGGCGGCCGCGCAGCACGCAGGCCCGCGGTTCGTCCGTGCTCAAGAACTCCGGCAATTCGGGCGGCGGGTGATCCGTGCGCTGGGGGCAGTAGGCGACCGGGCCGGGGCGGTGGATTCCGCCGCTGGTGGGCTCAAGTTCCCCGCAAGCCAGGCGCAGCAAGGTTGATTTGCCGCAGCCGTTGGGCCCGACAATACCCGTCCAGCCGCGTCCGAAGCTGGCGGTGACGCCGCTCAAGACCGGGGCTGACGCGGTTTCATACACGAAGGAAACACGTTGAAATTCGAGCGGAGATAGCGGCATCGGCACTCCCTCCCGCCTTGCGAAAGTCATCCAACCTTCGACGCAGGGTGTAGGGCCTAGTTCCGCACGGTCGTCTCCGACTACCTGACTTGATGTCTACCCGAAGTGTAGCAGAAAGGCGGGCCGGCTCCAATGCGAAATTCTCGGTTCCCTGGTGCGCCTTCGGTAGCGAAATGTTTGTTTACGAAAATGCGCCGGGCGATCTTGGCCTCAAGTCGCACTGCTTGAAGCTTCAACTTCAGGCAGTGGCGCACTCGCCCGTCCCGCCCGCGCCGCGCGCGTCGGGGTGTACCCCACGCTGGCCCGCCTAAAAAAAAGCCGGGCCCGGAGGCCCGGCGTGCACCACCATCCGCGAATTGCTCTAAGCGGTGGCTTTAGCCTTACTCTTCGCCAACTCGGTCAGCTTGTCGAAGGCCGCCGGATCGGCAATCGCCACTTCGCTGAGCATCTTGCGGTTCAATATCACGTTAGCGTTCTTCAGACCGTTCATGAACTTGCTGTACGAAATCCCGCGGGCGTCGCAGGCCGCGCTGACGCGCGTTATCCACAGCGCCCGGAACTCGCGCTTGCGCGCGCGCCGGTCACGAGTGGCGTAGACGCCGGCCCTGATCAGCGTCGGCTTGGCCGAGCGGTAAAGCGTGCTGCGCGAGGCGCGGAAGCCGCTGGCGGCGCGGAGGACTTTCTTATGGCGACGGCGGGTGGCGTGGCCGGGCAGTACTCGAGGCATTACTCAGACTCCTTCAAGGCGCCTATTCGGCGCACAAGGCCCGCTTCAGGTTCTGCGCCAGCTTGCCTTTGACTTCTACGATGCGGCGCAGCGCCTGGCGCCGAGCGCCGGATTTGGGGCTCATCAGGTGCCCCCGAAAGGCTTGCTTGCGGACTACTTTACCGCGCGGCGTGACGCGAACCCGCTTGCGCAGACCCTTATGGACCTTCTGTTTCGGCATAATCGTTCCTATCCAAGTCGTGTGTCGAGCCGATTAATATACTGCCGCCGGCGCCGCCGGGCAACGCCCGCGGCCGAAAAAAATCGATCGGCGCCCTAGGGATTGCATGCCGGACGACCGCTGCATAGGCTGATATTATCTTTGATTGCGGTCCAAAACCCGGTGCGGACGTCGGGGTGAGCAGCCTGCCCGGCGGACCTAAGCCGGTTCTAAGTTACGTGTAGCACCGGAGATAGGACAGGATTGCGAATGCCACACAAGCGCCTCGGAATCGTCGTCGGCGGGGGGCCCGCCCCCGGAATTAACGCGGTCATCGGAGCGGCCGTCATTGAGGCCATCAACCGCGGCTTTGAGGTTATCGGCTTCTACGACGGCTTCAAATGGTTGTGTTCTGATAATTTCGATCCGCCGACGCACTCGGTGCGGCTCGACATTAAACGGGTGGCCCGCATCCACTTTGACGGCGGCTCGATCCTGCGCATATCGCGCACCAACCTGCTCGATAACGAGAGCTTGAAAACGAGCACGGTCGTCAAACCCGACCCCTACAAGGTCGGCCTGGTTGTCAGCCGGCTGCGTGAGCTGGGCATAAACTGCCTGCTCACCATCGGCGGCGATGATACGGCCCTCAGCTCGCGCTTCATTGCCGAGGCCGCCGGCGACCGCGTGCGAACCGTCCACGTTCCGAAGACCATCGACAACGACGTGCCGCTGCCGCAGAACCAGGCTACCTTCGGCTTTGCGACCGCCCTGAACTACGGGACGCAACTCATCAAGAACCTCATGCAGGACTCGCAGACCACCGGCCGCTGGTACTTTGTTACGGCCATGGGCCGCAGCGCCGGCTGGCTGGCGATGTCCATGGGCATCTCCGCCGGGGCGACCGTCACGCTGATTCCCGAAGAATTCACCGAGCGGAGCAGCGTGCAACGCATCGCGGACGTGCTCGAAGGGGCCATTATCAAACGCCGCGTCATGGGCCGGCCGGACGGCGTGGCCCTGATTGCCGAGGGTCTGGCATATCGCTTGGGCGACCGCGAAGAGCTCGAGCGTCTGCTGGGCCGCAGCGTGCCCGTGGATGCGGCCGGCCACCCGCGCTTGGCGGAAGTTCCGCTGGCTGAAATGCTGCGTCAGGAAGTGCAGGCCCGCTTCCGCGCCCGCGGCGAAAACATGCCGCTTGTTTTGCACACGATCGGCTACGAGTTGCGCTCCGCCGATCCCACACCGCACGACATGGCTTACTGCCGCAGTCTTGGTTACCACAGCATCCGGCTGTTCGAAGACGGCACGCGCCGCGCGTCGGGCTGCCTTGTAGCGTTGGTCAACGAGAACCTGGTCGCGCTCGACCTGCACGACCTGGTCGATCCCGCGACCAACCGCATCCGCACGCGACTGGTCGACACGCAGAGCGACAAATACAAAGCCGCCCGAGCCTACCAGATACGCCTCGAGCGTTCTGATTTGGAAGACCCGATCATGCTGGCGCGCCTGGCAGTCGAGGCGCACATGTCGCCGGCGGAATTCAAGAAGCGCTTCATGCGCGCCGCCACGCCCATATGCGAACTCGGGCCCGAAGAGGACGCGGCTCAACCCGAGCCCGCGGCCGCCACCTCGGCGACGTAACATGGTGATGTGATAAGGTGATAAAACGATAAAGTGGTAAAGGACGGTCCGCGGAATCCCCTTTATCACTCTATCACTTTATCACCTTATCACCCTGGCGCCCGCGTGCCGGTCCAGATGCTCGCACGCCCCTAGGACACCGTCGATCCCGGCGGGACCGGTTTTTCTGTCGTCAGCAGCACGACTTGCGACTTGTCCGGCGTGGACGCGGCCAGCAGCATGCCCTTGCTCTCGAGCCCGCGCATCATCCGTGGCGCGAGATTGGCTACCACGATGATTTGCTTGCCGACGAGCTGCGCCGGTTCGTAGTGCGCCCGGATGCCCGCGACGAGCTGCCGCTGCTCGGGCCCGAGGTCCACCTGCAACACGAGCAGCTTGTCAGCATTCGGATGTGCTTCGGCCGCGGTGATCGTGCCGACGCGGAGGTCGAGTTTGAGAAAGTCGTCATATTGAATGATTTCTTCTGGCATGGCTTTCTTCCTGTGGGCTCTTGCGGCATCGCGCCGTTCCGAGCCAGTTGAAAACGATCTTATCGGCCGCGAACGACGTGCGGAATAGCAGGCCGCCGGCCGCGGCGCGGTTCTCGGCGCTGCGGACGACAGGCTATCATGCGTGCGTGAAGACCATCGGCCTGATCGGCGGAATGAGCTGGCAATCCACGCTGGCGTATTACCGCATCATCAACGAGCGCGTTGCGAAGCGGCTGCGCGGCCTGCACTCGGCCAAATGCGTGCTGTACTCGGTCGATTTCGCCGAGATCGAGGAACTCCAGAGCGCCGGCGACTGGGCCACGGCGGGGCGGGCAATGGCGGAGGCCGCACAGGCCGTCGAACGGGCCGGGGCCGATTTTGTGGTCCTGTGCACGAACACCATGCACAAAGTTGCGGGCGCGATCGAGGCCGCGGTGCGGATTCCGCTGCTGCACATTGTTGACGCGACCGCCGAGCGGATTCGCGTGGCCGGCTTGCGACGCGTCGGGCTACTAGGGACGCGATACACGATGGAGGATGACTTTTATCGCGGCCGGCTGGAAAGCAAGTTCGGCCTCGAGGTCGTTACTCCCTCCGCCCCGCAGCGCCAACGCGTGCACGACATCATCTTTGATGACCTGTGCCGCGGCGACACGACTGGCGCGGCCGAGTTGCAGAACATCGTTGGCACGCTTGTCCAAAATGGGGCGCGCGGGGTGATCCTCGGTTGCACCGAACTGGGTCTGGCGATCAAGCCCGAGAGCAGCCCGGTTCCGTTGTTCGATACTGCGGCGATTCATGCCGAAGAAGCCGCGGATTTCGCGCTGGCGCCGGCAGCAGCGACTAGTTGAAACAACATCGACCCATTGATAACCGCCGCCACAATAACGCAAAATACCAATACAAAAATACCAATGCCGATGATGGAGCGTACATGCCCGACCTCCTGCTGATTACCGACATTCGCACGCTGGCCGCCGTGCCGCCGGGACCATTGGCCGACGCCGCCATGCGTGAGTGGCCGTTGATCGAAGACGCGGCCTTGCTTGTTCGTGACGGGCGCATTGCCTGGTTCGGTCCGCAGCGGGAGGCGCCGGCCACGCACGAGGGCGAACGGGTAAGCGACGCGCGCCGCCTCTCGGCGGCCGGCGGTTGCGTGATTCCTGGGCTGATCGATTGCCATACGCACATTCCTTTTGCCGGCAATCGCAGCGGTGAGTTCGTGCGGCGTCTGGCGGGTGAAACGTATTTATCGATCATGCAGTCCGGCGGTGGTATACGCGTGACGACCGCCGCCGTGCGTCAAGCCAGCCGGCAGCAACTTGTCGATGAAAACCTGCCCCGCTTGCGGCGCATGCTGAGCTACGGCGTGACGACGGTGGAGTGCAAGAGCGGCTACGGCCTGTCGCCGGAGCACGAAATCAAGCAGCTAGCGGCCGTGCGCGACCTGGCGGCCCTGCAGCCGATTGAACTCGTTCCGACCTACCTTGGCGCCCACGCGTTACCGGCTGAATTCGAGGGGCGGAGCGACGAATATATCGAGCTCATGAGTAGCCCGGAGCTGCTGGCGCGAATCGCCCGCGAGAAGCTGGCCCGCTTCTGCGACGTCTTCTGCGACCGCGGCGCGTTCACGGTTGAACAGGCACGCACCATGCTCAGCCGGGCGGCGGCCGCTGGATTGCGACCCAAGCTGCACGCGGACGAGTTGGCCCAGATTGGGGCCTCCGGACTGGCGGGCGAGTTGCAGGCCGCTTCGGCGGATCACCTAGAACGCATCGACGACGCCGGAATCACGGCTTTGAAGAGCGGCGGCGCCGTGGCGGTCGTGCTGCCTGGCACGTCCTTTTTCCTGGGCATTGAGCATTGTCCCGCACGCCGGCTGATCGAAGCCGGCCTGCCGGTCGCGATCGCCACTGATTTCAACCCCGGGTCCTGCATGATCGAGTCCCTGCCGCTGGTCATGAACATCGCGGCCTGCCAATTGCGCCTGCGGCCGACGGAGATCGTGGCCGCGTGTACCGCAAACGCGGCTGTGGCCGTGGGGGCGGCCGAACGTCTGGGTGCGATCGCCGCGGGCTACGAGGCCGACCTGGTCGTGCTCGATGCCCCGACGCTGGATGAGTGGTTTTACGCGGTGGGTCGGCCACAAGTACGCCAGGTACTTAAGCGCGGCCGCGCGGTTTACTCGGCGACGGGCGAGGAGGCTCGCTAGCGGGGCTTTGGCGGCAGAACCGCCGGGGCGGGCTTAGGGGCAGAAGACTACGAGTGGGCTTGGGGGGAGCAGCGGTGGGCGCAAAGTCAAGGCCCGCGGGGGGTGTTGCGGGCCTTGAGGAGGAGGAGGAGGAGTTTCGTAATGGTTATAGGCCCCAGCCGGCCTGCTTTCCACAATCTTCCGGATAAATTCTCGTACAGCTTCGCGTGTGGCTTTAGGACAAATTCTGGTCGGTAAGAAAACATGCGCCCGGCCCTTCAAAGCGGTCCGTCGACGGGGTTTCGGCGAGCCTGGTGGTCGGCAAATCGCCATTTTTTGGGCTCGGCCAGCACTGTTCCCCAAGTCCGCAATTTTTGCGCCCATTCCGGCCGTGGTTCAACGGCGTTAATATGTGCGATCAATGCGGGGCGTAGCTCAGCCTGGCTAGAGCGCCTGGTTTGGGTCCAGGAGGTCGTGGGTTCAAATCCCGCCGCCCCGAATAGAGCGTAGAGCCGAGGCACCGGCTCCGGTGATGAGCAGTTTGCGACTCGGTCGCCTCGGCAACGTCAAACCGTCGAAGCGCTGCAGCCGCTGCGGGCTCAGCGCATCAGTATTCCCCTTCGGATATCAGGCAGAGGTTGGGCGTTAGCGCCGTGCGCGAAAAGTCCCGGCCACTGCCGCAGACATTCACGCAAGGTAGTGCGGGTCCGCGCGCCGCGGCTTCACCGCGCCGGTCGATGTTTTTTTGATCCAATCCCGCGGCCTATCGCCGGCGGAGGACGGTCAACGCGCCAAGCGCCAACAACAAAACGCTGGTCGGCTCAGGCGTGGGAATCTGCTCGGTGCAGAAGCTCACCGTGCCTTCAAAAGACACGACGAAGCCGAACGTACCGGAACCGCCTATGGGAATGGGCGACCCGGCAAAGTAGTCAATCGTGCCGACCCAACCCGTGCCCGGGCTGGGATGGCCCGGCAGCGCCAGCCCGTCCGTGGCCGGCGTGACGTTCCAAGTCCAATCGGTAGGCCCAAATGCCCCGACGATCGAGAACGGCTGGGGCATTCCGATTGTAATGTGGTAGTCAGTCCAGACGAAGTCAGTGTCGTTGGTGATGATCTGAACTAGCGAAACAGTCGGATCCTCGGGCGTATCCGTTATGAAGTCACCCTGCAGGTGGCCCGGATACCAATTCTGAGTGCAGATCAACTCCAACGAGTACCCCTCGGCTGATGGGCCGAAGAGCGCGGACTCCATCACGATGGCCCCATCGCCGTCATCATCGCAGGTCCAGTCGATGATCTCAGCAGTAGCGAGGGGACAAACCAAAAACAAAAATGCCAGATACAAAAAAACGCGCGACTTGAGCATTCCTCTCCTCCTTGCTCTCAGAGCGCGACTCGGTAAGGCTTCGGCCCAAAGCGGACCTCGCCCAGCTAGGAAACCGGCTCTTACCAGTCAGCCGCAATATAGCGATAACGGGGGAGTCACAGCAACGATTTTCTTGAAGGCGCGGTCCTAAAAAATTTGTAATCCAGCGGGGCTCAGGCGCAGAAAAGGCCGCTCGCCGTGTTTAATTGGCGGCCGGCCATTACAACGACCCGTCGGCCGGAGAGTTATAGGACGATGCCGCGGACTTGTGTCGCCAGCATGGTCGATTAACATATAATCACACGGCCTGCAAAGGCACACGGCTTGCCATGTAATGCGCCGATGCATGGTTTCCTAAGTGTTCGCGGCACGGAGAACTACGAAAATGGGGTTGGTACACGCTCCCCGTGAAAAGGCGCTGCGCGTTACCTGCGTTCGAAACAGCGGAGCGTTCGGCCGTCGGCTCATGGAAATGGGCCTGATCGAAGGCGCCGTCCTGGCGGTCTTGCGCCGAGCGCCGCTAGGCGATCCGTTGCACATTAGGCTAGGTGATTACGAGTTGTCTCTGCGCAGCCGCGAGGCCGAATTGATTGACGTATCGCCGCTGTGAGCTGAACCCTGACGTGGGTGACGGTCCCGACCGGCCGCAGCCCAGATCCGCAATCGATATTGTCCTTGTTTGACCCTTGCACTGGTTGCGGCGAACGAGCGACGGGTGTCTGTTGCTGCGCCGCGACGACCGCCTGCAAGACTGCGACCATCGCCCTGGTCGGCAATCCCAACACTGGTAAAACGGTTCTCTTCAACGCGCTGACGGGCTTCCGCCGCAAGGTGGCCAACTATCCCGGAGTAACCGTGGACATTGGCGAGGCCCCGATCCGCGGCAGCCGTCATGACCTGGAGCTGCTGGACCTGCCCGGCACGTACAGCCTGGCGGCCGCCTCGCCCGACGAAATGGTCGTGTGCAACGTCCTTTCCGGGCGCGTCTCAGGCCGCAGCCGGCCGGACGTGATTCTGGCCGTCGTGGATGCCTCCAACCTGCGGCGCAACCTGTACCTGCTTAGCCAGTTACTGGATTTTGGCCTGCCGGTTGTGGTTGCGCTCAACATGTTGGACGTGGCCCGCGCCCGCGGTCTTGAGATTGACATAGCGCGGCTGGCAGAACGCCTGGGGGTGCGGGTCATTCCGGTAATCGCGACCGACAAGCGCACGCTGCCGCCGTTCATCGCCGCGCTTGATGCCGCGTTGGCAGAACTGCGGCCACCGCGGCCAGCGCCCCTGCCGAGCGTAATCGAACAGAGTGCCGCGCAACTGGCCGCAAGCAACGGGCAGCTTTCACGCTGCGAAAGTTTGCGCGTTCTGCTGGATAACGAGGGTTATGCCGAACGCGAGTTCCTGGCGCACGGCGGCTTGGCCGCCGAGCTTGCCGCGGCCCGGCGGCTGCTTGAGACAGCGCAAATCGACGGAACGGCGGCGGAGATTCGGGCCCGTTACGCCTGGATCGACAATGTGCTCGAAGGCGTGGTCGCTCGTTCGCAGCACGGCCGATCCACCTGGTCCAGCCGGCTCGACCGCGTCCTGACGCACAAGCTGGGCGGCTTTGCCTTGCTGCTGATCGTGCTGTGCCTGGTCTTCCAATCGATCTTTTACGCCGCCCGCCCACTTATGGGTGCGATCGAAGCGCTCTTCGAATTGGTAGGCGCCCAGGCGACGCAACTCCTGCCCGAAGGCGTATTCCGCAGTTTGCTCGTCGATGGCGTGATCGGCGGCGTGGGCAGCGTGCTGGTCTTTCTGCCCCAAGTCATGATCCTCTTCGCCCTGATCGCGCTGCTGGAGGATTGCGGCTACATGGCGCGGGCGGCATTCATGGTTGACCGCCTGATGCGCGGCATGGGGCTGAGCGGGTTGTCGTTCATCCCGCTGCTGTCCTCGTTTGCCTGCGCCGTCCCGGCCATCATGAGCACGCGCACTATCGCCGACCGGCGCGAGCGCTGCGTTACGATGCTGGTAATTCCGTTCATGAGCTGCTCGGCCCGGCTGCCGGTGTACCTGGTGATGGTTGGCGCCCTGGTGCCGGACATTAACTATTTCGGCGGGCTGATCGGCTTGCCGGCCCTGGTGATGCTGGCGATGTATCTGGTAGGAATCGTGGTGGCCATTCCCACGGCCTGGCTGCTGCGAAAGACGGCCTTCGCCGGGCCTACGTCCGGCTTTCTGCTCGAGCTGCCGAGTTACAAGCTGCCGCGCCCGGGCACCGTCTTGCAGCGCGCCTACAGCGGCGGCCGCAGTTTCCTCGTCCGCGCCGGAAGCATCATCTTGGTCCTGAACCTGGTAGTGTGGGCGCTGGCGTACTTTCCGCACGACGCGGCCGCCCGCAGCGTGGTCGAACAGCAGGCGCAGGCTGCCGATTGGGGACCCGAACGGCTAAGGGCTGAGCTCGACGCGCAGCAGCTTCGCGATAGCTACCTGGGCCGGCTCGGGCAAGGGATTGAGCCGGTTCTGCGGCCGCTAGGCTGGGATTGGCGCATCGGCGTCTCCGTGCTGGCGTCGTTTCCGGCGCGCGAGATGGTGGTGGCCACGCTCGGCACGCTGTTCAACCTGGGCGAATCCTCGGGGGGCGGCGCGGAGAGCTTGCATCAAGCCCTGCAAAGCGCTACGTGGATCGGCACGGACCAGCGCTTGTTCACGCTGCCTGTAGCATTGTCGATCATGGTGTTCTTCGCGCTGTGCGCCCAATGCGGCAGCACGCTGATAATGATCGGGCGCGAAATGCGTTCGATCGCCTGGCCGGCAGCCTCGTTCTTTGGAATGACCATCCTGGCGTACTTTGCGGCGTGGGGCACGTACGCCGCTGCCCAAGCGGCTGGTCTGTAGCGCCGGCTTGCGGAGACGCCCGCGCAGCGGGGCGCGGGGTGGGGCGCGCGGGAGTAAAATCCGGCATGCAAAAGGCGGACGCCCTCATTCTCGGCATCGAGACTTCCTGCGACGAAACCTCGGCCGCGGTCGTGGCCGGCGGGCGGCAGGTGCTCTCCAGCCTGGTCAGCTCGCAGGTGGCGCTGCATGCCAAGTATGGCGGGATCGTGCCCGAACTGGCGTCACGTGCTCACGTCGAGCAGGTCCGGCCCATCGTCGAGGGGGCGCTGGCTGAGGCCGGCGTGCGCTACAGCGACCTGGATGCGATTGCGGTGACGGTCGGCCCGGGGCTGATCGGCTCGCTGCTGATCGGCGTAACCGCGGCTAAGACTTTGAGCCTTGCACAGGGTCTGCCGCTGGTTGCCGTCGATCACATCGAGGCTCACGCCACCAGCGCGGCGTTGACGGCCGACACCTCGCCCTGGCCGGCCGTGGCGCTCGTCGTGAGCGGCGGGCACACCTCGCTGTACCTGGTGCGCGACTTCCTGCGCATCGAGTTGCTGGGGCAGACGGTCGATGACGCCGCGGGCGAGGCGTTCGACAAAGTGGCCGCAATTCTCGAACTGGGGTATCCCGGGGGCCCGGTGATCGACGCCTTGGCCCGCGAGGGGGACCCGGCCGCGATCGACTTTCCGCGCCCATGGATACACAAGCCGCACTTTGACTTTTCCTTCAGCGGGCTCAAGACGGCCGTGCTCTACCACACCTACGGCGGCCCGCACAAATACGGCAGCGTCGCCCATCTCAGCCGGCGGCAGTTGGCCGACATCGCGGCCAGCTTTCAAGCCGCGCTGGTAGAGACGTTGGTGGCCAAGACAGTTGCGGCGGCCGAGCACGCGGGCGTTTCGACGGTAGTGGTGGGCGGCGGAGTGGCCGCAAACTCGGCGCTTCGCGAGGCATTGAAGCAGGCGTGCACTGAACGCGGGCTGACGCTGCACCTGACCCCGCTGGCGTATTGCACGGACAACGCCGCCATGGTTGCGGCACTGGGCTACCGCCACTGGTTGGCGGGAGAGACGGCGGACCTGGGGTTGGAGCCACGCGCCGGCCTGCAGCGCCCGCCGCGCGTGACGACCGCATAACGGATTAGGCAGGGATGGGGGATTCCGGGATCAAAATGTAACGATATCTGGCGCGATCCTCTCTGGTGAATGCCGCCGCTTGTTGGAACCTGCGGCGCGGCTTAGACTGGCGTGCGAGTTTTGCGAAGGTACTTACCGGAGCACCGGCATGATTTTCGGCGAAGAAAGCAGCACCCCTCAAAACCAACCGCAACCACAGCAGATCCGCCTCGACCTGTCCGGCATGGAGACCGTGTACGCGAATGCGTTCGCGCTGGCCGGCTCGCCGGATGAGGTGGTGCTGTACGTGGGGGCCAATCTGCCGCTACCCAATATGAAAGAGCCGGTCGTGCGCGTCTCGCACCGTGTGACGCTGATACCGGCCAACGCCAAACGGCTGTTGATCGCATTACAGCAGACCATCAAGGCGCACGAGGAGCGTTTCGGTCCCATCGAGCTGCCGCCGCCGCGCCGGCCAGCGCAGTAGGCCGGAGTTTGCCGCAGCCCGCACTGCTTGAAGCTGCCGCTTCATGCAGTGGCACACGCGGCCGCCCGGAGTGATAAAGTGATAGGGTGATAAGGGGGTTGCGCGGATCGTCCTTTATCACCCTATCACTTTATCACCACTGACCGCCGCGCTAGCGTGGGGGCGGGCGATCCTCGGGGCGTTCCACTGGTAGGACAATGTCGAGGCGGGCTCCGCCGCCCGGCACGTTGGCCGCGGTCACGGCGCCGTGCATGTCGTGCACCAGTCCGTGTACGACCGCCAAACCCAAGCCGGCATTGCCCGACTTGCCCCCGCCCAGCACGCCCTTGGTAGTGAAGAAGGGCTCGAAAAGATGCTCCATATGCTCAGGGCTTATGCCCGGTCCGGTGTCCGCGATGGACAGACAAACGATCTCCGGCCCGAGCGAGGCCAGCGAGACGCGCAGCACGCCGCCGTCCGGCATAGCTTCCAGCGCGTTATTCAGCACATGATTCAGAACGATGATCATCTGCTCGCGGTCAACCAGCACCTGGGGCAGCGGCTGATAATCAAAACGTAGCTCGACGCGCTGATTCTTGAATCGCTGCTCATTGCCATGCAGAATCTCGGCCACGATCTCGCTCAGGTCGGCCAGGTCGGAGGCGCGGTGGTCCGCCTGCGCGAACGCCAGCAGTTGCCGCGTGATATCGGCGGCCTGCCCGACCGCCTCTGCGGTGCGCTGCGCGGCGCGCCGCATGGCGGTCAAGGTGTTCATGTTCATGGCATATTCGAGGCTGGTGGCAATCGAGCACAGCAGGTTGTTGTAATGATGGGCTACTGCCCCGGCCAGCTTGCCCAGGTAAGTCAGGCGCTCGTTGCGCTTCAGTTGCCGCTGCAGCCGGCGACGCTTGGTAATGTCGCGCATCCACAACGAAACGCCGCGGAGCGAACCGTCGTGTTCCAACACCGGCGTCGCGAGCACCGCGAAATCCAGCGGCCCGGCTTCGTCCCGCCCAAGCTGCGTTTGATACTCGCGCGGCTCGAGCGTCGTGGTGGTATCCACTAAAAGTTGCTCAAGGCGCGGCCGGTCGCGCTCGGGAAAAAGCTCAGCGACGTAAATGCCGGGCGTGCTTGACTGGACCCGCCCGAATAAATCGGCGGCCGCCGAGTTACACGCAATCACCCGTCCATCCGGCTCACAGGCCACGATTGCCAGCCCGACGCTCTCAAAGAGCCCGTGCAGGAACCCGGCGTCCAGATGGCCGACAAGGGCGGCGCGACTATCTGGTGGGCCGGCCATGACTTATCTCCGCTCGGATGAAAACGAAAGTATCATAACGCTCGTCGTTGACCAGTCCTGTAAGGAAGGCCCCGCCAACCATGCCAAACACGTCGGCCTTCTCGCCCGGGCCAACCATAACAAACTCTTCAGTGCTGAGGGGAATTTCAAAAGCGGCCGATCCGTAAGCCCGGCCCTCGCGGCGCCGCCCCGTCGCCCAGCCTTCAGTGGTAGTGTAGGTCAGGGCCGGAGGCAGCTCCTGGCGTATCTCGGGTACGACCATCAGGCGCACGCTGTCACGCTGCAGCGGGTCCGGCTCATACGTCAGCCGCAACACTTTTTGGCTCGCCGGCCAGGTGTCGCCGGTCAGAATGCCATCATCGTCGAGGAAGAAGATCGTTTGATCGCGCGGCGTGGCGTCGAGGTGCAGGCCCAGCGGCACGCCCGGCGGATTGTGCATCGGCGGCAGTTCGTACACGCGGCTTTTCTCGGTCGCGTTGAAAATGTCCTTGATGGCGTCCCACCGGGCAATCTGTCCCACGCCCATCCGGACGCCGTTGCTGTACAGCCGCACGGCCGTCTCGCTGTCCACGCTGTCCTCGCGTACCAGGTCCCAGACGCGGTTGAGCTGGTCACGGGCGGCGCGTGGCGTTTGCACGTGCAGGATTATGAACTGCACATCAGCCGGGACGGACAACGGCAGCGTTTGAGCGATTCGGGCGGGGTTGGCGGGAGCGGGCAGGGGTCGTGCTTCGGCGATTGGGGCGGTAACGGGGTCGCTACAGCCGGCTAGCAGCATACAAGCCAGCGCCAGCGTTCGTTGCCGGGCGGATTCGCTCCAACGGGCGCCCAATAGCGGGCGTCGAACACCGACACTCGCGCGACCGTACTGACCGGCTTGTAGTCGGGCTTTAAACAAAAACGTTGCTCCATTGTTATCTTAGCCCATTTGAGGCCCGATGCCTAGTCCCTTGAAATCTCGAAAAGAGGCAGGTCAGGCCGAAACGGACGCCGCTGCCATAACCAGCCGCGTTTATGGGGCGCTGTGCAGTGGCCCTGCGTTGATTCAGCGCGGCCACATCATCGCGCCGCGCCACCTAGAATGAGGCGGAGACCGGTGGATGGCGCGCCTCATTCAAATTGTCGTCCCATCCCACACGACGACGCCGCTGCTGAAGACGCTGCAGCAAAGCGGGCGGATGCTCAGCATTCGTCTCCAACCGGGCGTGTCGCTTGAGCCGCCCGGCGACCTGGTCACGATCCAAGTGAAAAACCGGGAACTGATGCCGACGTTGCGCCTGCTGGATGAACAAGGCGTCGGCCGGGGGCCCGGAACGGTGCTCAGCACCGCTCAGCCGCTTTGCATAATATCGCCAACTGCGGCCGCCGAGCTCCAGAATGACACGAGCGAGTGCAGTTTTGAGGAAATCGAGACGGCCCTAGTCCGCGACACCAGCAGCGACGTCCTGCTGGTAATGGCGATTTCCGGCTTCATCGCGGTTTCCGGTCTTGCGACCGGCGCTTTGCACATCGTGGTCGCGGGAATGTTGATTGCGCCGGGCTTTGAGCCGCTCGTCCGGATCGCGCGGGGCGTCGTGGCGCGCAGCGCCGCCTGGCGGGCGGACCTGCGCTGCACTGCTCTGGCGTATGCCGCGTTATTTATCGGCGCGGCGATCGCCGCCCTGGTGCTGCGCTTCCACGGAAAACCGTTGCTCAGCGGTTCCGGAGGCTACCTCCCCACGCCGCCGCTGGTCGCGTACTGGACCAACTTGACTCTTTTCAGCGTTCTCGAGGTGATCGTCGCGGCCACGGCGGGGGCATTTCTGGTCGCCACGAACCGTTCGATCCTGACGGCGGGCGTAATGATCGCGCTGGGGCTGATCCCCGCCGCGGCGCTGGTGCCGGCAGCGTTGGTCGAGAGCCAATGGGATCTGGCAGGCCGGGCGTTGCTGCGCTGGGCGGTTGACGCCGCGTTGGTCGTGGTCGTTTCGTTCG
>Ga0116188_1000876_pt1 | contig 27729 bp, 19 predicted proteins | sample AD_JPNTR2_MetaG_FD_89807 | JGI IMG/M metagenome (GOLD analysis project Ga0116188, IMG submission 89807) | Active sludge microbial communities of municipal wastewater-treating anaerobic digesters from Japan - AD_JPNTR2_MetaG | ecosystem: Engineered > Bioreactor > Anaerobic > Digestate | place...
CCGAACAGATCGAACAAAGGCCGACGGGGTCGCCCTTCAGGTTTGCCTTGACCATTTCCTTGAGGAATTCCGTTCCGCTTCGCCATTCGTACTGCATCTTTTGTTTTCCTTTTTGCTTTCGTTTATATACGATTTGGTTTCTTTTGTCACGGTTTTCGCTCGTCTGCCGCTTAAGAATTTGTTACCAGGGTTTCAATGATGCACAGGTGGGGCCAGTACGGGCCTCACAGCGAAAGTGAGCGACCGGACGGGGGCCGGTAATGCCCGGGGCGACCGTGACCATTGTGCGGGTGGAGACCGGCGAACAGCGAACCGTGATTACTAACGAGACGGGAAGCTGGGAAGCTCGTTTTCTTGCTCAGCGTCCTCACACCCTCACTTCGACTGCCCGGATTTAAGAAATCAAACCCCAGAAGTCACACGCTACCTGATCAGCAGGCCCTGCTCGACCAGGTACTCGATAATACTCGTAGCGGCCTGCTCTGGTGACTGGTCAAGTGTCTTGATCGTCAACTCGGGACTGATGGGAGCTTCGTAAGGATCGTCGATGCCCGTGAATCCCTGGATTTCACCTCGCCGGGCCTTGGCATACATCCCTTTGGTGTCTCTCTGTTCGCAGACGTCTAGTGGCGTATCGACGTATACCTCGATAAAGTTGTCCCGGCCAACCATATTGCGGACGTCGTTCCGGGTGCTCCGGTAGGGACTGACGGCGGCGCAGATGACTCGACCGCGGTGGCGGACGATCTCGGCCGCCACGAATCCAATTCGGCGTATGTTGATGTCCCGGTCCTCGCGACTGAAGCCCAGCCCTTTTGACAAGTGCGTTCGCACCACGTCGCCGTCGAGAACCGTTACCTGCAGCCCGCGTTCCAGGAGCATCACGGTGAGAACTTCGGCGATCGTCGATTTCCCGGCCCCGCTCAGCCCGGTCAACCAGACACAGAAACCCTGCAGGTGGCGGGGAGGATGACGCGAAGACAAAATCTCGGCGACCTCCGGGCGCGTGAACCAAATCGGCAGGCTAACTCCCTTGTTGAGGTACTGATCTCGCACCTGGGTGCCCGATAGCGACAGCGTCCTGGCCCCTTCCGGGACTTGTGAGACTTCTTCGTAACGATCCTCATCGGGGAGATAAACCATTTCGCCAAACCGGATCGCCTTGACTCCAGTCTCGTTCGCGTATTGCTCAACCAATTCCTGTGCGGCGTACGGCGGGTAAAACGGCTTGCCCTTCGAATCCAGGCCGGGGCCAGCGTGATCCCGCCCGACAATAAGATGGTTTGCGCCATAATTGCGTCGAATGATGGCATGCCACAAGGCTTCCCGGGGCCCGGCCAGGCGCATCGCCAGGGGGAGAAGCGCCAAAACCACGCGATCGGGCTCAAAATAGCGACTGGTCAGCGCCATATAAGCCCTGACCCGCGTATAGTGATCGACGTCTCCCGGCTTTGTCAGGCCGACCACGGGGTGCAGAAGCAACGTCCCGTCAGTGTCTCGGATGGCGCGACGGGTCAACTCCTCGTGGACGCGATGAAGAGGGTTCCGGGTCTGGAAAGCCACAACCTGGGGGCGACCGCGGTCGGCTAACTCTTTCCTGACCTGTTTGGGTGTCAACCGCAGCGTCCGGAAGTCCTGATGACGAGGCAGGCTGAAGACCCGAAGCGGGCCGGAAACCGCCAATTTGCCCCAGCGATACATTTCCGCGACCAGTGGATGACGCTCATCGCAGGTGCCCAGGAATTGACTGGCGCATTCCTGAAGATCCCAGGAAAAGACCTCTTCCAGTCGGAGGATAGCCAGGGGAAGATTGCGGGAGTCTCGCAGGACCACTTCTTCGTCCAATCGGGGTCGGAACGCCTCCGGATCAATGGGAAGAATGATGGGAACCGGGAACAGGTTTCCCTTCACCAAGCGCATGCTTTCCAGGACAGACCGGTAGTCTTCCTCTGACATGAAACGATCCAGCGGGGAAAAGCCGCCTGTAGCCAGGAGTTCGAGATCGCAAACCGCTCGATCGGAAATCTGAATAGAGCGAAGAGCCGTTGACCGCGCCCGCAACTCCTCGCACTCCTCGGTCTCCGGAACCAGGTTAACCAAAACCCCTCCGTACGGAGGGATAAGAAAGCTCTCGTCTGACATAAGCGCTCCATTCTAGAGACAAACGGACAAAGGGGCAAACTGCAAGAGGTTCAACTGCAGGGGTACCAATCAACTGAACAGAGCCTTGAGCGCAGCGTTTTCAGCGGAGCGACCCGGCCCTTGCCGGGCGGTAATAAAAGCAATTTCCATTTTCCATCGTTCATTTTCCATTTTCCATTTCATCCATCTCTTTCGTCCTCGCCTGTCCGAAACGGAAAATGGAAAATGAACGATGGAAAATGGAAAATCGTCTTAACGCCAAAACATCGACACCGTGCTCCGGGCTCCGTTTGATCGATTGGACCCACCCCGGCAGTTTCCCATTTACCCCTTTGTCCCTGTATTTTCAGCCAGCTACAATACAGTTAAAAAGGAGTCACCGATGATCATACGACCGGCCTTTATTGTCACGATATTGAGTCTCTGCACGTTTCTGCCTGGTTTTCTGTTTGCCGACGAGGACTATCCGACGCTTGCGATCGGCGCCCCGGCGCCTGATTTCCGGCTCCCGGGTGTTGACGGACGAGAGTATTCATTAAGCGACTTCCAGCAGGCGAAGGTCCTGGCCGTCATCTTCACCTGCAATCACTGTCCGACTGCGCAGGCATATGAAGAGAGGATCAAACAACTGGTAACCGACTTCAAAGATAAAGGCGTGGCCTTTGTTGCCATATCGCCCAACGACCCGAAAGCTGTCCGGCTGGACGAACTCGGCTGGAGCGACATGAGTGATTCTTTTGAGGAAATGAAGCTGCGGGCGGAGCACAAGCAGTTCAATTTCCCTTACCTCTACGATGGGGATACCCAGGAGGTCTCGAAAGCATACGGCCCGAAAGCGACTCCTCACGTGTTCATCTTCGACGAGGCTCGTCGGCTTCGCTACGTCGGGCGTGTGGACGAAAATGAGCGCCGTCCGGACCAGGTCAAAAGCCCCGATGCACGAAATGCGATTGAAGCGCTATTGGCGGGAAAGCCCGTTCCGGTCGAACATACCCGCACCTTCGGCTGTTCGGTGAAGTGGGCGGATAAGCGTAGTTCGGTCGACGAAGCTTTCGCCAAATGGGCGCAAGAGCCCGTGACGATCAAGGTCGCCGATTCAGCTCAAGTCAAGCAGTTGCTTGAGAACCGGAGCGACAAGCTCCGCCTCGTAAACGTCTGGGCGACCTGGTGTGGCCCCTGCAGGGTGGAGTTCCCGGATCTCGTGACAATCAATCGGATGTATCGGCACAGGGAATTCGAACTGATTACAATCAGCGCCGACGATCTCCAAGACAAGGAAAAAGCACTTGCCTTCCTGAAGGAACAGCAGGCTTCGACCACGAATCTTATTTTCGCCGAAAGCGGTTATAAGCTTTTCGACGTGCTGGATGATTTTGCTGGTGGAAAGATGTCCAGTGGCGCCCTTCCTTACACCATGCTTATTGCACCCGGCGGAAAAGTGATCTATCGCAAGGAAGGCAGAATTGATCCGCTGGTCGTCAAGCGAGAAATCATCAAGGTGATGGGGAATACCTACAGATGAGAGAAGTCTTTCAGGCGGGATGCACAGGCTATGGCCCGAGGGAAATTCCCGACCCCTGCACCCTCGTGATTTTTGGGGCTTCCGGCGACCTCACCCGACGGGAATTGATGCCGTCCTTGTACCGGTTGTTCTCGCGACGGCTCTTGCCTGACCCTTTTTCCGTCATCGGATTCGCCCGCCGACCTTGGAAGGACGAGCACTTCAGAGAAGAGATGCGCCAGGCAATAAGCACTCGAAGCTCCCTGGACAACGACACCTGGCAGGAGTTCAGCCGGCATCTCTTCTTCGCCCAGGGAGACTTCGGCGATCCCGATTCGGAAGGATACCGGCAGTTACGCCAGACAATCTCGAAGTTGCGAGCCGAATTCCATCTTCCCGAAAACTTGCTGTTTCACCTGGCCACTCCCCCCGAACTTTACCCCACGATAGTCGCGGGACTGAGACGTTCGAAGCTCGTCGATTCGTCTGCAGGGTGGCGGAGAATCGTTATTGAGAAGCCTTTTGGGACGAGCCGGGAATCGGCCTGCGCGCTTCACGCTGACCTGAGTCAAGCCTTCACCGAGGAGCAGATCTATCGTATTGATCACTTCCTGGGGAAGGAAACAGTTCAGAACATGCTGGTCTTTAGGTTCGCCAATCCGAGTTTTGAACCGATATGGAACAGGAATTACATCGACAACGTCCAGATAACCGTGGCGGAAGAAATCGGGATCGAGGGACGCGCTGCTTTTTACGAATCGACCGGTGTTGTGCGCGACATGGTTCAGAACCATTTGTTGCAACTGCTTTGCATGGCCGCCATGGAGCCGCCCCTTCATTTCGACAGTCGATCTTTGCGTAACGAGACGGTCGAAGTGCTGCAAGCCATTCGCCCTTTGAACCCAATCAAGGATGCAGTGCGCGGACAGTACGGGCCCGGCAGGATCCGCGGCAACGACGTGCCCGGCTACCGACAGGAAAAAGGTGTTTCGCCCTCGTCTGACATCTCGACTTTTGCCGCCCTTAGACTCTGGATCGACAATTGGCGCTGGGCCGGAGTCCCGTTTTACTTGAGGACCGGTAAGCGCATGTCGCGCAAACGGGCCGAAGTAACCATTCAATTCAAACCCACTCCTCACCTGATGTTTTCACCTGATTACAGCGCACCGGAACGAAGTAACGCGCTGACTTTCCGGTTGCAGCCGGAAGAGGGGATCATCCAGCGTTTCATAGCCAAGCAACCCGGGCCGGAAATCTGCATGCAGCCGGTCAAGATGACAATGGTGTACGCCGACGCCTTTGGAATTGAGAAGCCGCCGTCGGCGTATGAATGGCTTCTGCTCGACGCTATGAGAGGCGAACAGACGCTATTCGCGCGTGGCGACTGGGTGGAATCCGCTTGGGCCTTGGTTGATCCAGTCATCAGGCACTGGGAGACGCACCCGCCGGTCGATTTCGCGAACTATGCCGCGGGGACCGACGGCCCCGAGGCTGCTTTCTCGCTGCTTTCCGCCGACGGGCGGGAATGGATAGAAGCCGACCGCTAGGCTCCACTGCTCCGTATCGCGAGCACTACTTGTGGACTGATTAGAGCTCTGAGTCGCGCCTTCAGCGCTGAAACCCGCGCTTCGACTGGTTCCTGGGGCTTCGCCCCAGGCTAACCTGAGTCAGGCCGTTGGCCTTAAGAACAGTTAAGTTGGCGGCGATCCCCCGAAGGGGTCGAACTACAAAGGGTCGTTCCTCGATCGGGTCTGCTGCGAGTTGTGAGGTGGTTCTTTTGCCTGTCGCGCTGACCTCTTCCAGACCGAACGGGACCACAAACCCGGGAATTCCGGTCATTCAATTACCATCCCGCGGCTGCGCCGTGGGGCGTGCGACGATCGAATCCCCCTTCCAAAACGTCATGTTTCGAATCGTAGAGAATTGCCTCGACCGCCCCCTGCGACTGGATTTCGTTCAAGGAATGCCCAAGCGATCGGAGGATGGCGATGGTATCAGGCGATAATCCGAAACGCTCGTAGTTGACTCGATCTGGCAACCATTGATGATGTATTCGAGGCGCGTCGACTGCTTCCTGGATGTTCATCCCAAAATCAATCACGTTGATTATCGTCTGTAGCACCGTGTTGATGATGGTACGGCCTCCGGGGCTGCCAACCACCATGAAAAGCTTACCGTCTTTCGCCAGGATCGTCGGAGTCATGCTTGAAAGCATCCGCTTTCCGGGTCCCGCCAGGTTCGGAGGTGTGCCGATCAGACCTTTTTCGGTCGTCAGTCCCGGCCCGGCGTTGAAATCACCCATCTCGTTGTTCAGCAAGAAACCGGCGCCGGGAACCACGATTCTCGATCCATAGCCTGCTTCGAGCGTATAAGTCAGGGCTACGGCATTGCGTTCGTGGTCAACAATCGAGACGTGCGTTGTGCTTTCACTCTCTGGAGCCCACTCGAAGCTGGCCGGCGGCGATTTCGAGGCTCGGCTCGAACTAATCGTCTTCCTCAGCTCGGCGGCGTGTTCCTTGGAAATCAGCCTGGAAATCGGCATTCCCTGGTTGAAATCAGGATCACCCAGGTAACGAGCCCGGTCGGCGTAAGCGCGACGCATCGATTCAATCATCAGGTGAAGAACGGCGGCCGATCCGAATTGCAGCTCGTTCAACTTATAGCCTTCGAGAATATTGAGCATTTCGAGAAGAACCGTCCCGCCGGAACTGGGCGGCGGCATCGAGATCACTTCGAATCCTCGATAGCTTCCACTCAGCGGCGCGCGTTTTTGAGCCTGGTAACTTTTGAGATCCGCCCGCGTAATGAGGCCTCCGTGAGTCCTCATTTCCTTCTCGATCAGCTCCGCCGTTTCCCCTTCATAGAACCCGGCTGGACCACGATCAGCGATTCGACGTAGTGTCCTTGCCAGCTCGGGCTGCCGGAGTATCTCTCCCGGTTCGTACGGGACACCTTGCTTCGAAAATTGGCTAACCGAAGCAGGGTACTTTCGCATCTTTGGAAGCACTTCTTTGAGCGAATCGCTCAACCCCTGACTCACCTCAAACCCTTCGCGGGCCAGTTTGATTGCCGGATCGAGAAGTCTCTTCCAAGGCATGCTTCCGTGCTCTCGCCATGCCAGGTGCAGACCTGCAACCGTGCCCGGAACTCCCACCGACAAATGGCTGTAGTGATGGAGTTCCGGGTCGTACACACCGTCCCGCAGGAACATTTCCGGCGAGGCGCCGGCAGGAGCTGTCTCGCGAAAATCGTATGCCTGGGGTTCTCCGGTGGCCGGGCGATAGACAATAAACCCGCCGCCACCAATGTTTCCCGCAGTAGGGTAAGTCACGGCCAGGGCGAACGCGGTCGCCAATGCCGCATCGATCGCGTTTCCGCCCTCTTTCAGGATTTGCAGACCGACCCGGGCCGCCAGCTCCTCCTGGGCGACAACCATGCCGCGACGAGCGCGTACGGGAGGTGAAGAAGCAGCGATCAGATCGGGGACGACGCCTCCCAGAATGCACAGGGCGTGAAAGATCGCGAGAAAAGCGTATAGGGCGCGCATCATTCCAGACGTTTTATCACTTCTTCGGCAAAGTCACCGGTGCCGAGTGTTCCACCCAGATCACGAGTTTTCTGGCCCTCGGCCAAGGCACGGTTGTAGGCGTTCTTGATCTTGCCGGCGACCTCTCTCAACTGATGACTGCCGACTTGGTCCGAGAGGTGATTGAGCATCATGACAGCTGACATAAGGAGCGCCAACGGATTGGCAATTCCCTTTCCAGCGATGTCGGGCGCAGAGCCATGAACCGCCTCGAAAATCGCTTCACGCTCGCCAATATTCGCCCCCGGCACAAGACCGAGGCCTCCCACCAGCCCGGCGCATAAATCACTGACCACATCGCCGTAAAGGTTTTCCAGCAGGAGAATATCAAACTGCGAGGGATCCTGTACCAGCTTCATGCACCCTGCGTCGATGATCATCTCTTCGTACTCGATGTTCGGGTACTCAACCCGGTGGATCTCCTGGGCACAGCGAATGAACAGGCCGTCGGTCATTTTCATGATGTTGGCCTTGTGGAATACGCTGATCTTCCTGCGGCGGCGCTGGGTTGCGTAGCGGAAGGCCCAGTGAGCAATGCGCCGGCAGGCTGATTCGGTCGCGACCTTCATGCTCATCACGACCCCCGGAGTCACTTCGTTCTCGACTCCACTGTAGAGACCTTCCGTGTTTTCCCGCACGATGACAATGTCGACGTTGTCAAAACGAGTCTTCACCCCCGGGAGATTCCGGACGGGCCGGACGGCAGCGTACAAATCCAGTTTTTTCCGCAACTGGACGTTAACCGAGGTGAACCCTTTTCCGACGGGAGTCGTGCATGGTCCTTTCAGAGCAATCCGGCAATGCCTGATTGCCTCCAGCGTCTCTTCGGGAAGCACGTCCTGGCCGTCGGCCAGAGCCGCTATACCGGCCTTCCTTTCGACCCAATCCAAACCCGCCCCGGCCGCGGCGAGTACTCTTTTCACTGCAGCCGTAATTTCAGGTCCGATCCCGTCTCCCTCGATTAGAACAACTTCGTAACGATCCATTATGGCTCCTGGCTAGGGTTAAACGTATGAAACGAGTGATATTGCTGGCTTTCAGTATGTCAGGCAAGAGCCGGGCGTTCAAGGCTGGCCGGCTCCAGACAACGGACTCGGGCTGAGATAGAATGGGACTGCCGTGAATCCTTACCTCAATCGCCTGATGATACAGGCGCCGGAGCAGTTCTTCGGACGGCGCAAGGAGGTGGCACGAATCCTGGCCCGGGTGGGTGCGCCACGGCCCCAGAGCGTTTCCCTGGTCGGAGAGCGCCGCATAGGCAAGTCTTCCCTGTTGTTTCATCTGACCTGGAACGAGGTTCGAAAGCGATACCTGGAAGATCAGGACGGTCTTATAGTCGTTTTCTTCGATCTGCAGCAGCTGCACAATCTCCCCCCCGATGAGTTTCTTCTGCTCCTTGTCGGACGTATCAGGCAGGCCGTTCGCGAAACGGGAAGGGCGGTTGCGGCCGGCACAGCGCAAGGAGGCTTTCTAGAGTTTCAGAACCTTCTCGAAGAGATGAACCGGAAGGAAGTACGCCTGGTTCTGCTGTTTGACGAATTCGACGCGATTACATCCAATCCCCGTTTCCAGAAGGAGTTTTACGCTTTTCTGCGATCCATGGCGAATAATTACGCGGTCTCCTACGTGACTTCCTCCCGGATGGAGATCCAGAGCCTCTGCCACTCGGCCGAAATTGCCGATTCGCCGTTCTTCAACATCTTCAGCAATCTCTACCTGCGCCCGTTCGAACAGAGCGAAGCCCTAGAACTCATTTCCGTACCGTCGGAGAAGGCAGGACGACCGCTCAAAGAGTACGCAGCCGAAATTATCTCCATGGCCGGGCTGCAACCTTTTTTTCTTCAGATTGCATGCTGCGCCTGTTTTGAATATCTCACCGAGATGCATGACACCCCGTTTGATCGTGGGGCTGTTGAAGCGCGTTTTCTCGAAGAAGCAGCGCCCCATTTCGACTACTTGATCGATCACTTCACGGAAGAACAACTGAGGGTCCTCAGGACAATCGCCAACGGTAATCAGCCGTACATCGAGGACCTTGCCGATACCAGGCGACTGGTGCGCGATGGACATCTGACTGAACACTCGAAAGGCCAGTTCATGATCTCCTCGCGCCTCTTCGCTGCTCATCTTCGGGAAAACGCAGGAAAAAAGAACAGCGTGACGACGGGACAATCCGTTTCAGGCCGCCGGTTCTTGAAAGCAGGAGACCGACTGGAGCAGTACGAGATCTTAGGCAAAGCCGACGAAGGAGGAATGGGGTGCGTTTACCAGGCGCATGACATTATTCTTGGCCGAAAAGTGGCAATAAAGATCATCAGGCCGGAACTCCTGGGAACAGTGAGCATGCGGCAACGCTTCTTCCAGGAAGCGCGTCTGGCTGCTGCGCTGAACCATCCAGCCATCACTTCGGTTTACGAGTTCCTGGATCTCTCCGGGCAGGTCGTCTTGGTCATGGAGTGGCTGGAAGGCAGGAGCCTGAAACAGATAATCCGCGAGGAGGGCAGAATTCACTGGAAACAGTTGGCGCATCTGATCAGCCAGGCAGCCTCAGGCCTGGAGGCGGCACATTCCCAAGGGATCATTCATCGCGACGTAAAATCGGCAAATCTCTTCGTTCTCCCGGGAGAACAGATCAAGATTCTCGATTTCGGCCTCGCCAAGCACATAACTCCCCTGACGGTAACAGAATTCACGCGGGAGTTGAGCTCGGTCGGGATGGTGGTCGGAACCATTGATTACATGTCGCCGGAACAGGCGTGTGCCGAGCGTGTGGATCATCGGACCGATCTGTTCTCTCTGGGCGTTGTCTTTTATGAGGGGCTTACCGGCGCGCTTCCCTTTCGCCGAGGCAGCGCCGCCGCCTCCGTGGATGCGATTCTGAATCACCCTCCCCCTGACCTTGCTCTCTACGAGGTGGAGGGCGCAGAACGGGTCGAGCCTATCATCAACCGGTTGCTGGAGAAAAGCCCGGCAAGACGATATCAGTCCGCCAGGCAGCTGGAAAAGGACCTCCAGGATCTGCTGAAGCCTCGGAAATTCAGGTGGTGGTGAAGGGCAGCCTTACGACCCCTGCAGCTTTCGCAGGCGACGTTCAGCATCGCCAAGCTCGCGTTCTATCGTATCCAGGAATGCTCCTTCAAGGGCGGAACGGAAGCACTCGATTGCGCGACTGCGATCGCCCTGAACCTGGTGGATAAGCCCTCGGTAGTAATGACAAAGCGGCGCCGTTTCCTTCTCGCGCCGCGACTGCGCCAGGGCTTTCTCGAAACTCTGGAGGGCGAGGTTGTAGTTCCGTAGCCGATAATGGCTTCGTCCTATTCTGAACGATACTTCACCTGGTTTCAGACCGGGCGCCTTTGATGCCAGATTGCGCTCGAGGTCCTGGTAGATCTGGAGCGCCGCCTTGGGATTGTCCTTTTCGTAGATGGCTGCGAGGTTTAGATCAAGCAGGAAATTATCAGGGAATTTTCGCCTTAACCCTTCGAAGACTTCGGCCGCCTCGACGGAGTATTCTCGTTTCCCTTTCCATGCCTTCATGAGACCCAGCAGGAGCAGAGCGTCATACCGTCGGTATTGCCCGGTGTCGACGACCAGGCGCAAGCGTTGAAACGCCCTTTTCTCATCGCCACCCATACCCAGCAGGAAGGCCAATAAGCGGAACTTCCAAGGGAGGTTCGGTGCCGCGAAATCATGGGCCGCTAAACTGATCTGCGCATCGACCAGGTTTCTGTCCAGCTTGATAACACGTTCATGGATCTGTCTGGCTCGCTTACCGTAGCTGAAAGCCGGCCGGTCCTTCTTGGATATAACGATCGCTTCCGCAGCAAGGTTCTCGTAAACCAGACCTTGAAAGTAAAGGGTTGACGGGTCATCTGGATTCCGCTCGAGGATCTCTTCACACTTGATCCGCAGGGCCTCATTGGCCTCTTTGAACCGCATCAGGGCTCCTTCGATCGGCTTCCGGGTACGCTTCTTAACGAACGGCGACGGCGTGGAGTAATCGTCAAGCGCGAAATTGCTCGATTCGAAGAGAAGCTCGTTCCAGGCAAGAATCGAGAGCATTCCGTAACCGACCGGGCTGTTCGGAAAGCGGGCGCGCGCCTCCTCAAAGATCTCTCGTGCCCGGGCGTACCTCAGGTGGTAGATTTCCTCCTGCCCCCTGAGAACCAGCTCGGACGGGGGATTTTGCCCGAACGCTATTTCCTGGCCGAGAAGCAATACCAGAAGGCAAACTGAAGCCGCCCTGGCGCCCCATGCATCAGTCCTGACTGTCATCGCCGGCATACCGAAGCCCTTCTGCCCGTATTCTGATATAAACTTCAGAGCAGCAGAAGGGAAAAGTCGTTCAGGTATGAAACCAGCCGGAAGAGGCAGCCGACTCGCGGGAAACTCGGTGGGTGCTGGTGCTTATTGGAGCCGAGCGCTGCTGTTCGGCCTTCTCCTGATCGTCGCTGCGCTTTACCTGGGTGTCATCCTAGATGGTTATTCCACGGCAGGCGAGCTCTGGTTCCCGATTTTCCTCTACGTGGTCGCTGGTCTGGCCCTGCTGCTGAAGCCGCAGGCTCCCGGCGTCGAGGTTTTCGCCGCTCTGCTCGCGTCGCTGTCGGTCCTTTTCCTGGAGATTTTCACCGGAATCCCGCCTTATATCGAAGGTCTGCCAGACTGGGCAAATACTCTGGTCGCTTTCGTCTCAGACTCCGTTATTCTTCTCTTTCCCTTCGCTTTTGTTCACTTTTCCCTGGTTTTTCCAGCCGTCGATACCTGGTACCAGCACCGACGAGTCCATGCGCTTCTGCTGATTTACATTCCGCTGGCGTTGCTTCTGCTTCTGCACGCTATAGCTGTCCTGGTGCTCGAAACCAACTACTCGCCGCTCGACAGTGCTTTGATCCTCTTTCCGCTGGGCTTCTTGTTGGGACTCGGACTGTTTATCCGACGGTATCTCTCCTCGCTGACGACCACGGAAAAGAACCGGCTGCGCGTTATCGTGGTCGGTTGCCTGGCTGGCGGCGTCCCGGTGATTCTGGCGAAGCTGACTGATCTGGCGCGGTTGGCTGATTTGGCTCTTCTGTTGCTTCCGCTGTTTCCGGTGTCACTGGTTCTGGCGGTCTTGAAAGAGGATTTCGCCGAACCCGGTCCAGCCGTACAGAAGGCACTCCGAATCTCCATGGTGACCGCCGGAGGAGTGAGCACCTTCTTCCTGGCATCGCTTGTTCTTTCCCTGGCTTTCAATGCGCGTGATGCGCTGCTTTGGCTGATTTCTCTGGCCGTTGCCCTGGCGACCATCGTGCCCCTCGCTCGGTGGTCCGGCAGTTTCCTGGGGACGCATTTTCCCTTAACCATGGCGCGCCCATCACGAAGTCCCCAGACTCCTCCCCCGCTATTCGAGTTGATCACGCCAAACCCTTATATCGTCGGTAATCCGGTCAGCAGCAAGGAAATGTTTTTCGGCCGCGAGGAAGATTTTCAGTTCATCCGAACCAAGCTCGAGGGGCAAAGACAGGGGTGTGTCGTGCTGATCTGCGGTGAGCGGCGAGCCGGCAAGAGCTCGATCCTTTACCAGATCCTGAATGGGCGTTTGGGCGCCGAGTTTGTCCCGGTTTTTCTGGATATGCAGGAACTGGTGGTGCGAGACGAGCATGGGTTCATGGAAGGCCTTTGTCTCAGGATAAGTCGTTCGATGACAACCCGGTTGGGAACTGTCGCCCCTTCCCTGCCCCGGGACTATCCTGAAATGACGGCCTTTTTTGATCGGCTGATGCAGGATTTGGGCGCTCCCAGGCTGGTGCTGCTTTTCGATGAATATGAACTGATTGCCGAAAGAGTGCGGGAAGGACGTCTACGACCAGAGTTGTGTGATTATCTGAACTCCCTGCTGGAACGTCATCCTCGTCTGAGCATGGTTTTTGCGGGTTCGCGCCCTTTGGCAGCGGAACCCATCTTCGGACGGTTACTGGGCAAATCCTTTTATCGAAAGATCTCTTTCCTGGCCCTGCCTGACGCTGTCGACCTGATTTGCAAGCCGCTTCAGGGCCGCGTGAGGTTTGAGGGGGAGGCCATTTCCGATCTGATCGTCCTTACGCACGGGCATCCCTTTTTCGTCCAGCTTCTATGCCAGGCCCTGGTGGAGCGTCTGAATGATACGCAGAAGACCTGTGTTACAAGCGAGATGGTGTCACACGTTGTCGCACGTACGCTAGAAAGCCCGCCTCCTCAGCTCCTCTATAAGTGGAGCGGATACAGTGCTTCAGAGAAACTGGTGCTGGCCGGCCTTGCTACGCTGGTGAAAAAACCCGCTTCTTACGTCCCGGCCGAACGGCTGGTACGCCTGATTCTCAGCCTGCCCAGCCACCACCGGGCGGACCTGGATGCTGTCGGAATCAGGATTGTCCTTGAAGACCTGCGAAGGGATGAAACGCTGGATCGAGATCAGGACAGATACCGCTTCACGATGGACTTGCTAGGCCGCTATATCAAGGCGGAACACACGGTCTGGAGCGTATTGGGAGAGAGAGCCGTAACCAGCCGTGGCGGTTGAGCGCTACGGCTGGCAGAGTTCACCGCACTGCGGTCAGCTCGGCGACTTCGCGGCGTTGTTCTTCCGCTGACCGGGCAGCAAAAACCCGGGCGGCGTAAAGGCTGGCGCTGATCATGACGACCATTGCCAGGATCGTGATCACACTCAGCCAGCGAGCGGCCAGGCCGATCAGTCCCAATCCCAGAACGCCCACGATACCGATACCCTTCGCGAACCGCTGAACAAACATGTTAGTGAACGCCCGGGCCGCGTATTTTTCGTCCCGACTGGTCACCAGATAAAGGGATTCGCGGGCAGTCTGCTGGATGGAGTAGTTCAGGCCGTTGTCTGAAATCACCAGCAGGCTCGAGACGATCAATGTCGGTACCATCATGAAGGCAGTAGAACTGGCCAGAAGGGCTATCGGCAGGACGAGCAAAGCCGGTTTAAGGCCGAACTTTCGTATCACAAGACTGACCACAAAAAACTGAACTACCACCGAAAGCAGGTTCGCGAAAAAGTAGACGTTGGTCATGAAGGCCTGGGTGTTCGTGACACCTTCCAAGGCTTCCGTCTGCAGCTTGAACTGGTAGTCCATGACCTGAGAGGCGATCTCATAAGATGCCATGATGCCTGCAATGGCAAGCAAGTAGGACGAGCCCGCCACCAGACGTGCCCCGTCTAACGCAACGCTGAATTGCGATCGACCTTTCGGCGCCGACTTTGTTTCGGGCGCACGCTCACCCGGCAACCTGAACCGGCCGCTTTTTCGCACCAGCCTCTCGGTGATCGCCGTTATCACGACTACCGCCAACATGAAGCCCGACGATAGTACAAGAAGCCCGACCATGCCGATCCCCGCCAGCAGCAACTTGGCCACGCTGATCCCAACCCAGCCGCCTATTACACCGCCGCCGCCGATTACGCCAAAGAGCCTTTTGGCCTGATCGGTCGAAGACAAATCGGTCGCATAGGCCCAAAAGGCCGCTACCATGAGGGTTGTTTCCAGATCGCCCAGGAAATAAAAACTCCAGATCGACCAGGCTTCCGGATCAGCCAGGGCCCAGATCATCAGAGCAAAACATGCAATGAAGAATCCGCTCAGGAAATAGATCAAACGATCGCGACGCAGCCTGTTGTAGAGCCAGGTGAAGAACATGACCCCCAGCGCCGCCACCACGATGTTCCCCAGCTTTGCATACAGTTCAAGACCGGCACCGTAATGCTCCACGAACAAGCCGTTTTTCAGCGGCTTGAGAATTTGGAAAACAGCAATTACAAGGAAAAAGAAGAAGAAAAGAAGGACCGCAACCGGAAGTTCGCGGCGGTCGAAATCGAAAACTGTACGTAATGGATTACTCATGGAGACAGCCTTCGGACCGGAGGTCCAACCGGTGATCGGGGGCTTGGACTCCGCCAGTTATCGGTTCACTGCTGGGTCGCCTTGTCAGCAGCCCCGACAACTGCCCGGACAGTGCGCGCCAGCTGTTCGAAAGCGCAATCCTTCTGAAGGTAACTGGCCGCGCCCGCTTTCAACATCTCGGCGGTAAAGCGCTTATCCGAATACATGGATAAACCTATGACTTTTACATCGGAGTCCTGAGTGCGAATCCGGCGAGTTGCCTCAATCCCGTTCATCTCGGGCATAGCGATATCCATAATGACGACATCGGGCGACAACTCCTTGACTAACTTGACTGCAGTCGCGCCGTCCTCGGCTTCAGCCACGACTTCCATATCCGGCTGCTGTTCCAAGAGCGTTCTCAACCCATCGCGAACGATTTTGTGATCGTCGGCGAGCAGAATCTTAATCCGCATATGCGTGCCCAGCATAAAGGTCCAATAAGCCTTGCCACCTAGGCCCGAGGCAATTTTCCTCCAAGTGTAGCAGAGGGACGGGAGAGGATGGAAGAATTAGTTTTTACGGGCTCTCGCGGTCGACCAATCGGCCCATCGCCAACATCTGCGCTACTTCCAGGACTCCCGATGATAATCAGCTCGTTTCCCGTCCTGGGAGTCCTGGGAGTCCTTTTAGCCCACAGCGCCTCGCTTGCGGCCCGACCCGCTTAAAAGTAGACTTAATTCAATGAGCCAGAAGGAGTCTGCAGCCGTAACCCAGATCGCTCCGGTTGACTACAGCTTTTCACTCCTGACCAACGACGATTTGTACCTTTTCAATGAGGGAAGCCATCTCAGGCTTTACGAAAAAATGGGTTCCCACATCGTGACCGTTGGCGGAGTGCGCGGCGTTTACTTCGCTGTCTGGGCGCCTGATGCCGAGCAGGTCTTTGTCACCGGGGACTTCAACGAATGGGGCAAATACCCTCACCGATTGGCCCCGCGAGGCCAATCGGGAATATGGGAAGGATTCATACCGGGAGTCGAGAAGGGCGCGATTTACAAGTACCATATTGTGTCCAGATATAACTCTTACCGTGTGAACAAGATGGATCCTTTCGGGGTGCACCACGAGACACCTCCGCGCACGGCCTCGATCGTATGGGACTTGGAATACGAATGGAATGACGACGCCTGGATGGCATCGCGCGCAACGGCCAACTCCTTGAACAGCCCGATCTCAATCTACGAAGTCCATCTGGGTTCCTGGATGCGGGCTCCAGAAGGAAACACCTTCCTCACGTATAAAGACGTTGCCCCGCGTTTGGCCGAATATGCCTCTAAAATGGGCTACACACACGTCGAGCTCCTTCCCATCATGGAGCACCCGTTCTACGGCTCGTGGGGTTATCAGACTACTGGATACTTCGCGCCTACAGCCCGGTACGGGACACCGCAGGAGTTTATGTACCTGGTGGACTGTCTGCACCAGGCCGGCATCGGACTGATTCTCGACTGGGTCCCGTCCCATTTTCCAACCGACGAGCATGCCCTGGGCTTCTTTGATGGCACTCACCTATTTGAGCACGCCAGTCCTATGAAGGGCTTTCATCCGGATTGGAACAGCTACATCTTCAATTACGGGCGTAACGAAGTTCGAAGTTTCCTGTTGAGCAGCGCCCTGTACTGGCTTGACGTATACCACGCCGACGGCCTGCGGGTGGATGCAGTCGCTTCCATGCTCTACCTCGATTATTCCCGGCGGCCGGGCGAATGGATACCCAACACTTACGGCGGCAACGAGAACCTGGAGGCGATTTCCTTCCTGCGTCGTTTCAACGAAGAGATCTACAAGCATCATTCTGACACCCAGACCATCGCCGAGGAATCGACAGCGTGGCCGGCTGTCTCCCGGCCGGTCTATGTCGGCGGGCTCGGTTTCGGGATGAAGTGGGACATGGGGTGGATGCATGACACCCTTTCCTACATGTCGCGGGATCCGGTCCATCGTCGGTATCACCACAACCTGCTCACCTTCCGGATGCTTTACGCATTCAATGAAAACTTCGTCCTGCCGCTCTCGCACGACGAGGTCGTCTACGGCAAGGGATCACTGCTGCGCAAAATGCCAGGGGACGATTGGCAGAAATTCGCCAATCTGCGGGTTTTGTACGGCTACATGTATGCACAGGCAGCCAAGAAGCTTCTCTTTATGGGAGGCGAGTTTGGGCAATGGAACGAGTGGCATCACGAGACCAGCCTTGACTGGCACCTGCTCGAGTATCCGTCTCACTCTGCGCTTCAAAAATGGGTCGCGGATCTGAATCATCTTTACCGCAGCGAGCCCGCCCTGTACGAGCTGGATTTCGATCCCGCTGGATTTGAGTGGATCGACTGCAACGACGCCGATAATAGCGCGATCAGCCTGATACGAAAGGCACGCTCCAGCCCCGATATGTTCCTTGTCGTCTGCAACTTCACACCTGTTCCCAGAATGGGATACCGGATTGGGGTACCCAGAGACGGGTTCTGGAAAGAAGTTTTGAACAGCGACTCTGAGTACTACGGTGGAAGCGGGCTTGGGAACGCCGGCGGGCTTCAGGCTGAGGCAATCCCGTTCCACGGCCGGCCGTATTCGTTGAAGATGACGCTCCCACCGTTGGCTGCGGTGTTTTTCAAGAACACGTACGAGGAAACGTAGCGAAGTTTCTTGTCGTGGAAAGACCTTCTCTTAAATCTTGTCCAGTGCCTGGGCCACATCCCGCACGATATCCTCGATGTTTTCAATACCGAGCGAGTACCGGACGAGGTTGTCCTTAAGTCCCAGCTTCTCACGCTCCTCTTTGGGCATCTGCCAATAGCTCATGACCACAACCTGCTCGACCAGGGATTCCACTCCGCCCAAACTAGGCGTCAGATGAGGCAGATTGAGCTGATCAATAAACCGAGCCGTCTTCTCCAAATCCCCGTCGATCTCAAAGCTGACGACTCCGCCGAATCCAGCCATCTGCTGCTTGGCGATTTCGTGATGGGGATGCGAAGGCAGACCCGGGTAATAAACTCGCCTGACCTTGGGATGCGATTCGAGAAACTGGGCCAGGGCCAGTCCATTAGCATTGTGTCTTTCCATTCGCAGGGCCAGCGTCTTCAAACCCCGCTCGAGCAAAAAGGCGGTGTTGGGATCAGTAATCCCGCCCAAGTTTGAACGCATTTCGGCAAGCGGCTGGAGCAATTCCTCGCTCCCTGCCACGACGCCTGAAATCAGGTCATTGTGCCCTCCCAGATACTTGGTCGCCGAATGGATCACCAGATCTATCCCGAGTTCAATCGGGCGGATGTTGAAGGGAGTGCCAAACGTGCTGTCAACCACTGTCAATCGGCCTTGATTCTTGCCCAGGCGAGCAAGGCCCTCTATATCCATCACGTGGAGGTAGGGATTCGTCGGCGATTCGCTGAAAATCATGACAGTGGAAGGTCTCAGCGCCTTTTCGATCTCGCAAAGCGAAGGATCAACAAGAGTAACTTCCACTCCGAATTTGCTCAGAAAAGTCGTGCAGAAGTCCCGGGTGCGACGATAAGAGTCTCGGGTCATTACCACGTGGTCGCCGCTCTTCAGCAAGGAGAGCAGAAGGCTCGTCACGGCGGCCATGCCGCTGGCGAACAGCAGAGCTCGTTCGGCACCTTCGAGAGCCGCCAGCCGGCTCTCCACACAGGCTACCGTTGGATTGCCCATGCGTCCGTATTCGGGCTGACGGCGGCTGGAACGTCCTTCCTGAAACTCAATGACTTCGGCGGTTGAATTGAATGCGAACGGCGCACAGTGGACGATCGGAGTGATGATCGGCCCAGACAACTCGACGGGCTTCACGCCCCCGTGCACGCAAACAGTAGAACTCATCTTGGGCTTTGCCATTGCGCTGCTCCATACGAGAATTCAAAGATTCAATAGCCTACGGTTTCCGACCGTCGACCTGACTTTTTTCAAATGCCTCCTCCAGATCCCCGATCAGATCATCGACGTCTTCCAGACCAACTGACAGACGAACTAGCTGATCGGTCACCCCTATTCTCTCACGCAACTCCGAGGGATAACTTGCATGGGTCATTCGAGAAGGCTGCGTTACAATACTCTCGACCGCCCCCAGGCTGACTGCCAAGGACCATACTTTCAGGCTGGTCAGGAACTTCTCCACGTCGATCGTGGGCCTAAGACTGAACGAGAGAATGGCGCCGCCCCCATCCGCCTGCTCGCGGTGAATTTCCGCCCTCGGATGCGTCGCCAGACCGGGATAATAGACCCGCTCAACCTCCGGACGGCCGCAAAGCCAGGTCGCGATTGCCTGCGCGCTTTCTTGGGAATGACTGAGCCGCACGCCCAGTGTCTTCATGCCGCGCACCAGCAACCATGAATCCAGTGGCCCGAGTATTCCCCCTACCGATACTTGAACCCATTTCATGCGTGAGGCCACCTCCTGGTCCTTGACAACCGCCACTCCGGCGATCACGTCACTGTGGCCTCCCAAAAACTTGCTGGCGCTATGCACCGAAATATCCGCGCCGAGTTCCAAGGGCCGCTGCAGATAAGGCGACATGAAGGTGTTGTCAACAACCACGAGCGCTTTTCGGGAATGGGCCAACTCGGAAATCCTGGCGATGTCGGTGATCACCATCAAGGGATTCGAGGGAGTTTCTACGTAAACCATTCGTGTTTCGTCTCGAAAGGCCGAATTCACCGCGTCAATGTCGTTGGTATCGACAAAGCTGTATCTCAGGTTGAAGCGCTCGAAAACGCGGCTGAGGACGCGAAACGTTCCCCCGTACAGTCCCTCGGTTGCCACGATGTGATCTCCCGCTTTAAGCAACATGAAGCAGGCCGAAATAGCAGCCATTCCCGAGGCGAACGCAAAGCCCCGTGTTCCACCCTCAAGATCCGCTACATACTGCTCGAATACCTGCCGGGTCGGATTCTCTCCGCGTGAATACTCGAAGCCCTTGTGACGGTTTACTCCGTGCTGCCTGAAGGTTGATACCTGGTAGATCGGAGGACTGACAGCGCCGGTATGCTCGCAAACCGCGCCGGGATGATGGATCAAGCGAGTTTTCAGATGCATAAGTCTTTCATTGTAACTCGTGTCGCGCGACAAAAAGCCGCTCATGCAGGCACGATGATCCTTGGATTAGAACGGCACCCGGGATTGTCTAGTTAAACCGGGCGTCTTCGGGCTGAAGATGGCGGAATCGGGAAATCAGGCGGACGTCCAGGACATGGCTCTTCAGGATTCTCAGGACCTCTTCACCGCGTTTGCAGACATCCTCCAGTTCCAAAAGCCTCTGCTTTTCATAGACCGAGAAATTGAGCCAGGCGCAAATAGAATTAACCAGCGTGTGGTAGTCGAGCTTCTTAAGACCAGACAGCGAAACCGAGTGTGAGTCTGCAGCCTTCGCCACTTCATTGAAATAGCGGACGAGCAGTCGAGACACCTTTCTGGTGTCGGGGCCAAGCGGGATATTTTCGTTCAGGAGGCGGACTCGGGCAGTCCGGTAAGGCCGTACCTGAAGATGTTCTTCAACAACGAACCGGTGCAACCCCTGCACGATGACCTCGATCTCATCCACCGCCGGCGCCTGGTAGTCCACGATGACTCCCATGCCCCCGATTTGGAAAACCTTGGGCTTTTCGGCGGAGTCCCATCCCCATCCTGGCTGCAGGAGAATCACGCCGATCTCGCCTTCCCGCTCTAGCGCGGCTTCAACGAGCTGGCGCTGGGAAGGCTCGGTTATTCGAAGGCTGAGTAACGTACGAGGAAACAAGACCATGTCGGTCAGTGTGAGAATCGGTATTTCGAGTCGCGTAGTCATAAACATCCAAGCGTCGCCCGCAGTGGGAGAGGCTACGCAATTTCGACAGCGAAAGCAAGGGGGAGTTGGAAGGGGAAGTAAGGGGAAAAGGGGCTGTGGGGACAGTCCCTCAGTCGACCTCTCACCTTTAGCAAAATCCGAGTGTGTAGTCCCGCCTTAAGCAGGCCTTAAATCGCCAAGTTACTCCTACTGAGACCCGCTTCACGAAAAAACGTTCGCTCTAAAGCCCGCTTGGAGGCGGGACTACACACGAACCGGATTTGCCTCTTCTTCCTCAGGTCCTGGCCGGCTCGGCGGTTTGTATCCGAGCTGACCGCGCGGTACGGTAGCGATTCGCTACGTCGGCCCAGTTAATGACGTTGAAGAAGGCTTTGACGTAGTCAGCTCTTCGATTCTGGTATTTCAGGTAATAGGCGTGTTCCCAGACGTCCAGTACCAGAAGCGGTACCGATCCAAATTGGTTTAGATTCTGGTGTTTTTCCACGCCGAGAATTACAAGCTGATCGGTCAAAGTCTGATAAGCCAGAATGGCCCATCCGCTTCCCTCTACGGCGACTGCGGCGGCCTGGAAATGGTTCTTGAAGCCCTCGTAGCTCCCAAAGTCTCGCCTGATCGCCTCGGCCAGTTCTCCACTCGGCTCACCTCCGCCCTTGGGCGTCATGTTCGGCCAAAAGATGGAATGGAGCATATGTCCGGAGCCATGAAAGGCGACTTCTCTCTCCCAATGCTTGACCAGCGCAAAATCACCGCTTGCACGGGCTTCAGCCAACTTCTGCTCGGCCTTGTTCAAACCATCGACGTAGGACTGATGGTGTTTGTCGTGATGCAAGCGCATCGTCTGCTCATCGATATGAGGTTCAAGTGCGTTGTAGTCATATGGCAAAGGGGGTAAAGTGTGTGACATTTTGATCTTCTCCTTCGACGCTCTGATACTATTCTTGTTTTTTGAAGATAGACGATAATTCCGGGAAGCCGGATTCAAGAAAGACAACCGCGACAGTCATTTTGCTCAATGAAACGATTTATTTGCATACATGGTCACTTTTACCAGCCGCCTCGAGAAAACCCGTGGCTGGAAGCAATAGAAATTCAAGACTCGGCGCATCCGTTCCACGACTGGAACGAGAGGATCACCGCAGAGTGCTACGCACCTAACGCTCTCTCCCGCATTCTCGATGACCAGGGCCGGATAGTAAAGATCGTCAACAATTACGCGCGCATAAGCTTTGATGTCGGCCCCACGCTGCTCAGCTGGATGGAGATCAAGGCCCGCGAAGTCTACGACGCGATCCTGGAAGCCGACCGAATAAGTCGCAAAACCTTCTCCGGACACGGTTCTGCCATGGCGCAGATTTACAACCACATGATCATGCCGCTGGCGACCCGTGAACAAAAAGAAACCCAGGCATATTGGGCCGTCAGGGACTTTGAGCACCGTTTCGGCCGCTTCCCCGAAGGCATGTGGCTCCCCGAAACGGCCGTCGACGTCGAGACATTGGAGGTTCTGGCGGCACTAGATCTCAAGTTCACGATTCTCGCCCCTCACCAGGCTAAGCGCCGGCGTCGGATCGGGGACAAGGATTGGATCAGTATCGCAGAACGAGGCCTCGATACGAGGAAAGCTTATTTGGCGAAACTCCCCTCGGGCCGCTCTATCGCCCTGTTCTTTTACGATTCTCACATCTCGCGGGGAGTGGCCTTCGAACGCCTCCTGGACAGCGGCGACAATTTTGCACGGCGCCTGATGGAAGCGTTTTCCGATCATTCGTCCGGAGCGCAACTCGTTCACATCGCCACCGACGGGGAAACTTACGGGCACCATCACCGCTACGGCGAAATGGCCCTCTCTTACGCGATCCGCCAGATCGAGTCCTCCAGTCATACCCGCATAACCAATTACGGGGAGTACCTTGAACGTTTTCCGCCGACCTGCGAGGTGGAGATCAGCGAAAACACGGCCTGGAGCTGTGCCCATGGGATTGAACGATGGCGAAGCAACTGCGGATGCTGCGTGACCCACGTTCCAGGTTGGAACCAGGAATGGCGGGTTGCCCTGAGGTCGAGCCTGGACTGGCTTGAACAGGAACTGTCGTGCCGCTTCCTCCAGTCGGCCAGGGATTACTTGAAAGACCCGTGGAAAGCACAGAATGACTATATCGAGGTGATTCTTGATCGCTCTCCCCAGTCCGTAGAGTTGTTTCTGGACCGCCATGCTCTCCGGCCTCTCGACCATGACGCCAAGGTCAAGGTTCTGCGCCTGCTCGAAATGCAACGTCACACCATGCTCATGTTCACAAGTTGCGGCTGGTTCTTTGACGACATCTCGGGAATCGAGGCAGTTCAGAACCTCTGTTATGCGGCTCGCGCCGCTCAGCTTGCGGAACAGGTTTTTGGAAACTGTTTCGAGGACGGGCTGGCCGAGAGACTTCAGCATGCCCGGAGTAACATTCGCGAGCAGTTAAATGGCCAGCAGATCTACGAAACACGGGTCAGGCCCGCCGTGACAGACCTGAAAAAAGTGGCTGCCCACTATGCCATCAGCTCTCTTTTTGAAAACTACAATGACACCACCCGGCTTTACTCCTACACCATCTACTCCGGCAACCCTCGAAAAGTACACGCAGGACGCACGCGCCTGGCGATTGGCCGTCTGGATATCACCTCAAATACCACCTTCGAGACCGGTAGTTTCACGTTCTGCGCTTTTTATTTTGGCGGGCATAATCTGACGGGTGGCGTTAGAGAATTCAGATCTTTGGAAGAGCACGAGATTCTTCTCACAGAGATCGAGGAAGCTTTCAATTCAGGCGATATAGTAAGGATCGTTCGCTTGGCGGATAGCCACTTTCCCGGAAATCTTTATTCTCTCAAGCAGCTCTTTCGGGATGAGCAAAGGAAAATCGCGGCGCTGATGCTCGAGCCTACCCTAAAGGATGTCGCAGATGCCTACCGCGATATCTACGAGCCTAACGTCCCACTCATGCGATTTCTCGAGGACCTTCGAATCCCCCTGCCCAAGGCATTCGACCTCGCCGCACAGTTTGTTCTCAACCAGGGCTTGGAAAAGGCGTTCGAAAAAGAACCGCTTGATTTGAACGAAATCGCCTCCCTTTTGCAGCAGGCCAAGGTACGCCGAATCACACTGGATTCGGAGAAGCTCGGATTCCAGCTGCGTAATGTGGTCAAGCAAAGAAGTAAGCACTTGCGGCGCAAACCGGCCGACATGGATGTCATTGAAGGACTGGCGAGTTTGCTTGAACTTGCTGGAATGCTGCCTTTCCCCGTGGTTCTCTGGGATCTGGAGAATGTGCTGTACGAGGTGATCCAGGTTCGTTACCCGGTTATGAAGAAAAGGGCGGAAGGTGGAGATGAAATCGCCCAAACCTGGATAAAAGCGATACAAAACCTGGCCGAGAAAATCAGGGTCAGGGTGTAGAGGCAAAATTTCCACATTTGTGCAAATCTGTGTGGAAAAACGGCGGCAGCGGCGAGGGCGTGGCAGCTGGAAGGACTGGAAGGACATAAAGGAAAGGACATAAAGGACATAAAGGACATAAAGGACTTAAAGGACTTAAAGGACGCAAAGGACAATTAATCTGTCGTCCTCTGAGCCCTCGAAGTCCTTTGAGTCCTTTATGTCCTTTATGTCCTTTTCGTCCTTTGTCCACTCCCCTACTTCACGCCCGCAACCGCTGCCTCATCATTCTGAGTTCCTCCCAGAGGGCGCTCGGGATACGACCGTCAAAACGCTGGTAGAACTCTTCGATATCGTTCAGTTCCTTCTGCCAGCCTTCCCGGTCAACTTCGAGCAGACGCTTGACCTTTTCCGCGTCGATCCGGAGTCCGTTCAGATCCAGAGAATCTACTGTTGGCAGGTGGCCGATCGGCGTTGAGTTGTATGCGGCCGTTCCTTCCACCCGCTCGCATATCCACTTCAGAACCCGGCTGTTTTCACCGTAACCCGGCCAGAGCCAACGTCCCTGCTCATCCTTCCGGAACCAGTTCACAAAAAAGATCTTGGGCAGCTTCTCGCGATCCACGCGTTCGGGAAGTGAAAGCCAGTAGGACAGATAATCCCCCATGTGGTACCCGCAAAATGGGAGCATGGCGAATGGATCGCGGCGCATGATGCCAGCTTGGCCAAGCGCCGCGGAAGTTGTTTCCGAAGCAGCCGAGGAGCCAAGAAACACGCCGTGTTCCCAGCTTAACGCCTCGTTTACTAATGGAACCGTGTTGGGACGCCGCCCTCCGAAGAGGATGGCGGAAAGCGGCACTCCGAGAGGGTTCTCCCATTCCGGATCAATTACCGGGCACTGCGAGGCCGGGGCGGTGAACCGGGCATTCGGGTGCGCTGCATTGCGGCCATTCCCCGGAGTCCATTCATTCCCCTGCCAGTCAATCGCCCGCGACGGGGCAGGAGTATCCATTCCTTCCCACCACACATCGCCCTCAGGAGTGAGCGCCACGTTCGTGAAGATGGCGTTACACCGAAAAGATGCCATGGCATTCGGGTTGGACTTGTGCGAGGTGCCCGGCCCGACACCAAAAAAGCCCGTTTCCGGGTTTAACCCGTACAGGCGCCCATCTTCGCCCACTCGAATCCAGGCAATGTCATCTCCGAGGCAGTGGACCTTCCACCCCGGCAGCGTCGGTTGCATCATTGCCAGATTCGTTTTGCCGCAAGCGCTCGGGAAAGCAGCCGCAATGTAGTGCTTGCGTCCAGCCGGAGTAGTCACTCCCATGATCAGCATGTGCTCAGCCAGCCAGCCTTCCTTCCTTGCCATGACGGAGGCAATGCGGAGGGCCAAGCACTTCTTCCCCAGGAGCGCGTTCCCGCCGTACCCTGACCCATATGACCAGATCGACGGTTCTTCCGGAAAATGAACGATGAATTTCTTGGACGGTTCGGGTTCGCAGGGCCAGGCGGGATCCGACTCGCCAGATTTCAGGGGAGCGCCCACCGAATGGAGACACGGTACGAATTCGCCGTTTTCTCCCAATTCTTCAAGTACTCGACTCCCCATCCTCGTCATGATTCGCATGTTCACCACGACGTACGCAGAGTCGGTTATTTCCACCCCGATCTTCGCCAAGGGCGAGCCAAACGGGCCCATACAGAAGGGAACGACGTAAAGCGTCCGACCACGCATGCAACCGTTAAAAAGTGATTTGAGCGTGGCTTTCATCTCGACCGGGTCTGCCCAATGGTTGGTCAGCCCGGCGTCTTCGCGACGCAACGAGCAAATGAACGTCCGGTCCTCAACACGAGCGACATCGCTCGGATGAGACCGGGCCAGAAAACTATTTGGACGCGCTTCTGAGTCAAGGCGTGTGAAGGTTCCCTGTCGTACCAGTTCGTCACACAAGGCTCGATACTCGCTTTCCGAACCGTCGCACCAGTGGACTCGAGCCGGCTGACACATCCGGATCACCTCTTCGACCCATGCCAGCAGTTTTCTGTTTGTTGTACGCGTTCCCACTATCGTCTCCCCTAATTCTTCCAAGGCGCTCTTCAACCTCCCTCCGTCGTTCAATCGCTGAACTTATGCTGTGTGGCCGGGAAAGAAGCCAAGTTAGGATAGCGAGATTCCGGCCCAAGTCAATTATTTTCGCAAAAAAAACTGACAAAAACGAAGACCTGAGATCATGTCGTAAACTAAGGAGCGAACAGATGCTCATGAAGATCGCCACTTGGAACGTTAACGGAATTCGGGCACGGCAGTCGCAACTGCTGGAATGGCTCTCTCAGGAGCGCCCTGACGCACTCTGTCTGCAGGAAATCAAAGCTTCGCCCTGTCAATTGCCGCCTGAACTCTGTGATCTCGAGGGCTATTGGTGTTACTGGCACGGAGAACGGGCTTACTCGGGCGTAGGTCTTCACTTGAACAAGACAACCGTTCCGACGTTACCACGGTTTGTCCATCCCCCTTTTGATTTCGAAAACCGCATTGTCACCGTCGATCTGGGACGCTTGACCCTTGCTTCCGTCTACGTCCCGAACGGAGGCAAGGATTTTACAGCGAAGATGAACTTCCTTCGGGAAATCGAGCAAATGGCGATTGCTTACCGGAATGAGGGCAGACTGCTGGTGATTTGCGGCGATTTGAATGTGGCCCGGACTGAAATGGATGTCCACCCGAAGGAAAGAAAACCCAACGCCATTGGTCAATTACCGGAAGAACGAGCTTTGTTGGAACGAATCATCGAAAACGGGGGGCTGGTTGACGTCGGGCGCGCGCTCGACCCTGACAACGACAGGCTCTTTACGTGGTGGCCTCCGTGGCGCAATCTCCGTCAGCGAAACATAGGATGGCGCCTGGATTACGTTCTGGCCAGTGAAGAACTGGCAAAAAAGGCCATTAGTTGTCCCTCGTTCCGCGAGATCGGGACAAGCGACCACGCGCCTGTCGTGGCCACTTTCGAAATCGACAACCCAATCCTTTAGGCTCTCATCGGTACGCCATTGCCTGCTTGAGCCGGCCAATGGCTTGCTCGGCTTCAGCCTGCACGTCCGGGTCTCCCACCACGGACTGTGCCAGATCGATCGCCTCCTGGCATACAAACCGAGGCAGAACGGCAAGCGCGGCTTTCTTGACCTCCGGTGCCCGGGCGATCTCGAGTGCATCGGCCAGCAACCGCACGGATTCCCTTTCCGGCCGATCAGACGGCAGCTGGAGCAGTTTCAGATAGCTGCGAAGGGCCAGCACATGATGAGCCGGAAGCGACGTCTCCCTGGCCGCCGCTGCCAGTTCAGGAAGCGGCTCGCTGTCCGTCCAGTCACCTAAG
>Ga0116188_1000878_pt1 | contig 27705 bp, 25 predicted proteins | sample AD_JPNTR2_MetaG_FD_89807 | JGI IMG/M metagenome (GOLD analysis project Ga0116188, IMG submission 89807) | Active sludge microbial communities of municipal wastewater-treating anaerobic digesters from Japan - AD_JPNTR2_MetaG | ecosystem: Engineered > Bioreactor > Anaerobic > Digestate | place...
CCGCCTTGGTAGGCCATTACCCCACCAACTAGCTAATGGGACGCGGGCCCATCCAGGAGCGCTAAACGCTTTGCCCCAGCACTCAACCCAAAAAACCAAGCCGCACCCTAGAAAAAAACCTCATCAAACCTAAAAGAAGGCTTTCCTCTAAAACAACAGCTGATTCCTTCGGTTGAGTGCTGGGAATCATCCGGTATTAGCAGCCCTTTCGAACTGTTATCCCAGTCTCCCGGGCAGGTCACCCACGCGTTACTCACCCGTTCGCCGCTCCCCAGCACTCAAGCAAGCTTGAGTGCTGGACCGCTCGACTTGCATGTGTTAGGCACGCCGCCAGCGTTCGTCCTGAGCCAGGATCAAACTCTCCAGTTTACACCTTAATATCTTGGCTCTCTCACAAGGTCCTCACCATAAAGATAAAGAACCCGCTGGACCATCCTTACCCTATTCAACTTTCAAAGAACAGCTCGCCGCACCCGTTACCGGGCACGGCATTTATGATAACACGGAAAGAGCACTTTGTCAAACATGTTCTAACCGCTTTTCGCTAAAATTTGCCTTTAGCGCTGTCATTAACAGCGATAAACATTGGCATTTCGAACAAAATGGCGGCACGTCACTCAACCGCCGTAGGACATTATAAAACAAATTATGCAGCTTGACAAGTGTTCTTTAAAAAAATCTTTAAAGCCGCTTGAAGCGCCCGGTGAAGAAGCGCAGCACCGGCGGTTCATAGACCCACTGCAACCCCTTAATTTCGCTGCGCCGCTCGTATACTCCGGCAATGGCCTCGGCGGCATATCCCAGGTGCGATGCGGTATAAACCCGCCGCGGAATTGTCAGGCGGACCAGCTCCAGCCTGGGGCAGTAATCCCGGCCATCTTTGTCCCTGCCGGCCGAGACGATCCCTCTTTCCATGCTGCGCACGCCCGAATACTCGTAGATGGCCGCCGCCAGCGCCTGCGCAGGCAGCTTATCCTGGGAAAGATGCGGCAGGAAAGCCTTGGCATCCAAAAAAACGGCATGGCCGCCCACCGGCTTGACAATGGGCACTCCCAGCTCGTTCAGCCTGGCTCCAAAAGAAGCAACCTGCTCCACCCGGTGGCGGATATAAGCGTAATCCATGGACTCGCGCAGCCCCCGGGCAAAGGCTTCCATATCCCGCCCGGTCATGCCGCCGTAACTGGGCATCCCTTCAAAGAGAACCACCATCGCGGCAGCCTGCCGGTAAAGCTCTTCGTCATTGAGAGCCAAAAAGCCGCCCATGTTGACGATGCCGTCCTTTTTGCCGCTCATCGTGCAGCCGTCGGCGTAGCTGAACATCTCCCTGACAATTTGGGCAATGCTTTTATCATGGTAACCCGCTTCGCGCTCTTTGATAAAGTAAGCATTCTCTACACAGCGTGTCGCATCAAGAATCACCTTAATGCTGTGCTTTTCAGACAGGTGTTTGACTTCGCGCAAGTTTTGCATACTCACCGGCTGCCCGCCGGCCATGTTCACGGTAACAGCCACCGAGATGTAGGGGATCTTCGCCGCACCGACCCGATCGATAAGCGCCGCATATTTTTCCAGGTCCACGTTGCCTTTGAAAGGGACATCTTCCCGCTGCGGATCGTGGGCCTTGTCGATGATCACGTCGACGAAAGTGCCCCCGTTCAACTCCTGGTGCGCCCGGGTGGTGGTAAAGTACATGTTGCCCGGGATATACATCCCCTGCCTGATTAATATCCTCGAGATCAGGTTTTCGGCGCCGCGGCCCTGGTGGGTGGGGACGACATATTTAAATCCAAAGAGCTCCTGCACTGCCGCTTCGAGTTGAAACCAGTTATCGCTCCCCGCGTAGGCTTCATCCCCAAGCATCAGCCCGGCCCACTGCTTGTCGCTCATGGCATTTGTGCCGCTGTCGGTAAGCAGGTCTATATAGACATCCCGCGACTTCAACAGGAAGGTATTGAAGCCCGCTTCCTCGATCCGCCTGGCCCGCTCTTCAGCCGGCAGCAGGGTGATGGGCTCAACCACCTTGATTTTGTATGGTTCCGGCAGTATAGAATTCATGTTACTGACGACTCCTTTAATCGTGTTAATCTCTATTAGTATACGCGTTGAGAAGGAGGCATGAACGAACCGGCAAATTTTCCTTGCCGCCCACCTGGCTCTTTTCCCGTATCACTAAGGCATAGAAAGATACTTAGCGCGGCTTCAAAGTGGGAAAAAGAATGACATCGCGAATGGAGGGGCTGTCTGTCAGGAACATTACGATGCGGTCTATCCCGATGCCCAGGCCCCCTGCCGGCGGCATCCCGTATTCTAGAGCGGTAACAAAATCCTCATCCATCGCGTGGGCCTCTTCATCGCCCGCTTCCCGGCGAGCCAGTTGACGCTCAAATCTCTCCCGCTGATCAATGGGATCGTTTAGCTCGGTAAAGGCGTTGGCCACCTCTTTACCGGCGATAAAAGCTTCAAAGCGGTAGGTTAGCCGCGGATCCGATTCTATTTTTTTGGCCAGCGGAGAAACGTCAATGGGATAATCAAGGATGAATATGGGTTGGCGCAGCTGCTCTTCGCAGTAAGTTTCAAAAAAGAGGTTGAGAATTTCACCCCAGCTGCTTTCACCCTCCAGCTCCAACCCGGCTTCGCGGGCCGCCTCCAGGGCGCCGGCATCATCATCGATTTTTGAAAAATCTACGCCGGCATACTTGCGCACAATATTGATCATCGTCTCACGGGCCCAGGGAGGAGTCAGGTCAAAGGTCTCTCCCTGGAATGTAGCTTCGCTTTTTCCGAATACCCGCAAGGCGCACTGGTAAATCAGGTTCTCAGTGATATACATCATATCTTCATAGTCGGCATAATTCTGGTAGATCTCAACGGAGGTAAATTCGGGATTATGGAAAGGTGAGATCCCTTCATTGCGAAAGATCCGTCCGATCTCGTAGACCTTGTCCAATCCCCCTACAAGAAGGCGCTTTAGATGAAGCTCAGTAGCAATGCGCAGGTAGAGTTTAATGTCGAGAGCGTTGTGATATGTAATGAAAGGACGGGCCAGGGCGCCCCCGGCGATAGTCTGCATGATGGGTGTCTCCATCTCCAGAAAGCCCCATTCGTTCAGCACATCACGCATGGTTTGAATAATTCTGCTGCGGGCGATGAAGGTTGTCCTGACTTTTTCATTGACAATGAGATCCACATAGCGCTGGCGGTAGCGCATCTCGATATCCTTTAGTCCGTGCCATTTCTCGGGCAGCGGCCGCAACGATTTCGTCAGGAGGCGATATTCGTGCACCGCCACCGTGATCTCGCCCTTTTTGGTTCTAAAAACCGCCCCCTCGACAGCGATAATATCACCGATATCAAAAAGCTCGATGAGGCTGTATTTCTCCTCACCCAGCTGGTCCAAACGGAAATAGATCTGTATCCTTCCTTTATAATCCTGCAAGTCGGCAAAAGTAGCCTTGCCGTGCGTGCGGATACCGGTTAGCCTACCGGTAAGCGAAACCGCTTTGTTTTCCAGTTCATCAAATTGATCGACCACATCTGCCGAGTAGTGGCTGGGGGCATATTTCTTTCCGAAGGGATCGATACCTCTCTCTTTCAGTTGGTGCATCTTCTGGCGCCGGGCCTTCATCAGTTCATTAAGTTGATCCTGTTCCATTTATATACCTCCAAAAAATCTAACTAATTTCGAGGATCTTGTATTTAAAAGATCCTGCCGGAACTTTCACTTCGACTTCTTCACCGCTCTTCAGCCCCAATATGGCCCTGCCTACGGGCGATTCGTTTGAGATCTTGTTTTCAACAGGATCAGCTTCGGCAGAGCCGACAATGGTATAGGTGTATTCACGGTTCGTATCAAGATCTTTGAGCTTGACTGTTGAACCGACCGATACAAAATTATTGTTGCTGTCGCCTTTTTCAAGAATCCGGGCCCGGCGCAATATCTTTTCCAGGGTAATAATTCTGCCTTCAACAAAAGCCTGTTCATTCTTGGCATCTTCATACTCCGAATTGTCGGTGATGTCGCCGAAGGTAATTGCTTCCTTGATCCGGGCGGCAATCTCTTTACGTTTGACCGATTTCAGAAAAAAAAGCTCCTTTTCCAATTTCTCAAGTCCGCCCCTGGTTAAAAGGACCTCTTCATTGGCCATGTAATGATTCTCCCCTTCAGAGAAAATTTAACCTGAAAGAACATTACAATACTATGAACTTATCCCGGGGCATATGCTTTTGGCGGCAAAATAAAAAACGGAACCGCCTTGAACTCATAAATCGAGTGCCAAGTGCTCCTTGACACTGAGCGCATAGCCCTAAATTGTTCCGTAATGATATAATCATAAATTGTAAAAGTATTATAAATGGGCGTACCATGATTGTCAAGTAAAGGCAGTAAGTAATGTGATCGGACAGTGATATTGTCACCCTGTAAGCGGTCTGAGATAATGTCACCATTATGGGAAAGACATTTGGGACACCGGGGACGTACCTATTTGTCCCATTTTGGGGGTAATAGCTTTCCGACTGAAAGTGAAACACCTTACATCAACACAATCACCGCAGACTCACCGGCGGGCGGGGCATGCCTCGCCGCTGGGACACTAGGGACGTACCTGTTTGTCCCACTTTTGCAGGTTGTGGGACAACGAGTACGTACCTGTTTGTCTCACTTCCAATCTCGGGCCGGGCATGCCCGGCCCCTACACCCTGAAAGAAAACCCCGTTTAATATCAGCATAATTCGGGGAGGCAGCTTCTATTTCTTTTTACTGCGGCAAAATCCAAGTAGCGGCCCGCGGCTAGGAACCCTGAGACGGAAAAGCCGTGCTTTGCGGAGAGCCGCCTCATCTCGGCCACCTTCTCTACATAGAGCTCCCGGCCCAGAAAATAACGATCATATCTCCCTTCCAGGGCCAACAAAACGGCTTCCGCCATCCAGGCATTAATGCTCCCTTCAGGAAGGCCCAGGTCACAGCCTATCACTGCTTCACCCGGCAGCCGGACCACAACTTCATCGAAAGCCATCACATCAGGGCGCCGGTTAACAATGCTTAAGTAAAGTTCGCCCACCGCGCACAGGTTGCAGACAACCGCCCCCGGCTTCAAATCATGGGGGGAAAGCGCCGCGCCGGCCGCGTTGCCGGCAATGACAACCAGATCCGCCCGCGCCGCCGCCCTGCCGGCCTGCATGCTGACCCTGCAGGCTACCCCGCAGTCATAGAGCACCCGGCGGGACAACAGTTCCAGGCGGGCGCTGTCACCGTCTACCAGGGTTATATAGTTGGCCCCGTCGCCGGCCAAAATTTGCGTGCAAACAACTCCAAGAGGTTCCGCCGCCCCCAAAACCAGCACTGCAGCTTCCTCCAGATTCAGCCCCATTAAGAGAGCCGCCTTCTGCAAGCCCTCAACTGCAGCCGCAGCAGTGTACCCGAATCCGCCGGTTAAGGTCAGGCCAAGCTTCCGGGCAATGAGCAATGCAGATTTGCCCAATGCCGCCGCCATGGACGGGCCAATACCGATGATACGGGCGCCCAGGCGGGAAGCTCTCTTGCCGGCTCGAACAGTACTTCTCAACAACTGGTCTCTATTCGGCTGCTGCAACCGGCAGTTATCGTGATGAAAAAAAAGAAAATGACCCGACGCCTGCCCGAAGGGAGAGCTGATACCGGTCAGAGCAGCCGTTTTAATTGGAGCAATGCGGCTCCACAGAGAAGCGGGAAATGCAGGCAGCCGGACCTTACGGCCCGGCCGTGAAGAGTTGATAATTATGGCAAACCGCTCTACCATGGAGTGTCAATCCGCTCCTGACAGATAACTTGACTATTGAAGCTCCTCGATGCGGGGGGTGAATTTTAGATCTTCCAGCATCCGGTCATATTGATCTTCGGAGAGTTCCTTGTTGCTGCCCGCCAGGGAAACCAGGAGAGCTTCCATTATATTGGTGCCGAAAGAGCGTCCCTCCATTTCGGGGGTGGTTGCCACCAGAGTCTTTACACCCCGCTCCTTCAGGTAGCGCACATCATCCCTGGTCACGGTATTGGTGATCACTATCTTGCCGGGGAGCTCCGGCGGCATATAGCGGTGTATAAAATGAAAGTCTCCTGCAATAATATCGTTTTCCAGGAAGTACCTGGCCTGGCGCGGTTTGTTCTCCCCCTGCTTCTCCCCGGTCGGGTAAATCATCGAAAACGGCAGCTGGACTACGATGGGCGCGAGAATACGGGCCAAACGAGCCAGGGTTTTTAAAGATTTTAGCGGCAGCGGCACGTTTAGAATATAGAGAAAATCACCCAGCGTGACATCGCAGCCGGCATCGAACAGCGCCTGGGCCATCCCCAGCCGGTCCATGGCACAGGTTAGAAGCACCTTTCGCCGCTCTTTAAAAATATCGGTGTTTGCGGCAAGATACTCGATTACCCGCCGCTCCAGGGTATGCTTTAACCCTGACCCGTCAACAATGGGCGTCAGCTTCGCGGCACGGGTAATTTTTTTGGCGTCGCGCAGAATATAGCGTTTGTCAACGGCAGAGACGTAAAGGTCGATCCCTCCCAGGCCAATAGCATCTACCTTTCCATCATATTCTTTAATCAGTTCGATCATTCTTCTCATATCCCCGTCGGATCCGAAACGCTCAACCTTGCACTCTTCACCCAACAGGTTTACCGTAACCGAGTGGTCTCTCCGGGATGAACCCAGGCTAATACCGACGACATGCTTCATATTACTCTTTCTCCCCTCTTCCGCGGTCTTTAAGCAGCTGCTCAATTAAATTGCGAAACCGCTCCGGATCAACCTGCATGTCTTCACTAACCGGAGTCGGCCCCAGGTTTACATATAGAATCTGGCAGTCGAGCAGAGCCTCGGCAAGGCGGTACCACCTTTCCGATGTAGCCATCACCAGGATTTCATATTCTCTCAAGCGGGTTATCAGCTCCAAAACCTCATTTAAAAAATCGAGCGCCTGTTTTCCCTCCACCAGCTCCCAGCGCTCCCGGTTGGTCATTAGCAAGAAAAAATCCAGTCCAAGTTCCCGGCAGATGCCGGCCAGTTCATCTTTGTTTTTTACTGGAAAGCCAATTACGGCCACTCTTTTCCCTTTGCGGACCTCGCTGATGGCTTCAAGGCGGGAGATGAAGCTGCGGTCGAGAGAGAGCCGCCGGGCAACCTCCTGCTGGGACAGCCCCTGCGCGCGCAAATTCAGCACCCGTTCCAGCAAGCGCCGGGCACGATCCACGCTGACCAGCTTTTCGCCAATGCGCACGATATTTTCAAAATGCATTATCCGTCCACCTTGTGCACATTTCTGTTTACATTGAAATTCTACCATCCGCTCCCCTGGAAAGCAAGAAAAATTTTTCGCTTACAATTTCAACGATGACTGAAACACTTTTTGCTCATTTAAAGGAGCGGATTTAGATTTAGAATTAAAATAAAAGAGCCGCTCACCCTGAGCGACTCCCCTATACAAGCCGGTTAACAGGTATCCGCCCGCTACTCTTCCAGCAAAATGCGATGGTCCATTAATTGAAGCTCTTTAATCTTAGCCTTAACCTGCTTCTTTTCACCCAGCATACCCACCAGCAGGAGCTCTTCTCCCTGGGGCTTGATCACGCTCACATCCTCCATCACCAGCTCTTCCCGTCCGTCTTTAACCAGGTAGACGCTTGATTGACACACCCCAATCCACCTCCCGATCTAATCTTCCACTTGGATAATATACTCTTGCATGACATTACGCAACTCTTCCGCCGTTGCCGCTCCATAAATTTTGCGCCGCGCCAGCGCAGCCCCGGGGAAGCCCTTAAGATACCATCCAGCCTGGCGGCGCATCTCCAGCAGCGCCGCTTTATCTCCCTTAAACCTGCAAAGCAGATCCAAGTGCCGCAAAGCCGTTTTGATCCGATCAGGCGGCGCAGGCGGAACCGGAACCGGGTTTCCCTCCAACCTCGCTTTGATTTGCTCAAACAGCCAGGGATTGCCCAAGGCGGCCCTTCCGACCATCACACCGTCGCAGCCGCAGTAATCAAGCATGGCCGCAGCATCATCAGCAGAGGCAACATCGCCGTTGCCAAATACCGGAATATCCACGGCGCGCTTGACCGACCTGATGATCTCCCAGTCGGCCTTTCCGCCGAACCGCTGGGCCACGGTGCGGCCGTGAACGGTTACCGCCGCTATGCCGGCATCTTCAGCCCGCCTGGCTATCTCGACCGCATTAACCAGGCGCTCATCCCAGCCTTTGCGCATCTTTACCGTCACCGGGCAGCGCACCGCGGCGGTGACCGCTTTGAAGATGGCGCTGCATAACTGCGGCCTGCGCATCAGCGCTCCGCCTTCACCGTTGCGCACAATGCGCGGCGTGGGGCAGCCTAAATTAAGGTCAACCAGATCCGCCCCCAGGGCTTCAGCTTTTTGAGCCGCTGCGGCGAGCAGCTTCGGTTCTGAGCCGAAAAGCTGGAGCCCTACCGGCCGCTCCGCCTCGTGAAAATAGGTCAACTGGCTGCTGTAGCTGCCGCCGTGCAGCAGCGCCCGGGCATGGATCATCTCTGAAAATACCAGCCCGCAGCCGTATATTTTGGCCAGAATTCTAAAGGGGTGGCTGGTAATGCCGGCCATTGGCGCAAGGGCCAGGGCAGGCTGAATATATACCGGGCCGACTCTAACTGCCGGCGGCCCGGCCGGGCAATTCCGTGGTTTCCGGGGCATCATTTCGCTCCTTGATGATAAAGAGCTCTTCTCCGGGCACATTCAACTGCCGGGCAATTTTCTCCAGCAATTGCGGAGAAGGAACTTTCCGGCCCCTCTCGATATGGCTGAGCGAGGTGACGGAGATCTCGATCATGCCGGCCAGCTCCTGTTGAGTCACCCGTTTCAGGCGCCGCAGCGCCTTGATTCTAAGCCCAAGCCTTTGGGACATCCGGACCGCCTCCTTTAATCAATGACAATTTCGACAAATTTTGTCCCTTTCCTGCAATTTATGGCAGAAGGCGGTTTTTTATAATATTATTTTTGCTTTGTGCCTCTTAATATACCTTTAAAAGAGCATTCGCGCATCGTTTGGCTGCCGGAGCGCTATCCAAGGTAACGGCGGGCCAGCTCCGTCAGGAACTCTGTCTTCAGGCGCAGGCTTTTTATATCGATCCGTTCATTCCGCCCGTGCATGGTAGACGAAAGATCAGGATTGTAACCGGGATCCATAAGCCCAATGCCGTAAGCAGGGATGCCGAGGCCGCGCAAAAACTTCGAATCGGTGGAACCGGTGGAGATAACCGGCAGGCAAACGGCATCCGGGCCGGCCAGCTCTTCGGTGAGCCGCTTCATCAACCCGTACGGCTCCAGCTGCGAAGAAGTGAAAGTCGGCTCGCGGTACTCGGTTAAAGCAATTTCTATTCCGGGGCCAACCAGATTGTGCAGTTCCCGCATCACGAACTCTGCGCTCTGCCCCGGGAGGATCCGGATATCGACGTCACACTCGCAAAAATCGGGGACTATGTTGGTCTTGACCCCGCCCTGGATCACGTTCGGGGAGACGGTCATCCTGGTCATGGCCCGCAGCGTCTCGGTAAAGGAAGCATCAATATTCAGCTTCTGCAGCAGCTCATCTATATTCTGCGGCTCCGGAGCCATATCCAGGCCGCGGATCCGGGCCAGCTCTCCCAGCAGCGCAGTAAGCTCGGGAATGAGAATTATTTCGGGCCGGTAGCCGTCCAGCGCACTCACCGCCTGGGCCATCTTCACCACCGCGTTTTCGCCAAGAGAAGGGATGGAACCGTGGCAGGAGACACCCCGGGCCGTGAGCCGGCTCCAGGCAGTCCCCTTTTCCCCAACCTGGATAAAGTAGATCATCTTTCCGTTAATGTTCAGGGGAAAGGGAGCGCCTTCGTTAATTGCAAAATCCGCCCGGAGCTTCTCCGGGTAATGTTCGGCGATATAGCCGGCTCCCTGGTTACCGCCATGCTCTTCATCGGCGGTGGCGGCAATGATCAGCTCGCCTTTCAAAGGCGTGCCTTCACCGGCCAGCCGCAGCGCCGCGCAGACCTGGGCCGCCGCCAGGTCCTTGCAATCTATGGCGCCCCGGCCGTAAACCATGCCGTCTTTGATCTCTCCGGAGAAGGGCTCAAAATCCCAATCGCCGCCCGCCGGAACCACATCCAGATGAGAGATGTAAAGCAGCTTCTTCGGGCCGGAACCAAACCGGGCAATCAAACTGCCCCGCCCTTCGGCCGGCTCGATGATCTCGCAGGCTATCCCCGCCTCCTGTAACAGTCCAGCCAGGTAACGCGCCGCCGCCGTCTCATTTCCCGGCGGATTGGATGTATTGATCTTGATCAACTCGCTGAGCACTTTTTCCGGATTCAATGTGGACCACTCCATTCCTGTTCAATTATTCCAAATCTAATCATATAACAAAACAGGCTCTGCCGGAAACAGAAAACTAAAAGTGCCGGCCAAAACGGCGGCCCGGGGGTAAATTTTATGAACTTTTCATGAAAAGAATAAGGGATTAGATTAACAGAGAAAGCTCTTTAAGGCCTGTATTGTTTTGGAATCCATGTTTTCACGCAGCAGTTCAATGAACTGGTTTGCCTTTGAAAAACAGTTTTCGATAATTTGCTCCGTGTAAGACCAGGGATCTATCCGGTTGACCTCTCTAACAAAAATTTCATGCTCTTGATCAGACATCGTTTTGTTCAGCAATGGCACCAGCCTGTCTCGCAGGGGGCTTTTCTCAAGGATATAAATGAGCGGCAGGCCGGCCCCGGGCCCCAGCTTTTTTTTACGGAGGCTGAACCTAAAAGTCTCTACTTCACGCTTAAGCTGCAGGCCAATCCCGAGATAAAGGCCGTAATAGGATAGGGCTTCGTTTTGCCAAGGCTTATAACCGCCATGCGAAGCGCCGAGGGTGCAGGATAGGGCGAAAATCGAGGCGCCGCCATTACAGAGGTTCTGCAGGTACTCATTGTGATCCCGGGCATCAGCCGGCTGGCCGGGAGCGTTGATCATAGCGGCGGCAAAACGTGTAATCACCTCGGACATTCCCTGGACAAACAGCGGATGGCTGCCCGCCAGGGTCAGGGCCAGCCCGAAGTAAAAATCGCCGCAAAGGATCGCCTCCTTAGGCGATAGATCGCCGGGAGCGGCAATGTCCCGGTGTATATCCAGGGCCAGGTGCAGGGCTTCCAGGGATGCGGCCAGGCGATATGTATGCTTTGATTCGACTGGACCGGAGGATGCAATCAATAGAAAAAGAGCCGGGCAAATCCGCTCTCCTCTTTCAGCTATAGCGATAAGCTGCTTGCGCAGCGCTGCCGGAGCCCGGGCGGCGGACATCCAGATAAGCCGCTTCACCTCCTGCAGCGGTACTGCATGAAGCTCTTCCGCTTTCCTTACAGGTTCGCCGGTGTCCTGCTGCCGCTCAACATCTCCCCTCGGCTTCAGCGGGATAATCTTTCTCTTCACTGCATAACCCCTTAAGTTTACTTAGCTTTATTATGCAGCGGCAGCACCCTTTTGATACTACAATCCTTCATTACAGAAGATTGTCAACATCTCCAAGCAGAATTGATATATTGTTATTTAAGAGCTGCTGTGCTATAATCAATGCACTGTGGCGGGGCGTAGCGCAGCTTGGTAGCGCGCTTGGTTCGGGACCAAGAGGCCGCGGGTTCAAATCCCGCCGCTCCGACCAGTGAACCCTTTAAGCGGAGGAATTCCGAGATCCTCACTTAAAGGGTTTTTTCTTAACAGGGTTCTCCGGGAATATTTAAACCTGCACGAAGCAGGGTTATGCTTTCCATCCTGAGCCATGATATTCCGGCCGCTCAGGCTCTCATTAGCTGGCTTTGCGGTAGGTCCGGACAATCCCATGCTGCTTCCAAATGTGTTCGCGGAAATGATAGAGCGTGCCGGGTTCACGCAGCAGTGCATGCAAAATGATAATCGCAAAGAGGAACAGCGGCAACCCGTGGTAGAGATAGGATTCAAACCACTGGTGCACCAGGAGACCCAGGCAAAGCGAATATAAACCGCTTAAAACAGTATAGCGGAATTTGTACATCACCGCTTTTTTCATCACTATTTTTAGATCACGCAGGAAGAGGACAATACAGGCAATATACAGTGTTAACCCGGCCAGGCCGAGTTCTACAGCCAGGTGCAGGTATGTATTATGCAGCGAAAGGCAGTTCCCGGTGATCGCGAACCAGCCGCCAAGGCCCGTCCCCAAAAGAGGATATTGAGTAAACAGCCTGAACCCCTCAGCCCATAGTTTAAGCCGGCCGCTAAACAAGGCAATCAGCATTTCACTCATATTGGTGCTTTCAAACGCCTGGCGGCTGAAAAGGACCACGGCGCCCAGCAATAATAGAGGAGCAACACTGGGACGCCGGTTGTTCAGCCAGGCAAAGCATGAGACGAACAAAGCCAGGGCTACAAAGGCCGCCCGGGAAAAAGTAAGGGTAAGGGCAGAGAGCTGGATCGCCAGAACAATATAAAACAACACCACCACCAGCCCTTTACGTTCCACCCGATCCCGGAAGAGAGTAAACAATATAATTAAACCGGCGATGCAGAAAACTAAAAATAACCCAAAGGCATTGGGGTTGGCAAAATAGGATTTAACTTGGGGCAGGCCGTACATATAGCTGGGCTTATCTATGGCAAAGGCGAGCAGATCCAGCCCCAGGTGGGAGCAGGCTGCGCCGGCCAGAGCTGTAATACCCATGAATGTTCCCGCCAGCCCAAGGCCAAAACATAACCATGTTAATGTTTCCAGGGTACATGGGAAGAGAACGCTCAGGCTGTAAGCTGCCAGAAGCAAAAATAATGACCGCAGTGATACCAGCAAAGTTGTTTCCCGGGCAATTGAAAACAAAGCGGCTACGACCATAACCGCGGCTTGCAGCGCCATTAGTACATAGCGAAACCTGGGGAAATAAATTCCCTGCATTGCTTTGACCCCCTCTTTCCCTATCTCTCTCTTTATCTCTTCTCTCTATTTAGACAGCCATTTATCTCTAAAGGTTCCACCTTTTATCCATGCGGCAATATGGATGCGCTACCTGGCGCCTACCGGCATGAACAGCAGGGGAGCTCCTTCTACTGCCAGGATCTCTTTCACCGCGGCGTCATCAAAAGCGCCCACGGCAACCGTGCCCAGTTGCAGCGCTTCGGCCTGCAGGTAGATATTCTGTGATACGTAGCCTGCTTCCATATATACATAACGATAGCCGCGTTCGCCATAACGCCGGGTGGTCCTTTCATAATGGGCTACCAGGACAATAGAAAGCGGCGCCTGGGCCACCATCTCCTGCCCCAGGCAGGCCCGGGCCAGCTTTGCCCTCAGATCACCCCACTGCAGCATGGCCAGCGCATGGGCCCGGTGAACATAGTGATAGAGCCCGGGAGCAAGGCCCTCTACTTTGCCCGCCGCCAGGTAATACTCCAGCGGGTAAGTGGCCCCGGCTGAAGGAGCGGCCCGCGACACCCCGGCGGCGCCCACCGCGCCCAGCCCGCCTGCGGACCAGAGCAGCTGCCCCGCCTGGGCCAGGCTCAAGCCCTGGTCTTTAAAACTGCGCCGCGATATGCGGTCATGGATCGCCTCCTCCAACGAAAGACATCCTTTTATTTCCGGCTGTGGCAGCGAAATCTTATCCATGGCCATTACCCCCTGTATCCGTTTATGAACCATTATCCGGTTTCGGCCCGCTCCGGTTTGACGATGCCGATGACCTTGCCCAGCACCCGGGCTTGCTCCGATTGCACCCCGGGCTCCGCCTCGACCAGCCTTTTCTGTGCCGGGTTTAAATCCATGATTGTCTCTCCTTTGGCTTTTGGGTCCTGACTTCTGGCAAAGCAAGCTATTTTATGAATTAATTTGCAGTATTCTTTATATAATACGTCATTAAAGCAGCAAATCCTGCAGATAACGACCGGCAACCAATTGGATTTTGGGAGTGGTTTAGATAAAAAAAGAAGAAGATAGCGAGTTGGATTTCCACCAATTTTACGGGCAACCGGCTATATGAGACAGTTTCTAAATACCCGTTGCCGGCAGGTGCTGCTGAAAGAAGGAGGCTATGCGGTTGGCCAGGACTTCTTCGTATCCGTACCAGAAATGATCGGCGCCACTGATCACTTCAACCGCACCGGCGCCGTCCGGGCCGGTGATCCGCTCTTTTTGCTGAAGAAGGAAAGAGGCGGGAACCAGGCTGTCTTCTGACCCGCAGAGAATCAGCCTGGGCCGGGTAAAGCCGCCCAGGTCCGGCATCTCCGGCGGCGAGACGGCGGCGACTGCCCTGATCCTGCCGCTCTGCATTGCCGCATTGAGAGCAACCGCGCCGCCAAAGGAATAGCCGGCCAGGCCGATTCGCCCGGCATCAATCTCGCTGCGGCCGGCCAGGAAGGCGATGGCGGCAAGGGCGTCGTCAATCTCACCCTGCCCGCCGTCATGTACGCCTTCACTCCGCCCTACCCCGCGGAAATTAAAATATAAAGCGGCGATCCCCTTTTTTGCCAAGGCCCCGCTCACGGCATAAACCACATTGTTGGTCATGCTGCCGCCATACAAGGGATGGGGATGGCAGATCACCACCCCCGCCGCAGTCCCTGCACGCGGGGGGATCGCCAGGCGTCCTTCCAGCTTCAGGGCGCCGCTTTTAAAAATGATACTTTCCGCTTTCATGTAGATCCCTGTCCAGCATGGTTATATTCACACAATTGCAAGCCTGCCGCTCACGGCGGTGTCATGGATCAAATGCCTCAACCCATGCCCTGGTAACCCATCGATTTGACCTTCCCGTCTTCCACCAGCACGGGAACAATGTTTGCGCCGTGCTTTTCCCGAAGTTCTTTCAGCGCGCCCTGGTCCCGGCTGACATTGCGCAACTGGTAAGAGATTCTCTCCTGATCCAGCTGCTCAATCTGCTTCCGGCAATAAGGGCAGCCGTCTTTCACGTATAGCTCCAGCATTAGCAGCACCCCCTTTCCGGACTGGCTGTTGCTCCCTATAACGCTTAATTCTTTACCGCATAACCGGCCCGGAGTTACAGCATGATTTCAACCGGTTGTTGGACAGGCATACTTTTATTAAGGCTTCCGGGCTTCTTTTCCTACAGGAATTTTACCACATAATGTATACAGTCTCCATCAATCTTACTTATTGTTAAAAACATAGGGGGCTATTACTCCTTAGGAGTCATCTCTCAACTTCATCCAGAGCAATGCCCTGATATGTGCGGAAAAGTTCCTCGCAAAAGCGCTCCCACTCTGCTGCCTCTCCGAGGTCGCCGGCACCGGTCAGCGAAGATTTCCCCAGGAACCCCTCCAACCATGATGCCATTTCCCGGGCCTTCTTTTCATCACCGCCTTTTAATAATGATAAGGCAAATTCTCCGGGGCTATAGAACTGGGATACCCGTTGCAAGTCGCGATAAATCTGCATGAGCAATACATTTCTGGGCCCTTCCCAGAGCTCGTTGACCAGAACATCCCGCAGCAGACGCGGCAGCGAGGAGAAGTCCTCGATAACCCCATGCCCGCCAAAAATACTGATCGCCTTGCGCACAGTGTCAACGGCTTCAAAGGAAGTGAAAATCTTCTGCAGCAAAATCAATTCTCTCAAATCAAAACGAGCCTTCTGCATTTCGGGCGGCTCATTGGAAAAAAGGCCAGGCTGCAGCTTCCGGCCAAGCTTGATAAAAAGGTCATAGATCTTGAAGGCTCCGGCAGTTGCCCGTTTTGCCGCGGCAACGATGTCTTCCAGTTGATTGGCAGCCAGCGGATGGCGGTTGATTTTCTCCCCAAAGACATCGCGGAATTCACTGTAAAGCAGGGCCTCTCTTGCCGCCCTGGTCACGATCGCCGCGCTGGAGACGCCTACGGCCATCCGGGACAGTGTCAGCACTATCCCCACGGCGTTGGCTACGCCCCTGTCTGTTGGGCCGATAGGATAGGCCAGGGCGCCGTGAAAATCTATCTCCGCCGTAGGCAGCTCCACCGTTCCCAACTTCCACTTGATCCGGTTGATCACATAACCGTTCCGCTTCTCTTTTTCCTTGTCGCCCGGAAGCCAGGAAGGAACAATAAAAGTGCCCACTTTTTCGCTGCCTGTTACCTTGGCAGTGACAACGGCGTAATCTGCGTGCACGGCCGAACAGAAAAACTTGCTTCCGTAAACACGGTAGTAACGGCCATCAGGCTCGGCCTCCATCAAATTGGAGGGGATATCGGACCCCCCCTGTATTTCAGTCATATACTGCGCCCCGATGGCAAAATCGCCGTTCAGGCCCTCCTTGCAATGCCGGTAAATATGATCGAGCTCGGGGAACCCGTGATCGGGGTAATAGTTGATTAAAGCAATCAATCCTTCCGTGCAGGCTACCGGGCACATGACTCCGGCTTCTCCCATCTGGTGCAGGAGAAACAGCTTAGAAAAGTATTCCCAGGGCGATGTTTTTTCCGAGAAGAGGCCCTCAGAAAAGACCTCTTTTTCGAGCTGGTGCATTTCCAGGGGACGCACAATCCGGTCTATTCTCCGGTTATAAGCATCATAGTGCTGAATGTATGGGCGCACTTCCGGATAGGCGATCTTTTCCGCCAGTCTGCTCCAGTGGAACGAGACTTTCGGGGAGAACTCCAGCAGCTTTTGCTGCAGGCTCTCCCACTCTCCGGCAGCATATTTCTTTACTACCTTCTGAATAAAGGGATCGTCACGATAGAAATCAAGTTTGTCCCGTTTCTCCAAAAAACCGGCAAATGAATAGGGATTCTCACGAACCGGCAAGGTCATGGGCTCCACTCCTTTATTTCTTTCCTAACCAAATAGTAATGGAACCCCGTTCCAGGTGTCAATTTATTTTTGGAATGTTAGTTACTATCCGCAAATTTTGCGGAGCATGAAAGTATAAAGGCAAAATCCCCCCCGTCCCCCCTTTTCCAAAGGGGGGAGAATTAGAAAACATTCACATGGCCCCGCCCTAACCTGTCTTCATAGGTGCTCATTATGTCATCATGGGCGTAGCTAAGGATCGAATCCGCCCCAGGATACAGCAAGGGGATTAGGATGATAATAAAAGGGCTGTCGCAAAGGGACAGCCCCATGTAATTTAACCAAGCGAAGGGTGCTTCTGTTAAGTTCGATCGGGGTTGTAGCGCTTCAGCAGGAGAGAATTGGTCACCACCGACACCGAGCTGAGCCCCATGGCCGCGCCGCCGACAACGGGCGTGAAGACGCCGGCAATGGCCAGGGGAACTGCGACCAGGTTGTAGAAAAAGGCCCAGAACAGGTTTTGCCGGATCTTGCGCAGGGTCCGGCGGGAGAGACGGATTGCCGAGGCGATTTTTCTTAAATCGCCTTTCATCAGGGTGATGGAGGCGCTCTCCATGGCTACATCCGTTCCCGTCCCGATGGCTATGCCCACGTCGGCCGTGGCCAGCGCCGGCGCATCATTGATCCCGTCGCCGACCATGGCCACAACTCGCCCGGCATCTTTCAAATTCTGCACCTCGGCGGCTTTATGCTGGGGCAGCACCCCGGCAATGACATGGTCAATGCCCACCTGCCCGGCAATGGCCCGTGCGGTTTTCTCCTGGTCCCCGGTGAGCATGTAAATGTCGAGGCCCATCTGCCGCAGCTCCGCAATTGCTTCCGCGGCGCCTTCTTTAACCGTGTCGGCCAGGGCCAGCATGCCGCATGGACTTTCTCCCTTCATCACTGCCATCACAGTCTTGCCCTCTTCTTCCCAGCGCCGCTTCTGCGGCAGAAGCGGCGCCAGATCCACACCGCGCGAGTCCGCCAGCTTCTCATTGCCGGCCAGCCAGCTTTCCCCCGCCAGTTCAAAGCTGATTCCCAGCCCGGGCAGAGCCTCGAAATTCTCAACCTCTTTTAACTCCAGGCCCCTCTCTTCCGCCTCCTTGACCACGGCCCGGCCGAGGGGGTGTTCCGACCTGTTCTCTCCCGAGGCAACGATGCCCAGCAGCTCGTTTTCATCAATTGTGTCCAGGGCCAAGATATCTGTTACCGCAGGGGTTCCCCGGGTAATGGTCCCCGTTTTATCGAGGACCACGGTATCAATTTTCCCTGCCTGCTCCAGGTGCTCGCCGCCCCTGATTAGTATCCCCCTTGCAGCGCCCACGCCTGTTCCCACCATGATCGCCGCCGGCGTGGCCAGCCCCAGGGCACAGGGACAGGCCACCACCAGGACCGTAACCATGTGCATTAAAGAGCTTTCAAAGCCGGCTCCGCTGAGATACCAGCCGCCGAAGGTAAGCAGGGAGACGGCAATCATCGCCGGAACGAAAACGGCGGCCACCCTGTCCGCCAGCCGCTGGATGGGAGCCTTGGAGCCCTGCGCCTCTTCCACCAGGCGGATAATCTGGGCCAGGACGGTATCCTGCCCCACCTTTGTGGCCCGGAAGGTGAAGCTGCCGAAGTTGTTGATTGAAGCCCCCACCACCTCGTCGCCAGGTTTCTTCTCCACCGGCATGCTCTCCCCGGTAAGATGGGACTCGTCTATGCTCGTTTGCCCCTCCATGATGACACCGTCCACGGGGACCCTCTCCCCCGGGCGTACAACCACTAGGTCGCCAACCGCCACCTCCTCCGCGGGGATGTCCATTTCCACGCCTCCCCGGATCACCCGGGCGGTTTTCGACTGCAGCTGCACCAGCTTCTCAATGGCCTCCGAGGTTCTCCCCCGGGCAAGGGCTTCCAGCAGCTTGCCCAGCAAGATCACGGTCATGAGCATGGCCGCAGATTCAAAGTAATAGACGCCCCATCCGGCCAATAGCGAGACCAGGCTGTAAAAATAGGCCACGGATGTGCCCAGCGCCACCAGGACATCCATGTTGGCGCTGCCCGATTTTAAAGAGCGATAGGCTCCGCTGTAAAAGGGCCACCCGCCAATAAACTGAACGGGAGTAGCCAGGAGCAGCTGCAGCCAGGGATTGATCATGAGGTGATGCCCGGCATGCGACACTATCATCATCACGGCCAGCGGCAGGGTGAAAAGCGCCGCCATGACGAACCTGGCCAGCTCCCGCTTTCTCTCCTCCTGCCTGGCCCGGGCCGCTTCGCCGCGGGAAATATCGCCGGCCGGGCGCGCCTCATAGCCCAGTTCTCTGACCGCAGCCGCCATCTCCGAGGCAGTGATTACGCCGGGAAGATAGCTGACAGCCGCCCTGCCGGTGGCCAAATTAACCGCCACCTCCCGCACCCCCAGCAGCGAATTTAGCCTGCTTTCAATCCGCGCCGCGCATGCCGCACAATGCATGCCGGAGATGATTATATCCTGCCGCTCTTCTGGAACCCCGTATCCCAGCTCTTTGATCCGATCAACGACCTGGCGGGGCTCGATTTTCTCCGGATCATAACTGATCGTTCCCTTGCCCATCACCAAGTTGACATTTGCAGATAAAACACCGGGGTGTGAAAGCAAACCCTTTTCTACTCTTGCGGAGCAGGCCGCACAGTTCATCCCGGATATGGGAATGGTGATGGTGGCCTGCTTTCCTCTTTGTTTTTCCGCTCCGGACATGATCATGTACCCTCCTAATCTATAACCGGTTACCGTATCAATTTAAAGATCGTCTTCAGCGCCTCGTCAAACACTTCTTCGCTGCCTTCTAAAAGCTGATCCCTGATGCAGTGCTTCATATGCTTCTCCAGCAGTAAACGGGCCACGCCGTCCAGGGCAGACCGGACCGAGGAGATCTGGTTTAAGACATCGCCACAGTAAACGTCCTCTTCGATCATTCTCTTGATCCCCCGCACCTGCCCCTCTATGCGATTGAGCCGCACCGCAAGCTGCCGGACAGTTTTCTGATCATGCCAGTTCCGCTTTCTCAGGCCGTCTTTGCCGCCGCAGCAACTATTTCCCGCCGTCTCCATTTGGTCACCCCTTTTTATAGCATACCCCCCTACCCTATAAGCCAATTATAAAATAAGCGCGCCCGGAAAGCAATTCCGGTCGCGCTCTTATACCACTGTCTCATGCACCTGGCGGAAGCTTCCTGCTCAGCGCGCGCCACCGCCGCCGCCTCCACCGCCGCCTCCACCGCCGCCGGAGAAACCGCCTCCCCGTCCGGATCCGGAAGAAGAAGAGCTCATGGCCGTTCGGAATGTCTGCTGCATTGACGAAGTCAGATTGTTAAATGAAGCCGGATTCGTCATGGCCATGCCGAACCAGGTCGTGCGAGCCAGGTGAGGTTCTTGCCGTACCTGCGGGTAAACCACCTCGAGCTGCTTGATCACCTCTTTGGCCACGCCCAGGGGAACGGCGTAAACAAGGTAATGTTCCCAGATCTCAAGGGCCGGGATGCTGGAGCGGTCCAGCTCTGAAAAATGCAGCAGGAACCGCTTGAAAGCCTTCCACTTGGCGTAATGATCCGCGCCGGTAGGAGTAAGGTTCTTCAGCATCACCATCAGGATCAGAAAAATGGCCCCGGTAAATGTAACCACAAACCCGGCTATCGTCATAAATCCCGTCATGATCAAAACAAACCCGCCGATAAACAAGGCCAGTCCGAAGATGATGCCGGCCCAAAGAGTGGGGCCAAAAAGACCCAGGTTCTGGACCTGCTGCTTGATCTTCTCGCCCCAGCTATGTAAAAAAGCGGCAGTGCTCATGCGGCTCTTTTTGGCGAAATCTTCGATTTCATTAAAGGTAACACTCTCTCCGGGCTGCCGTGCCACCTGATTAAAAATAAATTGATAGACTTCCATTTCATGAGACGCCAGCTTATCTTTACCGTCCCCGGGGAGCACCCGGTAATCGGTCTGGGACCGCTTGAATATCAGCCCTTCCTCAGCCTGGTACTCTTCCAGGCTCAGGTGCCCCCGCCGTGCCAGGTCCAGTACCGTAGCCGTAATATCTTCCGGGGCGGTGCGCCCGAGCCGGAAGAAGTAACCGGCCTCAGCCGGCGAATAATTCCCCGGCAGCTCCCGGTAGTAATCTCCCTGGTAAGCCTGCGGGTGGCGAAGCGCCTTGCGCCGCAATACCAGGTAATAGATCAACGCCAGCAGCAGGATTGCAAGACCGCCGAAAACATCGAACCGGGCCAGCAGGCGGCGCCTGTTGGCGCCGGCGGCCCACTTTTCTTCCTCGGCGAGAATCCCGGGAAGCCCCTCCCGGCCGGAAAAGTTGGCCGCCTCAGGGACCAGCTTCACCGGGAAGACCACTCTTCCTTCGAGAAAAGTCCGTCTGGGCAGATCCTTAACTTCCCAGACAACCCGGTTCGTCTCCTCTTTTGAAACGAATCCCTGTAGCGGGCCATGTCCCCAAACCCGCAGCTCTTCGTCGGTGGCGCCTTCGGGCAGGGTTAATACAACCCGGGCATGATCAGTGCTCTCATCCCATTCGCCCCCGATAAACTGGTAATACAGTTCGGCCACATCCTGGTGCACCAGCACAGCATTCTCCACAGTATAGGAAATTGTAAAGGTGCGCTGCTCATTGGCCGCTTCAAAGCTCCAGTCAATATAAACGTGGTCGGGGTGCTCCTCAACGTAAAAGATACCGGGTATATCGCGCGTTCCGGGAGCCTCCTGCCGGTAAGCTTCGCCCCCTTCGCTGACCAGGACATCTTTAATCGACGCATTGTGCTTTAAATAAATATACTCCCAGGCGCCCCTGTAACGCCCATCAAAACTAAAGGTGCGTTTTTCCACGACGGTCATGGAGCCGTCGGGATGGATCTCCGCCTCTATAAGCACCTGGGGGAAATAATAAGAGCGATCATCGGCGCGGACCGGCGCCGCAAACTGCGCCATTACAATTAGCGCCAACATCAACAGCAAAGGTATTTTAAGAAAAAACCTGCGTCGAGCTGCCATTTTACGGTTCACCCTCTTCATAAATTCGCCTAAAATTCAACCTTAACCGCCTGACGAGCTTCCGCCTCGTCATCCAGGTTGAAGTAAACCTCCTGGTGGAATCCGAACATGCCCGCAACCATAACCGCAGGGAACCGCTGAATGGCCGTATTGTACTTCAAAACGGTATCGTTATAAAACTGGCGAGAAAATGCAATTTTGCCCTCGGTGTTGGTCAACTCTTCCTGGAGCTGCATAAAATTGGTGTTTGCCTTAAGTTCGGGGTAATTTTCAACCAGGGCAAAGAGCTGCCGCAGCGCCCCGCTAAGCATATTTTCCGCCCCGGCCTGCTCCTGGACACCTTGAGCGCTGATGGCCGCATTCCGGGCCTGGACAACTCGTTCAAAGGTCTCTTTCTCATGCGCGGCATATCCCTTCACCGTGGATACCAGGTTCGGGATCAGATCATAGCGCCTCTTGAGCTGCACCTCGATCTGGGCCCAGGCGTTCTTTATTCTCTGCCGCAAGGTTACCAACCGGTTATAGATGGAGACCAATACTACGGCTAAAATTGCAATTATTCCTATTGCCCACCACATCATAATCTGCCTCCTTTGGCCTTCAGGTTAGAAATCTCATCCATCACAAGTTATTCGCAACAGGGTTAATATATCCTGCAAAATATAAATGGGATCAGGCCATAAATTTGTTGATTTCCCAAGACCTGACCCCTGTTTTTTGACCTACTGGGGACGGCACTGTCCAAACAGGCCGATTAAGGCAATGCGGTTTAGATTGGGCTGGATAACGGGGAAAGCCGGCTCTGCGGTAACGATAATGTCCTGGAAGGGAGCAAATTGTTCGTCTGTTGTATTATTCGCAAGCGTGCTGCCCCCTGCTACAAGTTCTTTATTGCGGGACATTCGGCTCATTCCACTTCTGTAAAATATATAAACCGTTATTGGGGTTTCATCTTAAAGAAATGCAACGTTTTTACAGAGAGACATGCATGCCAGGCGTAACGATTGAAAGTGCGCCTGAATAAGATAGAAAGTAGTATTGCACTTTTTTATTCAATTGTTTTACCGGGATCTGTTTTAAAGACTAATGGATTCCGGCATTACAAGGAAGGAGGAAAGAGCCATGGCAGAAGAAGGTCAAACACCGGAAGAGCGCTCTGCACAGGCCAATTCAGTTACCAACGGCCGCCTGCAGGAAATCCGCTTTTGGGTAACAATCATGAAAGAACACGCCCTGTTCATTGCTTTGGGTTTGCCCTGCGATCAGACTATTTTAATTGCAGAAGCTCGAGCTTTTGCGGAGCGGTTTGAATTATTGGAAGAAAGAGTAAGGCAGGCAACAATTATTGACCCCGAGCTGCTGAATGAGATCATCGGCGCTGTAAGGGCGCTGATTGCATTCCAACGCGGCATACTGGCACTGATGCTCCAGTGCAGCATACGGCCTTCAATACCTCCGCTTTTTGTCGATCACATCACCCGGGAAGCCGTCCATTTCCTGGAGCTTCTCCTGAGCCCGCAGCCTCCTTTGAGCACGATCCAGCAGATAATCAGGAGATCCGTATTTTGGCTGCGCCAGATGAAAGAGCATATCGAGTTTATAATCCACTTGCTTGATCCTTCGGAACGCTTATTAATTAATGAAGCGAAAAGGCTGCTGGAGGTATTTCGTAAATTACTGGAGACAGCCCGTGACCTGGAGTCCATGTCAGAGTCGCAGCCACGGTTTTTCAACGCCGCAGTTCGATTTATCTTCGAAGTTAACGACAGAACCGCCGAATTGCGCGATTTTAAGGCTACGGCCCATGAGCTGGTTGTCCTTTGCCGGGTTCTCAGCACGGTTCCCGACCCTCTCCTGACAGACCATGTCCGCAGGGAAGCGGATAAGTTCCTCAAGGAGATGGAGGAATTTAAGTCCTTAACAAATGTCTGCGAATCGATGCGGGCATCACAGTAACCTTTAAAAGGATTGAGGGAGTCAGGTCTTGATTTGTGAATTTCAAGGCCTGACCCCCTTTTTTGCAAATATTTTCGCGCTTGTCACGCCAACCTTCATGTAAAAGCCGGAATTGAAGTTGGCTACTGCCGGGGCTGTAAAAATATATGTAGAAAAAATCGTTAATGTTGATATTTCAAGCCCTATTAATCTATGGAAATACCCCCAAACCCAGCGAATGGATGTCCTCACCTGGCGGCCTAACCCGGCAACTAGGCGGCAATCAATTGTAGAGACATAAACAGGTAAAAAATGTATAAAAAAATTAATAGAGTTAATTAAAGGATTTGGCTTATATATGTTGAATAACCGGTTAATATTTAATCTACTGCAAACATCTATTAGGGGGAGGAATAAACTGTTGGAGAAAAAAAGTTTTGTTGTTTTTGCCGTCTTATTGTTTGTTTGGGCGTTCGCAGCGGCGGTAACGGCGGCAGGCGCGGACCCGGGAGCGGTAATCCTTAAGGATGCAGTAACCGGCGCAGAAACCACCTATGAAAATATCAGCGATGCGGTGGAGGCTGCTTCCCCTGGCAGTACCATCACAGTCGGTCCAGGGGTGTATGCGGAAGCGTTTGTAATCGACAAAGCCATCACTATAAACGGCGATCCGGGCGCAAAGATCGTTGGCACCAATCAATCATTCGTTGTCAACATCAGCGCTTCCGGCGTGACCTTAAACGGGCTGGAGATTGCCTGCCCCGACGACGGCAATGAATCAGCGGCTATTAGGCTCAGTTTGCAGGATTTTGCCGATGATTCGCCGGTAACGATCACCAACTGCCTCTTGAACGGCAACATGGCCGCTCAAAACGGGATCGAGGGCCGCGATGATCTTTCAAACGGCACGCTCATCGTTGAGGGAAACATCATTAAAAACTTTGATTACGAAGGCATCAATCTGTATGACAATGTTGATGAGATTGCAGAATCCAGCCTGACTTTCCAAAACAATAAGATTTACAACGATCCCGAAGAACATAAGCTTTCTTATGGAATTGACCTGGCTGCCTCTCATCTTAATAACAACATCATAATCGAGGGCAATGAAATAGAGGCCTTATATGATCCCATATATTTTGGGGATCTGGAGAATTCATCAGTTGCGATCACCGGTAATACATTGGCCTCGAAAGAAGAAAAATGGGATTACTGCATCTACATGGAAGAGCTTAAAGATTCAGTTGTGACCATAGACGGCAATAACCTCTCCGGCGGCGGAGGAATTAAGATATACTCTCTACATTCTTCGGAGATATCCATTACCGGCAACTCGATTGCCTCCTCACCTGATCCATGCATCTATGCAGAATATTTTTACGAATCTGTAGTAAACATATCCGAAAATGACCTTAACGGAGGATGGGGATTCTGGGTGGATTACTCAGAATCATCGGGGGTAACTGTTGACGGCAATTCCATTGAATCCTCCTATAGTCCTGTTGGCTTCGTGAAGGTTTATGACAATTCCTCCCTCACTGTTACCAATAATAACATGGTTGCCCATGATATTGGGAGTGCTGGTGTTTATGGAGAATATCTTGGCGGTTCCACGCTTACGGTTGAAAACAACGGAATCTCCGCTGAGCATGGAATACTGATAGAAGATTTGTGGAACGCTTACTTCGCCGCTCGCGGGAACACACTTGAGGTTGAAGAAGGTGCTGTCGTCGTTGACTACGCCGAAGATGGCCTGATTAAAGTGGAAGATAACTCCATTGCCACCGCCAACGCGGGATTTGCTTACGGGGAGGCCTACGGCTGCGAAATCAGGGTGACCGGCAATACCATTACCGCAGCGGAAGCAGCGGCTGATGAAGCCAAGGGCATTATCCTCGGATATAAATATGATGATGACAACGGCGGCGAAATTGATATCTTTGGACTGCCCCAGTCCGGCATGGCGGGAAGCCCGGCAACGCCCTCTGGGAAACCTGGGGAAAAAGGCCGCATCTCTTCCTTGCCGGACCGGCAGCCCAAGTTCAGAATAATGCAGAATTCGGAAGAGGCTGCCAACATCATTGAAGTGGCAGACAACATTGTGTCCGGATTCCACAAGGGGATATACGCGCACGAACTTAAAGACTATGCCGAAACCGCCGCCACTGTAACCATTCACGGCAACAGGCTGGATAACAACGTCACCGGGCTGGAGATCGACTTGCTCAACTACATCCGCGATGACTCCAGCTTGAAGATCTTCAATAACAGCTTTGCCGACAATGTGGTGGGCCTGGAGATAGGTTCCTGCGATTATGCCGGCACCGATGTCTTCGCCTCGATGAACAGCTTTACCGGCAATACAGAGGCCGCGGTGATCACTCCGGAAGGCTTTGACGCCACCCTCAACTGGTGGGGCAGCCCCGACGGCCCCTCCGAAGGCGAAGTTGTCGGCGCAATCTATGATCCCTGGCTGTCGGAAGTTAAGCTTGCCACCAGCGGCTTAAAACTGAAAGATAAGGGTGAAAATACCCTTACGGCCACCTTGTATGACAGCAACGGCAACGTGGTCAAGACCGGCTTATTGAAGATTCTCTTTACCGTCAGCGGCGCCAACAACTTGTCTGAAGTGGTGGCGCTGGTTGACGGCGTGGCCATCTTTAAGTACCACGACCAGTCTCCCGGCACCGATACCATTTCTGCCGGGGTGCTCTTCGCCGGAGTAATGACCGGGCTTGAATCGGAAAAGAAGCAGGTCCTCTGGCAGGGAGAAGAGAAGAAACCTGAACCGCCGGGTGAACTGCCCCGGACAAGCGGTTCAAGCCGGTTGTTCCTGCCTTTCCTGCTGCCGGCGCTTCTCCTGGCCGGTGTAGTAATACTGCTCAAACGCAAAGCAGCTAAAGCCTGGTAAACCTTTCGCCCCTAGCAGCCCCCCGGGAAACCCTCCCGGGGGGGTCATTTTTTACCCTTCGGGCTGCCCTCGGGATGATTAAAAACTGGCCGGAATGATCCAAAGATATAGTCAAGATCAAAGCAGGGAGCTGCCCTTCGGGGGCGGCCCCCTGCTTGTCACAAATGGAAACTATCTGCGAAATAAATTACCCCTGCGCTGCTGGAAACTCTGCAATAAGGCCTGCAATGTAGCGCAGGATTAAGACAGCATCGATAACATGCTCAATTATCAGTATTTAATAAATTTCTCCCCCGGGACACCGCAAATTTTGCATTTTTCCGGAACGGTCTTTTCAATATTCCCGCACACGGGACAAAGATAGTAGAATACTTCTTCTGTCTGTTCAAGATTATCCAGTGCTTCCTTAAAAAGCCTGGCATGAACCTCTTCCGCTTTCATGGCATAAGTAAAAGACGTGAGTGCAGCTTTATTCCCTGCGGCTTCAGCCTCTTTTACAAATTCGGGGTACATCTCCTTGTGTTCAAAGGTTTCGCCTGCAATAGCATCTTTCAGGTTATCAGCAGTTGAACCGATTTTCCCGGCGATCTCAAATTGCCTTAAAGCATGCAAAGTCTCAGCCTCTGCTGTAGCCCTGAACAACTTGGCAGCATTAAGCTTGCCTTCTTTTTCAGCTTTCCTGGCATAGGCCAAGTACTTCCTGTTGGCTTGAGATTCTCCGGCAAAGGCCTCCATTAGATTGGCCAGAGTTTTGTTTTCGGTCATTGATTTTCCTCCTTCATTTTTAATTTAAGCTTGGATTAGTTTCCCCGCCGCTGCGCGGGGGAAATCATCGATTTTAAGCGGGCAAATACCAGGAGCGGACAGCGCCTCCCCCTGTTCCGTCATAAGAGATCAAATATCGACTCCGAGCAACAGCCTGATGAGGTATCCGATTAAAAATGAAATGACGGCTACTCCCAGGCTGATGCCGGCCATTTCAAGAAATCTTTCTTTAAATGAAAGATCCTTGGCTACCGATATATAAAAACTAAAAA
>Ga0116188_1000881_pt1 | contig 27641 bp, 19 predicted proteins | sample AD_JPNTR2_MetaG_FD_89807 | JGI IMG/M metagenome (GOLD analysis project Ga0116188, IMG submission 89807) | Active sludge microbial communities of municipal wastewater-treating anaerobic digesters from Japan - AD_JPNTR2_MetaG | ecosystem: Engineered > Bioreactor > Anaerobic > Digestate | place...
GCCATCGAGGACGTAAATGCCGGCGGCGGATCGGCGAATTCCTATTGGTACTTCTACGACGCCAACGGCAACGTCGGCCAGTTGATCAAAGCCTCCGACCGCTCCCTGGCCGCCCACTACGAGTACGATCCGTACGGCAATACCATCGCCGCCACAGGCCCCTACGCCGCCGCCAACCCGTGGCGCTTCTCCACCAAGTGGCACGACATCGCACTGCCCGGCAACGTGCTCATCTATTACGGACACCGATACTACTCTCCGCGACTGGGACGATGGTTGAATCGGGATCCAATCGAGGAGCGAGGCGGCCCGAGCTTGTACCTTTTTGTTGACTCGTCGCCGATTGATCTGGTCGATCCATTGGGACAGCAGACGTCCTGCATGAGACCAGATGGAATAGTCGCCCTTCTCGAAGCCGAACTGACGTTGGGCCGTGCTACGATCTGTGTCGGAGGAAAAGTCCTCGAATACGTCGGCTCTGTCGGCACAGGGACTACTACGACTATTATACTCAGAGATCCGGCTACAGGTCAGAGAATCCAAACAGTACTCAACAACGCCACCTCTTACAAGGTGTGCCAAACCGCAAGCGGCGGCCTATTCTTCAGCGGCGGAGGGAGCGGCGTCGGCTGGCCTTCCGCACTGTCGTCTGTGTTGATCGCCGTCATCTACTGGTGTATTTTTCGCGCCAGGGAACGCCGCCCCAAACCTCATCCTCTGAGGAGGCTCGTGCCGTGAGTGCTGGGGAGTCCGAGAGCAGCGACTTAATGCGAGCCCTTCGGGCGGGTTTTCCTGGAGCACGAGTCGCCGGTCCGGCCGAAGCGACCGCTAACCTAATTCTACTCCAATTAGGCAGAGAGCGTCGTGAATACGTCCGTGTCCTTTGTACACATGGTCAGATTGCCATCAATGACGTCAGCGGTAACGCTGTCAGTTTCGATCCGACCGTCGAGATCGCTGGCGAGGAATTCCTTTCGGAGTTGCGAACCCTAGCGAATGCGGTGTTTCAGGCACTCTGTGTCATATGTGGGCTTCCGCACCATCACCAGTCTTCCTCTTCGATTGTGGGCCTGAAGTTTGGTGTACAACACACTGTGGTAAGGGCGACACTCGTCGCGAATCGCGATAGGCAGGAGCTGACACTTCGTTTCACGTATGGTAGTCGGTGGAAGTGTTGTGTTTATCAATTGCTGGCGAGGATACAGGCGTGGTTTCGACGGGCTGGCTCACACCAAGATATGTAGGTGCACTTGCCGCATTCGGCCTCTTCACATTCATGCCGCTGTGGCCAGTGTGTGTGCTAGTTCGGAATCATGCCGGCTTGCTGCTCAGCACATGGGAGGCCAACGTTACTACCACTGAGCTTGGCCAGGAACCCTATTGGGGTGTCGGTCCCTTTCAGGTTCGTGTGGATGCACGCTGCACAGGGCTAAACCTCATCGCTGCTGCGGCCTTACTGAGTTGGGATGCACGTCCCGGCGTTGGGCGGTGTGTGCTGCGCATGGGAATGACAAGCCTCATCCTGTATACTGCGAATATCGCGAGAATCGCCCTAACTGTGAGTCTTAGTCTGAAAGGTTGGCACTGGTTCCTATGTCATGATGTTCCCTATGTAATCATGGTCTCTCTGGCATGCGTATGTGTTGCCAGAATGCATGAAATGTTGGCGACGGCGAACAGGAGAACCATTTCTCGCGGGACCGAGGGAATCAGGCATCAGGATGATTTGGACGCTGGTTAACCAGAAGGGGCTGGCGGGGCACCTATTGCCTTCCACATCCCACGCTGCTTGCGCCAGTCGAGCACCGCGGCGATGGGCCGGAGCACGTGTTCGCGGATGGGGTCGCGGCCTTGAAGGGTGCGAGGCAGGAACAGGAGTTCTTCCTGGATGTCGGGGGCGAGGTTGAGCAGGTTCATGATCTGCGTCACGCGGGCGCGGGTGACGTGGCCGAGGCGGGCGAGGTCGGCCTGATCGGTGATCTGGCCGGACTTGATGAGGTGGTCGAAGCGGATGGCCAGGGCCATCAGACGGGAGATGCGGGGTACTCTGCCAGGCTCGACCGCCGGGGGTTCCGGCGTCGCTCCCTTCGCGAGGACCTTCTGGCTGCCCCGCCCCCGGCGGAAGTGAACCTGCCTCTGGATCGTCAAGCCTCCGGTCATGCGGTGGTCTCCTCATTCAACTCGTCCGCCAGCGTCTTGATCCCCGTGGGATGGAACGTGATCGACACGTTGCCGTTGACGCTGTCGTAGTCCACGCGCTGGATCAAAAGGTGCAGGATCCGGGCCTGTTCCCGCGGGGCGAGCGTGTCCCATACCGGCTCGAAGAGCGAACACGCCCGCGCCACCTCCTGGGCGTCAACAAGCTCGCGACCCGCCCTGATGATCCGATCGCGCACTTGGCTCGCCTGCTGTTCGGCCAGACGAATGCGGTCCTGGACGTCGGCCAGCCGGTCAGCGGCCACGCCGTTCTGGCCCGCCTTGGCGGCGAGCTGCCGCAACTCGCCGTCCAGCCGCCGGAGTTCGCGTTCCAGGGCGAGCTTCTCTGATTCCAGGCCCCTGATGGACTCCTCCCGCTGGTGCCGGCACTGTTCGAGCGTCTCGGCCATCAACACGATTTAGCCTGGAGCGGTGGGCACTGGTGGTGGCCCAGGATTCCGCTGGTTCCTTCGGTTGTGAGGCATCGGACAAAAATGCTTAAAGTCGCAAGCCACACAATCTCGTTCTCGTCCGGTCTTCGCCCAGTTCTGTTTAATGTCGCCAGTTGCATGCTCCGCCAATGCAGATTGTTCAATCTGCGCAACGGCAGCATCAATTTGCCCCACGGCTTGCGCCACATCACCGGGTGCTACATTTACAACCCGGATTGCGCGACGGAAGCGAAACGCCTGACTAAGCTGCGGAAGTGGGCCAGCATCAGGATTCCAGTTATGCATCGCGTAGAAGTCTGCGCTTCCGTTCTGTGGGACAACATCGGTTCGCTGATGGCGGATATCGTCCAGCAGATGACCAAGATCAGTCTTTGACGGCGCTAGTTCACTCACATACACAAGAATACCGGCACCAACACGGTTTGCATGCGGGAGCTGCGACCTTAGCCATGCGTAGGTTTGAATTTGCCATTGATGATGCTCCCACATGGCGTCCCCAATAGCAGGACGTCGCCCGGCCTTGTAATCGACAATCAAGTCGTATGGTGTTTGAAGGTTGGCGAGCGTACCCTCGACAACCTGCACCAATGCATTCCCCGCATTCCCGGTGACCGCCACACTCGAAATCACGTCGGCAATGACCGAGACGAACGATACCTTGTGCCGCTCCAAAACCTCCATGATCTTCGAGAAGTCGATGAGACTGCGGCTGAGTCGGTCCACCTTATAGACCACGATGCAGTCGATCTTCCCCGCCTCGATGTCCGCCAGCAGGCGCTGCAGCGCCGGGCGGTCCATGTTGCCGCCGGAAAAGCCGCCGTCGTCGTAGTGGTCCGGCAGGCAGACCCAACCCTCGGACTTCTGGCTGGCGATGTACGCCTCGCCCGCCTCGCGCTGGGCGTCAAGGCTGTTGAACTCCTGCTCCAGGCCATCCTCGGTACTCTTGCGGGTGTAGATGGCGCACCGGACCGTCACGGGCGTGTTGGCGGCGGTCCTACTCATCGGCGACTCCGTTCTTGCCGGATTTCAGGTTGAAGAAGTGGTAGCCGTTCCAGTGCGTGCCGGTGACGGCCCTGGCGACGGCTGAGAGCGTGCGGTAGACCTCGCCCTCGTATTCAAAGCCGCGCGGCAGAACACGAACCACGATCTCGCGGCCCTTGTATGGCCGCCGCAGGATCGCCCCCGGCATGGGCAGCCGTGCGTCGTGACCAAAGGCGACCGACGCCGTGGTGGTGATGGCGACCTGATCTGCCTTCACCTTCGGGGCGGTGGTCCGCAGGTTGGCATCGTTGGCCAGTTCCTCAGCGCGTCGCCTGGCCCGCTCGGACAGGTCGCCATGGGCGTTGGCCTGGATGCGCCAGGCGATCCGCTTACGCAGCCAGTCCTTGTTGCCCGAGCGCGTCGTTTCGCCGAATACCTCGATGTGTTTGGCCCGCAGCTGTTTGACCGTCATCCGGCCAAGCGCTGCGAGCTCCTTGGCCATGTTCACACTCATGCTTTTCGAGCTCCTTTCATGCATCACTCGTGACTATCGAGCGGGCACATGAGGGCTCGTTCTTCGCCCCGCATCAAGGTGATTTTGCCTCTGGTTCGAGAGATTTTCGACGGCGCGGGAAGGACGCGAACCATGCGGAATCGGGGCGTTCTGACGGAGGCGCAGCACGCCACGGGCGAGGATGGCGGCGATCTCCTGGCGTCGTTCGTGCGGGGTCATCGCGGCCGGGTTCCGGGGGTCGGCGAACGGTTCTTCCATTGCGGGCTCCTTGCGGATGCGCCCACAACGGCCTTCGCCTGGCGACCGGCACGCTGTCTGGCTGGGTTGGTGCTTTTCGTCCTTCTCTTACTTACCCGGCGCGAGTTCGAAATGGCGGTAGGGTGCGAAGGAAACCGGCTGTTAACACGCGTCTGTTGCATGAATGCTCTGGACACAGTGCCCAAGCAGCCCGAGAATTGTCGCCATGAACGGTTCCCGTGCACTTGGCCTTAAACAGAGAATCGACCGCCTTCGCGCTCTAGCGCAAGCAGATGCGCGTCTGGACGGCGTCCTGCTGTATGGATCGTGGACGATGGGGGAGGCCGACGAGTATTCCGATATAGAAGCCTACCTCTACGTCAAGGACCATCAGCTTGAGAACTTTGACGGCCGGGCGTTTGTGGAGCAGATTGCGCCGTTGAAGTTGGGCTACATCAATATGTATGGCATCTTGGCCGTCATCTTCGATGACCTGATGCGTGGTGAATTCCATATTGTACCAGCCAGCACGGGCATCTCGGAGATCGCGACCTGGCAAGGGCTGGTTCACCTGCCCGATCCGAGTGCGGCGATCTTGCTGGATCGCAGTGGGCGACTCGCCGAAGCGACTGCTTGTCTGAGACAGCCCTGTCGTCCGGACCCCGCCAAGACCAGCCAACAGATCAGTTACGAACTGGCTAACTGGACACTGTCGTTGGCGCAGATACTGGCACGTGGGGAAGTCGCTCGCGCCCATGCGCTGATGCAGACGACCATCGCCCCGCAACAGCTTCAACTCTGTCGCCTGTTGCGCGGTACCACAGACCATTGGCTCACCCCTAGCCGGTCGCTGGAGCGTGACCTGCCCGCCGCCGACCAGACGCGATACGCAGCCACCACGGCTCGGCTGGACAAAGCCGATGTCCATCGCGCGGCGGCAGAGAGCTGGAAATGGAGTCGGCAGCTGATAGACGAGGCTGCCGCTCGATGGCGAATCGCGGTCTTCCCTGTCCTGTATGACAAGATCTCGTTATTGCTGGCAACCCAATCCACATCCGAAGGATGACAGAAGTTCGCAATCACTCAAGGTCCCGGTACGAACGGGCCTGTTAACTGGGCGAGGGCTGTTTACGAGAGAGTCAGAGAGTTCGGCCTGTTGCTCTCGGCGGCCGGGCGAGAACGTATAGGTTCACTGCCGCGACGTGGTAGAGACCGTTTGAAACAGAGAGCGCGGTCCTTAGGAGTGGGAACACCGTAACCCTTTGCGGGCATAGAGATACGAAAACGCCCGGCCATTCTCATGGTCGGGCGTTCACGTTAACTGGATCAGCCGAAATGGTTCGGCTGGATAGATCAAGCTCCGAGAGGAACCATCAAGAGCAAGTCAAGTTTCGACTTGCGGCGCGGCAGATACCATGGATAATGGCGACAAAACGCTCTGATTCGGGAGGCATGGCATGATCGAATTTGCATGTACGTCCTGCGGGAAGCAGTTGAAAGTCAAAGACGAAGCTGCTGGCAAGAAGGGGAAATGTCCGCAGTGTGGCAATATGGTGGAAGTCCCAAGCGCCGAAACAGAAGTCAATCTGGCTGAAATCGATGCGCCAATTCAGCCGGTGCGACGGCAGCAAGCACCGCCTGTGGTCCAACCACCGCCCCTCGAACGAGGATACGTTGCACAAGCTCCGTCAGTCAATGTCCACATGCCAAAACGTAGTTCAAGCCTTGGCATCGTCTCTCTTATCCTCGGCGTGGTCGCGTTTCTGATCTGTTGGATTCCGTTGATAGGAGTGGTGAGCATACCTGTCAGCGCGCTGGGTGTGCTTCTCGCCGCTATCGGCTTGCTGGTCGCTCTGGTTCGACGCGGCTCAGGTATTGGCTGGCCAATTGGTGGTGGCGCAGTCTCGGGATTAGCCTTGGCGATCGGCATCGCCCAGGTTGCCGCCCTCGGAGGGGCCGCTGAGGCAATTCGCCAAAGCGGCGAACACGCGAATAGGACACAGCAGGAGATTGTCACTGCTGGTGTTCCGAGCGGTTCGACACGGGAGGCAACAGCGAGAAATACGCCCGAGGCTGACATGCCCGCAGCACAATCGCCTCCGGCAGCACCCGAACCCGAATGGGCGTCGGCCAAGAATGCAGTACGGCAGGGCGATATCGAACTCCGCGTGATGCGCGTACTCACGGGCAAGGTTCCTTTGCGCAGCGGTTTCGGCGATGGTGAGTCATCCTCGGAGGATGATCTGCTCGCCATTCACCTGGAGATGATCAACCGAAGTCAGAACAAGAAGATCGAGTATCGAAGTTGGTTGGGGCGAGACATCGCCTTCAGCCGTGATTATGCCACTCTCCAGGACAACTTCGGAAACACCTACAAGCGCATTAGTTTCGGCTTCGGCACGAAGATCGTGGGACACACAGAGTCAGAATCCATCTATCCCGGCAAGTCTTTGGGCGATGTCCTCGTCTTCGAACTACCTATCGACACCGCTGAGTACCTGAGATTGGAACTCCCAGCGAAGAACTTCGGAGGCGAGGGGATGCTTCGACTCCAGATACCAGCCGATATGATCCAGCGTCAGTGATTGTGGTGGCGGGCCCATGGCAGTGCGAGTTCGAAATCACGGTAGGGTCCGAGACGAACGGGCCTGTTAACCAGACGACCGCTGTTTACGAGAGAGTCCGAGAGTTCGGCCCGTTGCTCTCGGCGGCCGGGCGAGAACGTATAGGTTCACTGCCGCGACGTGGTAGAGACCGTTTGAAACAGAGAGCGCGGCCCGTGCGGGCGACAGCGCCGTAACCCTCTGCGGGCATAGAGATACGAAAACGCCCGGCCATTCTCATGGTCGGGCGTTCACGTTAACTGGATCAGCCGAATGGGTTCGGCTGGATGGATCAAGCTCCCCGAGTAGGACTCGAACCTACAACAACCCGGTTAACAGCCGGGTGCTCTACCATTGAGCTATCGGGGACCGTAATCGGCGGCGGGGCGGCTGAGGCCCGGCGGCCGCGGTTGAGTACTGTAGTCTATCCGGTTTTGCCGGACTGTCAACTGCCGCCGGCGAGGGAATTCGGGGCGACTGCCGAGCGGCGGGGACCGTGCGTGGGCGGTCGGTTATGGGACGACGGGGGAAAGAACGACGCGCCGACACGGAGACACGGCGAAAAAGAAAAAGACGTGGTGAGGGGGAGAGGCGGCGAAAGGGGAGACGGCGGGAGTTTGCTATCGCATTTCTCTTCCCCAGGCCCTAGCCCCAGCCCCCGGCCGCATGGCCAAGCCCCTGGCCGAGGCCCTTGCCCTCAGCCCCGGCTGCATGGCCAGGTCCCTGGCCGACGGCCCAGCCCGGGCCGCAGGCCCGGCGGCCTGCGGCCCGCGGGGCGCGACATCAATACTCGCGGGTCTTGGTGATGCCCGGCTGCGGGACGGGGTAACGACCGTCGGGACCGGGCTGCAGCGGCGCCGGCGAGTCGGCGGTCAGCTTGTCCACGTCCGGGGCGAATTCGTGGTCGCAGTTGAGGATCTGCTCGTACGTGATCTCCTGGCCGGTATGGGCGGCCATGCGGCCCATGGAGGTCACCAGGCTGGCCTCGACGCCACGCTTGGTCTCGTTGTAGGGCTTGTCGTTGCGGATGGCGTCGAGCAGGTCGATCCACTCGTTGAGGTACGGATCGCCTTCGCCTTCGGCGACCTTCGACTCCCAGATGAGGTCGGCGTCCTGCATGCTCTGGCTCTTGAAGAGCTTGGAGGGCATGCCGCAGTCACCGCCGCTGGAGACGATGGCCGAGCCCTTGCTGCCGTGCAGATAGCTGGAGTAGATGTCCTTGCAGCCGTTCATGCACCGGCCGTCAAAGAAGAACTTGGTGCCGTCGGCGTAGGTGTACTCGACGGCGTACACATCGAGGTTCTGGTCCACGTAGGTCACGCCTTCGGGGCTCTGGCGATAGTGCCGCGCGCCGAGGGCCTGGGCCTTGACCGGCCAGGCGTTCTTCATCCAGCCCTGGTGATCAATGATGTGGATGTAGAAGTCGCTGAAGTTGCCGCCGCCGGCCCAGAGGAAGCTGTGGAAGCGCTGCACCTGGTACATCAGGTCGCTGACGCCGGGCGGCTTGGGCAGCGAATGGAACGCGCCGATGGGCCCGTGCATGCGGTAGCCGCGCTGCAGGACGATTTCGCCGATGGCCCCGTCATGGACGCGCTTGGCGAGCTCCTGCAGGGCCCGACTGTGCCGCGACATGAGCCCCACGCCGACCTTGAGGTTCTTCTTGTCGGCGGCCTCGGCCAGAGCGAACATGCGCCGCGAGGTAGGGCCGTCGACGGTCACCGGCTTCTCCATGAACACGTGGAGGCCCTTCTCGATGGCGTAGGTGAAGTGAACCCAGCGGAACGCCGGCGGCGTGGCGAAGATGGCGATGTCGCCGGGCCGCAGGCAGTCCATGGCTTTCTTGTAGGCGTCGAAGCCGAGGAACTGGCGCTCCGGGGGCACGTCCACCTTGCTGGTGAACGCAGGCTTGTCGTGCAGGCTCTTGAAGCTGCGGTTGAGGCGATCGGCGGTGATGTCCGCCATGGCCACCAGCTTGATGGGGCCCGGGGTGGACAGGGCATTGGCGGCAGCCCCCGTGCCGCGGCCGCCGCACCCGATCAACGCCACCTGGATGGTGTCGCCCATGCCGGCGCCATGCACGGCAGGGATCGCCGTCCCCGCCAGGACGGACGCGGCGGCGATGCGGCCGGACGTTCCGAGAAACTCGCGACGCGAAGATTTGTGGTTCACGGTTTCGCTCATGATGTTCTCCCATTGAGAAAAGACATTTGAGTCCGCCAAACGGAGCAGCCTACTGCGCGTTGTTCAGCAGGTCCAGATTGTCCAACCAAATCTCGGCCTTCGTGGTGCCATTGCTGACGAAGCCGAGCCACTCGAGCGTTCGGAAATCGGGGTTCACGTATTGCAGGCCCGTCCAGCGGGCGATGAGGCGCATCTCGTCGGGCTTGCGATCGAACGCTGACGCGACGGGCTGGTCGAGCGACCAGACAGCGAGGTCCCAAGTTCCGTCGGAGTCCGGGCCGAGGCGGGTGATGATCTCCAGGTGCAGCCACTGGTCGGTCGGCACGTCCACGGCGGGTTTGCCGTGGGCCTGGAGCTTGCCGTCACGAATACGCAGGTGTGGCCCGGAGCGGTAGGAGGAACCGGCGTCGCGCCATTCGTGGTAGAAATGCCCGCCGGGGCCGACGCGGATGTCGAACGCGAAGCGAGTCCGTCCGCGCACATGGGAGGGCGTATACCAAAAGTGGGGGTTGAACTCGTGCTGGAGGCCCGGCGCGTCGGTCAGCTTCAGGCACTGCTTGCCGGCGGGACTGGACTCGCTCACCACGGCAATGGCATCGCCCTTTTTCTCGACGTTGGGATGCGACTTGGCCGCCGCGACGCCGAGCGGCGATGCCTCGAAGTCCTCGCGCAGACTGAGCGGCGGCGGGGGAGGCGGGGGCGGCGCGAACTCGATGGGCGGATACTTCACGCTGTTGGCCAGTTCGATCCATTCCTGCGTGCCGTACACGCCCGCCTTGGACGGATCGAAGGGCTTGAAGCCGATCTTCTCGGCCGGTGAACCGGGCTTGAGCCGGAAGTCGCCGTTCTTGGCGTCCACGAACATGGGGTCGGCGACGATCGAACCGGCGTCCTTGCCCGTCTGCTGCCAGGCGGCCAGGTCCCTTTGGCCGTCGAAGACGACCGGTCCGGCGGTGTTCCAGTAGAGATTGTTGGCGATATGGACGTTCTCGTCCGCCCAGCGCCCGTCGAGGAGCTTGCCCTGATCGTAGAGCACGATGTTGTTGGTGAACGAGAACGAAAGATGGGGCTCGGCGCGAGTGCGCTGGATCTGGTGGATGAGGGCGAAGGCGAAGATGTTGTTCCGGATGACGTTCTCGCGGCCGTAGTGCTGGTGATAGCCGCCGGTCTTGGTGTTGTAGACGAGGTTGTTCTCGAGGACCATCCAACTGGTGCCCTCATCGTTGTAGAGGCCCCAGCCGCCGTAGGAATAGGCGTAGATGTCGTGCACGACGTTGTGGCTGACGGTGGTGCCGGCCGACGGTCCGAGCGTGTAGACGGCCCCCATGTCGCTGAGCACGCCCCAACCAATGTGGTGGATGTGGTTCAACTCCACGGTGTTGCGAACGCACGGGCTCTCAGCGTAGCCCCATCGCCAGCCGAGCGAGACGCCCGTGTAGCGCAGGTCGGCGATCTCGTTGTGCGTGATGCGGTTGTCGGGACTGTGGCCGACCCACACGCCGATGCCGGCGGGGAAGATATGGCCACCGTCGCGGATGATGTTGTTGTCCACCACGATGTGGCTGGTTTGCAACTCCTTTTGCTTCTGGATGGTGGTCTCGCCGATCCGCACGCCGCCGGCGCCGAGGTCGTGGATGTACGTGCGTTCGACGCGGCAATCGCGGCAGCCGCGCCGGAACCACACGGCGTAGCCTCCGATATGGGCGATCTCGCAATCCTGGATCCGCACGTGGTGGGCGCCGTCAGCCATGATCACCGCGGGCACGGTGACCGCGGCCTGGAGGCCCTTCCAATCCGCATCGCCCAAACGGTAGTCGGCGTAGCGGAAGCTCAGACCGCTCAGCACGATGTTCTGGACGAACTGGCCGGCTTCGGGCTTGCCAACGAAGTGCACGAACGCCTCGGCCCGCGGAGCGATGACCTCGGCGGTGGTCATGTCCTCGCCGGGCCGGGGAATGTAGGAGAGCTTGCCGTCGCGGGTCAAGTGCCATTCGCCGGGGGCGTCGAGAGCCTCAGCCACGTTCTCGACGTGAAAGCGCTGGCTCGGACCCCACTTGAACAACTGCCAGGCCGTGCCCGTACGGACGACGACGCGGTTGGTGGCGGGGTCGAAGTGGGCGATATGCGTGCGCACGATCTCCCACGACTCGTAGATGACCAGCAGGGCATCCTGCATGTCGGGCCATTGCTTGACGTCGCCGGGGCGAACGATGAAGGCTCGCGTGGACAGATCGGCGGCCTGGCCGGTGGCCGGGTCGATGCCGTGGTCGATCTTGTCGACCATGTAGTGGTACCACTTGTTGGGCGTGCGGGCGCGGACGGCTCGCTGGCCGTTGACGAACAGCTGCTCGAAGCGGGGTTGGCCGTCGCGCACGGCGGGGACGTCGGCCGTCCAGACGCCGTTCTCGCCACGGACAAAGCCGGTGATCTTTTCGCCGCCGGTGAAGACGGGCCGGGCACCGGGAGCGGCTTCGTAGTACACGGGGGCGCGGTCCGTGCCGCTGTCCTCGGGCTCAAAGACGACCGGCTCGGTGAGCGGATACGTGCCGCTTGCGAAACGGACGCGGATCGGCTCGTTGCGCGGGCCCGATGCCGCGAGTCGCCGAACGGCATCGCGGGCGCCCGCCAACGTGGCCAGCGGGCCGTCCGTGCCGTCGGCGTTGGGCTCGGCGAGCTTGCCGGACCACGTGTCCTTGCCCGCAGGCGAGACGTAAAGCGTCTCGGCAGCGAGGCTGCGGCCGAACAGCGCGAGGCCGAGTGTGACGAAGGCCGCGATCCGCCGAACGCGCAGAGCATTGTTTCCGAGCATGCGTATCCTCCTCGGTCGATAGGCTGGTGGCCGAAAGCGTATCGCTTCGAGGAGAAATTGCCAAATGGCAGGCGGGGGGTGGGCGTCTCGCCCGCCTATTTTCGGCGCATGCTGACAGAGCCAGGATCAACGAGAATAGATTGCGAGCACAACTATTGTCTGCTCGAGTTGCGGCGGCTCGCCCGGCGGCTCGCGTTGGTTTGCGGTTTGACCGGGCGGGAACGGCGCCCATCATGCATGCTGGGCGACCATTATGCATGATGATGGACGCGCGTCATTCGAGGCGGGCAAGATGCCCGCCCGGCGCTAGTTCATGCTGCCGCCCTGGGCGGCGGCCTCGCGTTGAGCCTTCTGAGCCTGGAGCGTCCTGGCCAGCGCCTGCAGCTCCGTGATGAGAATCTCGGCCCGCTGGAGGATTCGCGTCTCGCCGAGAATCAGTTGCCGGATTTCCACCGCGTCGGCGGGCAGCAGGGCGGCGGCGAGCAAGTCCACCAGTTGCTCGAGCGACAGCGAGTTGCCGCACATGCGGCGAAGCTTGTGCACGGCTTCGATGCCGTCGAACACCGGCAGATACAACATCTGCCGACAGAGCTGCGCGGCGGCGAACTCGGCATCCTGATCGAGAGCGCTTTTCTCAGGCGTGATCGCTTCCAGCCATGCTCGGCGGTATTCTCCGGACCGGTCCTCGTCCAGCACCCGGGCTCGGCAGATCCCTACGAGATTGATGAAGTATCGGCCATCGCCCGTCCGGAAGCAGTCGCGGATCAGGCCCACGCAGACCACCGGGTGAATGCGGGCCAGCAGCGTGTGGTAGAAGGGCTCATAGCCGGGCAGGAGGAAGGCCATGGCCATGAGCGCATTGTCTTCCATGGCGTCGCTGACCAGCTGCCGGTAGCGCGGTTCATGGATATGCAGCGGCAACGTCGCCCCCGGGAGCAGGACGGCGTTGGGCAGCGGGAACAGCCCCAAAGCATCGTTCAGAGGCGGCACGATCGGTTCGTTCATACTCACTATTATTATACCCGACGTCGTAGCGGGAACACTGGTTTGTTGCGCACGTCGCAGTGATGAAGCCGCAGCTCGTGCCGGATAGGCTTCATCCCGTCCGACCGTCCGGTTGGTCTTTTCACGAGCGAGTGCACGCTTGTACGACAGTCGAGCGGATCGGGAAGTCGGTTCAGTGCGCCTGGCCGTTGCCGGGGCCTTGGTAGGGTTGTCGGGTGAGCACCTCCATTAGGAGACGGATCGTGCCCTGAACGAACTGCAGGTTGGCGTGGCTGGGAATCTGCATCGGGCGGACCATGGCGAAACCCACGGCGGCGTGGATGATCTGCCAGGTGAGCCACTCGGCGGGAACGTCGTTGCGGATCTGGCCCGCGTCCTGGGCCTCCTTCATGACCGAGGCCAGCGAACGGACGTATCGTTCGTAGTGATCGCGAATCGCCTGGAGGATGGCGGGTTCGGAGATCTCGGTCGAGGCGTGGAACAAGAGCTGGTAGACGCTGGCCGTGTACGGGTCGGACGTGGCCGGGTTGGAATACATCATGTTCTGGAGCTTCTCCAGCGGCGTGCGGGCGTTGGCCGTGGCAAGCTCCCAGTTGCGGAACACGCGGTCGCCCACCTGCTCGATGAGGGCGATGAACAACTCGTGTTTGTTCTTGAAGTGGCGGTAGATGATGGGCTCGCTCACGCCGGCTTCGGCGGCGATCATGGCCGTGGTGGTTCCTCGGTAGCCGTGGCGCGCGAAGCAGCGGGCTGCCGATTCCAGCAACTGCTGCTTGCGGTCTGGTGCTTTCATTCGGGCCATGAAGCGAACAAATCCTCTCGTGGGTTGGATGACCGCCAGCTGAGTCCGTCAGCGATATTCTAAACGCCCGCGGGCGGGGACTCAAAGCACGGGCAAGGGCCTGGGGGCTGGGGACTGGCGGAGAAAACATGGACGCCCGGAGTTGCGGATCCCGCGCGAGCAGCGCGGGCCGACGTGACCGGTATAATGGGGATGAAGGGGGCGACGGCTTTCTCGAAAAGGGGGCTGCCTTGAACTTCGAATTGGCGGCTTGGTTCGCGGGCCAGGTGACCGCGGCGGTGGGGGCCGGCGTCCTGGGATGGCGAGTGTCGCAGGCCCGGCCGCGGGCCTGGAAGCAGGCGGCGGTAGTCGCGACGGTGCTCATGCTCGCCTGGCCGCTGATGCGTTTGTTCCCCGCTCACGTGATCCGCTGGTTCGGGACCGAACCGGTCATTTTCCTCGAGGTCACGGGGATTGTCGTGCCCGCGGTCCTGCTGTTCACCATCGCCGCACGTCAAGCGCGAACGCCCGGCCAGCGACGGGCGGTCCGATTGCTGATCCCGGTGTGCTGCCTGTACTTCGTGCGATACGGCGTGTGGATGGTTCGTCCGCCGTTGGGCGATCTGGGGGCCACGCAGATCGAGGGGGGAGTCTGCCGGCAGTCCACAGGCTACACTTGTGTGGCCGCCTCGCTGGTGACACTGCTGCGGGCATACGGCTACCCGGCCAGCGAGACGGAGATGGCTCGGCTGAGTTTCACCGAGCGGGACTGGGGCACGACCGACAGCCGGGCCGTGGCCGCGTTGCAGGAACGGTTGCGCGGCGAACCGGTCGAGGTCTGCTACGAAACCATGGATTACGAGCGGCTCAAAGCCGTGCCCAAGCCGTGCGTGGTTCCCATCCGATGGAACTACTTCGTGTCGCACATGGTGCCCGTACTGTCGGCGACCGATGACACGGTCCTGTTAGCGGATCCGCTGACCGGTGTCACAGAAAAGTCCGCCCGCGAGTTCCGCGCGGTGTGGCACCGACGCGGCATCTTTCTGATCGATCAGCGGCCGCTATCCCGGAGGTCATTGTGAGCGTCCCCCATTCGACCGACACGTTCAACCAGCACGCAGGGATCTATGAACTGCTCATCGACTGGCCGCGGCGGTTGTCGGTCGAGGAGCCGTTTTATCGACAGGTCTTCCAGTCGGTCGGCGTCAAGCGCGTGCTCGACGTGGCGTGCGGAACAGGTCACCATGCGGCCATGTTTCATTCGTGGGGGCTCCAGGTCGAGGGCGCGGACCTCAGCCCGGGCATGATCGCCGAGTGTCGGGCGCAGTTCGGCGAACCGACCGGATTGCGATGGGTGGTCCGCGGCTTCCAGGAGCCCGTCGGATCGGGCGAACCGTTCGATGCCGTGCTGTGCGTGGGCAACTCGCTGGCCCTGGCGGATGATGTGGCCACCGTCGAAAGGGCCGTCGCCAACATGCTGGAGGCGCTGCGGCCGGGAGGAGTGGTGATTCTGGGGCTGCTGAACTTGTGGTCGCTTGTGCCGGGCCGGACCGTCTGGCAGAAGTGCAAGCGAGTCTCGTACGCCGGTGGCGACCACGTCGTGCTCAAGTCCATTCATCGCTGCGGCAACCGTGCGCACATCAGCTTCGTGGATCTGGAGCTGGGAGCGTCCACCGTCTCGCCGCGCTATGACACTGCCGAGCTACTGGGCTTGCGAGCCGAGGATCTGCTCGAGTGTATCCACCGGCACGGCGGAACCGAAGCACACGTTTACGGTTCGTACCGGTTCGAGCCCTACGTGCCATCGCAGAGCGGCGATCTGATCATCACCTGCCGACGGAACGCCACGATCTGATGATGGTTGCCGGTCGGGGAATCTCCGGCGAGAGGGATTGGCGGAACGTCGCTGGACATGGACGCCACACAACCGGTTTAATGCTGCCGGCAACGCACGCCCGGCCTTGAGTGCACCTCCTACAATGACAGACCATGGCTTCCATCGCGCTCAGGGTAGTTGCGTTCGCATCCGTCTGGCTGCCGGTGAATCTCACGGTTCACGCGGCAGACCCGACACCGATCGACGCATCGGCAATGATCATCGGCGATCCGGCCGTTCAAGAGGATTTGCGCTGCACATCGAAGCAGAAGCAGGACATTCGTCAGCTGCTGGACAAGCTGGAACAGCCCATCTGGGTTCTTCGGGATTGGCCGCCAGACAAGAGCCGCGATCGCCTTGCGCCGCTGATGGCGGAACTGCAGACCGGAATCGACCACATTCTCACGCCCGCACAGTGCAAGCGTTTTGAACAGATTCAATTACAGCAGCGCGGTCCCGCTGCCTTGCTGGATCCCGACACGAGCGAGGCAGTGGGGCTGTCGGCCCATCAGAACACGCAGGTGCGAGCGGTCATCGAGGATACCCAGGCCAAACTACGCAAGCTCGGGCCGATGCCCGCCGGCGAGGCGGAAATCCGGCAATACTACAGGACGCTGGACGACCTGCGGTCTCGCGAGCAGGATCTCTTGCTGGCCATCCTCGACGACGAGCAGAAGAAGGCCTGGGCGGCATTGCGAGGCAAGCGGTTCGATCTGAGCCGGCTTCAGCCGCTCACGGTGCGGGCACCGGAATTACAGGATGCCACGGCGAAGGAAGTCTGGATCAATTCGGAGCCGCTGAGCCTGGCCGGCGTGCGCGGGCGGGTAGTGATCGTGCACTTCTGGACGTTCGGTTGCATCAACTGCATCCGCAACTACGAGTGGTACAAGGGCTGGCAGCGGGACTTCGCCTCCAAGGATGTGACCCTCATCGGCATTCACACGCCCGAAACGACGGGCGAGCGGGATGGGGCACGGCTGCGAGCCAAAGTCGCCGAGCACGGCCTGAGCTTCCCCATTCTCATCGACAATCATCGACAGAACTGGGATGCCTGGGGCAACAGCATGTGGCCGAGCGTGTACCTGGTCGATCGGGTCGGCCGCGTTCGTTATTGGTGGTACGGCGAGTTGAAGTGGGGCGGCCACGATGGCGAAAAGCACATGCGTGGCCGAATCGAAGAGCTCTTGCGCGAACCGGCCCCAACCTCGCCGCCATCCGGTCAGCAGGCGACACCCCAGAACGCCGGCTCATAGCTCACAGCCGATAGCTCAGAGCGGATACGCGAACGGCTGGCCGGTGGATCACCAGCCAGCCGCCCGCATCGGAGTCGCGAATCCATTACGCCGACTTGTCGGCGCCGATCATCTTGGCCAGTCCGGCCACGTGAGCGAGCATGGCCCCAGCCTGCGACGAGAGTTGTTCGGCTGCCGCGGCTGATTGCTCGGCTCCTGCCGCGTTGGCCTGTGTCACCTTGTCCATGGACGTTACGGCCTGGCTCACTTGCTCGACACTGTGGGCCTGATCCTGCGAAGCCGTGTTGATCGATTCGAGGAGCGTAGAGACCTCGGTCACGTCCTGGGCGATGGCCTGGAGAGCGGCCGCAGCCTGGGCGGTTACTTCCTTGCCCTGGCGGGCCCGCGCGACCGCATCTTCGATCAGTGCGGTCGTCTCCTTGACCGCACCGGCCGAGCGAAGCGCCAGCCGGCGAACCTCCTCCGCCACGACGGCAAAGCCCTTGCCGTGCTCGCCCGCGCGGGCAGCCTCGACGGCCGCGTTCAGCGCCAGCAGGTTGGTCTGGAAGGCAATCTCTTCGATCACCTTCACGATCTTGCCGACTTTCTCGGACGCTTCGTTGATGCCGGCCATGGTCTGATCGAGTTGGACCATGGTCTGGCTGCCTTGTTCCGAGGTGGATCTGGCACGGTTCGCCCGCTCGTTGGCCTGCGAAGCGCTCGTGGCGCTTTCACGAGCCTTGGTGGTCATCTCCTCCAGAGCGGCCGCAGTCTCCTCCAAGGCGCTTGCTTGCTGGTTGGCCCCCTCAGCGAGCTGCTGGCTGGTGTCGGACACCTGGCTGGCCGCATCGTTGACTTGTTTGGCGCCCTCGGTCATGCCCTTGATGGCGCGGCCGAGCGGACGGCTGATGCCCGCCGTGACAAACAAAGCGACCAGACTGGCCACGCCCGCCGCTCCCAGGCCGATGATAACGCTCGAGACCTTCACCGATCGGCCGGCGTCCGCCTGCGTGGTTCGGATCGTATCCATGGCCGCCTTCGACTGCTCGTCCATCTCCTTGACCGCGGCGTAGAACTCATCCTCATACGCGCCCACGCCGATCAACCAGTCCCAAGGGGCAAAGTAGGTCAGCTTGACGATCTTGTCGCGGGGCTCAGGATCCGACGGGTTCTTCCAGGGGTATTTGAGATCCGCAACCTGACCGGGTTGCAGCGTAAGTGCCATGCGACAGGCTTCCTGGATGAACGACCGGCCTTCGCTGTCGCGCACCTCCCAGAGATTCTCGCCGTCGCGTTCGCCGTTGCGGGAGATCACATAGTGGCCGCGAGTCGCACCGGTTGCGTTCAGAACGTACACGTATCCCGACTGCCCGATGCTGATGGACATGATGGCCTGTCGCAGGCTCTCGGCACTTTGTTCGGGAACACCGACGAAGAGCATACCCACGACCTTCTTCTGGTCATCCAGGAGGGGCTTGTAGGCCGATACGCACCACTGGCCGACGACGAAGGCCCGGCCCTGATAGGTCTCGCCCTTCAGCACCTTGGCGATCACCGGATCGGGCGTCCCGTCGGGCGTGATGGCTGGGATGTACGTCCCGATGGCGCGCGTGCCGTCGGTCTTGAGGATGTTGGTGCACACGCGGACCATGTCGCCGGCCTCGTTCATCCGCTGGAAGATCGTGCAGTTGCTTCCGACCAACTGCCGGACTTCGTCCACCAGCGGCGACGGTTCGGACGCCTGAGCGTTCTGGCCGAGCCATGTGTCGCCGGCCATCATCCGCGGCAACTGCACCCGGATCTTTTCACTCGTCAACTGGTTGACCGCCTCCCAGGTGACCATCTCGCTGTCGAAGCGGACGCCGCCTGCGCGGGCCAGTTGATCGCCGGCCACGTTCAGATCGGAGTTCACTTTCTGCTGCAGCAACTCCTGCTGAGCCTGACAGGTGGCGTACATGTCGCGAGCGATATTGGCCAATCCGTCGCACGCCGTTTCGACCAGTTGTTCGCGAGTCTTCTCGATGTTCCGGGTGAGGGCGGCCTCGGTGGCGTCAAAGGACTTCTTGAAGCCGCCATTGGCCTGCACGAGCAGGGCAACCGCGGTGATGGAGACCGGTATGGCCGCCAGGCCAACCATGGAGATCATGAGTTTGCGCTGTAGTGTCATGTTCCAGCTCCCAGATGCAGAGTAAAGTAAGTGCGATACTCTTACATGCTCGGCAGATGAGGGCTGAGCAATTAGCCGGGCCGCCATAGGGATTCTCCCCCAGTACGGTAAAATAGCTTCAGATAGAGAAATAGAGCACAGCCTGACCCAAAACGGAGTGCACCGCTGCCCGAATGGGTTGAAAATTATAGCTGATTATCCGGAAGTAGGCTGAGGCTCGCCTCGGCCAGATTCGGCGCCCCACGCCGGGGAACGGCCGTCCGGTCTCCCGCCGACCGGCCAGACGGCCGAGAGCAAGAGGGGGTAAGCGCAGACTCTCTGCCGCGTCACGGACCAGCCAGAACGCTCGTTTTCACACGGCCGCCGCGCGAGGCGGATTCGGCAGGAGCGGCATTACAGCATGCCGGATTGCTTGGCGTACTCGAAGACGCCGCCGGCCTCGATGATGGGTGCGACATCGCCCAAGGGCTTGAGAGTGTGCGACTCACCCGTGCGTTTGTTGAGTAGCTTGCTCCCGGCGACGTCGATCTCGACCTCATCGCCGGTCTTGAATTTCTCGACCAGCCGCTCCTGCGACTCGAAGGGGATGAGATAACCGCCGTTCACGCTGTTGCGATAGAAGATGCGGGCGTAGAACTCGGCCACCACCGCCTTGATGCCGGCCTCAGCCAGGGCGAGCGGAGCGTGCTCGCGCGAACTGCCGCAACCGAAGTTCTTGCCACCGATCACCACCACGTAGTCACTGCGGGTGTTGTTCGGGTCGGTCTGGTCCACGAAGGGGATGTGACCGGCAGGCAGACCGGCCTGAGCCTCCGGCACGCCGCTCAGGGCGTATTTGCCGAACAGCTTGCGTTCGTCCGGGATGGCCGGGTTGTACATGAGGTAGTTGGCCGGGATGATCTGATCGGTGTCGATGTCATCGCCCAGGACGTACGCTTTACCCTTGATGATCTGGTCCATGAGTCTGCCTTGTTCGCATTTCATTACTGGGCCGGTCCCGAACCTCCACAACCGGGGGCCGGCAGCCGGTCGTCCTGCGGGGTTCACGAAGCTCGCAGGCGTTCATCGCCCCGCCGATACGGGTTGGGGAAGATTATACGGTAAGCGTCCACGAGCGCGAAGGACTCACGGGGCGGGGATCGGCCGGGGCGGCGTCGGCCTGTGGCGGGGCGACTCGGGCACGCGGGCGTTCCGCAGTTGCTCGCTCAGATCCATGCCGTCGATGGGCGGAAACGATTCGAGCCGGTGGGTCTCGCCGAGCAGCCCCAGCACGGTGGGGGCATAATCGACCAGCCGAGCCAGCGGGATCTCGCCGCCTGCCGGCAGATCGGGCCCCACAAAGAACATTGGCAAGTGCATGTCGCGGTACAGCGTCGAGCCGTGGCCGGCCTTCTCGCCGGGGTACAACAGCCAACCGTCGGCGGCGAAGACCACCAGGTCGCCCGTTCGCGGTGAGTCGAACATCTCGACCACCTGCGGCACGAAGTCCGGATGCGGCGATGCGGCGGTGGCTGCGAGCCATTCCCGCGACTCGTGCCAGCCCGCGCGGATGAATGCCGCCAGCTCGGGCGATTGCAGGTATCCGAGTGGATCGCCTTCGTACTCGATGATGCGATACTCTTTGCGACTGTTCCGGATCCGCCGTTGAACGGTGAGCGAGCCCTGACGCGACCAGGCACGCACGGTGTCGTCGTCGCCGCGAGCTGCCACCAGACCGACCGCCGGCACGTCATGCAGAGCCGGATCCAAACGCGCCCACGTGATGACCTCCGGTGGTTCGGGCCGGTGGAGCCAGCCGCGCTGTCCGCGAAGGTGGATCATGGCCACGCGTCCGGCATCGACGCTGGCCACGGCGTCATCATCCTGAAGCGTCTCGAACCGGTCGGCGAAAGCGACTTCGTTCAACGGAGTGGTGCGGACGCGCAGCCTTCGATGCTTTCGAAGCCAGCGAATGAAATCGAAGTCCTGGCCGGGGCGGATGGGGGCCATGCCGTGGTCCGCCAACAGCACGAAGTACGTGGACTGCGTAAGGCCGGCGGTTGCGATTGCGCCCGTGATGAGTCCGACGGCCTGATCGATGTTCTCGAGAGCGGCTGCGTATTCCGGCGAATCAGGACCCCAGCGATGGCCGGTTTCGTCCACGCCCGGGTAGTACGTGTGCAGAATAGTGGGCCATTGCCCGACCCGCCGGGCAATGTCGAACACTGAAGTTATCGACTCGGCCACCTGTCGATCCACCGCCGTGTAGTTGCCGAATGCCCAGCCCCAGGTGAACACGTCCTGCAGGTCGAGGCTGACCGTCGCTCCTTTGTGCGACTGGGCGAGCACGCTAACCGTGAGCCGGTCGGACAGGATGTCGTATAGCGTCGGTGCGTCGATATGCTGGTTGACCGTCCAAGCCGTGGGTATGGTCATGTAGTAGTTGCTGAGCAACCGGCTTCGTTCGAACCAGAAGTTGCCCATGATCCCGTGATGACCGGGGAATCGACCGGTGATGATGGATGCGTTGTTGGGGTACGTCACCGAGGGCAAGCTGGAGATAGCGTGCCCTACCTGTACGCCGCCTTCCACGAATGTGCGACGGATGTTCGGCAACAGGCCGGCGTCGAGCATCTCGCGCAGGACGTGTACATCCATGCCATCGGCGACGAACACGACGACGTTTCGCGATGGTCGCTCGACGTCGCGTCCGAGCTGGAACCGCGCCGGTCCGCTCGGTGCGCATCCGGCCAACTGGACTACCGAGGCGAGCACGACCCAACAGAACCGTAGCGAATGTCGCATGATCCGCATGATATAGCCAGTAAAAGCAACAGGCCCGAGGAACGTTCCCTTCGGGCCTATTGTATGCAGTCCGATGCGTTTATACGAACCGCCTCAACTGGCTTTGCGGGCCACCGGGTCCCAGGTGATGCGCTTGCCCGACCGATAGGCCAGGTTGGACAGGTGCGAAGGCAGCAGCGAGCTGACGCCCAGCTCGACCGGAGCGTTGGTCTGCTTGCCCGAGCGGATGCACTCGATCCAGTTGTGCTGGTGGACGCCGTGCTGGTTCGGCCAATGAGCGGCAGGCTTGCTCCGGTCGCCCTCGGCCCAGACCTTGATGTCGTTGCCGCGGACTTCCATGGTCCCCTTCGTGCCGTACAGGATGAAGCCGTCGCCTTCGAAGCCGTTGGTGAAGTTACCGGTGAACGACAGCGAGAACGTGCCGTAGTCGATGATCGCGTTCACGACGTCGGGGGTCTCCCAGTACTTCACGCCGTAGACGCCGCCGTTGCACACCGCCGACTTGGGCACGGGCTCGCCGAGCAGCCAATGCACGTTGTCGATCACGTGCACGCCGACGTCGGTGACCAGCCCGCCCGCGTAATCCCAGTACCACCGCCAGGCCGTGTACCGCAGCGGGTCGAAGGAGACCTTGTGCTTGCAGGGCGCCTGGAACTGCTCCCAGTCGATGCGGGTCGTGTTCCAATTCAGGTCGGGCTGAGTCCGCTTGGCAACCGACTCAGGCGTGAACGGGTCTTCGGCCGCGATGTAGTTACGGCAGTCGTAAGCCCGGACAAAGTGAATGTCGCCGAGCTTGCCTTCGTCGATGAACTGCTTGGCCTGCAGGTAGTTCATCTGGCTGCGGCGCTGCGTGCCGATCTGGATGGTCAGCCCTTTTTGCTTCTTGGCGGCCGCCAACATGGCCTCGCCTTCTTCGATCGTGAAGCTGAAGGGCTTTTCCTGGTAAATGTGCTTGCCCGCTTCGCAGGCGGCGATGAACGGCTTGGAGTGCCAGTGGTCGGGCGTGGCGATGACCACCGCGTCGATGTCCTTGTCGTCGAGCACTCGGCGGTAATCGTTGTAGCGGTTGATCTTCACGCCGGTGTGGCCCTTGCTGGCCATGGTGGCGTTCAGGACCTTTTCGGCATAGTCCAGGCGGAACTCGGCGACGTCATTGATGGCCGCGCAAACCACGTTGTCGGCGCGGCAGGCGGTGTTCGCATCATGCAAGCCCTGGCCGCCGCTCCCGATGATGCCCAGGACGATCCGGTCGTTGGCACCAATCCGACGGGTAGCCGCACGGGCGGTTCGGGCGGCGAACATGGAACCGGCGGCCAAGCCGGCGGCCGTCCGGGTGGTGGCGGACAGGAAATCACGTCGCGACAAGTTCTTCGGGCTGGCCATGCAGTTTACCTCCAAAGGGGACGGCCCACGGGCCCAGGCTCCGGCCGGCTCGAGGGAGCTGGCGGGCAGGCCCGCTATTTTGACGGGTATTCTATCGGACGGGCAAGGGGGCTCAAGCGCCGGCGAGGCGGGATGTCCAGCCGCAGCGGCCGGCGGAGCGAAGCATTGCCGAAAGCGGGAATTGCGGGCGAGGGGGGGTGATGCGCTATCTGTTCCGGGAGAATCTTTCCGTGTGGAAAAGTTGTGGATAACCCTTGGCACGGAGGGCGGTTGTGGGTACAGTGTTGGCTTACGGAGTGGGCCGTGACATGAGATGATCGCAGCCCAGGGACAAGGGCTGACCTGCGTTTGGACACGGAGGTCCGGGAGACCATGTACCTCAAGCGCCTCAGCTGCTTCGGTTTCAAAAGCTTTGCCGATAAGACGGATTTCGACTTCAAACCCGGTATCACCGGGATTGTGGGGCCGAATGGTTGCGGCAAGAGCAACGTCGTGGACGCCATTAAATGGGTGCTGGGCGACCAATCCCCCAAGAGCCTCCGCGGCAAGCAGATGCAGGACGTGATCTTCAACGGCTCGGGCACGCGCCGCAGCGCGAGCATGGCCCAGGTCGATCTGACGTTCGACAACTCCGACCGCCGCCTGCCCATCGAGGCTGACGAAGTCTGCATCACGCGGCGATTGTACCGCTCCAACGAAAGCGAATACCTCATCAACGGCGAAGTCCGGCGGCTCAAGGACGTCAAAGAGCTGTTCATGGACACGGGTATCGGCGTGGGCGGCTATTCGATCATCGAGCAGGGGCAGGTAGCGCTCCTCCTGCAGGCCAACCCCTCCGAACGACGGCTCATCTTCGAGGAAGCCGCCGGCATCAGCCGTTACAAGGCCCGCAAGAAGGAAGCCGAGCGCAAGCTGGAGCGCGTCGAGCAGAACCTCCTGCGAATCGAGGATATCGTCGAGGAACTGGAAAAGCGGCTGCGCAGCATCAAGTACCAGGCGGGCAAGGCACGCAACTTCCAGGAATACGACAAACAGCTTCGCGAGAAGCGGGCGACGTATTCGCTGGCCGAGTATCACAAGCACACGATCCGCCGGGCCGAACTCGAGCAGGTAACGGCCCAGTTGAGCGACCAGGCCACGGAGCTGCGTACGATCATTTCCGGCGCCGAGGCTCGCGCTGCCGCACTGGATCGTGACGTGATGGTGCTCGACGCCGAGGTCCGCCAGATCGAACAGCAAATTCTCGGTAACGCGTCGGAGATCACCGCCAATCGCGAGCGGGCGTCGCAGTCGCGGCAGCGGGTCGAGGAATTAGCGGCTGCCCGTACGCGGGCTCAGCAGCGGCTGGCCGCCGAACGGCAGCGGTCGCTGGCGTGGCGACAGCAAATCGAAGGCGTCGAAGAGCAGGCTGACTCGGTGGAGTCGGAACTGGCCGAGGCCAACGCCGCCGTGGACCGGCTCTCGAACGAGGATCGCGAACTGGCCCGCCAGCTGGCGTCGCTCCAGGCTCGCAGCGAGGACGAGAAGGCCGGCATCATCGACCTCATGCGGCGCACGGCTCAACTGAACAACGAAATCAGCTCGCTCCAGCAGCGCCGCCAGCAACTCGAGGATAACAAAAGCCGACTCACCGCACGGCTCGACCAGGTTCGCGCTGAGCTGGAACAGTTGATGAGCGTCCGGGCCGAAATCGCCGAGAAGGGCGAGCAGATCGCGGCACGGTTGGCGGATCACCAGACTCAATTGGCCGAGAAACGCGAAGAGGCCAGCCGACTGGACGCCGCCCGTGCGGAGCTGAACCAACAGATTGCCGCGGCCAAGGAGTATCGCAGCGGGCTGATGAGCCGTCGGCAGCTGTTGAGCGATTTGGATCGCCAGCTCGAAGGCGTCGACGCCGGCGTGCGCGAAGTGCTGCGGCGCATGCAGAACGATCCGTCGGGCGAGACGTTCCGATACGTCAAGGGCATGGTCGCTGATCTGGTGACCGCCGACGTGTCCAACGCCATGCTGATCGAGACCGCCTTGGGCGATTATGACCAATACCTGGTGGTGGAAAGCAGCCGGGCGTTTCTCGATGACGCGAGCCTGCTCGCCGAGTTTCCCGGCCGCGTGCGGGCGATCTGCCTCGACCGCATCCCGCCGTTCGTGAACGGGCGGGACTTCTCGCAGCAGCCGGGATTCGTGGCCTGCGCCATGGATCTCGTCAAGTGTGCTCCCGAGGCCGAGGGGCTGATCAAGCATCTGCTGGGCCGCACGATCGTGGTCGAGACGCTGGCCGACGCCGAGCGAATGGCGGCACAGAATCCGCCGGCGTACCGGTACGTGACGCGAGCGGGCGAGTTGCTTGACAGCGAAGGCCGCTGCCAACTCGGACCGGCCGGCGCCGGCGCGGGCCTCATCAGCCGCAAGAGCGAGCTGCGCGAGATCGAACACCAGATCGCCGAGGTGGATGGCCGCATCGCGGTCATGAGCGAACGGTTGGAGCGGACGACGGCCGACATCCTGCAGCTCGAACGCACGCAGGAAGAACTGCGGGCGGCCATCGCCGAGACGAACAAGGCCCAGATCGAGACCAACGCCGCCCGTCAGGCGAACGACAACGCCATCGGGCGACTCACTCACGAGCAGCCGCTGTTGACGGGTGAGATCGAGGCCATCGACGTGCAGATCCGCGACGCGGCCGAGCGAGCGGCCCGCAGTGCCGAAGCGGTCGCCCAACTCGAACAGGAGAACATTGAGCGGGAGAACCGGGTCAAGGAGATCGCCGAGCAGATCGACACGCTGCAGGACCGCCGCGCACAACTGGCCGAGCGGGTGACTGAGGCCAAGGTGGCCGTCGGTCAGTTGGCTCAGCGTCGCGGCATGCTGGCGGATCGGCTGCGCGGCCTGCGCAACTCGCTGCAGGCCAGCGAGGAGGCCGTCCGGGCTTCGGCCCATGAGGCGGAAGACGCGGTGCACAGGCTGGCCCAAAGCGAGCGTGCGATATTGTCGGCACAGGCCCGGCTGGCCGAGCTGTACTCGACCAAGGAGCAGCTCGATCGCAACCTGATGGATTGCCTGCATCGTCGCGAGCAGATTCGCTATGAGGCCGAGCAATTGGCGGCCCGGCTCAAGTCGGGCCGTGTCGAGCTCGAGCAGGCCGAGTCCGAGCTACACGCCCGCCAGATGGAACTGCAGGAGGTAAACCTGCGGGTGGAGACGCTCCTCACCCGCGTGCGCGACGAGCTGGGCATCGATCTGGTCGAAGTGTACGCCACGTACGAGCATGCCGAGCAGGACTGGGCGGCGCTCGAGGCCGAGATCGAGGAGCTCAAGGAGAAAATTCGTCGGCTTGGCAACGTCAATCTGGACGCCATCGCCGAGCAGGAGGAACTCGAAAAACGGGCGACCTTCCTGGCCAGCCAGCGCGACGATCTGCGGCAGAGCCGCAAGCAACTCGAGGAACTGATCGAGCAGTTGAACAACGAATGCCGCGAGCGTTTCTTCCAGACGTTCGAGACGGTCCGCGGACACTTCCAGGAGTTGTTCCGACGGCTGTTCGGCGGCGGAAAGGCCGACATCATGCTCGAGCAGCCACCCGAAGGGCAACCGCTCGACGTGCTCGAGGCCGGCATCGACATCATGGCTCGGCCACCGGGGAAAGAAAACCGCAATATCACGCTGCTGAGTGGCGGCGAGAAGACCATGACCGCCATCGCGCTGCTGTTGGCCATCTTCCGCAGCCGGCCCTCACCGTTCACCGTGCTGGACGAGGTGGATGCCGCGCTGGACGAGGCCAACAACGAGCGGTTCAACCGGATCATCTGCGACTTCCTCGACCACTCGCAGTTCCTCATCATCACGCACTCCAAGCGAACCATGACCATCGCCGATGTGCTGTACGGCGTGACCATGCAGGAGGCCGGCGTGAGCAAGCGGGTGGGCGTGCGCTTCGACACCGAAGACGACAAGGAAGCCGCCGTGGCGTGACCGAGCCGCGAGCTTCAACCTTCGCGGACGATTATTGCATTTCGGCTTTGTATGCGCGGTCGAGTTCTCCAACGGCCGCATCGAGGTCCTGCCAATACCCAAAACCTCGCATCAACTCATGGTGCAGTACCTCAGCAACCTGCTCCTGGCATGTGTGGCGCCTCGAAAACTCGGCACCGTGCTGTTCGCCCCGCTTCGGTTCCGCCTTCAACCGGGGACGTATCGCGAACCGGACGTCGTCTTCATGTTGGCGGAGAACGCGCAGCGCATCGGCGAGGACTACTGGCAAGGGGCAGATTGGGTCATGGAGGTCGTGAGCGACGACAATCGCGATCACGACCTGGTCACCAAGCGGGCCGAGTACGAGGCGGCCGGCATTCCCGAGTATTGGATCGTGGACCATCGCGAACGATTGATCACCGTGCTCACGCTGCGCGGCGGCAAATACGCCGTTCATGTCGCAGCGCGGCC